>Ga0209415_10001488_pt1 | contig 44999 bp, 44 predicted proteins | sample PeaSoiSIISIP2007_FD_187696 | JGI IMG/M metagenome (GOLD analysis project Ga0209415, IMG submission 187696) | Peat soil microbial communities from Weissenstadt, Germany - SII-SIP-2007 (SPAdes) (version 2) | ecosystem: Environmental > Terrestrial > Soil > Wetlands > Peat | place: Germany... | reverse complement strand
GAAGCTGCGCTGGAAGGCAGAAAAGGAAGTCATCACCCGCATCAGCGACATGAAGAGCCAGATCGAGCAGGCCAAGGCCGACGAACAGCGCGCCACGCGGGAAGGCGACCTGAACAAGGCGGCGGAGATCCGTTACGGCAAGCTGGTGGCCCTGGACAAGCAACTGGCGTCCGCCACTGCGAAGCTCGAAGAACTGCAGAAGACCGGCCGCATGCTGAAGCAAGAAGTTGACGAGGAGGACGTGGCGCGGGTGGTCTCGAAGTGGACCGGCGTCCCCGTTTCCAAGATGCTGGAAGGCGAGGTGGCTAAGCTCGTCAAGATGGAAGACCGTTTGCGGCTTCGCGTCGTCGGGCAGGAAGAGGCTTTGAAGCTCGTTTCGAATGCGGTCCGGCGCAGCCGGGCGGGGCTTTCGGATCCCAAGCGGCCCATTGGCTCATTCCTGTTTCTCGGCCCCACGGGTGTGGGGAAGACCGAGCTGGCGCGGGCGCTGGCGGAATTCCTATTCGACGATGAACGCGCCATGCTGCGCATCGACATGTCGGAATACATGGAAAAACACGCGGTGGCGCGATTGATCGGCGCCCCTCCGGGCTACGTCGGGTACGAGGAGGGCGGGCAACTCACCGAGCAAGTGCGCCGCCGTCCTTATGCCGTGCTGCTTTTTGACGAAATCGAAAAGGCGCATCCCGACGTGTTCAACATCTTCCTCCAGATCCTTGATGAAGGCCGCTTGACCGACGGCAAAGGGCGCACCGTGGACTTCCGAAACACGGTTATCATCATGACCTCCAACATCGCCAGCACTTATATCCATGAAGCGATGAACGCTCGCGGGGCCGATGAACCCGCCGTGATCTCCGACGTCCTCAAAAAGCGCATCCACGAGGCGCTGCTCGAACACTTCCGTCCCGAGTTCTTGAACCGCATCGATGAGATTGTGATCTTCAATCCGCTGGGCAAGGAGAACATCAAAAAGATCATCGAACTGCAACTGACCTATCTGAAGAGACTGCTGGCCGAGCGTAAGATCCAGATTGAGCTGACGCCGCGCGCACAGGAACTGCTCTTCCGCGAAGGCTACGATCCGCAGTTCGGTGCGCGCCCGCTAAAACGGGCCATTCAGCGGCTGATCCAGGATCCGCTGGCCATGAAACTCCTGGACGGCGAGGTTCTGGCCGGCGAAACGATTGCGGTTGACGCGGACCTGAAGAAAGGCACGATGACGTTCGAGCGCGCCAAGGCGAAGGCAGCGCGAAGTTGAGGTACAATTCTATTTACAGGAGCACCTGTGTATATGAATAACTTCGAGCAGCAAGTTCTAGCCAGGGGGATGCCGCGATTTGGATTACCCCGTATAGTCAATATCAGTAGCTCTGAGCAGCAACTTCCGCGTTATCCGGGTTCCATGTTGAAGGCAAGGAGCCGAGGCTTGTGGCCGGACCATTTCGGAATTTTCGTAGGAACTACGCCCGACGGCACGCCGATGGTGCTTCACAGCAATGGGACGTGTGTGGTCCTCACGTCCCTCGATGAATTTGCCCTTGGACGAGTGGTCGAGGTCGTGGACGCGCCTTGCACACTCGAACATCAGCGCGCTATCTTAGGTCGGGCGTACTCGCAAGCAGGCCACCCTTACAACGTCCTTTTTGCCAACTGCGAGCACTTTGCCAACTGGGCTTTCTCTGGCGCGCCTGAGAGCCCGCAGCTCAGAAGTTACATTGCTGGCGCCGGCGTGTTAGGACTGGCGTTGTGGGGGTTATGGGGCCTAGGCGGAGAGACTGCGTAATGCAATGCTCATATACCTGGACACAAGAGACCTGATAAACCTATTCGAGCGCGGGGAGCCTATTAGCCCCTCTGCATTCGCAGACAGGTTGGCGTCCGGTGAGCACAAGTTAGTTCTTTCCTTTTACAACATTCGTGAGATTTCACAGCCTCTATTCTCAGGGTCTGCCACCACGGTGGTGACAAGAGTGCTCAACAGTATAGAGGAGGTGCCGCATCTTTACATACGCCTCTTCGAGCTGGACATCGATGAACTCAAGGAGGCTGCGCGTGCCTTTTCTGCGGGTCAGGAGTACAGGCAGCTCCAACCTCTTGCGGATCGTCTTGACAAATCCATGGAGAGGGAACCCTCGGGTCCGTTCAAGCTGCTGCTAAGAGCCTCTGCCGCCGAAATAGTATTTACTTGTTTCTGGAAGTCCCCCAATATTCTTAGGCAACCCTCCGGTACTCAAGGGGATTTCATCCAGCTTTTGCAGCGGGACCGAGAACGTCCTGTGCCTAGCTTTCGAGAATACTTGCAGTCGAACTTTTCCAAGGCGATACGGTGGCGTAGCCTCGGAAGCACAGTACCGAACCCTCATGCGTTCATTGATTGGGTGAGCCAGAACGCCGAACGCTGTCCGAGCCTTCGCCTGACGCACGAACTATACTACCAACTCGTCAGGGACAAGACCGCAACACTTGATCCAAATGATTTTCCCGATTTGGCACACGCACTAGCTATACCTTACGTCGACTTGGTAACCTTGGACGGCACCATGCGCGAGTACGCCCGCCGGGCATGTCGCGACGCCAACGCTCCCGAATGGAACGCGAAGATCTGCAACGATGCAAAGCAAGTACGCGATCAGTTGGAGCGCGGACCTGTTCTGTAGGTCCGCGCTACCCGGCTGGCATTAGGAGCGGTGATAAGGACGCCGAACTTGGATGGACATCAAATACTTGTTTGATAAGAAGCTCGAAGTACTGAGAGGATTTTACGCAACGGGGAAGGTGTATTTTGGTCAAGTAATCAAGGATGCTGAGGCCGAGTACGAACAATGGTGCTACAGCCGTATTGTCAGAGGCTGCAGTTTGATTTTTGGAACCTGATGCTCTAGGATCAAATCATGCGAAGATCAAATGGGCCTGCGAAGACAAAACACAGCGACGCGCAAGTCCCGGTTTTCATTGAAAAGGACGAGGATGGATTCTACGTGGTGGAGTGCCCCCTTTTTGAGGGCTGCTATAGCCAAGGGAAGACTGTTGACGAGGCGCTGCGGAACATCCGGGAAGTCATCCATTTGATCGTTGAAGAGAAAAAAAATCGGGACATCTTGAAGACTTACCACCCGAGAGAATTGAGTCTGCACACTATCACCCTGTAACCGTGACCCGACTACCTATCCTTTCGGGCAGGTCGATTGTCAAGGCGCTGGCTAAAGTCGGCTACCAGGAAGTGCGCCAGCGGAGCAGCCACATCCGTCTGGCCTGTCCCGGAAGGATATCGATTACCGTTCCCGACTATAAAGTGGTCGGCCGCGGACTTCTTAGGAAGATTCTGCGGGATGCAGAGTTGTCGGTCGAAGAGTTCATCAAGCTCATATGATCCTCCTGTCGTGGGTTCTCGCCTCATGGTGTGATATTGGACAGACAGGAACCAGAGAGGAGCACCCGGTTGAAAATCAAAGTCGTGGTCCACGAAGCGGAGGAAGGTGGCTACTGGGCTGAAGTCCCGGCGATCCCCGGCTGCGCCACGCAGGGCGAAACCATGGAAGAGCTGAGGGCGAACGCTCGCGAGGCGATTGAGGGCTGCCTGTCGCTTGAGGTGGATCAGAGGTCGGTTTGATGCGAGAGATAACGATCAGGAACGTTCCCTGGAGACTCCATAAGAGCTATCTCAGGGAAGCGCGCAAGCACAACCACAGCCTTGAGGACGAAGTTCGTGACACGATCTTCGAGTACTTGATGGAACGGTATCCGACCCAGCGTAATCTGCTCATGAGTAGGCTCAGTCGCGGCGCCCGCCTTCGATTTCTCAGGCGCGAACGAGCTTGAACGCATCTAATACCCTGAGGTTTAATATATGTGGAATAATCTGAAAACGACAATTCTACTTGCCGGAATGACCGGCTTGTTGTTGGTCATTGGAGAGTTATTTGGCGGGCAGCGGGGAATGATCTTCGCGCTGGTGCTGGCCGCGGGGATGAACCTATTCAGCTACTTTTTTTCCGACAAGCTGGCGCTGAAAATGAGCGGCGCGAAGCCGATTGCGCGCGATGAAAACCCGCGTATTTACCAGATCGTGGAGCGCCTGGCCGCCAAGGCGAACCTCCCGGTCCCCAAGATCTATTACATCCCGACTGATTCACCGAATGCTTTTGCCACGGGCCGAAATCCCAATCACGCTTCGGTGGCGGTCACGGCCGGCATCCTGGAGATTTGCGACGACGAGGAGATTGAAGGCGTGCTGGCGCATGAACTCGGCCACGTGAAGAACCGCGACATCCTGATCAGTGCGGTGGTGGCCACGCTTGCTGGCGCCATCACCCTGATTGCCCGGATGGTTTATTGGGGCGAGCTGTTTGGGGGATTTGGCGGTGGCCGCAGTAACAACCGGCGTGGCGGAGGAGTCTTCTCCGCGCTTGCGATGATGATTGTGGCGCCCCTCGCGGCCACACTTATCCAGCTCGCTATTTCCCGCTCGCGCGAGTATGAGGCCGACGCCACCGGCGCGCACATCACTGGCAATCCCCAAGCTCTGGCGCGGGCGCTGAGCAAGATCGACCAATGGTCGAAGCGAATTCCCATGCAGAGTTCGCCCTCCATGGCGCACATGTACATCATGCAGCCCCTCACTCCCGGTGCGGTCTTCTCCAGCCTCTTTTCCACGCATCCGCCCATCCCCAAGCGCATTGAGCGGCTGATCGGGAGGGATTTTGTTTAGTCGTCAGTCGTCAGTTGAATGGCGCAAACGGGGCTGGGGGCTGGGGGCTGGGGAAAGGCACTTGGGGCGTAGACAGCAAGCCGCGCGCAATTCACCATTCAGAATTCACTATTCACAATTTCCACCTGAGCCCTGACACCCGGCACCTGACACCTGACACCTCTTACGCCTATAATCTCTCCTATGCCCTTCAACCCCAAACCCGAAATCGACAGGCACGCTGTACGCGCGGGCAACTTCCTGACGCGCTTCGTACACAGGATTGAAGAATTCTGGCAGAGAGTAACCGAAGGGATCGCGGTACAAGAACTGTGGTCGCAATTCCGGGCAGAGGCGCGGGAGAGCTACAGCCTTTACACGCGGGAGATCGACTGGGAGGCGCTGCGCAAGGAACGCCGTGGCCGGCGATTCCGAAAGACCACCAGCGCGCTTTTTTGGGCGATGCTGATGAAGCTCTCGCCGGCCCGCCGCGTCTTCCTGCTTATTGCCTTGGTTTTTGCCATTATGGCACTGGTCAATAGCCAAGTCCTGATCTCAGTCTCCAATTCCCAACATAACTACGAGGTGAACCCGCCCAACAATTTCGTGGCCGTGCTGATTGCCGTTGCGGCGCTGCTTTTTCTGTTGGTGCTCGAACTGGCCGACCGCGTCACCATGAAGCGCGACCTGGAAATTGCGCGGGACATCCAGCGCTGGCTGGTGCCTGCGGTGCCCCCCGTGGTGCCAGGCGTCGAGATTGCGTTTATTTCGCGGCCCGCCAATACCGTGGGCGGAGACTACTACGACGCCTTCCTGCGCGCTTCCCCGGGCTCGAAGCCCGATGCGAAGCGATTGTTTCTGGTGGTGGCGGATGTGGCGGGGAAGAGCGTTCCCGCGGCTCTGCTCATGGCCACCCTTCAAGCCAGCGTGCGGACCCTGGCGGAGACTCCTACCACCCTGCTCGAACTGGTAGAAGGGTTGAACCGCTATGCTTGCGCCCACAGCCTGGGCGGTAGCCGCTTTACCACCGGCTTTTTTGCAGAGTTAGATCCCGGGAGCGGTGAACTCTCCTACGTTCGCGCGGGGCACGACGCTCCCATTCTCCGGCGGGCTTCCGGAAGCCTGGAACGATTGGAGACGGGAGACCTGCCGCTGGGCATCAGTTCCGACGCCCATTTCACATGCGGCGCCGTAACCATGGGCCCCCAGGACCTGCTCGTGATCCTTACGGACGGACTGGTGGAAGCGGTGAACGACGCCGATCAGGAGTTCGGGGAACCGCGTGTCCTGGATGTCGTGACATCAAGCGGCGGCGCAGGTGCGCAGGGCACGCTGAAAAACCTACTCTCGGCCGTGGACTCCTTCGTGGGTTACGCCCGCCAGCACGACGACATCACTTGCCTCCTCCTTCGCACCGGCTGAAACGCAGAGCCGGCGAATGACCGCAGTCCAAATTCGAGATTCTAAACTCACCAAGCGGTCTGGCAGAAGGGCTTGCCAGATCATCTCGTAGCTCGCGCCGTCGGCAAACTTGACCAGCGCCGGGCAGGCGGAAGAGTCCCCGGAATCGCAAAGGAATTCGGTTGAGTCCCAACACTGAGAGGCCGCAGAGCTTCGCTCTGCGCCGCCCCCGAAATCACATCTACGGTTAGCCGACAAGCCGTCAAAGTGAATCGTGGTAGGTCTACACTACGCCGTCAGTTGGGATCTGTTTGACGCTTATTTGTTGGAACGGGTTTATCCTTAGGAATTCGAGCCAAGCGGTCAACGCTCCGATTAGGTGTATACTCTTTATAAGGCATTTCCCACATAAAGGAGTCTTGTAGACATGGCGCCCGAAGAAGGCTTCGACGCTGACGCGACCTCCGCCCTCGACGAGGGCGGTCCGGGGACCGTGATTGGCCGCTATCACCTGCTCCAGAGAATCGGGGAAGGCGGCATGGGCGAGGTCTGGCTGGCGGAGCAAAAAGAACCGGTGCGCCGCCGCGTGGCGCTCAAGCTGGTCAAAGCCGGGATGAGCAGCCGCGAAGTGATAGCGCGGTTCGAGTCCGAGCGCCAGGCTCTCGCCGTGATGGACCACCCGGCCATCGCCAAAGTGTTCGACGCCGGCTCTACGCCCCAAGGCGCGCCGTACTTCGTGATGGAGTACGTGGCCGGAGTGCCCATCACGGCCTACTGCGACAATCACCGGCTCAGCACCCGCGAGCGGCTCGAGCTTTTCATGCACGTCTGCGAGGGCGTGCAGCACGCACATCAGAAGGCGATTATTCACCGCGACCTGAAACCCTCGAACATTCTGGTCACCGAAGTGGATGGCAAACCGGCGCCGAAGATCATCGATTTCGGCGTGGCCAAGGCGCTGACGCAGAAGCTGAGCGCCGAGGCGATGTTCACGCGCGTGGGAGCGATGATCGGGACGCCGGAGTATATGAGCCCGGAGCAGGCGAGTTCGGCGGGCGAGGACATTGACACGCGCACGGACGTCTACTCGCTGGGCGTCATCTTCTACGAACTTCTGGCGGGCGTGCCGCCTCTGGACCTGAGAAAAGGCACATTGGAAGAGTTCCTGCGGAAGCTGCGCGAGGACGATGCGCCGAAGCCGAGCAGCCGGCTCCGCACGCAAGATCCGGCCACTTCGACGGAACTGGCTCGCAAGCGCCACACTGAGCCCCGCACGCTGGCCAAACAGATGCGCGGCGAGCTGGATGCGATTGCTCTGAAGGCGCTCGAAAAGGATCGCTCGCGCCGCTATGGTTCGCCCTCCGATTTCGCCGCCGACATTGGGCGCTACCTGCGGAACGAAGCGGTGCTGGCCGTCCCACCCTCGGTGGCTTACCGGGCGCGGAAGTTCGCGCGCCGCTACCGGGTGGCGCTGGTCACGGCCTGCGCCTTCGTGCTGGTGCTGGTGGCGGCAGCGGTGATCAGCATCCGGCAGAGTATCCGCGCCAACCGGGAAGCGGCCGTGGCGCAGGCGGTGGACGATTTCTTGCAGAACGATCTGCTGGGGCAAGCCAGCGCCTACAAACAGTCCAAACCCGATCCCAAGATCACGGTGCGGGACGTGCTGGATCGCGCCGCGCAGCGCATTCAGGGGAAATTCGAGAAGCAACCGGAGGTCGAGGCGGCGATTCGGGGCACCATCGGGCAGACTTATGAAGACCTCGGGCTCTACCCGGAGGCCCAGTCGCAACTGGAACGGGCGCTGGATTTGCAACGCCGGGCGCTGGGGGCAAAGAACCCGGAGACCCTCAAGACCATGAGCCGCCTTGGGCGATTAGCCTGGCTCCAGGGCAAATACTCGGAGGGCGGGGGGCTGCTCAGCCAGAGTCTGGAGATCCAGCGGCGCGTCCTCGGTCCCCAGCATCCCGACACGCTGTATTCTATGAGCAATCTGGCGAAGGTTTACGACGATCAGCGCAAGTACGCGCAAGCGGAGGCGCTCTTCCGCCAGACTCTCGAGATCCAGCGCCGAGTGCTGGGGCCCGAGCATCCGGAGACGCTGGGGTCCCTAAACAACCTGGCCAGCAACTATTGGCGGCAGGGCAAGTACGCCCAGGCCGAGACGGCGTTCAGCCAAGTCCTGGAAGCCAGCCGTCGGCTGCTCGGTTCCGAGCATCCCAGCACGCTGCTGGCCATGAACAATCTGGGTAACACGTACGAAGCCGAGGGAAAGGACGCAGAGGCTGAGAGTCTCTACCGCCAAGCCCTTGAAGTCAGGCGCCGGGTAATGGGTCCCGAGCATCCGGACACACTGTATTCGATGACTTGCCTGGCGAACATCTACCTCAAACAGGCCAAGTACTCGCAAGCCGAGGCGCTGTTCAGCCAGATCGTGGAGGCCCAGCGCCGGGCCTTGGGCCCGGAGCATCCTGACACGCTGCATTCTATGGACGGTCTGGCCGTGGCCGAGGACTCAGAGGGCAAGTATGCGGAGGCCGAGCGTCTGTTCAGCCAGACTCTGGAGGGCATGCGTCACGCGCTGGGTCCGGATCATCCCTACACCCTGCGAGCGCTGGTTAACTTGGGCGACACCGCCGCGGACCAAGGCAAGCACGCGCAGGCCGAGGCGCTCTTTGACCAGGCCGTGGGAACCGCGACGCGGGCGCTGGGTCCCGAGAATCCTGACACCCTTTCGTTCCTTTCGGAATTTGCATTCGTGTACCAGCGAGAAGGCAAATACGCCCTGGCCGAGACTCGCGCCGCGCAAGCCCTGGCGGGGCGGCGCCACGCCTTGGGCGCGGAAGATCCCAACACGATGGCCTCGGCAGCCGACCTGGCGCTGGCGTACTTGTCGCAGGGGAAGTTCGCCGAGAGCGAGCCGCTGGCGCGCGAGGCTCTGGAGACCGAGAAGAGAGTCCAGCCCGACGATTGGCAACGATTCCGCGCCGAGAGCCTGCTGGGCGAAAACTTTGCCGGGGAGAAGAAATACTCCGAGGCCGAACCAATGCTGCTGGAAGGCTACCAGGGGATGCTCGCTCACAAGGACCACATCGCCGTCCCCGACCGCTACCACCTGGATCTTGCGCAGCAATGGCTGGTTCAGCTTTACCAGGCCTGGGGCAAGCCGGCGAAGGCTGCGGAGTGGCGGAAGAAGTCAAATCCGTGAAAGCGGATGTGATGGGCTCGAGACATTGTTGTTCACACGGATGAATCAGGAAGTGCGGTCAACAATAGGATCGAGTCGAACTGAGCCGACGGCTGGCGTTCCCTGCAGAATACGTGGCGAGAACGGCCCTCACCACAAAAAATCACGAGCAATTGAGAACCTCGTACGTCGGATCCGACAGGTCCTTGCTCCACTTGGACGTGTAACAGCGTAAACGTGCTTCTGTTTTGCTGGACGTCGGCGGATCGCACGGGAGTGTCCAGGCGGGCAGTAGAACGCCCAGGGCAGAATCGTTGTCATTGCGGCCCTGCGTGCGGCGTTTGAGGATGGATAATTCTTTTCAGGTTAATACGCGCACGGCTACAAGCTACACGGAAACGTGGGGGAGTTCGACGGGCGGGGAGTGAGCGCTACCGGCTCGGTTAGAAGGGGTGCCAGGCGTCACTGGATTCGAAGACCAGCGCGCCGTGTCCGGTCCGGAGGTCCTCGTGGCGCAGGCAGTAGAGGCGGCCATGGTCGAAGGCAGCCTCGAGCGCGTGCCCGGTGCCCGTCCAGGTGATGTGCAGCCCGCCGCGGATATCGATGGTGCGCCGGTCCGGCAAGCCGCAGCTTCCATTATGGACTCCCACCTGCTCGACATCAAACATCCCGCCGTCCCCGGTTATCTGCGCGGGTGAATCGCAATTCGCATTACAGGCTCTTCCGGGTGGAGGTCGAACCGGGATCGTCAACTGAGCCGCCTCACCCCAGAATCGACTTGGCAATAGTCTGGAGCTGCATGAACGACGTGCCCTCGTAGATTTTTCCAATCTTGGAGTCGCGGAGGTATTTTTCGGCAGGATAGTCCTTGGTGAAACCGTAGCCGCCATAAACTTCCAGGCATTCGGAGGCCACACGCTCGGCCACCTGGGAGCAGAAATACTTAACCATGGCGGCTTCTTTCAGGAACGGCAGGCGCGCGTCTTTCAATCGCGCGGCGTTATAAACCATCAGCCGCGCCGCTTCCACCTCGGTGGCCAGCCGGGCAAGCTGAAATTGGATAGCCTGAAATTCGGCAATGGGCCGCCCGAACTGCTTGCGTTCTTTGGCGTAAGCGATGGCGTGTTCGAGGGCGCCGCGTGCCACGCCCAGCATCTGCGCGCCGATGCCGATGCGCCCCTCGTTGAGAGTTTCGATCGCTACTTTGTACCCCTTGCCCACTTCCCCCAGCACATTCGCCTCGGGAACGCGGCAATCTTCCAAGATCAATTCGCAAGTTGAAGAGGCGCGGATCCCCAGCTTGTCCTCCTTCTTGCCGACGCTGAAGCCCGGAGTGTCACGCTCGATGAGGAACGCGGTGATGCCCTTGTAGCCGTGCTCGGGATTGACGTTCGCGAAGACGATGAACAGCCCGGCTTCTTTGGCGTTAGTGATCCAAAGCTTTCGCCCATTCAAAACAAAGTGGTCACCCTCCTGGCGGCCACGGGCCGCCAGCGAAAACGCATCACTGCCGGAACCCGCTTCGGAGAGGGCGTAAGCGCCCACCGTGTCGCGCACCAGGCGCGGGAGGTATTGCTGCTTTTGCGCTTCGTTGCCCCAACGCTCGACGGCGTTGTTCACCAGCGTATTCTGGACATCGACCACCACGCCTGCCGAAGCATCGACCCGCGAGAACTCTTCGATGGCCAGAGTGGCCATGAAAAACGTTCCCCCGCCGCCGCCGAAGGCTTCCGGAACGGCCAGACCCATGAACCCCTGCTCGAAAAATTGCCCAATCAACTCGTGATTGAAAACGCCTTCACGGTCCATCGTCTCGACGTGCGGACGGATTTCGTTTTCGGCGAATTCGCGCGCCGCCGCCTGGAACATCCGCTCTTCCTCGCTGAGGACCGTCAGCGGGGCAGTTGAGGAAAGTAGTGAAGAAGCGATGTCAACCATCGAGCCCCCCAAATGGTAGTTCGTTGGCCCGGCCCGCCTTGCACCCTTGAGTGTTGACTTTTTAGGCGCGCTTGGCCTTTGGACGCATAAGCCAATGCTACCCGGCGGCAACCGAGCAGGCAAGGGGTTTGTCGCCCATAGCTTTTCGTAGCGACAGCCGGCGTGTGGAAAATTGTCAAAGAGCCGCGTCAAGGTGCTCTGAGGTTAGACTCCGTTGACGTTTCTTGCATTCTCAGCAGCATACTGTTAGGCTAGTTATGCTCCGCCGCTTCGGGGGCGCCCCTAAGACCTCATCTTTTTTGTGGTTTTTCGGAGAGGTTTGCACAACTGAACCAACTTCCGACAAACACAGCGCATCGAAGCACTTTGAGTTCCAGACACCGGGGAGGTTTGACCTGATATGACTGTTAAGAGATTCCTGCGAGGTTTGATCGTAGCAGTGGCGCTCTGCCTCATTGCCACTGTGGGCAAGGCACAGAACAGTCTGGTTTTTGTCACTGGCGGTGGCAACAAAATCAGCGATGCCCGGTCCTTCGACGAGGCTTTTATTCCCTATCAATCAACCTTTGCGGCCGGCGGGGGAGGGAACGTGGGACTCGAACTGCCACTGAAAAAGAGTAATATCTTCGGCGTCGAAGTGTCCTATGGGTTCAGTCAGAATAATCTTGAATTGACTTATGAGAACAGCCCCACCCTGCCCGTCACAAAATCCTATGGCCTCAGGGACAACAGGTTTGGCGGCGACCTGGTGGTGCACTCGCCATCGACTTTTCGGGGCATCCGCCCTTACGCCGTCGTGGGCGCCGAATACGACCGCTTCTCTCCCACCAGCGCCGCGGTGGCTTTGGCCAACAGCACCGGGTTTGCCTATGCGCCGGTAGCTAAACTTTCCTCCCAAGGCGCCGGGGGCGCCAACATCGGCGGCGGCCTTGATTACAAGTTGACGGAAAAGTGGGGGGTGCGGATTGACGTGCGCTACCGCATCACCAGTTCCCCAACCCTCGGCTTGCCTTACGGAATCACCCCGTCGTCCAACGCTTACTTTCCGATCAGCGGCGACGCGCATACTATCCAATACACGATAGGCATTGTGTATCACTTCGGCTGGGGGAAATCATCGTCCGCTGCGGCCAAGCCGACCTCGTCCTCCCGTCAGCCCTCGGCCGCGAAGGCCGCGAAGGCGAAGTCGCCCGAGAAGGAGAAACCGTCGCCGACGTCCGTCTTTAACTAAAGGGGCGGTTTTTAAAGGAGAGGCCGAGATTCGGGTTCTAAATCTCCAGGTCAGAGATCACTGTGCAAGGGGAGGTTCTCGCGTCTGATTCGCGGACGGCTTCCGCCTTTCTGCCGGCTTCCCACTGCCCGACGCTTACTCCTCCGTGAGTCGTACCTTCATGCAGAGGTTCATGACAGGGGTAACCTCGCGGAAGACGGCGAGCATCGATTCGACGAGGTCAAGTCCGGTTGATGCCTGAACCTCGCTTTCGGTCATCGGATAATAGAGTTGAAATCCTGCCCAGTGCGCCGCAGGCGCAGCCTTCAGCAGCCCTCGGAGTCTCATCCTGGAGGGAAGACTGTCGCGATCAAAGCCCTGGACCTCGCTTTCCCAACTGCCGCCGCGGAGCATAAAACCTTCGCGCCGCACCAGGCGTTTGAGTTCGTGCTCCATGGGGCCGCGCGGTCGGAGTGCGCCCAGCAGCCGGTGCCAGTCCCAATCGGACTGCAATTGGCACTCGCGGTAGTCGCGCGGCGCTTTCAGATAGCCCCTTTCCACTTGCATGCCGCACTTGAAGAGCTTCTCTTCCGTGTCCACGCTGAGGAAAAACTTCGAGCAGCCGAAACTGACGTGCGAGGAAAGCGGCATGGCTTCGCGATTGGCTCGCGGCAGATAGCCGATCCATTGCCAATAAACGCCCCGCCCCCACCGTTCGGTCACGAACGGCTGGGCGTAGCGGGATTCGAGCGCCAGTTTCAGAATGCGCGTGATGCGCTCGTTATCCTCGAGATTCCCCACATGGATACCACGGCGGAAATCGAGATAATCCGGCCGAAAAGCGACAGCCGCCGCCGGCACCGGCAGGGAGATGTGTGATTTTGCAGGCATGGCAACCAAAGCAGAAATCAGAAACTGGAAAATAGAAAATGGGAAATGCTAGGGTCAATCTCCAGATGCTAGCCCCCACGATCCAATTTCTATTTTCCAGTTTCCATTTTCCAGTTTCTAATTTCTGATTTCTGCTTTTCCTACGCGGCCCGGGCAGCGTTGGCGGAGCGTCTCGAATGGAAGCCGCTGATCAGCGTTTTGGACATCTCCTCGCGCTGGATCTGGTTGGTGCCCTCATAGATTTGAGTGATCTTGGCGTCGCGCATGTACTTTTCCACCGGATAGTCGTGCATGTACCCGTAGCCGCCGAAAACCTGCAGCGCGTCCACGGTGACTTCCATGGCCACATCCGAGGCAAAGCACTTGCACATGGCGGAGTAAAGCGTCGGCCGTTCCTTGGGTTGGGTATCGATGTAACGCGACGTGGCATAGACGAGCGCGCGCGCCGCCTCAATCTTCATCGCCATGTCGGCCATCAGGAAGCGGAGTCCCTGGAAGGAGCCAATCGGTGCGTCGAACTGCTTCCGCGTGCAGGCGTACTCGAGCGCCAAGTCAAACGCTCCTTGCGCAATCCCCACCGCCTGCGCGCCGACTCCAGGACGCGAGACGTCGAAGGTCCGCATGGCGGTGATGAAACCCGTGCCTTCGCGTCCCAGGCTGTTTTCCACCGGCACGCGGCAGTCCTGGAAGACCAGTTCGCGGGTGGCCGAGGCGCGAATCCCCAGCTTGTCTTCCTTTTTGCCGAAAGTGAAACCCGGCGTGCCCTTCTCAACTACAATGCAGGACGCGCCGCGCGGGCCCTTGGAGGGATTGGTGAGCGCGATGACGGAGTAGAGTTCTGCTTCGCCGCCGTTGGTGATCCACTGTTTGGTGCCATTCAGAACGTAGTGGTCGCCGTCGCGCAGGGCCGTGGTGCGCACGGCTGCGGCATCCGAACCAGCCTGCGGCTCGGTAAGCGCGAAGGCCACCAAGCGCTTGCCGGCGGCAACGTCCGGAAGCCATTTCTGCTTTTGCTCCTCGCTGCCGGAAAGGATGATCGGCAGTGCGCCAAGCGCCGTGCCCGCAAAACTGAGCGCGATGCCCCCGCAGGCCTTGGAGAGTTCTTCCGTCACGATCACCATGTTCATGATCGGAGTCCCCTCCGGCATCCCACCGTATTTCTCATCAATGAAAACGCGAAATAGGTCGGACTGCGCGAGTATTTTCACGATCGGCCAGGGAAACTTGGCCTCGCGGTCATACTCCGCCGCCACCGGACGGATTTCCTTCTCGGCGATCTCGCGAGCAAGATCTCGAATGGCCCTTTGATACTCCGTGAACCCGTAATCCATACTCACCTCAGCGTGGAAATTGGAAAATGGAAAATAGAAACTGGGTCAGGAAATAGGAAGATGGAGCGGGAGGTCAGCCGCTAGCTTCCATTTTTCATTTTCCAGTTTCCATTTTCCAGTTTCCAGTTTCTATTTTCCATTTTCGCTCTTCGCCTATTCTTCCTCTGCGCAGCTTTGCCACAAGGTCGGCCTCACCAGCCATGCCTCGCCGGTGCGGAAGGCAAAGCGGCAGCACTCTTCAAGGTCCCCGGCTCGAAATGAACTAACGTCGATCTCCCCTTCCAGCGTGCCCGGCTTGGCGAGCACCTGCAGCGCGTAAACGAGGGGCAAAACGCTCGCATTCACGTCCCGTAGGGAGACCTCAATTCGATCGACGCGGGCGACAATCTCAAAATCGCCTTCGGAGTAGAGGCCCGCGGTTCGCTCCAGAAGTTCGCGAATGTCATCCGCAGCGGTGGGAACCCCCTCAAAACTGAACTTGCCGTTCAGTCGTTGGTATTCCTCCGGAACAACCGAGACAGGCTGGCTGCGATATCGCTCCCAGTCCGCGTGCTCATAATCGGGCCGCGCCCAGGAAATGGTTAAGAAACCGCCTTTCCAAATCTTGACCCTAACGTACTGTCCTTTAACGGCATCCTGATAGTAGACGGGTCCCCCCGCCAGCTCGGCGCGTTCGCTGTCGGTCAGTTGATTGAGAAACTCAACGAGTTCCCGCACGATCTCCGGGAGCACTGGCCGGTCGTCAGGTTGGACATGGCGAATCTCCAGCGACACGGACTCGGGAACAAATTCCAGCCAGGTCGCTTCAACCTGTGCGAGCTTCTGCTGCGTATCGCGGCTAAGATTGCCCAACGCCACTTGTCCCGAACAGCCTAACAGAGTGCGCATTTTCTCACTTCCTTTCCCGGATCGTAGCGACAAAGTGTGCGGATTCGCCCTCCCACACTGACATATAGGCATTTTGGGGGCCGAACTGTCTTTGGGTCTGCCGCTCAAGGATTCTGCCACAGGTCCCTGAAGGAACATAGCATTTTGTGGGCGCCTCGTCTGAAAGCCCTTGTGCCGAAGGCACTTTGGAGTGCGGCGGCTTGACGCCGCCGTGGAGTTACCGCGGGACGCGGAGTCACACAACGCGCCGGTCCTTCCCCTTCTTTTCGCCACAATCTTCGGTCGGCTTAGTGCGAAGGCGGCGTCAAGCCGCCGCACTCCAAGGCGCTTCGCGCATTCTCATGGTCGTTTGCCGTATAGCTATACGGTATCGATGCTGGTATAATCACGACATGGCAAAAGAACAGATGAAGAAACTCACCATCCTGGTCCCGCAAGACCTCCTTCGCAGGGCGCAGAGGGCAACCAAGGCAGGCGCCACCCCCACAGTGCGCAAGGGATTGGAACTGCTCGCAGCTCATGATGCATATGATGGTTTGCGGAGACTACAGGGTAAGGTGAAGTTCGGCCTGACTTGGCAGGAAATGAGAGGCGAAGAGTGACTTGCGCTGACACGAGTTCACTCGTCGCCTACATTCACGGCGAAGGCGGACCCGACGTCGAGTTGGTAGACAGGGCGCTGGGTGACTATTCTTTGGCACTCGCGCCGGTCAGTGTAACGGAGTTGCTTAGCGGTCCCCTGGTGACCCCTTCGCTGAAATCCCTCATCCTCGGACTGCCGCGACTGGAGATCCAGCTCGGGTATTGGGAGCGTGCGGGGAAGCTCCGGGCAGGCTTAATCCGCCATGGCTATCGCCCCAAGATAGCGGACACACTGATCGCCCAGAGTTGTCTCGACCACCGCGTACCGCTGATTACCCGTGATCGGGACTTCTCTTGCTTTCAGAAGTTCGCGGGACTGCAACTTCTCGCGATGGGCGATCTGCTGCAATAACGAAACGACCGCCCCCTGCCCCTCCTCGCAGAGGAGGAGGCCAGGGGGTGGCGAACCAGCGTGACTGCTCTACTTCTTGCGCGGTGGCTGTGAGGGCCGCATCTCGATGCGGCTGGCGAGAGTCGTCGAGGGATACGTGTAAAGGTCGACCACCGCCTTGGCGATGTCTTCTCCGCTAAGCTTCCATCTATGATGCGCCCTGCTGCCCGGCGCTCCCCCAAAATCCGTATCCACGCTGCCCGGCATGATGTAGCTCACTCGAATGCCGTCGTAGCGAATGTCCTGCATCATGGCCTCGCTGAAACCGTTGAGCCCGAACTTCGAGGCGTTGTACGCGCTCCCGCCGGGGAAAGGATTCACCCCTGCCAGGCTCGAAATGTTGAAGATGTAGCCTCCCCCTCGCTGGCGCATCAGGGGGATGGCCTCCCGGCAGCAGTAGAACACTCCCGACAAGTTGGTGTGTAGGGTGGTATCCCATTCCTCGGGCGTGAGCTGATCCACCGGTTTCATAATTCCTATTCCGGCATTATTCACAAGTAGATCAATGCCTCCGAAATGCCCGGCGGCGGTTTGGATCAGTTTTCGGCAATCCTCATAGCGGCCCACATCCGCCACCTGCCCTTCGATCCGTGTGCCGCCCTGCGCGCGCAGCTTTCCAAGCGATTGCTGCAAAACCTGCGCATCGCGCCCGCAGATGTACACCTTCGCACCTTCGCGAAGCAGCCTTTCTGCGATGCAGTAACCGATTCCGCGCGACGCGCCCGTGACCACTGCAACCTTGTCGAACAGCTCATTCGTCATCGCAAGCCCTCCCCCTCCCGACAGAATACAGCAAATCACCCCGCCTCACGCCACGCGTGCCGTGGGGCCCATGACTTTAAGTTTGGCACAAAGATGGGGGATACGGCCAGGTCAGTATGGAGAAGGGAAACAGACGAGCCCGAACGTCACGTCCCAGCCGCGGCGGTTTCTACTACACGCCCAAAACGCCGGTCGCGCGAATGAAACTCCCGCACCGCCGCCTCGAGGTCTTCGGCATCGAAGTCCGGCCACAGGCGCTCGGTGAAGACAAGTTCCGCGTAAGCGCACTCCCACAGCATAAAGTCGCTCAATCGCTGCTCGCCGCCGGTGCGAATCAGCAGATCGAGCTCGGGGACCGGCTGCGGCTGGGGGCCGTCGGCGCCAAGCAAGCGCCCAAATTCCACCGCTGTCGCTGCTTCACCCGCCGGCAGAGTTCGGGCCGCTCGAACTATTGCCTCGCGGCCCGAGTAGTCAATCGCCAAGCGGAGGTGCAGTCCCATCCCCTCCCGCGTCGCAGCCTCGGCGGCCTCGATGGCCGCCACGAGCGATGGCTCGATTCGATCCCGGCGGCCAATAACGCTGGTTCTTATTCCAGCGTCCGCCCACTCCGCCACAGAGCCGCGCAGGAACTCTGTAAAAATGCTCATCAGCTCGCCGACTTCATACGAGGGGCGCTGCCAGTTATCCGCAGAAAAGGCGTGCAGCGTTAATGTCCCAATCCCCAGGCGGGGCGCGGCTTGCACGGAACGGCAAACCGCGGCGACTCCAGCTCGATGTCCGGCGCTGCGCCTCAGGCCTCGTTTTTCCGCCCAGCGGCCGCTGCCGTCCATAATAATGGCGGCATGAATGAGGGGATGTAGGGGCGGCCCTTGTGGCCGCCCTCGCCCAACCCGATGCAATGATTCGCCAAAGGCTTCTTCAAAGGACTTTATCATACAAAGCGCTCGCTCAAAAAATTTTCGCCCCGGGAATTACCGCGGGCGCATGGAGTGGATCAGCGCCTCCATGTCATCCAGATATCGCTCCAGGGCCCGCCGGCCGGCCTGGGTCAACCGGTAAACCGTTTTCGGCACGCGGCCCACGAAGGATTTCTCGCACATCACGTACTCCGCCTCCTCGAGCCGGCGGGCGTGCACGCTGAGGTTACCATCGGTCGTTTTTAGCAGTTTCTTGAGATCATTGAAGCTGAGGGATTCGTTCACGGCCAGCGCACTGACCATGCCCAGCCGAATGCGTTCGTGAATCAGGCGATCCACTTCCGCGGGCGAGCCTGGCGCTGCTTTGCTCCGCAGTTGCCGGGCCTGCTGCACAAGCTGGCCCGCCCCCGCAGCCCGGCTCGCGGTGTTGGAATTCTGTCTAGCCACCGTACCTCCTTGCAATAATCGTCCCGAACACTATGTGCAGCCCGCCGAAACCCGCTGCCATGATCGAATTGGCCCAGGCAGGAGGGCTGAGCAGGGCCACCATTCCCGCGAACATAAAACACAGGCCCATCATCGGGACGACTTTGACGGAGTAGGCCCCTCCGGTAACCACGCCCGCACCGTAGAGCAGCAGCCAGACGCCCGGCAGCAGGTAAAATACGCCGGCGCGATAGATCACCGCGCTCAGCACCGCCGCCGCCAGCATGGGGGGAAACAATCCCAGCACAAATTTCCGGCCCGGCCTTGAAAACAGCGGCGTCTGCACCTTGCGCGCCTTCCAGAATGCCGCCGACGTGCCCACCGCAAACGCGCACAGGGCTTCCAATCCCCACACCGCAACCCACCAAACCACCTGTGCGCGAAGCGAGGCAATGATCGCCGCCCCCAAGGCCGTGATGCCGATCATCACTCCGCCCCATCCCGGAACGGCGGTGAACGAGGCAGCGCTTTCCATAGTCTCACGGATGAAGCGCAAATCGTCGATGGCGTGGGCAGACATGGGCGCCGCCCTGGAATGTCGTGAGCGAACTGGCCCCGCGCAAGTCATAGGGCGTTTATACCGCCAGGGCAAATGTTTGTCAAGTACTTTGTGGAACAAAGTATTTGCGCCGCTTCGCCCCCCCGCCCGCTGTCATTCTGAGTGCCCACTGTCATTCTGAGCGTCCACTGTCATTCTGAGCGTAGCGAAGAATCCCGCTCTGCCCCGCTGGAACCCTGCACTCGCCCCTTCAGGTCGGCGCTTGATTGCGCCAGTGAATGTGGGTAAGCTTCTTAGTCTGGGATGTAAATCTCAGAGCTGGGTGCGGCAAGGAGCCACGATTTTATGTCAAGGATTACTACCAAGGAGTTCGGCGAATTCGTCAAGCGGCAGAAATCCTCCGCTGTTGCCGGGCTCCCGGTGGATTGGGATCGCGAGCGCAGGGATTGGATTGCTCATTTAGATTCGCTGTATAAGAAGGTCGAATCGTTTCTAAAGAAATACAAAGATGAAGGCTCGATTGGGATTGAATATAAGGAAACGGAATTGTTTGAGGAAAACCTGGGGACCTATCCTGTAAGAACGATGATCATACAGATTGGGCGGCAAGTGATTAATCTTACCCCAGTCGGCACGCTGCTGATTGGGTCCAAGGGCAGGGTTGATGTGGACGGTCCTTATGGTAAGGCGGCACTGGTGCTGGTGGACAAGGATGCGATGAGTCCACGTCCACGCGTTCGAGTGAGAATAATCGACCCCAAAGAAAAGGTCCAGCCCGAAATCGAGAATGAGAAGAAGATTGAATGGGTGTGGAAAATCGCAACTCCGCCCCCCGCACTCCAGTATATCGACCTGAATACAGAGTCATTCCTTCAGTTGATTATGGAAATTAGCAATGCCTGAGAGGGTGACCTTTTCCAAGCGACATCCCGACATTCAGCAGCTTGCAAATTACTATGACGACGTTGCGAAGTCTCTCAGGCTTTATTTTAGCCCGACTGCGCCGTTATTTAGGGTTCGCTTTGAAACCTATAAGCCAGATCAGATCAAGGACGAAATGAACGAGAGACTGGCTGAATTGGAGATGGCGACTGCCCTGAGCATATTCGCCGCCGTTGAGGCAGCGTTTCGAATTGATTACCTCCAGAGGTGCTATCGCAAGGACAAGGACGCGATGTCGAGGGCGTTCCGGGATCTTCACAAGAAAAAGGGAGTAAGAGTGTCGCTTGAAGAAGAGATTTTTCAGATATGGAACGAGTACACGATCGGTTCCTCTTCGATGATCGGAAAATTACGGGCGGCATTCAGGTTCCGCCATTGGCTCGCTCATGGCCGTTACTGGTATCAAAAATTCCCAAGGTACGATTACCTGGCTGTGTATTCTCTTGCTGAAAGCGTTATGAACAGTTTGCCTTTGTTTGGGCCTGAACCGTAAGCGAGTCGCGAAGAGTTTGTGCAGTTCAAACTCTGCAGCTCTTATTTTGATAAACGCCCACTCATTGGTTAACATGTGAACGCTGTTGTGCAAACCGTGTTTTCGCTGGACGTCACGCATGATGAACGGGCTGGCCCACGAAAAGGGAAACGCTGCAGAGTTTCTGAGAAACGAAACTCTGCGCCGCTTGCCTCAGTGCGTTTTAAAAATCTCATCGATCCTTTCTAGAATGAAGTCGTAGACTTCTTGCATTTTGGAAATATTCGTTTCGTCCACGTCAGCCTTCAGAGTCTGCTTGCCGGCTTCTCTGAAAACCCCAAAATCCAATAGCTCTTTGCGCAGCTTTTGCAAGATTTCCTGGCCGAAATCAAGCTGGCTAAAATAGAAATCGAATTCCCCACCAGGATAACAGTACAAGAAGCTAGCGCTCCCATCTGTGAGCCATTTCCCGACCGAGAAGCTTACCGTCCCCCAATAAATCCGATACCCCCCCCTTTCAGCTAGGTTGAGGACTCTCTCGAAAAACTTGGCAATGGCGGGCTTACACGCGCTCAGAAAAGCGGTTCGGTCTATGTGCTTTTTTGGGGCGAGATCACTGCCCTTGCCCCCTCGGCTTTTCTCGCTTAGGCCGATCACTCTTGGCACCAGCACCTTTTGGCCCTTATTGACGAATTGTTTGACCTCAACCGCCAATACCTCAACGTCTCCCATCTTCTCGTTCAAGAACTCAACCAAGCGGCGAAGCTCGCGGGGCGTTTCATCAGTTACGAATAGCAGACGGACTATCCCAGATCGAAGGTTGGATTCCACCAGTTGCCAATAATCCTCAATGGCGGAGTCGTCATCCTTATCAAGCAACTTACGGACCGCAACGTCTAGGGAGGTTCCTTGTCTGGATGCGGTTTCTGTCGCAGCCTGTCGCAGCTTGTCCATCCCCCAGTACTCAACTCCATTGGCAGCGTAGTCGAGCATCTGTGCCACCACTTCACGTCGCGCCCGAGTGTCAGAGGCCCGTTTGCATTCGACAAATGTAGGAATCCCGTCCTGATCCAAAAAAAGGTGATCGAGGCTCCATCGTCCACCCTCGTCTTCACCCCCTGGCACACTCATTTCGCGCGTCACCAACAGCCACCGGCGAGGAACCTCCGGGTTAATCTGGTCGCCAGGCAGAAGATCCGAATATCGCTCCAACAAAACCTGAAGATCATCTTCACTCGGGTATGCTGTCTCAACCATGGGCGTCAACGTACCTTTGTCTTCTCCGACAAGAAATATCTTGGCATCCTTCATTGAGTCCTCCTTATGAATGGCACTGTTGTAAATCCTACCTTCTCTGGATTCCTGCGGATCTAGGCATTTTCTCTCACCAGAAACCCATGGCCCTGAAAATGTCCAGGCCATATCATTGAGATCATCCCCCGCTAGAGGGCGGGCAAGGATTTTACGAGTTTCACGGTTTCCAGGTTCACGCGAACGACTTGGCCAACAAGGCGGACGATGTATTCGGGGTCGTCGGCGCGGTTGGGGTCGGAGCGGATGCCGCTGTGCTTGTCTTCCGTCACCTGGTACTGGTCAATCACCCATTCAAGGGCGCTGCGATTGCCCAGGCGGTATTCAAAGGTTCCCGGTGGAATGCCGCCAAGGGTCAAGCAATCATTTATCTTCAGCGAGCGGTCGACTTTTGCGAGGTGCATTTCACTTACTACAAGACCGGTTCAGCGGCTTGGAGCGGTAGTTCCATTGCCGGCCGAAGCGCTGAAAGATTCGGACCTTCGCCACGCCTGATTTGCTCCAGTGCAGCTTCTCGTCTCATATCTTCCCAATCCTCCATGAATCGCACGGCCGAAGCTATGGCGTACTCCCGATTTATTTCAATCCCCATCCACCTTCGCCCAAGTCGATCGGCGACGAAGCCAGTGGTGTTCGACCCGGAAAAAACGTCGAGCACCATGTCGTCCGGGTCAGTCAAAAACTCGATAAAGAACTGCGGAAGTGCGTCGGGGAATCTTGCCGGGTGGCTTTCAAAGCCGTGGGTTTTGCAGAGTCTCAGGTAGTGAGAGTTGCTGTCGGTGTTGGCGATTTGCAACAAGTTGCTGGGAATCGCTCCACCGTTGTCCTTGTCGAACCGGCTGCTAATATCGTGACCCGAGGGCCTCGACTTCGGTTTATAAAATTTCTCAGCATTTTTGAGAAGCGCATTCATGCGAGGTGAGTAAGGGGCGAGTACCTTGCGTACATCCGCCTTCGGAAAATCCGACTTCGAAAACCACCAAACCGTGTTGACGGAATCTTTGACCCTGATCTTCCGTTTGTTTACCCACTCGATTGGCGAAGGTAATTTCGCAGGATTATACCAGAAGAACTCTTCGGCCAGACGATACCCCAACTGATCGCAGAAGGCCGTCAATACTCGGTAGTTATAAAGTGAGCGGACAGGTCTTCCCCGCTCGTACGCCCCCCCCAAATCAAGCACAAAGCTACCTGTAGTTTTCAGAACCCGAAGCGCAGCACTTCCGAAACCAAGTAACCAGTGGACGTAGTCAGCCTGGGATTCATTCCCGTAGGTTTTCTCGCGGAGCAGGGCAAAAGGAGGACTCGTAACAATAAGGTCAACCGAATCGGCCGGAAGCTGGGAAAGAACCTCGCGGCTATCTCCACATACCTGTACACCGCGATCCGTGGAGTACGACATCTCACAATTTCCGAGTTTCAACATTTCTCAGTGATCCTCGGGGAATTCGGCTCGTGGTCGGAGTTCCCACTTGCGGGCAATCCAACTCTCAACAAATGACCATAAAACAGTAATTGCATAATGTAGTTGTGGGTGGGTATCTTGCAGTGGTGCAACGGCACCCGCGATTCTATCGCGGGGTGCCATGCCTGCCAGCCACGCCGCCCAGGGTGAGCCACCACTATTGAGAATCTCGACCAGTTCACCAACGGGGAAGGCTGCATTATTGCTATATTGCCGGAGCGCTTCGGCGGACCCGGCCCTTTCAGAATCATCTTCCGCTTCTCTTAGACTCGCAATAAGAAAAGGTACAGCGCCGGCGCTCAGTGTCACAAGGCTATCAAGAGCCTCTTGGCGGATGTCGAAATCGACATCTGCGAAAGCTCGAATCAGCCGTCTGACGGGTTGTTCACCGCCGATGTGGGCTAAGCTCCACGCGGCAGCGCTACGCAAGAAATAAGGGACTTGCTGATCGTCCAGAATCGTAGAGAGCAGCTCTCCGGCTTCCAGTGTTGCTGTTTCACCTAATGTGATGACCGACTCAAGCTGGATTTGAGGATCAGGGCTTGTCAGATACTGGCCAATGTTCTGGGCTAGCGACTGGCCACACAGTGCTGACAAATAGGACGCGGATTCCAACTTAACGTAGATGTCCTCTTCGGGATCTCGGAGCAGTGCGGAGACCCCCACACAATAGCCTGCATCAGCCCTGAGACGAGCCAGCTTAACCCCCGTGAACCTCTGGGTACGCTCGCGGGAGGCCAAGAGTCGAGCGATGTGATCTTGAGCAATCCTGCCGGGACAACGCAATATGTTAGCTTTAATAGGAAGCACAGTTGACTCGAGGACTTCGTGAAGTGACACTGCCTGCCCCACTTGCACGGCAGGCTGCTGCCCGGTCTTTATCGCCCTCGTGAAAGTGCGCCCGTCTATGGCGCGCTGGACCGAAATTCGCCCTTCTCCTATTGCAGTCACAACGCCACCGTAAGTCGCAAAAGTCGCTGGCCAGCCGATTGTAAGCTCAGATCCCTCGGTAACTCCCTTTCGAGCAACATTCAGAAATGGGGTGGCTCGGAACGCGGCAACGCTAAAATAGTTGACATGCTCCCCGGCCTGCCATTTGACCCAATTTCTTTCATGCCAGTAGGAGGCACTTCCGTTCAGCTTGCCGCGACTCCAATAGTGCTCACCAACCGCCCCACAAACGGGAAAGGCGACAACGTCAGTGTCCACCATCCCGAAATCCCACGAACGCTCAGTTTCAGTGGGGCTATGCGACATTGTCAGTTCCGGTTTGCTCTTGGCTCGACTCTCAATCCGCAAGCCACAAGACGTGCATACAAGATCGGGGATGCGGACACGCTTGCGTTTAACGTCTTTCCATAACTTTGTATCTGTTGAACCCCGCTCAAGTTCAGCCATTGTGTGCTGATATTGCTTCAGATGCTCACAAACAGCTCTTGTGCCAACAGCACCTATAGCGATTTTTCGGAAAAAACTCGAATCTGGCTTAAATGTTGGCATGACCCACTCAGGTCTTATATTGTATCAGGCAGCGCGGGACAAATGCGCGCGCCGCCGGACTTTCCCGAGAGCTCGGCGATGAAAGTCCAGTTTTTCATCCGGGCCGTCTCCTGGAGCAGGGACTCGAAGGGCGAACGCACGCTCATCTCATTCAGCACGCCCTGGTCCCGCAGGGCAGCCGCGTTCTCGTAATACTTGCGAATCGAGCGATGCCCGGGAGTTAGAAGGTTGTAACCGGCCATAGCAATGGGGGCAATACTAGCACTTTAGCCGGGGGCGGGCCAAGCACGAATGGGCAGCCTTTTTCAGTGCCGTCCCTCAGAGTGACATGCCCAACGGCTGCCCAGCGCCGGCTGCCCTCCGCCGACTACCACTTGACTGCATAATTATGGCCCTGAACGTTTTTCGCTTGACAAACTCACGCACCTGTGATAGCCTATGATGGTGGTCTTGTTATGGACACATTGTCGTAGGCGAGCGCCTGGGAGCGCCGAGGAGCAAGGGAAAGCGGAAGGGTCCCGCCACTCGGCGGAAGAGGGAACCAGAAATAAATAGAAAATGATACGAACGAAGCCAGTATGTTATTGAAAACACAGGAAGGCATGTGCAAAACGAACTAAAACGAACTCAAAATCAGCCGCAATTGAGTCCTGATATGCGTGCATTACGCGTAGAATTCGAGTCTTTCCGGCACTTCACAGGTTTTGGCTCGACCGGAAAGGACAGCACTGGACGAAATCGCCCGGCCGGGGGAATCCAGAGGACTGCGAGAGAATACGAAAATGGTGGGAACGAAGCCAAGGAGTACTTGAAAACAAAGGACATCACTTTTTTGAGTGCTGCAAATTATGCGCGTTTTGCGTGCAATTCAGCACAAATTAGAGCCTGAAATGAGCAAAAGCCGCACAATTTGCGCGAACGAAGTCAAGGCTTCCGAGGCGCACGGCGAGACCGCGCAAGTGACAAAATGTCGACTACAAAGGACCGTTATCAAAAACGCGCATACGAGCGCGAGGTGACTCTCCGGATCGAGACGCAAGAGGGGATACGGCTATGGACACCACGAATCTCAAACTCCGCAGCCGCGATTGGTTTGGAAAAGACGATCGCTGGGGAGTAGCGCATCGCGCCTGGTTGCGCGCCGAAGGATTCAGTGAGCGCGTGTTCGCGGGCAAACCGGTTATCGGGATCTGCAACTCCTGGAGCGAACTCAACAATTGCAACGCGCATTTGCGCCAGGTGGCGGAGGCCGTCAAGCGCGGGGTGTGGGAAGCAGGGGGATTTCCGCTCGAATTCTGCACCATATCGCTGGGCGAAATGCTGATGAAGCCCACCACCATGCTCTATCGCAACTTGATGGCGATGGATGTGGAGGAATGCATTCGCGCCTACCCCCTGGACGGAGTGGTGCTACTTTGCGGATGCGACAAGACCACGCCGGCTCAGTTGATGGGCGCGGCCAGCGCCGACGTGCCGGCGCTCATGGTTCCCGGCGGGCCCATGCTGCGCGGCATGTGGCACGGCAAGGAACTCGGCTCGGGAACCGACTTGCGCCGCTTTTGGGAAGACGTCCGGGCGGGCCGCCTGAGCGAAGAGGAGTTTTGCGAAATCGAAAGTTGCGTCTCGCGCAGCGCCGGCCACTGCACGGTGATGGGCACCGCGTCCACGATGGCCAGCCTCGCCGAGGCCCTGGGAATGACCTTGCCGGGGGCGGCGGACATTCCCGCCCCGGATTCGCGCCGCCTCTCGATCGCCGAGCAGAGTGGGCGACGCGTCGTGGAAATGGTGGCAGAGGGGCTTCGCCCTTCGCAGATTCTTACCGCCGCTGCGTTCGAGAACGCCATTTGCCTGCTCATGGCCCTCGCTGGGTCCACGAATGCCATCATTCATCTGGTCGCCATCGCCGGACGAGTACGCCTTGATCTTCCCCTCTCGAGGTTCGAGGAGATTTCCTGCACCACTCCCGTGCTGGCTAACGTGAAGCCTTCAGGCCAATACCTTATGGAGGATTTCAGCTACGCGGGAGGGGTGCCCGCCGTGTTGAAGGAAATCGCGTCGCGACTGCACCTGGATGCGCCCACGTCCACCGGAAAGACCCTGGGTGAGAACATCTCGCGCGCCGCGTGTTTCAATCGAGAAGTCATCAAATCATTCAGCCAGCCGCTCTACCCCGAAGGAGGGCTGGTGGTGCTCGGTGGCAACCTCGCTCCCTGCGGCGCCGTGATCAAGCAATCCGCCTCTTCGCCTCACTTGCTCCGGCACAAGGGCAAGGCCGTGGTGTTCGAAGACAATCGTGATTTGCTGGCACGCATTGATGATCCGCATCTTCAGGTTGAGGAAGATTCCATTCTGGTCCTCAAGAACGCCGGCCCGAAGGGCGCCCCGGGCATGCCGGAGTGGGGCCACTTGCCGATCCCCGCGAAATTGCTCAAGGCCGGCGTGAAAGACATGCTGCGGTTGAGCGATGCCCGCATCAGCGGCACCAGCTTCGGCACCATTGTCGTTCACATCTCGCCTGAGGCCGCAGAGGGCAGTGCGTTGGCCATTGTCAAGAACGGGGACGAGATCGAGTTGGATGTGCGTGAGAAAAGACTGGACCTTTTGCTGCCGGAAGAGGAAATCAAAGCGCGCCTGGCCCAATGGACGCCGCCGGCCCCTCATTATTCGCGCGGTTACGGGAAAATGTACCTCGATCATATTTTACAGGCCCACCAGGGTTGCGACTTCGATTTCCTGCTCGGCCGCGACGCCGCTGAGGATCTAAGTCCCTTGCGAAGATTCCCCAACCCCGCGTTGTGATAAGGCTGTTTGTATGAGTGCATTACCTCTTGACAGCTTGGCCTTAAACCGTATATTACTAAATATAGGAAATAAAGTTCTCGGTACGGTTGTCCCGAATTGCCGTCGACGCGCCAGGGAATTATGGCATCATTACTCTGTCCTAAATGCGGATCGGCGCGGGTCAACAAATCGCCAAGCGGCCTGCACCTCATCTGTCTCGACTGCCAGCGAATCATTGTTCAGGACCGCATCAAGAAGCCCCGCGGTCGAAAGACGAAAGGCAGACCGCCTCGATCGCTCCCTGAGGTTCGTGCAGATTTGGCGTCTTGAAGGCCTGCGCTTTTATTGACTCTTCCGGATTGCCCTGGGCATCCCCGTCAAAGCGGAACACTGTCGAACACGTTCCGTCAGCCGGTAACGTCCGGCAAAGCCTCCGCCACCTTAGCAATGTAGCCTGTTCACCCTGCCAGCCGTCACCTTTGGCTGGCTTGGCCGCTCGCCACCCGGGTGTTGAAATCCCCCGACTTGCCGCGCGGGATGCTCAGCGACACCCAGCGGGAAGACTGGAAATGCTTGGCAAGGAAAATAATCTGGCCGATGTGGAGCGCGTAGTGCGCCACTTGACGGTTGATGGCTTGCATCACCGAATGAGGCTCATTGCGAATATAGACCGTGCGTTCGAGGTCCGAGTCGTTAAGCGGCTCGAGCGCAGTAAACACACACTGCCACCCCGCTTCCCATAACTCCATCAGCGCAGCGCGCGTCGCCGGCGGCGCGTCAAATTCACTGTCGCGATTCCGGTCGGGCTTCTCACCGTCCATGGTGAGGAAGTCCTGCCAGCGCGAACGCATGTTCCCCGCCAGGTGCTTAACGATAATCGCAATGGAATTGGACTCCGGATCGATGGCCAATTGCAGTTGCTCGTCGCTTAACTGCGCCATCGCCCGCTCGCCCAGAGATTTATAGACTCGGAAGACCGCCAGTGAATCTTCCAGGTAGGAAGTTAGAAACTTGTGTGCCATGCATTCAATTATGAACCGAGCTCATCACTGCAGATAGCCCACAAAGCGTTCTGCAATGACTCACTTTGATGTGGCACGGGGTGGCGCATAGCCGCTCCCCCCATCCCGATCTATTGAGATTGGTTTGACGGTGATGATTGTGGTTCGGTGCCAGGAGGCTTGTCTGAATTACTCGTTTCGACGGAGCTAACACTGAAGGTTCCGTCCGGATTCCGCGCGCGAGTGGTTTTCGTCTGCTCGGTACCCGCAGGTCCGGATGTCACGACATCTGCAATTTTGCTCATGACTTTCAAATCCAGGCCAACCGGATCAATCTGCTCAATCTGTTGCTCGGTGGTGGTTCGACCTGCGTCGCCACTCCGCACAGACGTAACGCGCTGGACCAGATGGAACTGCCCATCGCGACTCCGACCGGGAACATCCAGCGAATAGGTCTCAGCCGTTTCCACGTTCTGCCCGTGACTTTGCGTATCCTTAACGACGGTCCGTGAAACCTCCGCAAGGTTACCTTCGACGTCCGGACGCGAAATGCTTTCTTCGGCCGTTCGATTGTCGCCGTCTTGTTTGACCACCTTTTCACTTATCTCAGCAAGTTCCAGACCGCCCTTGCCGGAGTCCGCCGACTTCGTGGTCTTCGTCGTTTCTGTACGATCGTTGTCGCCTCGCTTCTGCTGTTCGTTTGTCTGCCGGACCGGAGCCATATTGCCGTTAATATTGCCGTCGCTATTGATCCGGTAAGTCGTGCTTTTGGTCTCTTGCGACTCCGGACCACTCTTTCTTGTCTCGACGAGTTCGCGCTCTACGATCTGGAGATTTCCCTCGGGATTGGGCTTCGATGTCGTTCGATCCACGTCGGATTCGTCGTTGGGCAAATGTTTTGTTTCCTCTTCTGTCACCTGCACCAACTGTTTCCGCCCACTACCATCCGGCCTGTAGCTGTGCTGGGTTGAGCGGGTAGTGGTGGCGTCTTCCTGGTCTGTTTCTGTCTCAATATAAAAAGAAGGGCGGTACCCGTCGGGGCCGTGCACCTCCACATTCTTTTCACACAGGGTTTTGCTGCCGGATTTACTGCACTTCTCGGTCGTTCGTAAAGGGGCGCCAGGACCTTTCGCGACCGTCGTGACAGTCCATGATTGGTCTGTGTTGTTCGAAACAGTTTGCGCTTCTGCGAGAATGATCAAACTCAGCCAAGCAAGCAGAAGAACGATCGACCGGCGCGGGAACGAACTGGGGAAATGCTCCATGGGCTGCCCCTCCGAACTAGAGACACCACACAGTTATTTTCTCACCCGTATTATGGGTGACTTAAGTTTATCATAGACTCTGTCAGCGGCGGAAGCTCGCCCACCTCGTCTGGCGCAGACATCAAAGACAGTGTCTGCCCAACCCGCGACGTCCAGGCTCACGGCGGCTCTCTTCACGCCGCCGGGGCTCCCTTCATTTCGTCTTCTGGCTCGCAATGAAACCCATCGGTTCCTTTTCTGGCACGGGCCCCGGTTCGGTTAGCTGTCGCAGGATCTCGAATACCACCTTGAACCGCTTGTCGTATTTCTTTTCCATCGCCTCCAGCTTTGCCGCCAGGTCCTTGTGCGTGGCCAGGAGATAGCGGAGCCGGACAAACGTCCGCATGATGGCGATGTTGACCTGCACCGCCCGCGTGCTATTCAGCACGCTTGAAAGCATAGCGACACCTTGCTCAGTAAACGCGTATGGCAGGTACCGTCGGCCCCCACGGCCACTCGGTTTTGACATTCCAATTTGGAATCTCAAAACCTCCGCCTCTTCCTTGGTGAGCTGAAACATAAAGTCTTCCGGGAAACGGTCCAGATTTCGTTTCACCGCCTTGTTTAGATTGAACGTTTCCACCTCGTAGAGCTCGGCCAGATCGCTGTCCAGCATCACCTTGCGCTCTCGGATGAGATAGATCCGCCGCTCAATAACTTCGTGCGGGATAATTTCCTGCCTTGGTTTCGTCGCCATGATCCCTCTAAGCCTAGTGAATTCTCACCTTTTGTCAAACCGCCACGACCAGAAGAGCACATCTTTTTTCTTGCAACCAGTCTCCCCTCCGGCGCGCGCCGCAGGATTGCTCGACGCGCAAAAGGTTGCTTGGAGAGCCGTCGGCTCTCCGCGTCATAACACTTAATCAGTCTTCATAACTTCTTAGCGGAGCCCACGAATTTCTCACTTGACATATAATTATCCACTGTGGTCAAATATATCCCTATGGAAAAACCATTCTTCACGTACACTTGCCCAAGTTGTCACACCGAAATAAATGCCGCCCTCATCGCTGCAGCACTACCCGATACAGTCCTGATGGCAGAGGCTGCCCGGCGCAGTGGCCGCCGACAGACGCCCCACGCTGGTCCCGGCCGCCCGTCTCTCGTCCCCTGCCCCGGTTGCGATACCCCAATGACGGCCCCCGAGTTAAGCAACCACCGCGTAGGTTGCGTTCGAGTGCGCCTCGAAAACTTGCGCCAGCAAAATTTTATTATTCATCTCTCCCCCACTGACCCGGACCCGTTCCCCGACCTGAAAATCGACGAGATTAGTCCCAATACAGTCGTGTTCCACAGATTAAGTTCAGGCACCCATCTTCCCATTGAGCTCCAAAAAATTGCGGAGATTGCCATCGACAACCCCCACCCTTATAGAAAAATTGCCAACGTTCGCTTGCACGGCCACCTCACATTGGACCAAGGCCTCGTCTGGCGCTTTGCCCCTTCGCGACCTATCGGACGACCCCGAAGATTCCTTCTGACCCGCCGCGCCAACTAAGAGAGAAGCGAAACATTTCTATCTCTGCCCGGTACGGGTGCCGCAGGGTTGCTCCAAGGGAGCAAGCGAACGGGAGTGGTCGAATGATTAAGGTCCTCGGTGAACGCCGCGTTGAGGCTACAGACGCAGTGCAGTTCCAGCTTGCAAGTTCCACGAGCCGGAGTGAGAATCAGCCCTTTCAAGGAGGACCCGTATGATTCCCCTAACCAACCGTTCCGGCAGCGCCTGCTGGACCGTACTCATAATCTGTGCGTTTTGCTTCCCTTTGCGTGCGACGGAAGCAAGAGCCGCCGGCGCTGATTCGGCCCCTGGCGATGTCGCTACAGTTGACGTGGACGCAGCAAAGGTGACCGGCAAGGTTTCACCCTACTTGTTTGGCCAGAACATCGAGCACGAGCACGGAACCATCAGCGGTGGAGAACAGAATCTCGGCAATGCGCACGGCTTGCACAGCGGAGGCCTGTGGGCAGAGATGCTTAGGGACCGCAAGTTTGAAGAGGGCGACCTGGACGGCAACGGAGTCGCCAGCGCTTGGGTCCCGGAGGAACGCATCACCAACCATTATTGGGAGCTTGTCGAGGGGAGGGGAAAGAACCACCGCTATTGGATCGACCACCAGGAATTCTACGGAGGCGGCGCTTCCCAGGCCATCGAGGTCGACGGGGACGGTTCGGGCCACGCGAGCATCTACCAGATCGGCCTCCACTTTACGAAAGGACAGCGTTACACCTTTCACGTCTATCTGAAACGCCGCGGCAGCGGGAGCGCTTGGGTTGAGTTCGAGAAGCTCGGCGGCCCATCCTACGCGCATCACGATTACCCGCAGCTTACCGACGATTGGGCAAGGTACGCCGCGGACTTCACGGCCCCGGAAGATACCGACAACGGGCGCGTTCGCATCGCGGTTCAGGGGAATGGCGTCTTCTGGATCGACTCGGCGTCGTTGATGCCGGCGGATAATTACCACGGCATGCGGCGCGACGTTATCGAGGCTTTGAAGCCTTTGGCCGTTCCTTTGATCCGCTACCCGGGAGGGTGCTTCGCGGACACTTATCACTGGAAGGATGGCATCGGCCCGCGCGATCGCCGGCCTGAACGCTGGTCCGAGATGTGGCGCGAGTGGGAACCCAACGATTTCGGCATCGACGAATTTATGGATTTCGCTCAACAACTTGGGTCGGAAGCGCACATCACAACGAACTATCTGTCAGGTACGCCTCAGGAAGCGGGAGAGTGGGCCGAGTACGCGAATGGCGCGCCCGAGACTCCTATGGGTCGGCTGAGGGCTCAGAACGGGCACACCGCGCCTTACCAAATCAAGCTCTGGGCGGTGGGAAATGAAGCCCAGCAACTCTGCTCGGACGAGTATATCGGGGCCAACAAGATTGAGGATTATGTGCCGAGATTCCAACAGTATAAGGCGGCTATTCAAAGATCGGACCCCACGGCTCGGGTTATGGCCGTAGGAGCGCCGCCAGGCCCGCTGGGTTGGAATCGCGAAATGCTCAGGCTTATGCCCGTCGACCTCCTGGCCGCCTCGATCTACACGGGCGAGGGTGAGCGAAGGGACGATTACGACACCAAGATCATGGACCTCGACCTTTTCTATCGTCATGTGGTGGCGGAACCGCTGGACTTCGAGCGGCAATTGGGCGAGGTTATCAACGCGCTCGGCGACCGGTTCCCGAAGGACCGCCCGCTCATTGCGGTGACAGAATACCAGGCGTGGTGGCTGACGGAAAAAGTCGATGAGGATTTCCGGCTCTGCAATGCGCTGTACCTGGCTGGCGTTTTCCATGCCTTGATGAGAAGGGCACAGCAGGTTTTGATGGGAGAAATCGAATCACTGATCAACGTGCAGGGCATTGTTGAAGTCAGCCAGACGTCCCTGAAGTTGACGCCGGAGTACTTCGCCTGCCTGCTCTACCGCCACCATACGGGAAGCTCCGTTTTGGCCACTGCGACGCAGAGCCCCCGGGTGGCGTTCAATCCTCGCCTGCCCGTCCTGGATGCTCTGGCGACGCTGGGCGCAGACGGGCACACTCTTTACCTCGCCGTTATTAACCGGAGCGAGGACCAGAGTCTTAGCGCAAGAATTCGGATCGGCAACTGGAAAGCTGCTTCAGACCGGCCGCTGCGCGTTCTCGAGCTGAATGGCAAGGACAAGGTTGCCGCGAACCCCTTCGGCAGTTCCGCGGACGTCAACATCCGGGAGAGAAGGGTTGCCGTCGAAGGGGTGCCTTTCGCCTACGTATTTCCCGCGCATTCCGTGACGGTGCTGGAAATGCCAGGGTCGGTCGAGGCGGCGGCCCGCTCGCTACGTAGGCTATATAAGTAGTATTACATAGAGGAGCCTAGGGTGGCGCGGCGGGCCGGGTGGAACTTCGCGCCTGTGCGCAGGGTGCGGCGGGCTCGCAAAGGGGGCCACGGCGGAGGCGCCGGGAAGCGGGGACATGAGACCTTTGCGCTTCACGGGCGTTTCAGTGCGGCCCCGGGGCGCCGGCGGCCGGCGCCGCGGTTTCTTGAGCATCACTTTTGCTTTCAGGGGCAGGCGCGGCCTGGGCCACGGGTCCGGGAGTGGGCATGTGGCATTGGCCGTCGAAGAAGCCTCCAGGATCAACGAGGAGGCAGGGCGTGTAAATTGAGCCCAGAACCACGCCGTGTTCCTTGATCTCCAGGCGTTCGGAAGCGTGGACATTCCCTTTGATCTTACCGGTGACGCTCAGGATCCTGGTACGAATGTCGCCATCCACTTCGCCCTGGTCGTGGACGACCACCGCGCCTTCGGAGTCGATCTCGCCTTTGAAGTGGGTGTTGACGCGGATGAGGCCGGAGGCCACCTTCATTTTTCCTTCAACCTCAACGCCCGGGTCAAGCCAGCCGACCCAGTCGCCGGACAGTTCAGCCAGTTGACGTCGCGTGGATTTTCCTAAGCCGAATGGCATCGTTGCCTCCCATCGAGGGCTGTTTTACCCCTCCTGTGTATTATTGCCGCACGATCAATTCGTAAATCCTATTAAGATCTTCGGCGGAGAAATAGCTGATTTCGATAGCTCCGCGGCGGCCGTCGCCACGGATTTTGACTCGCGTTCCAAGCGTTCGTTCCAGTTCCTGGGCAGCGGCGCGCACGTTAGGGTCCATCGGCGGCTTGGCCTCGCTCGTCCGCTCAGGCGGTTTTGGCTGCCGAGGCCCCACAAGGCTTTCAACTTCGCGCACCGAGAGGCCTTGTTGTGCAATCCTCACAGCAAGCTGTAGTTGCGCGGCTTCGGAGTCCAGAGCCAGAAGGGCCCGTGCGTGCCCATAGGTGATTTCCTCCCGGGTGATCATCTCCTGCACACCATTGGGCAGGCGCAAGAGACGCAGCATGTTTGTAACGGAGGAGCGGTTGATGCCGAGGCGTTCGGCGACTTGTTCATGGCTGAGGTGGAACTCATCCTGGAGAGTTTGATAAGCATGGGCCACCTCGATGGGATTGAGGTCGCGCCGAAGCAGGTTTTCGGCCAGGGCGAATTCGAGGGCGTCCTGGTCCGCAAGCTCGCGAACGATGGCGGGCACAGTCTCGAGGCCAGCGAGGCGAGCGGCGCGCCAGCGGCGCTCGCCCACCACGAGCTGGAAGCGACCCTGCACGGAAGCGTTGCGGCGCACGAGAATAGGTTGGATGACGCCGCTGGCTCGGATGGAATCGGCGAGCTCCGCAAGCGAGTCTTCAGGGAATTCGCGGCGCGGCTGAAACGGGTTGGGATCAATGAGGTCGAGGCGCACCTGCTCGATCCCGGCCGTAGCCGTCTCAACCGTCTGCAGAAGAGCGTTCAGCCCCCGGCCCAACACCTTTCTCGGCATGACTCATAACCTCCTTTGCTAGCTCAAGATAGCTCGTCGCTCCCTTGCAATCGGGGTCGTAAAGGAAGATGGGCTGACCGAAGCTCGGCGCCTCGGCCAAGCGGACGTTACGGGGTATCACGGTAGAGAAGACCTGGTCGCCGAAGAAATCCCTCAAATCGTCGCGGACTTGGTGAGCAAGGTTCGTACGTTCGTCGAACATGGTGAGAAGGATGCCCTCAACCGCCAAGTTGCGATTGTGAGCGCGTCGAATGCGGATCAGGGTGTCGATGAGTTCGGAGACCCCTTCCAGGGCGAAATACTCGCACTGGACGGGGACGATAACGGAATCCGCCGCCACGAGGGCATTAAGGGTGAGCAAGTCGAGGGCAGGGGGGCAGTCCAGGAGGATATAATTGAACTCGTTTCGGAAGCTCTCCATTTTCTTGCGGAGGGTTTTTTCCCGGTCGGGGCGATCGGCAAGTTCGAGCGTGGCGCCAACCAGATTCTTGTTTGAGGGGATCAGGTGAAGGCCCTCGATTGGGGTGTTGAGTACAAGGTCCTTCAGGGGAAGATCGAGCATAAGCGCATGGTACAAGGTCTTGCGCGCAGGGTCGCGGGCGAGGCCCAAGCCGCCGGTGGTATTGGCCTGGGGGTCGCAATCGATGATTAGGGTCCACATGTCGTGGCGAGCGAGGGCCGCCCCCAGATTGATGGCGGTAGTTGTCTTGCCGACGCCGCCTTTTTGATTGGCAATGGCGATGACTCGTCCCAAAGGCACCTGCCTGCTAGGAGTCAGAGCGAATCTATCAAAGGCGAGACAATAATGCAAGCGAAAGGTGTTTCACGTGGAACGTCTCCCGGCTACCACAACTCACCGAAGAATGTTTCACGTGAAACCATCTGCCACCGGCCCCCGGATAACCTCATTTGATAGACGACCCGTTTCCCCCCATCGCGCCAGCCGACCCTCGTCCGCAAACAAACCGGCAACGCTCCTCCCTCAACCTCCGCTTCCGACCCCGGACTTTTCATTCGCTAGGCCCTTCTCCCCCCACCAGATCTCACCTTGCGCCCCACCCGGAACGCCCAGGCCCTTCACCTTTCTCATCTCGCTGCCATCATAGCCTACATCAATTGCCTGTCGGCGACTCAGCCAGAGAAAGAGCTGCCCTCCCGGTTTCAGGCAGCGCGAGGCGAGGAGGATCAGCTCCGGCAAGTTCCCCACGGCGCGCGCCGTCGCCGAGTCATAGGCCTCCGCCGCCCCCGCCGCGTCTACGAACTCCTCCAGACGTTCCCGCCGCACTTCCACGCCCCCCATCCCGCAGACCCTGGCCGCCTCTTTAAGAAATCCCCGCTTCTTGGCCACCGGATCAAGCAAAGTCACCGCCAGTTCCGGGAAGAGGATCTTCAAGCACAGCCCCGGAAAACCAGCCCCGCTGCCGATATCCAACAGCTTGCCGCTCAGCTCCACACAGCGCCCAAGATAGAGACTCTCCCCAAAATGCCGCCGCACGCAATCGGCAGGGTCGCGGATGCTCGTCAAATTGATCTTCTCGTTCCAGCGCAGCAGCAACTCCAAATAAGCGACCACTTGGCCGGTTTGTTGCGTACTCAAGGTCAAACCGAACGGTTCGAGCAACTGGCGAACTGTGTCCCCGCTCAGCATCGTCATGCCATTCTACTCAAAAACCAGAAAGCGGGACATCCGAATCGGGCTCGCCGCACTACTGGAGGTTTGCCGGGCAGCGCTAAGACCTCGCGAAGGCGGCGGCAGCTTCGCAAGCCTCGTCCGGGCCCTCGAACATGACAGGGCTACCTGTCTAGCCTCTCGCTGTCAGATCCGTTCGCCGACCGGCACAGCCAGCGGGATCCCCCCTGGCTGACCGCCGAAGACGAACTGATACGCCCTTCATGTTGCGTCGTCTCCTCCCCAATTTGCAGCCCGCACCTTGAAGAGGTAAGCTCAATGAAGCGGCTTTCGGGCGGCTCCTGCGGTTCCGGCAGGTGCGACTCGGCATGGCCATAACGGCAGCTTCATCGCCGGAGGTAAGCCCGATCGCTTTGGCTTTCACCGGGATTATTCAGATCAGGACGTTGGGGCATCCGCCGCAGTTGGCATTTGCGAGCAGCGGACGCGCCGAACTTCCGCCTCGAAAGGAGAGGGCTGATATGCAGGCAATCATCGCGATGCTGCGTGGGGTGAACGTGGGTGGGCACAACCTGATCAGCATGGAGGCGCTGCGCGCCTTGTGCGGCTCAATGGACTTGCAGGGTGCGCAGACCTACGTGCAGAGCGGGAATGTGGTGTTTCGAAGCAAGGAGCGCAATTTGAGTGCTCTCGCAAAGCGATTTGAAGACGCCATTGAGAAAACCTTTGGATTCCGCGCCCCGCTAGTTCTGCGGACTGCGACCGAGATGCGGACGGTGATTGCGAACAGCCCATTCGCCAGGCGGAAAGATATTGAGCCCGGCAAATTCCACGTGATTTTTCTAACGGAGGAACTAAGTCCCGAAGCTCGGAAGCAACTCGAGGCGGCGAAAGTCGGCCCGGAAGAGATCAAGTCAGGCTCCCGGGAGGTGTATGTCTATTACCCAACTGGCATGGGTAAATCAAAGCTTCCGCCGCTTCTGGACCGCATCCTGAAGAAGGCGGGGACGGCGAGAAACTGGAATAGCGTGACAGCCCTGTTGGACATGGCGGACAAGTTGGAGGGCTCCCCGGGATGAACGGTGCCCCGTTCAACATCGTTACCGGCGCCTTCGGCTTTTCGGGAAGGTACATTGCGAGTCGATTGCTTGCCTGCGGCGAACGGGTGCTGGCGCTGACCAACCGGGTTCCGTCGACTCCCTCGATGCGCGTCGCGCCACTGGATTTTCGCAACCCGCAAGCCTTGGCGGACAGCATGCGCGGCGCTACGGTTCTCTACAACACTTACTGGGTGCGCTTCGCCTACGGCGAGGTCAGCCACGAGAGGGCGGTGGAGAACTCGAGAATCCTGGTGCAGGCGGCTGAACAGGCAGGGGTGAAAAGAATTGTGCACCTCAGCGTCACGAACCCCTCCCTGGATTCACCCTTGTCCTATTTCCGAGGCAAAGCGGCGGTGGAGGCTATTATTCGAGCCTCCTCTCTCACTTACGCCATTGTGCGGCCGGCGTTGATTTTCGGGAGAGAAGACATTCTGATTAACAATATTGCCTGGCTGCTGCGGCGGTTCCCGCTCTTTGCAATTCCTGGCGATGGGGAATACGGCCTACAGCCGATCTTTGTCGAGAACCTGGCGGCATTCGCTGTCGAAAGCGGCCGGGGGCGCGAAAACGTGGTGGTGGACGCGGTTGGGCCGGAGACGTATACGTACAAAGCGCTTGTGCAACTCGTCCGTGAAGCGATCCACAGTCGAAGCCGAGTGTTCTGCGCTCCTCCGACCCTCGTCTGGTTGGCTTCCCAGCTTCTCGGCTGCTTGGTGCGGGACATCCTACTCAACAGAGAGGAGATGAGCGGGCTGATGGCTAACTTGCTCGTCTCAAATCAGTCGCCAGCCGGAACTAGGAGCCTGCGCCAATGGCTTCGAGAATATGCCGGAACCATCGGTGTTACCTACGCCTCCGAAATTAAGCGGCACTACAGGCAAGCGTGACGACATGCGCTAGAATGGTTTGGCGACATAAAATCAACATCAGGACTTAGTCGATTCAGGCCACGCGGGCCGGATGGACCCGTCAGGTAAGAGATCAAATTGCCGCTACTCTCCAGGAGGAAAAATGCTGCTTATCTCCCCTCGAAACAGATTGCAGACGATCGCTCTTCTGTTCTTCGCTATCACGAGCGCAATTATGGCGCGAGGATCCTTCACAATCGAGCAGGTGCTAAGCTCGCCCTTCCCAACCGAGCTTACCGCTTCGCCGGCCGGCAACAGGGTAGCCTGGGTGTTCGACGCGCGAGGCATGCGCAACATCTGGGTAGCCGATCCGGGCGCGGGCGGAAGTTACCGTTCACGCCAAGTCACACAGTACACCCAGGACGACGGGCAAGACGTTGGCGAACTCGCTTGGACTCCCGACGGCCAGTCGATTGTCTACGTTCGTGGCGGCGACCTCGAGAATGGCGGGAATTATCCCAACCCGGCGAGCGTGTCCGAAGGTGTCGAGCAAGACGTGTGGGTGGTCTCACTCGAAGGCGGAGCGCCGCGCAAGCTGGCCGAGGGCCATTCTCCTGCCGTCTCACCCAAGGGCGGCGGTGTGGCGTACATATTCAAGGACCAGGTGTGGCTGGTCAAGCTGGCTGCCGGAGCCAAGCCAGAACAACTGATCCGCGACAAGGGCAAGTGCGACTCTTTGCACTGGTCGCCGGACGGCGCGAGCCTGGCTTTTGTCAGCCGCCGCGGCGATCACAGCTTCGTGGGAGTGTACAACGAGTCGAGCAAGAGCCTGATTTATCTCGACCCGGCAGTCGACCATGATTCCGAGCCGGCCTGGTCGCCCGACAGCCGCCAAGTCGCCTTCCTGCGCATTCCGGCGCGCGACGAGCTGACCTTCGGCCCGAGGCGGACCGGCCAGCCGTGGTCGATCCGGGTGGCCGACGCCGCCACCGGCCGTGGCCGCGAAGTCTGGCGAGCCGATGCGGGCCAGGGCAGCGTTTTTCACGGAATTGTCGCCGAGTATCAGATCCATTGGGCGGGTCAAGACGTCCTGGTTTTCCCCTGGGAGCGCGACGGGTGGACACATCTTTATTCCGTTCCCGTAGCGGGCGGCATGGCGAAGCTCCTCACCCCCGGTGAATTCGAGGTCGAGTTCGTTTCACTCAGCCCGGATCGCCGCACGTTAGTTTTCGCCTCGAATCAGGACGACATTGACCGCCGCCATTTGTGGTCCGAGCCGGTCACGGGCGATCAACCTACCCGACTGACGGGCGGCGAAGGAATCGAATGGTCGCCGGTGATGCTGCACGACAGCGCCGCGATTGCCTTGCTTCATTCCGACCCCCAGCGCCCGGCGCGTCCAGCGGTGCTCGCGAGCGGCGGTGAAATCCGCGACCTCGCTCCCGAAAGCCTTCCCGCCGATTTTCCCTCAGCCGAGCTCGTCACTCCGCGGCAAGTGATTCTCCCCGCTTCCGACGGCCTGCGCGTGCACGCGCAGCTTTTCCTGCCCAAGGAGGGAGTTGCCGGCGAGCGCCACCCGGCGGTGATCTTCATGCACGGCGGCTCGCGGCGAGAAATGCTGCTGGGCTGGCATTACATGGGCTACTATCACAACGCCTATGCCTTTAATCAGTATCTCGCCAGCCACGGCTACGTGGTTCTCTCGCTCAACTACCGCAGCGGCATCGGATACGGGCTGGACTTTCGCGAGGCGCTCAATTACGGCCCCAGCGGCGCCAGCGAGTTCAACGACGTCGAGGGCGCCGGCCTCTATTTGCGCCAGCGCGCCGACGTGGACCCGGCTCGCATCGGACTTTGGGGTGGCTCTTACGGAGGTTATTTGACCGCCCTGGGCTTGGCGCGCGCTTCGGATCTGTTCGCCTGCGGGGTTGACCTGCACGGCGTGCACGACTGGAACCTCGAGATCGAGAACTGGCCGCACTCGCCTGCGCAGCAGGAAGCCTCAAGGCTGGCGTGGGAGTCGTCGCCGCTGGCGTCGGTGGACACGTGGCGCTCACCCGTGTTGCTGGTGCAGGGGGATGATGACCGGAACGTCCCCTTCTCGGAAATGGTCCGCCTGGTGGAGGCGCTGAGGAAACAGAAGGTGGAATTCCAGCAGCTTGTCTTCCCCAACGAGATTCATGATTTCCTGCGGCATAGCACCTGGCTCGCCGCCTATCACGCCGCCTCGGATTTCTTCGACCAGCACCTCAGGAAATAGCGGTCGGCGGGCGCGCGCCGAATCTGGCCATGCTACGCCCGCGGATGCGGCGTTAAACGGGAACGAAAAGCCGCGGACCTCGAGGCGCCGGTTCGCCCTACTTGCCTCCGCGTGCCCAGGGGTTGCTGGCCGGTGTTATGTCCCGAGGAAGAACAGCGGCGCAGGGCAAAACGCGCCTAGCCAGTCTGCCGCCTACCCCGCTCGGCGGCGGCGGATGCCGAGCTCGTCCGCCAGCTCGGAGACGACTGATTCGGGATATTGCTTGATTGCCTGCTCGAACTCATCCCACCGCCCTGTGTCTTGGAAGACAGCGCCTATTTCATTTAGGGCTGATTGACTAAGGCGGCCCCTGGCTACCTCAATCAGGAGAGGGTCTAATAGTCCGGCCAATTCCTCCCTCATGCCTGCCCTGAAGAAGACGAGGGCGGCGAGTCGCGGGCCAGCGGCTTTGATGCGGTCGATCATTGGTGGCTGGGTTAGCTCCGACAGCGCATCCTTGCTCTTGCGCCGCAGAGCAGATCTGACCCACGCCTCCACGAACGTAGGCTCATTCGCCAGCTGGGCCTTGAAGTCCTGGATTAACTGATCCGCCTCATGAGTCCTCTCGGAAGCGTCAAGAAGGCGAATGCATCGGGACACAACTTGAGCACTAGGCTCGGAGCTCTTGATAACCTCCAACAGAACATCCGCCCCCACTGTTTCGCGATCCTCGACAGCGTATGCCTCAGCGATTTTCATCGCGAAATCGGGGTTCCTATTTCCCGCGCTGCTCCAAACTGCGCGGACAAACTCCAGGTTTGGAGACCACACATCCTGCCGTCTCCACTTAGCGCGAGGATCAAAAGCAGTAGCAACCGCCCGCCACACCAGGGGGTCGCTTGGATCGTCGCTAAGCTCCCACAACCGTTGCGCGCGCTTAAGCGTGGGCGTCGGACCGATATTCCTAACTTGATAGAAGCGCAATAGCTCGCGGTAAACTTCCGGGCGACTGGAGGACTCTGCGAGCTCCTCTACCTCCCTAACGGCCGCGTCAGGGTCGTATCGTATCATCTTCCATGCGCCCTCAACGAGATCATGCACCATCGGCTCAACGGATTCCCAAGGGACCAAATTGGCGAAGAGCCGCAGGTAGTCTCGGAGGAGGACCGAGTCGTCTGGGCTTACGCCACTGCCGATTCTGAGGGTTTCATGAAGCTGGAGCGCAGCCTCGGAATGAAGAATAAAAACGCCGGAACACGCCAAGGTATCTCTAAGGTCCTCGGCCTCCTCATTCATGACGCTCTTAACCCACTCGATTCTTTCCCGCTCGTTCTCGAGACCGTCCACTTCGGGCAGACGGCTGAGGGCAACCATGATCTCGAGACTTGGTTCCCCGCTCTCTCGCCGACTTCGTTTGAGACTCCTCAGGACAGCACGGGCTCCCTCGAGATTCTCCCGTGTCAGCAATACCAAACAAATCACCTTGTCGGCGAAGAGCGTCGTCGCGATCCCCCCCATCTCAGTGATACCGGTGCGCGAATCCACGAGGAGAAAGTCGGGTTCAAGCTCATCCGATATCCTATTCTTCAGCTCCAAGAAAACCTGAACGCCCACAGCGTTTTGTGAGTAAAAGAGGTCGTGCCAGTTAATCCGGGACAATTTCGTCCAGTAATCGCTGGAAAGCACCTTCCCCGCCGGAATCAGCTGGATAGGTAACTTCTTTGCGCCAGGAACACCGACATCCACTTTGAAGTCCTTCGCAGGCCGGGATGTCTCGCCCTCAATTATGAAGCCGTAAAGGTAGTCGACAACGCCAACTGTGACCGGGAGCGGCGCGCCATGAGGATCGTTGGAAAACTTATAATGCAGACCCGGTGCCTCTAAGTCAAAGTCAAGGGCGACGACTCGGAAGCCCAACCGCGCGAGATAATGTGCGGCATTTGCCAGCGCCAGCGATCTCCCGGTTCCGCCCTTATAAGAATAAAAAGTTATGGTTTGCATTTACGCCATTGCGAAGATGTTGCCCCGCTTTGTAATCTCCTCGGAGCGCTTCCAACACCTACGGAGTTGGTCGTGCCTTTCCAAACTATGAAACCGCAGGTCCCGCTTCGTAAGTTCGGTGAGTCCCCCATCTATCCGGTTACGAGCGGCCCTGCTTTGCCGGAGCAATTCTGCTGCTCTCATCCCCAGGTTGGGATTATGGGCCAATTTCTTGCTCGTGAGCACGGCGAACAAGAGGTTCTCAGCGTGATCAAGCTTGCCGTGCGGAATGAGATCTCTTTCCACTCGATCCAAGAAGTCCATAACAACTTCCTCGGGGGCAACGTCAACGATGTCCCCGGGCATAGTGTCAGGAACTTCCTTGCCGAGCGCACGTCGGGCTTCGACAACCTGCTGGTTCAAGAAGTTTATAACCTCCTCCCAAGTTACGAACTCCTTGTGTGCCGACGCGAAACCGTAACGCAAGACGGCTTCCTGAATCGACTCCTCCGGTAGAACAGCGGAGCTCAGCCGGGTGTAAGGTGGCCTTAGCAGTCTCAGTGTCTTCCCCTCGCGTACTATTCCCGTGCCGTCCGGCGCACAAATCGCTTCCAGCGTAATACTCATGGCACTACCTCCAACCGAAGCCTGCCCTCCACAACTGCGCGTCGCAGAACAACGAAATCGTGCGCCAAGGCGCGAGTAGCAGCGTCAGGTTTCGCACCGAAGCTATCGAAAGCTGAGCGCCATCTAGTATCATACTCCGTTTTCTGCGCGCAAACGCATCCTACAGCGTCGAAGGCGACAAGGCCAATGAATATGACCTCGAAATACCGGTCTTTGGAGGCGACGAGTTGGGGCCACGTCCCCTTATCCCTCAAAGAACTCGCCGTCGAACACCCCGCTGAGACCATTGAGTGGCGTTCGGGGTATGGAGTTGCGCCGCGCCTGACTGCGCCCTCGTCAAGAGTGGCATCGGCACGCAGACAGAGCTTCAAACTGTCTCCAGGCAGGAAGGCGATCTGATTCAAAGATTCCTGGAAATTGCGGGTCAGCACCATGCAGTACGGGCCATAATCTGTCAGGCCGGGGCCGCCTGCGTGCATCGCTCCGTAGCGGAACTTCTCACCGTCCACGAAAGCGCGATCGAAGCCAACACGCCTCTCGTAAAAATCCTGGAGCCGCTCGCGCAAAACCTCTGCCGCAGTCCGTCCACTTAGGCGCGCACATTCCTCCGCAAATTCGTACGTGTTCTGATAGGGCTTTCCGTTAAGGATATCTCCCACCACATAAAGTTGGACATTAATTGAGATTAAGGCTTTTGTTTCTACCCACCCGGCAAACTCTCTCAGCAGGCCCGCGTGCTCAGGTGCAGTCCCCGCAACGATCGCTTCAAACCCTGCCCTGATTGCAGCAGCGTTGCTATTCGCTATGGCAAAAAGGTCAAGCATCACCGGCGGCCTTGTGCCTAAGTTACGTCCGGTTGGAGGACCGCGCAGGACGTCTGCTCGTCGTGGCTCATTCGTACGGATAGCCTCGACACACGTCCTTGGTTTCAACCTTGAGGCTGCGATATTTATAGACCCGATTTCCTTGCAAGGCAAGGGGAAAGGACAGGGGAAAGGACAACCACCTGCGCCGGAGCCATGCTTGACGCCGGGCAGGAACGCGCCAGAGTGAACGCGGCCTAAGCCGCCGAGCCCAGTGGTGTCGTAGATTCCACTTGGGCCGCTCGGCGGACATCGAGCAAGCGCGGAGGTACGCGTTTCATGCGTTCCTCCGGAGTGCCAGGAGAAGCCTGGCCGATCTTGTGAACTGAAAGGAGTTCACCTTGTAGATTACCCGTTCGACAAGTAGC
>Ga0209415_10001487_pt1 | contig 45005 bp, 42 predicted proteins | sample PeaSoiSIISIP2007_FD_187696 | JGI IMG/M metagenome (GOLD analysis project Ga0209415, IMG submission 187696) | Peat soil microbial communities from Weissenstadt, Germany - SII-SIP-2007 (SPAdes) (version 2) | ecosystem: Environmental > Terrestrial > Soil > Wetlands > Peat | place: Germany... | reverse complement strand
TGGTCGTCGCTCGAGAACCTCCAGCACTTCGCCGTCAACACCATGAAGATCGACGGATCGCTCATCGACGGCATCGACCACGCCGGGGGGGTCAACCGGGCCATCGTCGAGACGATCGTGAAGGTCAGCCATTCGCTCGACCTCTGCACGGTGGCCGAAGCGGTGGAGACGGCGGCCCAGGTGGCCATCCTGCGGGAGCTCGGTGCCGACGTCGGGCAGGGCTACTTCTTCGCCCCCCCGCTGGCGGCCGACGAGACGCTGGCCCTCACCGACATGGACCTCCTCCCCATCTTCCCCCTGACCGACCCGACCCATGCCGGCGGCGAGGCCACCGAGGAGTTGATCCCGGAGCGGAAGGTCGTCCGCCAGTCGGTGGAGCTCCAGGAGCCGACGGCGGAGGTGCCGGAGCCGGAGGCCGAGGTGCCGGAGCCGGAGGCCGAAGTGCCGGAACCGGAGCCGGAGCCGGAGGTGGTGGCCGAGGAGCCGCCGGCCCCGCAGCCGGACCCCTCGCCCCACGATGACGTGGCGGCGACCGGCGACGGCGGGGACGCCGTCGCGGACGGCGGCACCGAGGCGGACCCGGGCACCGACGAGCCGGACACCGAGAAGGTGCTCACCACGGCCAAGACCCCCGCCACCGCGAAGACGAAGGCGGCGGGATCGACCAAGGCCGGCTCGACCGGTCGCAAGAGCCGTCGCAAGCCGGCCCCGCGTCGCGGTCACGCCGCTTAGTCACCCCGCACAATCACCCCGACCGGTCGGCCACCAGCCGACCCAGGGTCGCCATCTGCCGCTCGGTGGTCTCGCTCCAGGGGAAGCCGGTGTTGAGCCGGATGAAGTTCCGGTAGCCGTCCGACGGCGAGAACATCGGTCCGGGGGCGATCCGGATCCCGACGCGCTCGGCGGCGTCGTAGAGATCCATGGCGTCGACCTCGTCGGCCAGTTGCACCCACAGGACGTGGCCGCCCTCGGGTCTCGTCAGCCGTGTCGAGTCGGGGAAGTACCGCTCGACGGCGTCGATCATCGACGCCATCTGGTCCCGGTACATCCGCCGGACGCGCCGGATGTGACGGTCGCACCCGCCGCTGTCGAGAAAGGCGGCCAGCGCCAGCTGGGGGGCCACGGCGGTGGCCTGGTTCACGACCAGCTTGAGCAGCTCGACCTCGTTCTGGTACCGCCCGGGGACGGCCCATCCCACCCGCAGACCCGGCGACAGGGTCTTGCTGTACGAGGAGCAGTACAGGACGAGGCCGCGCCGGTCGAAGGCCTTGATGGCGCGCGGTCGCGGCCCGTCGTAGACGAGCTCGCCGTAGACGTCGTCCTCGACGAGCGGGACCTCGTGCCTCTCGAGGAGACCGACGAGCCGCCTCTTGGCGGCGTCGGTCATGCACGAACCGGTCGGATTGGAGAAGTTCGACACCAGCGCCACGGCGGCGATCGGTCGGCTCGCCAGGACGCCGGCCAGGTGGTCGAGGTTGATCCCGTGGCGCGGGTGGGAGGAGATCTCGAGGGCCCGCAGCTCGAGGGAGGCCAGCACCTCGAGGAGGGCGTAGTAGGCGGGGGACTCGATGGCCACCGTGTCGCCCGCCTTGGTCACGGCCTTGATCGAGAGGTAGACCGCTTCCTTGGCGCCGCTCGTGATCACGATGTCGTCCGCCGCCACGGCGTACCCGGCGTCACCGCCGCGTTGGGCGATCGACCGTCGCAGCACCGGGCTGCCGGGGGGAGCGTCGTAGGAGTGGCAGGCGGCGGGCTGATGCCGCAGCACGTGACCGAGCAACCGGTTCAGCGCGGCCACGGGCATGAGCTCGGGACCCTGGACGGCGGCGCCCAGGGTGGGTTCCTGGGGGTTCCCGATCCCCAGGTTCAGCTTCACGGCCAGCGAGGCGTCGACCCGCCGGGCCTCGCCGGGTGGCTCCGACGCGTCGGGCTCGGACCGCAGCGGCGGCCGTCGGGGCCGGACGTAGTGGCCCGACTGGGCCCGGGCCTGGACGAGACCCCGGTCCTCGAGGACCCGGCACGCCTCCAGCACGGTGGTCAGGCTCACCCCGAACTGGTCGCGGAGCTTGCGGACCGAAGGGATCCGGTCGCCGGCGCCGTACGTCCCGTCCTCGATCCGGCCGGCCAGCCGGTCGGCCAGCTGGAGGTAGAGGCTCCGGGGGGAATCGGGATCGAGCGGCGGCACCACCGAGAACTGTATACCGGAACAATTTTGGCTAGACACTCTGTCTGGAGAACTGTACCGGTCGAAAAGGGGACGAGCTGTCTCTTCCCGGCCCTGCCGGCGATCCGTACCGTGGCCGGAGACGACGAAAGGACTGGCCCATGGCGCGCTCGATGAACCTGGGCATGCCCCGGATCGGACCCCGCCGCGAGCTCAAGCGGGCCGTCGAGGGCTACTGGGCGGGGACCACCGACGCCCGTCACCTGGCCGAGGTGGCCCGGGACCGGCGGGCGTCGGGATGGCGGGAACAGGCCGCGGCCGGCATCGCCGGCATCGCCTCCAACGACTTCTCCCTCTACGACCACGTCCTGGACACGACCTGCCTGGTGGGGGCCGTCCCGCCCCGGTTCGGGTTCGCCGGTGGCCCCGTCGACCTCGACACCTACTTCTCGCTGGCCCGGGGCACGACGCAGGTCGTCGGGTCCGGTACCCGGGCGGTGGCACCGCTCGAGATGACCAAGTGGTTCGACACCAACTACCACTACCTCGTCCCCGAGCTCGGCCCCGACACCGCATTCGCCCTCAGTTCGACCAAGCCCGTCGACGAGTTCGGCGAGGCTCTCGCCCTCGGCATCCCGACCCGCCCGGTGCTGCTCGGCCCCGTCACCTACCTGCTGCTCTCCAAGAGCACGGTGCCCGGCTTCTCGCCCCTGGAGCTCCTGCCCGTCCTGCTCCCCGTCTACGGGCAGGTCCTCGACGACCTGGCCGCCGCCGGGGCCCGGTGGATCCAGCTCGACGAACCGGTCCTCGGGACCGATCTCGACGACGAGGCGAGGACGGCGGTCGACTTCGCCTACACCGAGCTCGCCCGCCGGACGGTCAAGATCCTCGTCGCCATCTCCTTCTCCGGCCTCGGTCCGAACCTCGAGCTGGCCACCGGCCTGCCCGTGGCCGGCCTCCACGTCGACCTCGTCCGGGACCCGGGCCAGCTCCCGGCCCTCCTCGACCAGCTCGACGCCGACACCGTCCTGTCGGCCGGGGTGGTCGACGGGCGCAACGTCTGGCGCAACGACCTCCGTGCCACCCTCGGGTTCCTCGAGGCGGCGCAGGAACGCCTGGGCGACCGGCTCTGGGTGGGACCGTCGTGCTCCCTCCGGCACGTGCCCCACGACCTGTCGGCGGAGACAGCCCTGCTGCCCGACCTGACCCGGTGGCTGGCCTTCGCCAGCCAGAAGCTCAGCGAGATCGTCGCCCTCACCGACGGTCTCTCGGAGGGCCCGGCCGTCATCGCCGACGCGCTCCGCCACAGCGACGGCGCCGTCGAGGAGCGTCGCCTCTCGGATCGCATCACCCGTGGCGGTGTCCGCCACCGCGTCGAGGCGTTGTCGGACGGTGACGCCGTCCGCCATTCGCCCTACCGCCGACGCCGCGTCGTCCAGGGTCGGTCACTCCCCCTGCCGCCGCTTCCCACGACCACCATCGGCTCGTTCCCCCAGACGGCCGAGATCCGCGCCGCCCGACAGCGCCACGCGTCGGGCGAACTCACCGACGACGGCTACCGGCGGTTCTGCGAGAACGAGATCGCACAGGTCGTCCGCCAACAGGAGGCCCTCGGCCTCGACGTCCTCGTCCACGGCGAACCCGAGCGCAACGACATGGTCCAGTACTTCGGCGAGCGGCTCGACGGCTTCGCCTCCACCTCCCACGGCTGGGTCCAGAGCTACGGGACCCGCTACGTCCGCCCCCCCATCCTCTACGGCGACGTCGAGCGGCCGGCACCGATCACCGTCGACTGGTCGCGCTACGCCCAGTCACTGACCGATCTGCCCGTCAAGGGGATGCTCACCGGTCCGGTGACCATTCTCCAGTGGTCCTTCGTCCGCGACGACCAGCCCCGCGCGCAGACGTGTCGCCAGATCGCCCTGGCCGTGCGCGACGAGGTCCTCGATCTGGAGAGCGCCGGCATCCGGATCATCCAGGTCGACGAGCCGGCGCTGCGCGAAGGGCTACCGCTCCGGCACGGCGACCGCGCCGGCTATCTGGCCTGGGCCACGGAGTGCTTCAAGGTGGCCACCGCGGCGGTGGACGACGGCACCCAGATCCACACCCACATGTGTTACGCCGAGTTCGGCGACATCATGGACGCCGTCGTCGCCCTCGACGTCGACGTCATCTCGATCGAGGCCGCCCGCAGCCAGATGGACCTCCTCACCGACCTGGCCGCCGTCGACTACGCCGCCGGTATCGGGCTCGGTGTCTATGACATCCACTCACCGACGGTCCCCTCCACCGACGAGATCGCCGCCTTCATCGAGCAGGCGTTGCGGGTGCTGCCGCCGGAGCAGCTCTGGGTGAACCCGGACTGCGGGCTGAAGACGCGCCGGGGCCAGGAGGTGGCCGCCGCGCTGTCCCACATGGTGGCCGCCGCCCACCGCGCCCGGCAGGGTGCGCCGGGGCGCCGTTCGGGCGGGCGTCGCCAAGGTCGGGCGCGGCTCCCCACCGTCCACACCTGACGCCCCACCACGCCCACGGGTGGTCGCCGGCGCCGGCGCCGGCGGTGGGCGGGGAGCGGGGGGTTACGCTGTCTTTGCGCGCTCAACGAGAGACAGGAAGACCCCCCATGAAGCTCAGCCACATCCCCCTGCGCGTCGTCACCGGCGCCTACATCCTCCACGCCGGGATCCAGAAATGGAGTGGCGATGAAGACACGGCCAAGGCCGTCCACGGCATGGCCTCCGGCGCCTACCCGGTCTTCGCATCCATGCCCCCCACCCGCTATCTCCGCCTCCTCGCCGCCGGTGAGATCGCGACCGGCGGCGTCCTCCTGGCCCCGATGGTCTCGACGGCCCGGGCCGGTGCGGCGCTGACCGGGTTCTCGGGGGCCCTGCTCGGCCTCTATGCCAAGACGCCCGGGATGCGCAAGCCCGGCAGCATCTGGCCCTCCCCCCAGGGCATCGCCGTTAGCAAGGACTCCTGGTTGTTCGCCATCGGCCTGGCTCTCCTGGCCGACGCCCTGGCGGACCGGGGCGGAAAGCACTGATCGCCCTACGGCGACGGTGCGGCCACCACCTGCAGGGCCACGTTCCATCCCGACAGGCTGACCACGGGCGCCGAGCCGTCGAGCAGCGCCGCCGCGTAGGTGGCCGTCAACGTCTCCGACTCGCCCGGCCACAGGGTGATGTCGTTCGTGCTCCACGTGATGGGCAGCACCTCGTCGTCGCCCGGTAGCGGCGATCCCGTGGTCGTGCCCCGGCCGACGTCGGCCCGGAGGAAGAACCCGACCGTCGCAGTGGCCGACTAGCGGGGGAGTCGTCACCGTCACCGTCACCGTCACCGTCACCGTCTCCGTCTCCGAGGATTGTCTGAGAGTTGATTTGCCCTTGGGCGCTCGCTGATCCGCCGCTGTCACGGTGGGCGCACGGGCACATGGGAAGCGTGACGCGACCCCGGCTCACCGGGCACGGGTGGCCGGGTGTCGCGGAACGCCAGGCGGACGAGGGCGGATGATGAGCGACATGGTCCACAGGGCGGGTCGGTAAGAGGCGATGGCAGGGACATCGGTTCTCTGTGACGGCACGGCGTACGTCCTCGTCGAAGTGCGGGATGGCTATCAGATCTGGGATCGAGAGGACTACTTCTCGGTGACGCCCCGCGGGTGTCCCCGTCATTACCACCCGCTCGGCGAGGTGGGCGAGGACGCCGCCTGGAGATCGTTCTACGAGCTCGAACCGGTGATCGGTGCCGGCGAGAGGTCGCCTTTGCCGGGCGGCGGGACCGACGACCACCTCTTCCAGAACAGCACGCTCGGTTAAGACGCTCGGACAAGGAGAGAATCAGATGGGGCGAGGCACGAAGACGTCGTCGGGCAAGGCCGACAAGGCGGCGGAGATCGGGGTACCCAGGCTCACGACCACCGGTCTCGTCTTCCAGACGGCCGGCCCGGAGCCGTTCACGGGCCGCCCGCTCGGCGATACCCGCCTGCCGTGGGTCCGACGGTTAGGGTCGACCCGTCCCCCGGCCGATCGACGGGAGGAATCATGAGCGGCGGCGTCGTCTTCATCTACCTGGTCGTCATCGTCCTGGCCATCGCCGGTCTGTGGCAGGTCTTCGTCAAGGCCGGCCAACCGGGATGGGGCGCCATCGTCCCCCTCTACAACGCCTACCTGATCTGCAAGATCATCGGGCGCCCGGCCTGGTGGGTGATCCTCCTGCTCATCCCCTTCGTCAACATCGCGTTCGCCATCATCGTGGGGATCGACATGGCCAAGTCCTTCGGCAAGACGGGCGGTTTCGCCGCCGGTCTCATCCTCCTGGGTTTCATCTTCTATCCCATCCTCGGTTTCGGTCCCGCCCGGTACCTGGGTCCCGCCAACCGGATCTGACCGACCGCGCCGCCGAGTTCGAGGGCCCGACGTCGGTCTCGTGTCCGCTGACGACGCTGCCCACGCCGGTGCGCCGGTCACCGGGCTCTCCCACGTCCAGCTCATGGTGTCCGACGTCGGTGTCAGCGCCGACTGGTACGGGGCCGCCCTCGGGCTCGAGCCCTACGTCGACGACCGCGACAACGGCTACATCGCCCTTCGCCACCGGGGGGCCAGGATCGTCGTCGTCCTCTCGGCCGATTCAGACGCCCCAGGAAGCGGCGGACCCGGTTCGCCGACCGGCACCGGTCCGGCTCCGGCGGCGCCGGGGAGGTTGGACCACCTGGCCTTCGCCGTCCCCGACGAAGACGCCCTGCGCTCCTGGGCCGACCACCTCACCCAGATCGGCATCGACCATGCCGGGGTGGTCCGGGAGCTCGGGAACCCGTCCCTGCAACTGCGCGACCCCGACGGCATCGCCATCGAGCTGGTGGCGCCGGATCGACCCGTGTGACGGAGCGGGTCAACGTACGGCGCCGGCCACCATCGGGAGCGACCGGTAGCGCCGCACGAAGGGACCAGGGGCGAGCCGGCCCCGTGATCCGTCAGCGGAGAATTCCGGCATCGTCCGGAACAGCTCCTCCAGCACCACCCGGGCCTGGAGACGGGCGGCGGCCGCCCCGATGCAATGGTGCGGTCCGTTGCCGAAGGTGAGCATCCGACGGATCCGCCGTGTCACGTCGAGATCATCGGCCGTCGGACCGAACTCCCGCCGATCGCGATTGGCCGATCCGTAGAGCAGGTGGACCTTGCTGTCGGCCGGGATCAACGATCCACGGATCTCGACGTCGCGTGTGGTCGTCCGGGACAGGCCCTGGACGGGGCTGGTCACCCGCAACAACTCCTCCACCGATCCCGGGAGCAGGGTCGGGTCGTCGAGGAGCAGGCGACGCTGATCGGATCGCTCGGTGAGGGCCACCACCGCCCCGCCCAGCAGTCCGGAGGTGGTGTCGTTGCCGCCGGCGATCATAACGAAGCAGTAGCCGAGGATCTCATCGACGCCCAGGGACTGACCGTCGACCCGGGCGGCGACGAGATCGGAGAGCATGTCTTCGCCCGGATGTCGCCGTCGCCACGTGATGAGCTCGGTGAAATAGCCGTACAGGCCGGCCACGGCAGAGGCGGCGTCGCGCACCGTGTTGCCCGTGGCGTTCGCCTGCACGATGGCGTTGCTCCAGGCGTCGAATTGGTCCCGGTCGCTCTCCGGCACACCGAGATACATGGCGACCACCAGCGTCGGCAGCGGCCCGGCCAGGGTCTCGATGAAGTCGGCCTTGCCGGCCTCGGCCAGCATCGCCACCCTGTCCCGGACGAAGGCCCGCAGCAGCGGTTCGAGCTCGGCCACCCGGCGGGGGGTGAATCCGCGACTGATGAGGCGCCGGAAGGTCGTGTGCTGCGGCCGGTCCATCATGACGAGCGTGGGCTTCAATCCCAGCGTCAGGATCTCGTTCTCCCCGAAGGTCAGCCCCTGGGCCGACGAGAAGGTGGTGGAGTCGAGCGCGGCACCGAACACATCTTCGAAGCGGGACAGGACCCAGAATCCGTGGGCCGTCCGGTGGACGGGGTCTTCCTCCCGCAGCCGTCGGTAGACGGGGTAGGGGTCCTCCTGGGTTCCCGGGTCGAGCGGGTCATAGATCAACGGTGCAGTGCCGAGCGTCACGGCGAACCCCCTCCATGGCCTCGAGAAGGCCACTGTGCGCAGCGTACGGGCCGCCCCGGCCCGGGCCAAGTTGTGCGCACCCGTTGACCGCCGATGGGGCCCGGACCCATACTCCCAGGGATGGGCACCGCCCTCGGAACTCGAGCGGTGAGGCTGCGGTGACCGTCCGGAGGCCCCGGCGCTGGGGCCGGTCGGCGGCGGTGGCCCTGCTGGCCCTGGCTGCGCCAGGCGTCGCCCGATGCCTGCTTCACGTTCACCACCGCGCCGGGTGATGTCGCCTGGGTGGACATGGCCACGACCTCGGGCAGCCTGTCGCTGTTCGACAACATTTTCCGTCCCGGTCCCATCTCGACGTGCGCCGGGCCCTACGGGGGTCCCGTGGCCTGCGACGTCCCCTCGGGTGGCGCGGGAAGCTGGACGCTCCAGGTCAGCGATTCGTTCGGCACCCACACCGGTAAGTTCAACGTCTCGATCCAGCGTCTCGACGTCGGAGTGGGATGCAAGCCCATCGCTTTCGGGAAGAGCGCTATCAAAGGGAAGATCACCGCCCCGGCGTCGTCGTCGTGCTTCACGTTCTCGGGCAGCGCCAGCGACTTCCTCTTCGCCCGTGCCGTGGGTATCACCGGCACGCTCGGCACACCGACCCTCCTGCTGGCGGCGGCCGACGGAGCCGAACCGTGCGGGTACAACGAGTTCGGCGAGCAGGAATGTCCCCTCACGGACTCCGGGACCCAGACCCTGCTCGTCTACTCCAGCCTGGAGACGCCCACCGGCTCGTTCCGGATCTAAGACCAACAGCTGACCTCGCCGAAACACTGCACGGCGCTGACGGCCGGTGGTGCGGGCCGGAGCGCCAACGTGGCCAAGGCCGGCGACGTGGCGTGCCTCACATTCTCGGGCAGCAAAGGGGAGACCGTCACCGTCACCTTGACGAACCTGACGGGATCGCTGTCCCCACTCATCGACGACTTCCGTCCCACCGGCGCGTCGGCGTGCGCCACGCCGGGCGACAGCCTGGAGTGCGGACTCGACACGTCGGGGACGTGGACGGCGCTGATCTGGGACACCTCGAGTTCCGACAAGGGAACGGGGACGTTCACCGCCAGCCCGACCAGCCCGTAGCCGGAGCTGTCGGTTCTCTCCGTCCGAACCCGATCTGTCCGCCCTCGATCTGTCCGCCCTCGATCTGTCCGCCTCGATCTGTCGGTCGATAGCGGACAATTAGTTCTGCCGCCGATCGTTCTTCCGCCGACGCCCGGCGGTCACGAAAGTCCGTCGGCCGATAGCGACGGGTGCACAACTGTGGCGGTAAAGTCCTGGAGAATCGTTCATCCCCTCAGTTTTGGGGATGGCGGGAGAGATTCGTTTCCCTATTGTTGGCGGCGCAACGCCCGTTGCGACCTGCCCGTTGACGTCCAGGAGAGAAGCGACCGAATCCTCTTGACTGCATGTCTTCCGGCCCGAGAAAGGAAGACATGCGAAGAATCTTGATGGGGCTCACCGCTCTCAGCTCGCTGACGCTCGTCGGGGTGGCGACATCTCCCGCAGCGCTGGCCAACACCCATGTAGCGGCCGCTGGCCCCGGCGCCGCACACGCCCAGAAGGTCACGCACCACAAGACCAAGAACACCGATCCTGTCATCTACGACAGCACCGTCGAACCCAGCCCGGGCAATCTCCCGAGCGTCGGCTTCGAGGCCACCCAGGGTTACGAGCTCGGGAACCTCGTCAATTTCGCCACCACGGCCCGCGTCCTCGACAACGTGGTCGTCCAGATGAGCAGTTGGGGTTGCCAGAACGGCTCCGGGGTCACCTGTGTCACCACGCCGGGGGCCACCTTCAACGAACCGGTGACGTTCAACATCTACAACGTGGGCGACGGTGTCACTCCCGGCACCCTCGTGGCCACCGACACCCAGACCTTCGCCATCCCCTATCGGCCTTCGGCTGACGCCGTCAACTGCACCGGTGCCGATGCCGGAGCCTGGTATGACGCCACCACCGATCCCGTGACGGACCAGCCCATCGGTTGCCTGAACGGACTGCTGACGAATATCACGTTCAACTTCGGTCACGTGACCGTTCCCAACAGCGTCGTCTACGGTATCGCCTACAACACGAGCGACTACGGCTCCCCGGCCTACGGTGACGCCACCGCCTGCCACTCGAGCTCCGGTGGCTGTGGGTACGACTCGCTCAACGTCGGCCTGTCCAATGAGCCCGGTGCCCCCAGCGTCGGTACCGACAGCGACAACGGTACGATCTACTGGGACACGACCTACGCAGGCTTCTACTGCGACGGTGGCACCGACGGAGTGGGAATCTTCCGCAATGACTCACCGGAGGCCGGCGACGGCTGCTGGACGGTGGGAGCGACTCCGGATGTGGCTCCGTACTACATCCCCGCCGTTCAGTTCAACGCTGTCCAGAGCCCGGCGGCCACGATCACCAGTGTCGACAGTGCCAGTGTCGTCGCCGGGACCCCGTTCTCCTTCACCGTCACCACGACCGGCGTCCCCATCCCGACGATCAGCGAGAAGGGCAAGCTCCCGAAGGGCCTCACTTTCGTGAACAACGGGAACGGCACCGCCACCATCTCGGGAACGGCCAAGTTGACGGACCACAACAAGGCCTACGACGTGACCCTGAAGGCCTCCAACCTCCACACGGGGAAGTGTCGGCAGGCATTCACTCTCACGCTGACAGGAGGGGTGTAGCCCCGCCGTTCACGATCATCCTGTCGTCGTGATGACTGACGACGCCGATCGGGGCGCTGCCCCCGCGAACTCCCAACGGAGGACGCGGGGGCAGCGCTCTTTCGCCCCCCTGACCGCACCGTGGGTGAGGGCCCGCGACCGAATCCATCCCTAGTTGTTGGGTACGCACCAGAGCAATCGGGTGCCCCCTCCTTCGCGAGGTCGGATCTCGAACGTCCCGCCGAGCTTCTCGGCCCGACCGGCCAGATTGATCAGTCCCATGCCGCCGGTCTGCGGGCGCTCCTCGGCCATGCCCGTCCCGTCGTCGGCCACCTCGAGGCGAACCTCGTCACCCACGTGCAAGGTCACGAAGAACCGGGTGGCACGGGCATGCTTGGCCGCGTTGGTCAACGCCTCGCGCAACACCGCCAGTAGATGGTCCGCCAGCTGCTGGGACACAGCACTGTCGACCGGTCCGTGGAAAGTGACCTCGGGACGGGCGCCGAGCATCGGTGTCATCTCTCGCGCCAGTTCGAGCACGCTGTGGCGCAGGCCGCGCCCGCCCACCCCGTCGCCGAGCTCGAAGATGGCCGTCCGGATCTCGTTGATGGTGTTGTCGAGCTCGTCGACGGCCTTGTCGACACGCTCCGAGATCTCCGGGGAACCGGGCAGGCGGCTAGCGGCCTGAAGCGTCATACCCACGGCGAAGATCCGTTGGATCACGCGGTCGTGGAGATCCCGGGCGATCCGGTCACGGTCCTCGAGGACGCTCAGAACCGTCACCCGGTCATGGAGTCGGGTGTTCTCGATGGCGATGCCTGCCGCCAGGGCCAACGCCTCGGCCATGGCCTCGTCTTCCCTGTCGAACTCATCGGCACTCTGCTTGTCGGTGAGATAGAGATTTCCGTAGACCTCGCCCCGGACCCGCACGGGAACGCCCAGGAAGGACGTCATTGAGGGGTGACCGGCCGGGAACCCGTAGTAGTCGGGATGGGTCCGGAGATCGGCCAGGCGCAGTGGCTGAGGCTCGGTGATGAGGAGTCCGAGCACGCCGCGTCCGGCGGGACGCGGGCCGATCGCCCGTTCCTCCTCCTCGCCCAACCCCACCGTCAAGAACTGCTCGAGCGCCGTCCGGGCCTCGTTGAGGACCCCGAGGGCACCGTAGCGGGCGTCCACCAGGGAGCACGCTTCCTCCACCAGGTGCCTGAGCAGGACGGCAAGGTCGACGTCGGCTTCGATCATGAGGACCGCATCCATCAGGCGACGGAGCTTTTCGGGGTCGTCGATCCTGTGATAGGGCACTCTGAGGATCGTAGTGAGCAGCGGTAACCGGCGAGTGACGAAGAGACGCCGGCCAGTTCCCGCCTCAGGAGGGTCCGGCGCTGGCACAATGGGTGCCGTGGCGATCAAGGTCTTTCTTCTCGACGATCATGAGCTGGTTCGGGAGGGCATCCGGAGCCTGCTCGAGGGGGACGAGGACATCGAGGTGGTGGGGGAGGCGTCGTCGGCCGCCGAAGCGCTCAGTCGCATCCCCCTGGCCAAGCCCGATGTCGCCATCCTGGACGTGCGGCTCGAGGACGGCGACGGCATCGCCGTCTGCCGGGAGGTGCGTTCGGCCCTTCCCGACCTCGTCTGCCTGATGCTCACCAGCTTCGCCGACGACGAAGCGCTCTACGCCAGCGTGATGGCCGGGGCGGCGGGCTACGTCCTCAAGCAGATCCGGGCCCGTGATCTGATCGAGGACGTCAAGAAGGTCGCCAGCGGTGCGTCGCTCATGGACCCGCGGGCGATCGCCCGGGTCATCGAACGCATAAGCAATCCTCCTCAGACTGACCAGAAGCTCGCCGGTCTGTCTCGCCAGGAAAAACGGATCCTTGACCTCATCGCCCAAGGACGCACCAACCGTCAGATCGGTGAGGAGATGTTCCTGGCCGAGAAGACGGTGAAGAACTACGTCTCCAACCTGCTGGCCAAACTGAAGATGAACAGCCGAACCGAAGCCGCCATCTACGCCACCCGCCTCCAGGTGAAGAGCGCGGAGACCTCGTCCTCCGCACCCGACAATCCTCAGGAATGACGCCGAGAATGACCGGCGGCGCTGAGATCGACTCCGGTCTCGGCCAGGGCGCGCTCTAGACGCTCTCTTTCCTCTCGCGGATGAGCGAACCGTTCCGGGTCGACATCGATGCCGTTGAGAGCACAGAGATTGACGAGGGCACGGTCATAGGCGATCTCGTAGGCCAGCTGGTGCTGCGCCGAGACGGTCGCCTGGACCTTGGAGCGGAGCATTCGGGAACGGCACTCGATGGCGACGTCGAGCGCCGAACCGGCCGTGACCGGGTTGGCATCCTCATCGGCGAGGACTGCCGAGAGAAGCTCGACGTACATGGACATCTCCTCATGATCTGCCTTCTGCACCGGTTGTGCGTAGGGCCGAAGTTCCCGAACTCCGCCACGCACCTCGCCATGGGACCAAGGTCCCGCTCGACAGAGGCCGTGTGACCAAAGACATGGCCGGCAGGGACCTTCGGCCCTGTCGCCACCGCGTGCCGGAAGTGCAGGCTGACATCAAAGAGCCCCGCCCGGGGACGTGACAAGGAGGAAGATCGTGAAACGCAAGACCTTCGACATGGTCCTGACGGCGGGGGGCGGGGTCCTGGTGGTCGTCCTGCTGGCCGCCGGGGCACTCGGAATGTGGGGTTACAGCTTCGCCAACTCGAACGTCCATAACCAACTGGCCGAGCAACAGATCACCTTCCCACCGGCGGCCGCCTTCGCCCACCCCAAGGCCGGCACCGAGATCACCCCCTCGATGATCGGGACGGTCAGCAAGTATGCGGGCCAGCCGCTGGTCACCGGTCAGCAGGCCGAGGTCTACGCCGATGACTTCATCAAGGTGCACCTGGGGGAGATCGGCAAGGGCAAGACCTATGCGTACTGGTCGGGTCTGGCGCTCCAGCAGCCCAAGGGGTCTGCCGCGTACGCGGCAGACGAGGGAATCTCCCAGACCCTGTTCCAGGGCACGACCCTTCGGGGACTGCTGCTCGAGGCGTATGCCTTTGGCACCTTCGGACAGATCGCCCTGGTGGCGTCCATCGCCTCCTTCATCCTGGCCGCCGTCATGCTGGTGCTGACGGGCTTCGGACTGTTGCACTTCCGCCGGGTGCCTGAAGACGCCGAGTTCCCGGCGACGCGGGCCACGGGACGGACACCGGTGCCGGCCTGACGCCACTGGTCTGCGCAATCGGTGTGCGCAGTCGGTGTGCGCAGTTCGTACCCACCCGGTCTCGAGCCTGAGGCCGGGTGGGTACGCGTCTCGGCCCGAGACACCCGGGATTCCGGTGACGTGACGACCCGAACGGGTTGGTCACCTGCCCCCGGCCGGTGGGTCGGTGTCCCGCTCGGCCAGCGCTTTCAGCGTGAGCAGCTGCTTCCGCACCATGAAGAGGATCTCTTCGAGAGCGTCGACGCCGACGATATCGAGGGGCCCGCCCAGACGTCGGCCCGCCGAAGTGGCACGATTGACCCGTGCGCGACACACCTGCCACGCTGAGGGGCCGCCACGACGCGGGCCATGCCGCCGCCCGCGGCCCCCGCCGACGCAAGGGCACCACCCATGACGTGGCGATGGTCGTCTACGACGGATTCACTCCCTTCGAGCTCGGCGTGGCCTGCGAGGTGTTCGGCGAGGACCGCTGGGTGGCTCCCGGTGACCCGTGGTACCGCCTGTTCATCTGTGGCGACACCTCGGCTCCGGTCACGGCGGACGGTGGCTTCCAGATCCTCGTCCCGCACGGACTCGAGACACTGTCCACCGTGGACACGGTGATCGTGTCGCCGACCTACCGGCCCGCCGAGGTGTCGGAGGGCGTCTACGAAGCTCTGCGGCTGGCGCACGCCAGGGGGTGTCGCATCCTTTCGTTGTGCGGCGGAGCCTTCGTGCTGGCCGCCGCCGGGCTACTTGACGGGCGGCGGGCCGCCACCCACTGGACGGAGTGCGACGAGCTGGCCCGCCGCTATCCGCTCGTGTCGGTCGACCCCGGGGTGCTCTACGTCGACGAGGGAAACATCCTCACCGGAGCGGGCAGTGCGGCCAGCATCGACCTGTGCCTGCACATCGTGCGCCAGGACTACGGGATCGAGGTTGCCACCCAACTCGCCCGTCAGCTGGTCGTCCCGCCCCAGCGCGACGGGGGTCAGGCCCAATTCATCGAGAAGCCGTTGCCGATACTGGACAGCGCCAATCTGTTCGCCGAGACGGTGGCGTGGGTACAGGAGCACCTCGACGAAGCCGTGACGGTCGAGGACCTGGCCGTCCGCTCCGCCATGAGTCCCCGGACGTTCGCCCGCCGATTCGTGCAGGCCACCGGAACCACCCCGTATCAGTGGCTATTGGGCCAGCGTGTCCAGCTGGCGCAACGGCTTCTCGAGGTGAGTGACCTTTCGATCGAGGCGGTGGCCCAGAAGAGCGGCTTCTGCACGGCCGGCAATCTGCGCAAGCATTTCAGCCGGATCGTCCACACCAGTCCTCAGGCCTATCGGCACGCATTTCAGGCCCGGAGAACAGCCTGATATCACTCACGGTGAGGCTGGCGGGAGCCGCCAAAGGGGCTCCTGTGACGTTCGTCCCTAAATTCTCTCTCTGCCTCAGGCAAACGCCAGACCTTGTCGATGTCTATGAGGTATGGGTGAGATCGACGGTTCCGGGTCCTCGGGGGAAGCCGTCGACGAGGCCGCTCCCGCCCGGACCCTCAGGCGGACCCGCCTCTGGAACGTCGTCGCCGTCGTCGTCCTCGTGGTCGGAATGACCCTCTCGGCTATCGGGGCACTGGAATGGCACGGGTATCTGCAGAATGAAGCCCGGGATTCCTTCGTCACCCACGCCTCTGCCGTCTCCGCTGCCGTCTCCACCGCGCTACGCCGGGACATCGATTTCGTGGCCACACAAAAGGCGGGCATCGTGGCGGTGCCCGATCTCTCCAATCGCGAGCTTGGCCTGTGGTACACGGCCGTCGATATCAAGAGCCGCTTTCCGGGAGGCGTGGGCTTCGCCTTCATCCAACGCGTCCTGCCGTCCCAGCTGAGCCACTTCGGTTCCGAGGTCGTTGCCGATCCCCCGGTGAACCAAGCGGTCTCGGCTCCGTACACGGTCTTCCCGGCCGGGCTGCGGTCCGAGTACTGCCTTCAACGATTCGGAATCGTCACCTCGGCGGCGGCCAGGGTGATTCCCCCCACTTTCGACTTCTGCAGTTCGACGATACCGCCGGGGAGCAATCCATCCCCGATTCCTCGATTGCTCGACCTGGCGACGGACAGCGGGCAGACAACCGTGCTGGCGGCAGGCAAGATCGCAAAGTCGGGCGGAATCGCTGACCTCTTCGTCACCATCTCTCCGGTGTACTCGAATGGAGAGACGCCGACATCCGTCTCGGGTCGGGAGAAAAGCCTGCACGGGTGGATCCTGGCCACGTTCAGTGGCGCCACCCTCCTTCGGTCGGAGACTCAGACGGGGCCCGGACTGGCGGTGAGCGTGAGCTTCGACGAACCGGGTTCGGGCGCCACCACGATCGCCTCCTCGGGGAAGACCCCGGGCGGGGGGGTGTTCGCCAGCACCCTCCGATTCCAGGCTGACGGATCATGGGTGGTGCGGGTCGTCGGCTCGGCGGATTCGACGGCCACCGCCGAGGCGGTCGCCGCGGGAACCCTGGGTGCCATCGTGAGTTGTCTTCTGTTCCTGTTGTTCGCACTCCTGACGCGGTCGCGGGCGTTGGCTCTGCAGCTGGTGGACAAGCGAACCAAGCAACTGCGGCACCTGGCCCTTCATGACCCTCTGACCGACCTACCCAATCGGGCACTGATACTCGATCGCGCCGAGCAGATGCTCATCCGCGCCAAGCGGCATCCGCTCGTGGTCGGCGCCCTCTTCATCGATCTGGACAAGTTCAAGGAGGTCAACGACACGTTCGGTCACGCCACCGGCGACCAGCTCCTCAAGGCGGTCGGAGACAGGTTGTCGGGCGCCCTCCGGGCCAGTGACAGCGTGGGCCGCCTCGGTGGCGACGAGTTCGTCGTGCTCGTCGAAGGAGAGCTCGGAGGAATCGGTCCCGAGGTCGTCGCCCAGCAACTGTTGGCCCTGTTCGCCGAGCCCTTCGTCCTCGGCGACGGCAAGGTCGGCCCTCTGAGGATCACCGCCAGCATCGGAGTGGCGTTGGGGCCACGTAGCGGCGCGGCGGACCTCCTCCGTGATGCCGATGTCGCCCTCTACGTGGCCAAGGCGCGGGGCGAACACGGGTACGTCGTCTTCCGTTCCCAGATGCACATGGACCTGGGCGTTCGTCTCGGACCCGAGTGGGGCGCCGATGGGCCCGCAGCAGGTGGTCGGGGGGACGCGTACCAACGGTCCTTCGACCTCGACGACGGTATCGTGGAGGGAGTCGCTAGCCCCGTGAGGGCGCCGCGCGACGAAGCCGGTCATCAACGATAGTCAAGCTCTGGGGCTGGCAACGGGCGAGCAGTGCCACGCGTACGTCTCCGTACCCTTCAACGAGAGGCCGAGTGGGCGGCGCCGCTGTCGCAACGGGACGATTCATCGCTCGGGGCTGTGTTGGCTCCATCGACATCCGGCCGTCTCCGGCGATGACCGGACGGTCCCCCTGCCCCCGTTGACCGGAGCGGCCGACTTCCAGAACATCGCCAGCTTCAGCGCCGGTACGGCCCTGTGCGCGGCACTGGCAGGCGAGGAGGACCTCGCCCGGCAGTATCTCGACCGTCTCATGAAGATGGGGTTCGGCGGCTACCCCCGGGGCGCCGACCGGCTCGCACCGACAGCATTCCTGGCCCATACGTGCGCGGTTCTCGGCGTCGCGGAACACGCCGAAGCCCTCGTTTACGCCTTGACCACCCAGGTGGCGGCCGCCGTGCGCGTGGGACCACTCATCGGCTGATGGGACCGGTCGACCACCACATCGGCAGTCTCTACCGGGTCCTCGGCCGGTATGAAGAGGCCGAAGGCCATCTCCGGCGCGCCCTGGCACTGGAAGCGCAGATCGGAGCGCGGCCATTCCTGGCCCGGACCAGCGGGGAGTTGACCAGGGTCCTCTCCGTCACGGCCCCCGCTGACTCCGCCGAGTTGCACTCGGTCGCCACCACCGAGGCGAGGACTCTGGCTGCCCTGGGGATCGTCACCGAAGTCACCGCCACTCCCGACCGGCCGTAGCGGCACCTTCGGAGCCACCCGCAACCCCTCGATCGGGCCCGGGTGGCTCGTTCAAGGGGGTCATAGCGGCGGGCCGTGAACGCGGCCTACGTCGCGCTGGTCAGCCAGCCCGAGGTATCCCCCATGTCGACCTCAGGTTGTGACCGCCCCAGGCTGTGCTGTGGATCCGGGGTCGACCCCCATTAGTCTGAACGCTGTGCCGACCGACCGGATGATCGATGCCACCGCCCAGTACATCGCCGGTGCGACTCGCTGCAAGCAAGCCTGGGACGCGTCGTTCAGACGGAGTCATGAGGGTGAGGAACTGAGCGAGCGGGACCTCATGGAGATGCACGGAGCCGGTCTCGGCCTCATCTGGACGACCCACACGAATGATCTCCAATCGGCGCTGGCCTTGCTCTTCCACGTCGAGGCCTGTTGTTCACCGGCGCACGCAGGTCCTGACGCTCGGCGCCATCAGGCCAAGCGCGTTCTGGAGAGCCGAGTTCACTGACCGGGCGGCCACGACGGACCTGGTTCCGGGATGGTCCCCGGCCTTACGAAGGCGGGCCCGGTTCGAGGACTGCGGTCATACCCACCGTCCACGTGAGGGCTTCGACCGCCGCCGCCCGAAATGTGGCCTCGGGGAGGGCACTGCGGACCGCTTGCTCGGGATGGCCGACTTGGTAGTCGGCGACGTCGGCGATGAGGTGGCCGAGGTGACCCTCCGCCCGCAGGACGGCCCCGCGTAGTTCGGCATCGAGCGGCAGAGTTCCGACGATCCTCTCGACGGACATCGACAGGACGATGTCGAGGGCGGACAACAGACCCGCCGTGTACCCCGTGTCGGGCTGGCAACCTGCTGCCGCCGCCAACGACTCGCTCATCCGTGCCCTGATCAAGACCGTGGCGATCGCCTCCTCCGACGTCGTGCCGTCTTCGGTGAGAAGGAGCAGCGCCACCCAGCTCTGGAGGCGACGCCAGCCCACCAGCACCAGGGCCTCACGCAGGGTACGGACGGTGCGCTTCATCCCACCGGCGGCTCCGGCGCCCGCCAACTGGAGCAGCTGATACGACATGGCCGGATCGCTGCGGATGATGTCTTCGATGATGGTGATGGGACACTCGGCGTCGAGGAGCCGGGCCGCCATCCGCAATCCTGCCAGACGTCCGGGAATGAGCGGCCCACCCGACACCTCGTGGGGATGGGCCAAGAGGTAGCCCTGGAAGTAGTCGAATCCGAGCACCTCGCACTGGCCCAGCCGGGCCGGAGTATCGACGTTCTGGGCGATCAGGTCGACATTGAAACGGCGGCATCTCGCCACAAGCTCCGTGATCCGCTCGCGATCGTCGACGTCCGTGTCGATCTTCACGATCGACGCGATCTCGAGAAGCTCCTCTGCGCCGTCGACCTCCTGAAAATCGTCGATGGCCAGGGTGTACCCGTCCTCGACCAAGCGCCGACATCCGGCCAGGCCCGCCTCATCGCCAACCAGAGACTGGCCGACCTCGATCACCACGCAGTCGGGGGGCGTCTGAATAGGGGTCTGGCCGGCGACGACGGACGCCGTGGCGTTGCAGAAAGCCCTCTTCGTTCCGACCAGCGCTCCGATGCCGTCGGCGGATGAACCGAGAAGCCCCTCCGGCGTCAGGTAGCCACCGTCATCCTCGTGATCTGCTTCCGGAGCATCGAGATGCCGGAACAGAAGCTCGTATCCTGTCACCGACAGGTCCGGACCGAAGATGGGCTGGCGCCCCACTAGCGTTTCAGAAACACCCACGACCGGACACTCCTCATCGTGACAGCCAGACTAGTGAGCCACGCCGATGATGTGGTGGTACCTGGCTTGCATGGGGGGAGCACAGCTCGTTCCTCCTGTCCCGTGCGTCGTCCGATGACGAGGCTCCGCCCCTGCCGACCTCCCCGGAGGGCTCAAGGAAACCTTTGACCTGGTCGATCACCCGTCATGGCCTTCGGACGACTGCGGCGGCTGGTATCGGGCGAGGCCAAAGGTGCGCACTTTGCGGAGGCGCTCTTCATGGGACCGCTTGCCGCAGTCGCCATCCTGGCCCTGCGAGGGATGCATCTCGTGGCGAGGACGCCGATCTGGCTGATTCCGCTCATCCTGGTGGGCGGCCAGCTGATCACCACCGCGACCGGGCTCTGGTGGGACAAGTGCCAGAACCGTCTCCGGCTGCACGTGCGGATCGCATCGCAGGCGATCGTGGTGACGGCCACCATCTACGCGACGGGCTGGGGTCCGGCTCTGGCCATCGGACTGGTTCTCGTCGGTCAGGAATCGCTGGCCGTGACAGGATCGTCGTCCCAACGTGTGGTGTTGGGATGGACGATGTCGTGCCTGGCGACCGGTGAGTTGCTGATCGCGCTCGGCTGGGTTCCGTCACTGATTCCCGTACCCGAGGTCCACGGTCTGGCGATCTTGATGGGTATCGGGATCGCCTTCGCCTATCGGTCCCTGCACTCGGCGCTGATCGAGAAGGAGGAGGCAGCGGCGTTGACCGAGAGGCGTGAGCGCCGGTTCCGTGCTCTCGTGCAGAGCTCGTCGGACCTGGTGTTCGCAGTCGATCAGACCGGCGCGGTGACGTACGCCAGTCCGTCCTGTACCAATGTGCTCGGGTACGAGCCCGACTCGTTGTTGGGCTCGGAGAGGGGCATGCTGGTCCACGAAGACGACATCGACAGTCTCCGAAGCAAGCTTGGCCAGACGGTCGGTACGTCCGGAAAGTCGGTTGAGTTCCTCATCAGGGTCCGCCACCGCGATCGGACGTGGCGCTGGCTCGAGGGGCTGGCGACGAACCTCCTCGACGATCCGGCCGTTGCCGGCGTCGTCATCAATGCCCGCGACGTGACCGAACGACGAGCACGCTTGGAGCGCCAGGCGGCGATCTCCGATCTGGGACGAGAGGCGTTGCGGGCAACGACGCTCGCCGCGGTCGTCACGTCGGCGACGGACGCGATCACCCGTATCCTGCGCCCGCTTGAATGTCGGATCGTCGGCATCTTCGAAGCCGGCAGCTCCGAGGAACAACCGCTGGACGAGCAGACGGAAATGCCCCATGCCCTCGGGCGGCTGGCCGAATCGGATGGCCCGAAGCGGCTCCGTGTCCCCATGGGAGAGCCCGAGCGGCCGCTCGGATACATCGAGATCTCCCAGGGTGCCTTCACCACGGCTGACGACGAGCAATTCGTCGAAAGCGTGTCCGGCGTCGTGCTGTCGGCGACGGTGCGATTCCGCGCCGAGGAGGCTATTCGTCACCAGGCCATGCACGATCCACTCACGGGACTGCCGAACCGCGCTCTGTTCAATGACCGACTCGAACATGCACTGAGGCGACGTACCCGGGCGTCCGGATACGTCGCTGTCATGATCGTGGATCTCGACGGATTCAAGAACGTCAACGACAGTCTCGGCCACCTGGCCGGTGATGCTCTGCTGATCGCGGTGGCGAACCGCTTCACGACCAGCCTCCGTGGTTTCGACACGATCGCGCGCCTCGGTGGCGATGAGTTCGCCATTCTGGTCGATGACCTCGACGCGGCAGACCAGGCGGGACGCCTCGCGCAACGGGTCCTCGACGCCCTCGTCGGTCCTCTGCCGCTACCAGACCAAGAAGTCGCTATCAGCGCCAGCGTCGGAATCGCCATGACAGACCGGTCAGACACCAAGGCCGATCGGCTCCTCTCGCATGCCGACGCCGCCATGTACCAGGCGAAGCGGGAAGGAAAGGCTTGTTATCGTGTCTTCGAAGCGGCCATGCATGCCGCCGCCGTCGAACGCATGAGTCTCGAACAAGAGCTACGGATCGCCATCAGAGACGAACGGCTCACCGTTCACTATCAACCCATCATCGACACCCGCACGGGCCACGTCGCCTCGTTTGAAGCTCTGGCCCGGTGGCAACACCCGACCAGGGGCTTCATCCCACCCAGCACGTTCATTCCGCTGGCCGAGGAGTCAGGCCTGATCATCGATCTCGGCCAGGTTGTCATGACCGAGGCCTGTCGACAGGTCCGACAATGGCAGACGGGGCTTCCCGAACGACGACCGAGCATCTCGGTCAACGCCTCTCGCCTTCAGCTCGCACATCCCGTCTTCATCGAGCACGTCACCGATGCACTCGATCGAGCAGATCTCGACCCGTCGTCACTCATCGTCGAGGTCACCGAGTCCATCTTGGCGTCAGAGTCGCGACTCATCATCGCAACGCTCAACGAACTGCGCGGAATAGGCGTACGGATCGCCATCGACGACTTTGGAACCGGCTACTCGTCCTTCGCCGCGCTCGCAGATCTGCCGATAGATATCCTGAAGATCGACAAGCGCTTCGTGGACAATCTTGTGCACGACGACCAAGGGAGAGGCTTCGTCACCGCCATCATGCAACTGGCGAACACGCTCCACCTGGCTACGACCGCCGAAGGTGTCGAGCAACTCGAGCAGTGCGATGCGCTCGTCGGACTGGGATGCACCCATATTCAGGGCTATCTCTTCTCAGCACCCATGTCCGGGCAGGACGCCCATGACTATCTCGCGCACAGTGGCAGCGCCATCATGGCGCCATGAAACCGACCGACGACAACGGACACCGGTCTGGGTAGCTGGCTCAAGGACGTGACACCGACTTGCATCGCCTGAGCGACGACGAACGTCGGCGTGGGCGCCGCAGGGCGCTCCCGGAGGCAGGTTCAGGCGGGCCTCAAGGAGCCGAGGATGATGCGAGCGATCAGTCCTGAGCCGGCCAGCCCGATCTCGACTGAGGTGGTGCGCGGCCGGCCCGGGAGTCGGACCGACAGGACGAGAACGCCGTAGCGGTCCACAGTGGTGGGACAGACCTGGAGCCGGTGAATGCCCATGCAGGTTCCGAACGACGCGCCGGCGGGGATCGGTCCGAATCGTCCGGGATCGATGATCAGGCCGTCGACGGGGATGGGCACGGTGACATACGACGTCGCCGCGCATGAGAACGCTGACCCCGTCGTCCCGGCGCTGAGGACCACACCCGTCACACCGAGGCTGAGCCTGAGCGGACTACAGCCGAAGGGGACTCGACTTGTGTCTTCGATGGGCCAGGTTCTGGGAACAGCGGCACTCAGTCCGCCAAACGACACTCGGTGCCAGCTCCTCGGTACGCGTGGGTACGATCCCCGGGAGAGGGCGACGGCCCGAGGTGCGTAGGTCACGGTGTGGAGGACCTCGTCCGCCGACGGACCCGTGGCGTCGACGGACACGCGCATGGACGGGATGAGCACGGTGCCATCATCCGGGGTGAGCCTGTAGACGGTGATTCCGTTGATGATCTCGGGCGCCACGCCTTTGGGAGGTGGCGAGGCGTCCGTGTCGATGACCACGACGTTCGGTGAAGCGGCCGCTTCTGGACAGAACATCTTCGGGGGTCCGCCCAGATAGACGCTTCCCGTGCCGTGAGGGCAGCCGAACGTGACGTCCCAGGTGGCCGGGACCGAAATCTGCACGTTGTCGAAGGCCACCGGGACCCAGCCGGACCGGGTCGCATCTCGATCGACCACGACGGCGGTGGTCGTGGATGTCACGGACGAGGTCCCCATGGTGGATGTGGGCCCCTCGGTGCCTTTTCCACAGGAAGCCACCAGAGCCGTCACCGTTCCGAGGCAGAGCACCGTCCGCATCAGCCGCGCTGGAAGTCGATCGTTGACCATGTCGGGTTTAGTTGACCATGTCGGGTTTAGACGTCTTACCATCCATCGGAGTTCCCGAGTAGACGACTTCTCACCGGCGCCCGGACCACCCCACCGGCAGCCCGACGGCGACTGTGTCGCCTCTGGTTCCTGACGTCGGCGAAGGGGTATCGTCATCATCATGGGCGGGGTTCCGGCACTGGGTCGGGCGCACACTCGGGGTCACGTCGGGCGGCGACCGCACAGGATCCGTGTCGCTCTGGGCAATGTGGTCGCCGTGGGCATCATCGCTTCGCTGACCACGGCGGCGGGTGTCCCGGCGGCGGTGGCCGGACCCACCTTCCCGGCGCCGTCGCGACATGACATCACCGTCGGGAGCCAGACGTTGACGAGGTGTCAATCGAGCCCCCCTGCGTACTGCGGGAAGTTGTCGGTCCCGCTCGACTACAGCGATTCCGGGGGGCCCACCATCGATGTCGCCTACCGTTGGTACCCGGCCCTCTCTCCCCAGGGGGGCGTGGCCGCCGGCACCGTGATTCCCGTCGAGGGTGGACCGGGCTACGCGTCGATCCTGTCGGTGAAGGGGGGATACCAGGTGATGTACGGACCCCTTCTCGATCATTGGAACATGCTGGTCGTGGACCTGCGCGGCACCGGCTTGTCGACGCCGCTCGACTGTCCGGCTCTGCAGAACTTCTCCGGGCAGGCCAGTGGCCCCACCTTCAACGCCGTCGTCGCCTCGTGTGCCGCGAGGCTCAACCACCGATGGAAGAACCCCAACGGCACATTCGTCCACGCCTCGGATCTCTTCACCTCGGCCCCGGCGTCCAACGATGTCGCCGCCATTATCAAAGCCCTGAATGTGCACACGGTCGACCTGTACGGCGATTCCTACGGGTCGTTCTTCGCCCAGGTCCTTGCCAGCCGGTACCCAGGGTTGATCCGTTCGGTCATTCTCGATTCGACCTATGAGACGCAGAACCTCGACCCCTGGTACCGGTCATCCCATGACAACATGCCCGCCGACTACGACAACGCCTGCAGCCGCAGCCCGGCGTGCGCCCAAGCGGCGTCGGGCCCGGCGTGGAATGACATCGAAGCGTTGGCCGTGCGACTCCGGAATGCACCGGTCACGGGCAACGTTCCCGGGCCGAACGGGGCTGTCGAAAAGACCACCATGGGCGTCGTCGGCCTCGTCGACCTGGTCAATGACGGCGCCGGCGATCTGGACATCTACAGAGATCTCGATGCCGCCGCTCGTGCTGTGCTCTCCTCCGGGGACGCCGCCCCCCTGCTCCGGCTCTATGCGGAGCGGACCGCCTTCCAGGAGAACTACTTCGACACGTCCGCCAAGTCCTATTCCGGTGAGCTCTACTTCGCCGCATCCTGTCTCGACTATCCACAGCTGTTCGACATGGACGCGGACGCATCCGTCCGTTCCGCAGAGCTGACGCAGGCCGAGGAAGCCTTGCCGGCCACCACCTTTGCCCCGTTCACCACGCAGGAGTGGCTGGCACAGGATCAGAACACCGAGGCCTACACCGCCTGCCTGGCCTGGCCTTCACCCGTCGACGCCGTCCCCCCCACGGTCGGCCAGCCCCTTTTGACACCATCGATGCCCGTACTCATCCTCGGGGGGGAGTTCGACACGTGGACCCCGCCTTCGGACGTCCCCAAAGTGATCGCCGAGCTCGGTGGGCACACCCGCTTCGTGGAACTGGCCAACTCGACCCACGTGGTGGGCGAGGGGGACACCACGTGTGGAGACCAGTTGGTGCAGGCCTTCGTCAAGGCACCGGCGTCCCTCGACTCGATGGACACGTCGTGCGCGGCCGCCGTGGCCCCCGTCCACACCGTGGGCGGCTACGCTGAATCGCTGGCCCAGGTCGTCCCGTTGACGCCGGCACCGTCCAACACCGGGTCGGTCCAGCTCCTCCGGTTGGGTGCCGCCGCGGTGGCCACCGCCGGTGACGTCGTGGCGCGCTTCGCCGACACCTTGGGGTCGTTGGACCACGGCCTCCACGGGGGCACGTCACGGGCATTCGACAACGGAGCACGCTTCACGCTCAACGGCGATGTCCTCGTCCCCGGCGTCGCGGTGAGTGGAGAGGTGTCGGTGACGGCGACGATGGTGTCGGCCAAGGTCACCGCCAAGGCAACGGGCCGTGTCACCGCTACGTTCCATATCTCCTGGGCGGTCGGCGGGGGGCCAGGCGCCCTGGCCCACGTGACGGGCACGTCGAGCGGACCGACCATCGTGGGGTCGACCTACGCCCCCTGATCAGGTCGGCGAAGACGCCGCCTCCTTCGCCAGCGCCCATTCGGTGACGGCGGATAGTACGTCAGTCACGGCAAGAACACGTGCGGGAGCCGGTCTGCTGGTGTCGCTCCCACCAATGGACCACGAACAATGCGGTCGTCCCCAGCGCAAGAACGAAGGCGAAGGTCACCAGAACAGCGATCACATTGTGCACGATCCACCTCTAATGATCGACATCGACCCTCCGGACCGGGTTGTCCGTCTTGATGGCGCTGATGTCAGAGCCTTCGGTCCCTTCGATATCGGCCAAGAGAACCTGACGGAGCGATCGAGCCCGGCCCGCCTGCCGCTCGGCCCACCACCGCTGGAACGGCGACGCCGACGGGTTTCGGACGACGAGTTCAGCGCGCACCAGACGGGTCGCCGCCTTCGCTGCTTCGTCGCACCGGAATTCCCATGCGTGCGGCGGGCAGAAGACGCCATCCGACGGTCGGCGTCGACACCAGGCCCCGGATTCAGGGTCGAAGGCCAGGCAGCGGTTCCACGAACGAGAGTGCACGTTCCCATTCAACGACCGGCGCCCGGGGCTGACTAGGGCTTTTACATCACGTTTACGATCCAGGTTGCGGTATTCACGCCTCGTTCATACCCGGGAGCCATGGCTGTCGCTGAGCTCACGGCGCAATCCGGGATCGGGACCAGGGCGGAGAAGCCCCTTCTCGTCGTCAGGTCACGTGGCCACGTCGTCGTCGACGGCGATACGACTGAGCACACGTTGGAATCTCAGCCGGATGTCTTCTCTGTCGTTGGCATCGGGCACTGTCTCCTCGGCGCTCTGAAAGATCATCTGAGCCTGGCGCGCCAAAACGCGTCTCTGTTCAGCGGAGGCGGTCTGCTCCATGATGTTGGTCAGAGCGTCCATCATGCGGATGATGACTGCCGGCATGCCGCGCGCCGCTTGGCGAACCTTGTCGAAGGCGCGGTTGACCATCCGTGCATAGGACGGATCGGGCTCGATCAACCTGACGCGACCAAATCGATCTCGGTAGACACCCTCTTCGAGGGTTCGTCCAGAGACCCGGCTCAGGCCGGCAGCGAGCCAATCAATGCAGGTGAGGGCCGTAAAAGTGTCGTTCACCGCCGGCGACAGGGCACGGATGGCGATCTCGACGAGCTGATCGATGGCGAACACGGGATCCTGCATGAGCGTCCGATGTGGACCAGTCACGTGCGCCCGGGCCAGGGCCAACGCGACCTGCCCGGCTGCCCCTCCCGGCCAGACGGTGGCGAGAGGCCGCCCAGCCACGATGAAGTGTCCGGGCCGATGGTCGAGACGAATCACAGAGTCCGTACGGACTGCGATGTCGATCAATTGGGCGTATCCGACGAATTGCAGGTAACCACTCGTGCCCGCCGTGACGGCCCCCCCACGCTCGTCGATCAGCTGGAGCAGTTCCGTGACCGACTTCCCGGTTCCTCTCAGGGACGTTGTCCGAGGACGAGAGCTCTCCTCGGGGAACTCGACGTCAATCGCGTGCATGAGGTCGCGGGCGATGCCTGCGATCACCTCCGGCAGCTGGATCGACTTGGCGATGTGGTGGATGAAGTAGATGAGGATGGCCAGGTCGACGAGAAGAAGAGCTTCGGCCACTGTGATCGACAGGCGGGGGACGAAAGGGCCCAAATGCGTCGGGGGGGCACTGGTGATCGAGCCGAGACTCAGCACCGAATATGCGAAGCTCCCCACAAAGACACCAAGTGTGACCTGATTCCCGATGTCTCGGACGAAGTTGCGCATCATGCGCGGGCCGAACTGTTGCGATGCCAGCGTCAACGCCAGAATGGTGATAGAGAACACGACGCCGATGACCGTGAGGACGGCGGCGGCGATGGCGATGAGAACCTGACGTCCGGCGTCGGCGCTCCCTGCCTGGACCCAGAAGGGGAGGGCGAGGTGCCGGTGATACGCCGCCCAGTCAATTCCGAAAGTCACCACGAACAGCAAACAGGCGACTACGACGAGGATGGTCGGGACCATCCAGAAGGTCGTCCGGAGGGCTTCCCACCGCCAACTGGGCAGCTTCCCTTGGCCGTATCGAACCGGCTCCCCCTCGGGCTGTTCGCTCGAATCCTGCCCGTCAATCATCGAACGAGGATGGGTGAGAGCGATGGTGCCACGGGCAACGTGACTCGGTCATAGGCGCGATCTCCTGGTCGCCGACCAGCCTTCCCGGCACACCCTTGCCGGGGAAGACTAGCTGCCTCGAGGTCACTTGAGCGGCCTGGACCGGCCGATGACCGGGCCGGGCCGCACGGTCGGCTCGTGAGCGACTCTCAGGCGTCCCTGGTCATCATTCGCCACGCACCGAGGATCGTCCAGCCGACCAGCCAGGCGACGATCACACAGACGGCCACGGTGGTCGACTCCGGCAGCAGTCGGGGATTGCCCATACCGCCCCCGGGCCCGCCGCCACCGCCGCCGAGCACAGGGAGCCCGCCCGGCGCCAGGTGGGCCGTGGCCAGGCCGACCACGGCACGTTGGAGGTTCGACAGGTGGGGGATCCGCGCCCTGGAGAGGATCGGGGTCAGAACGACCTCGAGGACGATCATGAGGATCACGGCCACCGTCCGCTGCCCGATCAGCGATCCGAGCCCCAACCCGACGACGAACCCGATGAGAGCTTCGAGTTCGAGCCACAACCCGCTCTTGACCATCAACAAGTTCGACGGATACAAGAACTGGCGGGTGTAGTCGGAATAGTTCATCCCGGCGATCAGGCGGGCCGCCTTCCTGATCTGGGCCTGGGAGGGCTGCGGTTGTCCTGGCGACCCCGGAGACTGCTGGATGTTCACGGGGCTGCCGGGGCCGTTGGCGCACGGGACGCTGTTGACCGCCGCGGCGATCGACGAAGGGTTCGAGGACGACGGCCCGATGCTGAAGCCGAAGTTGCAGATGACCTCGTCGGCATGGTCGGCGGCCCAGGTCTCGAGGCCGGCGCGCGACAGGTTCACGGGCAGATTCACTCCGTTGAAGGAGAGTTGCGTCGGCGCCGCGAACACGCACACGGCGCAGACGATGGTGAAGCCCACCGCCACCAGGGGCACGATGATGGCAAGTCCGGCGGGGATCCGAGCCACATAGATCGCCAAGCGCGAGCGGCCGGTCACCACCAGGTGCCGGAACATCCCCTCGGTCAGGTCGACCGATCCCGCCGTGGCTCCCAGGGTGGCGGCGACGATAAAGCCGAAGACATACAGGACCCCGGCCACCAGGCCTGTGAAGATGTCGTAGCCGCCCGCCGGACCGTAGGAATGCGGCGCGAATGCGTGGAGCAAGAGCCGGATGACGAGGAAGACCGCAGGAATGCCGACGGTCACCAGGATCAGGGCGACCATGAGGCCGCGCCGTTTCCTCAGCTCCATGAATCGAGTGGCAATCATGCCTCCGGTGGGGATCCAGGATCCCCGCCGGTCATGCGACACGCCAACCGGCCCTGCCGGAACCGGGTTGGAGCCGGTTGCGCCGATGTCCGACACCGTCGTCATTCGGGGGCCCCCAGGCGACTCGTGACCTGGAGGAACCACGATTCGAGCGACGTTTGGATCTCTTGCAGCCGGTAGACGGCAATCCCACCTTCGACCAGCACACGGTTGATCTCGGCGTTGACGTCGCGCTGCGTTCCTGCGGGCAGGGTGATCCCCAGTCCCAGCGGTTCGACCGCGATGTCGCCTTTGACGGAGGTGGCGTCCAGAAGGGCCCGGGCCCGGTCGGGCTCCGAGCAATCGACTTGAAGAACGAGGGATGAACCCGCCAAGAGCTCGGAGATCGACCCCTGACGGATCACGTTGCCCCGGTCCACGATGGCCACCGCATCACAGGTCCGCTCAACCTCGTCGAGGAGATGGGAGGACAACACCACCGTGCGACCTTCGGCCACCAGGGAGAGGATCATCTCCCGCATGTCCTGCATACCGGCCGGATCCAGCCCGTTCATGGGCTCGTCCAAGATGAGGAGCTGAGGATCGCCGATCAGGCAGGCCGCCACCCCGAGGCGTTGGCGCATGCCCATGGAGTACTTCGCCACCTTGTCGTCGGCACGGTGGGCGATACCCACGCGCTCGAGGGACGGCCCGATGCGGTCACGCGCGGCGGGCTCGCGGGCGGCCGCCAGAATGCGGAGGTTCTGGCGCCCGCTGAGGTGTCCGTGGAATCTGGGCTCGTCGACGATGGCACCGACGCGCGCCAGGGCTTTATCGCGATGGCGGGGCACCGGGTGTCCGAGCAGGGACATGGTGCCGGCGTCTGCGTGGGTCAATCCCAGCAGCACCCGGATGAGGGTCGTTTTGCCGGCGCCGTTCGGACCCAGGTAGCCAAAGGCGCAACCCCGAGGGACGAGGAGCTCCACGTCGTTCACAGCGACGTTGTCCCCGAAGCGCTTGGTGAGCCCATGGGTCTCGACGGCCCACCGGCTTTGGGCGGACTGCTCGTCGGAGGGGGCGGGCGGCGTGGTGGTGGTCATCCGGGTCCTCATCCTCCTCTGCCGATCGTCCGAGGGGGCGGGTCGTGGTCCGAATCGGCGGGGTCGTGTGCCTGGGTTTGGGCGGCCCTCGCGTGGCCGAGCCTGACGAGGGATGCCTTGCGAAGCAAGATAGCAGACGGTATCTTGTGATGCATGGGAAATCCAGAAGGGAGGCGGAGCCAGCTACTGCGGGGCGTCCTCGACCTCTGCCTTCTGGCCGTGATGGGAGAGGGGCCGGCGTACGGCTACGAGATGACCAAGCGGCTCCGGGCGCGCGGCCTCTCCATCGTCGGGGAGGGGTCGATCTACCCCCTCCTGGGCAGGCTCGAGCGCGATGGACTCGTTGAAACCCGTCGGGCGGCGAGCAACGGAGGCCCGCCCCGGAAGTACTACAGCCTCTCACCCGAGGGCGAGAGGGCGCTGGAGGCCGGTGTCGGCGAATGGCAGACGACGCGTGACGCCGTGGACGGTGCCCTTGGTCTGGTCAAAGCGGAGGTGGGCCCGTGAACGAATTCGTCGAGGAGTGCCGCCGGGAGTGGCGGCGGCTCGGAGTACCGGATCCCGTGGCCAACGAGATGGCCGCCGATCTGACAGCTGACCTCGAGGAGGCCGAAGCCGAAGGAGGTTCACCGGAGGACGTTCTCGGAAACAGTGCCTTCGACCCACGACGGTTCGCGGCGGCGTGGGCCGTCGCCCGAGGCGTGACGGGCGCGCTGACCTCCGACCGTCGATCTCGCTGGCGGCCACCGGTGGCGATCGCCCTCACGGTCCTCCTGGGCGCGCTCACAGTCGGCGCCGGGTTGGTGCTCCTGATCGGTTCCGGCAGTCGCTCCATTGCCGTGGCCGTTCGCCGCGCCGTCCCCGGTTCTGGGCCGTTGCGGATCTTCCTACCTGGTGTGGGCCGGTTCGCGCCGCCCCGTTCGTTCGGCCCGCCGTTCGTGGGTACGGGGATCGCAGGCGTGGACGTCCATCCCATTGCCTGGATGCTGCTCATCGTCGGCGTCGTCGGCCTCGGGCTGCTCGCTGTCTTGTACCGGTCACTCTGGTCCGGCCCCCGGCGATACCGCCGCCTCGGGGGCCCGAGACCCCCGAACGGGAACTGACGGACGGGGCCACCTCCGTCTCGTTGTCTCAAGAACCCGGGCGGACGGCGCCGATGGGCAGCAGGCAACGTGTCTCGAGTTCGCGGGAGTCACGCAGCGAGTGCCGCAAGCGGGCAATTGGTATGCACAGACCGCCGATATTGCTACCGATTGAATTTGCAAGCGAGCTGATTGGGCACGAGGCCCGCTCAGCAGAGTCCAGGCCACTTGGTCATGAAAGACCGACGATCTCTCCGTTCTCGTCGATGTCGATCCGCTCGGCGGCAGGATGTGACGAGAGGCCCGGCATCGTCCGTATGTCGCCGCTCATCAGGTAGACGAATCCGGCACCAACCGAAGCGCGTGCTTCCCGCACGGGGAGCCGCCAGCCCGTCGGAGCTCCCAGCAGAGTGGGATCCGAGGAGATCGAAAGATGGGTCTTGGCGATGCAGACGGGAAGAGCCCCGAAACCGGCCCGCTCGAAGGCGTCGAGCTGACGGGCGGCCAACGGCGTGTAGTCGACGCCTTCCGCTCCGTAGACGCGCGTCGCAACTGTCTCGATCTTGGTTCGTAGGCTCGCACCATCGGGATAGAGGAGGTGAAAGTCATTCGGCTCATCGGCGGCCTCCGCAACCGCCTCTGCCAACTCCACGCCCCCCTTGCCGCCCTCGGTGAAATGCCACGACACTGCAGATCGCACACCCATGGAGGCGGCGACCTCTTTGATCACCTCGTGCTCGGAGGCGAAGTCGCCCGAAAACGCATTAATGGCGACCACCGGAGTTACACCGAACAACCGGATGTTCTCGATCTGTTTGCGCAGGTTGTCCGCCCCGGCAAACACCTCTTCGGGATTCTCCTTGAGCATCAGTGTCGGGAGCTCACGACCGGGTAGGACGCGATGGTTGCCCGAGTGGAGCTTCAGCGCACGCACGGTGGTCACGATGACTGCGGCGTCCGGCACCAGACCCGAGGTACGGCACTTGATATCGAAGAACCGCTCGGCTCCCATGTCAGCGCCGAAACCGGCCTCGGTGATAAGGAAATCTCCGCAGTGGATACCGAGCATGTCTGCGACGACCGACGAGTTGCCGTGGGCGATGTTGCCGAACGGGCCCGCATGGACCAGGACAGGTGTGTTCTCGATCGTCTGCATCAAGTTCGGCTTGATCGCTTCACGCATCATCACCGTCATCGCTCCGCCAGCCCTCAGCTGGTCGGCGGTGACAGGGTCGCCAGCATTCGTGTACGCCACGACGATCCGACCGAGCCGGGCGCGCATGTCGTGCAATGACGTCGATAGAGCCAGGATGGCCATCACCTCTGAGGCGGCCGTGATGTCGAATCCCGTCTCGCGCACGACGCCGTTCTCCTTAGAGCCGAGGCCGGTGACGATATGGCGGAGGGTTCTGTCATCGACGTCCAATACTCGGCGCCACGTGATGTTGTTCAGATCGATCGTAAGCAGGTTTCCCTTATGCAGGTGGTTGTCGAGCATGGCGGCGAGTAGGTTGTGGGCGGCAGTCACGGCGTGCATGTCGCCAGTGAGGTGAAGATTCAATGCTTCCATCGGCACCACCTGGCTATAGCCACCGCCAGCCGCACCACCTTTGATCCCGAATGTGGGGCCCATCGACGGCTGGCGGATGGAGATGGTCGCTCGGCGTCCGATGTGTGACATGGCCTGGCCAAGGCCGACGGTCGTGGTTGTCTTCCCTTCACCGAGCGGCGTCGGCGTGATGGCGGACACGACGACGTACTTCGCTTTTGGTCTACCCGCCATCTGGTCGATCGCCTTGAGCCTGACCTTGGCAATTCCCTCGCCGTAGAGCTCGAGAGCGCTGGCGGGTATTCCGATCAGCGATGCGATCTCAGCGATGGGCTTGAGGGTTGCCCCGCGTGCGATCCGCAGGTCGTTCGGCATCACCACGCAAGCTCTCCTCCCTGAGCGAGACGAGCCGCACCGACGGATCCCCGCCGGGCACACACGCGGGTACGAAGCCGCCTCGCCTGACTTCACGATTACTGAATTCTGGGCAGTCTAAATCAATCAGCCGGGCCCCGACCCGGGCGCGCCGGCCTGGGTGAGCGACGGTTACGACTGCCCCTAACGGTACTTCTGTCATACGCTCAAATCGGTTCGACCATCCCACTGCCAAAGTCAGCGGCGTCGCGCCCACGTGAGTTGCGCGAGGCTGGCGGGGTGTCGGGCGCCCCCACGGACCCTCCTGTCGTCACCCCGGGCCCGCTCGTCAGGGTGGACGACCCCGACGACCCGCGACTCGACCTCTACCGGGACCTCAATGACCCGGCGAGCCGGATCGGGCTCGTCGCCGACCAGTCGGCCTTCGTGGTCGAGGGGAGGCTTGCCGTCGATCGGCTCCTCACGTCCGAGTACACGGTGCGTTCTTTGCTCGTCGATGATCACCAGGTGACAGCGGCCGGTGACCTGGTGGCGGCCACACGGGCGCAGGGCGCGCCGGTGTTCGTAGGGTCTCGTGCCATGGTGGCCGGCACGGTCGGCTTCGCCCTGCACCGGGGTGTGGTGGCGGTTGCGAACCGCCCGGCGCCGGCGGGTGTAGGACAGCTATTGGCCAACGCCGCGGCGATGTCGGCCCCAGAGGGTGCCTCTCCGCTAGTCGCCGTCCTCGAAGGCCTCAACGACCATGAGAACATCGGGGCCCTGTTCCGCAACGCCGCCGCCTTCGGAGTGGCCGGCGTCCTCCTGGACCCGACGTGTGCCGACCCGCTCTACCGCCGGTCGATCCGGGTGTCGGTCGGGCATGTCCTCCACGTGTCGTTCGCCCGGCTGGTGCCGTGGCCGACCGGGCTCCGCCAGGTGCGGGCCGCCGGCTTCGTCGTCGCCGCGTTGGCACCGCGTCCGGCTGCTGACAGTGGGGTCCCTGCTGTCAGTCTCGCCGAGCTGAAGGCCCGGATGTCCGGACCAGATCACCCCGTCGGTGTGGCGCTCCTCGTCGGTGCAGAGGGGCCGGGCCTGACGGATGCGTCTTTGGCGGCGTCCGACGTGATCGTCCCCATCCCGATCGCAGACAGGGTCGACTCGCTGAACGTCGCAACGGCCGCCGCCGTAGCCTTCCACGTGCTCGCCGGTCTCTGACGTCTGAATCGCGGACGTCGACGTGGCTGAGGCCTCGTCATGTGCCCCCGCGCTCTCGGCGCCCACTTACCGGGTGCGAACGGGCTCACCCACCTTGCGATCACGGTTTGAGAGTCCACACCCACCTGTCCGAGCGAGCGGACATGATCTTTGTCGGTCCACCAGGTCAGATCTTCTGATGGGGACTGTCGAGACGATCACCTGGTACCGGAGGCGTGGTTGCAGCGGGCGAAGCGCGTCGGCGACTTCATGACATCTCTATCAGATCGAACTCACCCAACGGCGTGATGCGAGAAAAGGTCGGTCCATGGCTCCTCAGGTGCGTGGTTCCCACCTGAAGTACCTGGTCGCCATGGCGAGACCGCCCAGTCCCCACGCGGCGACGATGAGGACGTCGGTCCAGTTGAAGCTGGTGCTCAGAAAGCCAGACTGCATGCCGTTGGCAAAGTGTCTCACCGGGAAGATCCGGGCGATCCATAGGATCCAGGACGGCGAGTTGTCGCCGAGAGGAATGAAGATTCCGGACAGGAACAGCAACGGCAAGATGCTGGCGTTCACGATCGCAGCCGACGCTTCAGCATTGGGAATCGCCGCGGTGATAGCGAAACCCAGCGCGCTGAAGCTGGCCGCGCCGACTAGGAGCATGGCGATGAACCGGAGCAGGGTGGCGCCGGTGGGCACATCGGCGTGGTAGACGAGGGCCCCGAACGTCACGGTGATCGTGACGAGGAGGACGGCGACGAGCAAAGCGTGCACGACCCGAGCGGTGAAGTAGGCGATGGCAGGCAGGGGTGTGCCGTTTGTGCGTTTGAGGATGCCGGCGTCGCGTTGAAACGTGACGCTGATGGCGATGTTGTTGTAGCAGGCTGTAATAACAGCGAACGCAGCCATGGCAGCGACGTAATAGGTGGATTGGTGGACGACGCGTCCGGCCAGAGGCACTTGGCCGTGGCCGAGCAACGAGGTGAAGATCACCAGGAACATGAGGGGAAAGGCGAAGGTGAAGAACGCCGACGACGGGTTGCGCCAGAACGCCTTGTTGACGTAGCGGATCTGGGAGACGGTGAGGGCCGCCGTGCTCATCGGGGCCCCCCTTCCGGACCGCCGGTGAGCGTCAGGTAGACATCTTCGAGAGACGGCCGCAGAATCTGCAGGGTGTCGAGCGTGGCACCGTGCGCAAGGGCCCAGCCGGTGAGCGCGTGCAGCGTGGCGGTGAAGTCCGCTGGAACCAGCTCGACGAAGCCCGCGGGATCGGGTGCATCGGCGAATTCGACGGGAGGTCGGAGGCCCGGGGGCACTTGATAGCGGATACGAGCCGAGGCGGTGTCCCGACCACCCAGGCTCGAGGGACTGCCTTCGGCGACAATGCGCCCCGCGGCGACGACTGCCACCCGGTCCGCCAGATTCTGAGCCTCGTCCATGTAGTGGGTGGTGAGCACGACGGTCTTGCCGAGCGTGGCCAGATTGCGGACGACCTCCCAGGCCTCATGGCGTGCGGAGGGATCGAATCCGGTTGTTGGCTCGTCGAGGAACAACAATTCGGGGTCCCCGGCGAGGGCGATCGCCACATCGAGTCGACGCTGCTGCCCACCCGAGAGCTTGAGCACCCTGGAGCCGTGTTTGCTGGCCAGGCCCACTAGCTCGATCACCTCATCAACGGAGCGAGGGTGCGGGTAGTAGCTGGCGTACATGGCCACCGTCTCGGCCACCGTCAGATACGGATCCACCCCGGTGGACTGCAACACAATGCCGATCCGGCTCTTGATCCGACGCCGCTGTGACCCCGGATCGCAGCCCAAGACCGTCACGCTTCCGGCGTCGCGACTGCGGAAACCCTCGAGGATCTCAACGGTGGTGGTCTTGCCCGCGCCGTTGGGACCGAGCAGCGCGAAGATCTCCCCCCGGCGGATCTCGAGGTCCAGGCCGTCGACGGCGGCCACGTCTCCGTAGGACTTACGCAGCCCACGTACGAGGATGGCGGCTTCCTCCTCAGCGGGCCCCTCGCCCTTGGCGATGCCGGTCATCTCACCCTCCCAATAGAGCAAAGTGGACTATCAGCGTCCACTTTGCTCGGTCTAAAGTGGTATGTCAATGAGTGAGAAGACCGTCCACGAAGGCCTTGCCGTCGTGAACCCGACGGCTGGGTCGATCCTCGGTTTCCTGGCCAGCTTCGGTTCCCTGACCGGCTGGGATCTCGACCAGGTGATCGACACGTCCATCGGCAACTTCTGGAACGTGACCCGCAGCCAGGTGTACCGGGAGTTGCGCGACCTGGCGACGCGTGGCCTGGTCGTTCACGGCGAGCCGGGGCTCAGGGACCGCACGCCCTACGAGATCACCGAGGCTGGCCGAGCCGCACTCCACACATGGCTGGCGCGAGACCCGGGGCCCGATGTCATCCGCCACAGACTGCTTCTCACTGTCTTCTTCCGTGACCACCTCGCGCCAGATCGGCTGGCAGAGATCCTCGCCGCCCAACGGGCCGAGCACGAGCGCACTCTGGCCCGTTACCAGGAGGTCCAACGCGACCTCGGGACCGAGGACGCTAGAGCCGCCACCCTGCGCTTTGGTATTAGCTACGAGGAAACCCTCATTGCCTGGATCGACTCGGTCGCCGCTGCCCCGACGAAGGACCATCATCCATGACCGACCACCGGCGTCCCCTCGCCGACCGGGTGGAAGTGAGGGCGCCGAGATTTGCCGCCCTCATCGCACGCGTTCTTGGCCGACTCCCTGATTTCATCCGCCGCCGGGTCCTCCGAGCCGCTTTCGATCGTGCCCGTGACGCCTTCAATCGCGGAGACGTTGCGGTTGTCTTCGCGCTGTTCGCCACAGACGTTGAGTACGGCCCACCGCCCCCGCTCCACGAGGGCGGCACGCTCAAAGGTCGCGGGGCCGTCTTCGACTTCTGGCACGGGGTGTTCGGCCGATATGACGAAAACACGATTGAGAACGTCTTTCTGGATGAGGTATCACCCGGATCCTTCGTGCGAAGGGCGCACCTGCACCATCGGTCGAGCACAGGCGGCGAATCACTCGATTACACGGTCGTGCAGACCACGGAACTGAAGCGTGGTCGCGTCGTGCGTCAGATGAACGTCCTCGGTGATCCCGAGGGACAGTACGGCAGCCCGAATGGGGCACGATCCATTGTGGATCCGATTATGCGCGAACCGGATCGTTCGTAACGCTCAAACACCTGCGTTCGCCGTCCTGACTCTGTGCAAGACCCGGGCTTCGTCAGTCTGGCGTGATGGCGACGATTACGGATTCTCCCCGAGTCCATGTCGCTACTTTGACATCTGATCTCGACCGCTCTGTCGATTTCTACACCCGGGTGCTTGGCGCTCTGCTCATGTCGGTCACGGACGCCAGTGGTGAACATCCCCGGAGTGGAGTGATCGATATTGGCGGCTCGTCTCTCCTTCACGCCCTTCGAAGTTCCGGATCCGTCGATTGTTGGCAATCGTGCTCATAGTGGCGAGCGGGGCGACGAAACGGCGCGGTCCCTTCCGGTTGCAGGCGGGTACCACGGGTGGTAGTAGTAACTACTACTTGACGTCGTAGTTGTTGACGGAGGGCGGTGGGGCGTGACAATTGGTGAGGCGGCTGAACGGAGATTCCCGACCGTCGCCGACCGGGGAATGGCAACACCTCGAACCGGCCCGACCAGGGATCTTCAGCGGACCCTCCAGCTGATCTTGGCCACCATCTGGCTGCTCGACGCCGTGCTCCAGATCCAGCCCTTCATGTTCACCCCCGGGTCCAGTGGCTTTAGCGGCATGCTGAAGGGGTTGGCCCCAGGGAACCCCAGCTGGGTGGCCCACACCATCACCTGGAACGGGTCGGTCATCTACCACCAACCGGTCCTGACCAACACGCTCTTTGCCCTCGTCCAGTTCGTGATCGGCTTCGGCATCGTCTGGAATAAATCGCTCAAACCCGCACTGGCGCTCTCCATCGTCTGGGCACTCGGCGTCTGGTGGTTCGGCGAAGGGTCGGGCGGGGTCTTCCACGGAGCCGCCACTCCGTTCGGTGGTGGGCCTGGTGGTGTGCTGTTCTATGCGATCCTTGCCGTCCTGTTGTGGCCGAGTGATGGATCGATCCGGCCGTTCGTGGCTGCCCGCACCGTCGGCCTGACGGCGGCCCGGGCCATCTGGGTGGGGATCTGGAGCCTCCTGGCGCTCCTCTCGGTGATCGGATCCGGACGTTCGCCCCGGGCACTGCATGATCTGGTGGCTGGTATGGACCACGGACAGCCGGGGTGGCTCGCCCACATCGATCGCGTGTCGGAATCCTTCTTCCTTCACCACGGCACGCCGGCGGCGGTCCTGCTGGCCATTGTCTGTGTGATCGTGGCCGCCGGTGTCTTTCTTCCCCCCCAGGGCGCCCAAGTGACACTGGTGCTGGCCATCGCCGTGTTCGCCGTCATATGGGTCGCCGTCCAGAACTTCGGCGGCATCCTCGCCGGTGGTGCCACTGATCCGAACTCGGGCCCTCTGGTCATTGTGCTGGCCCTCATGTATTGGCCGTTGACGACGTCGGAGGCGGGACCGGTTGGACCCGGTTCCAACGGCAATCGCATCGTGAAGGAGGTCTGACCAGTCATGGGAACACCAGCGTGGTTGTATTACCTCTTCGGCCTTCTCATGCTGGCGGTGTCCGGCTACTCCGTAACGTTGCTCGTCTTCTCGGTGACGGGGCGTCACCACTTTGGACGGGATGTCGACATCGCCCACATCTGCATGGGAGTGTCGATGGCCGGCATGTTCGTGGCCAGATGGGCTTTCGGGCCGAGCGCCGCGTGGGAGTTCATTTTCGCCGCACTCCTGATCTGGTTCGTCGTCCGGAGCCTTAAGTCCATCCAGCGTTTCGGGCTGCACAAGCCACACGAAGCCATCCACGCTGCCATGAGTTTCGCCATGCTCCTGATGTACCTGTATCCGGTGGGGGCGACCTCGAGAGTGTCCGGGACGATGTCGATGGCGATGGCAAGAGGAGGGGCGAAACTCGACCCTGGCCTCGGCTTCATCCTGGCCGTGACGTTCTTTGCATCAGCCGTCTTCACCCTGGCGTCGCCCGTCAAGGGTGTGTCGCACCACGGAAGCCACGCTTTCGCGTACGCCACCACTGTGGCGGTGGGCGCCACAGGATCCGCGGACGCCTGGTCCGGGAGCCCTCAGCATGATTCCCCCCACGTCGGCGGGCTGGAAGGGGTTGTGACCACCCCTTGGCTCGAAGATGCCAGTCACGTGGTCATGTGCTTCGCCATGGGCTTCATGCTGATCTTGATGCTCTAGAGACCCAGATCGACCAGGCTTGCGCACGAGATGTTACGGAGTGGAGGTGAAGCAATGAGTACGACATCGACCTGCGACAACCCCATGTGCTCCTGCGATCCTTGTGCTTGCGAGGGCGATGCTTGTGCCTGTGGCTCGGCGCGGCTCGGGGACCTCGAGCGGCGAGTGATTGACGTGCTGTGGGAACAGCCCGGTCATGAGTTGACTGGACGAGACGTGGCGAACGTGCTTCCGGTCTATGCGTACACGACAGTGGCGACAGTCCTCGACCGGCTGGTCCATAAGAAGCTGGTCCGTCGGCGAATGGACGGACGCACCATCCGATTTGCGGCCACTGGCACCGGGGCCACTCACGCCGCCACGCTCATGCGGGAGGCACTCGGATCGACACGTGATCCCGATGCCGCTCTCGTCCGCTTTGCCGAGGGCGTTTCACCTTCAGAGGCGGACGTTCTTCGCCGGGCTCTGGGCGATCCTGGAACCTAGTGACGATCGTAAGAGGGACGGCCCTAGCGCGAGGCGTCGTACCGACTCGACTCTAACGATGCCCATACGGCCCGTGCGTGCCGAGAACGTCTTGTGGAGTTGGCGTCGGCGAAGACGGCGTCGAAGGACGTGGTGAACGCGATGTCTCTGTCACGGACGAGGAACTGGACCGCTGCCCCCTGCTCGACGAGTCCTTTCGGTCCCGCTTTTGGCCCCGAGGCTCTGGGTGCTGCGTTCAGACAGTTCGAGCTCAGTGAGAAGGGCGCGAGTTTCGTCGAGAGACGAGGTGAGAATGCGGCGAGCGACGTCGAGCAGATCGAAGATCATGGGGTTTCCGACCGAGTACAGGACGCTCGTGCCTTCCTTGCGAGCCTGGACAAGATTGGCCCGCCGCAGCACGGCGAGCTGCTGCGACAGGTGTGAGGCCTCAATGCCCACGGCCGGGACCAGATCGCTGACGGTGCGTTCCCCGTCGCGAAGCACCTCGAGGACACGAATCCGTGCCGGGTGGCCGAGTGTCTTGAAGAACTCGGCCTTAACTTGGTAGATGGGAGTCGTCACGAACATTTCTCGATTCTCGGCTTGACATGTCTGGCGTTGGTACGGACGCGGCGCCCGGACGTGGGCCCAAAGTCTAACGGAATGATGAGATTGTCAGATGCCACATTGCTCCTCATAGGTCGTTTCCGGCGTACGACAGGTTGAAGCTCTTGTTGACGAGCGGGAAGTCCGGGACGATCGTGTCGGCCAGCGCCACCGACAATGCCGGCCAGTTGAAAAAGGAGGGATCCACGACCTTGACCCGGCTCAGGCGGCCGGATCCATCGACCTCGATCCGGTGCACGATGGCGCCACGCCAACCCTCCACGACGCCCGAGCCGCTCCCAACTCCGGCAACCACGTGATCCGGGCCGAATGCATGAAGCGGGCCTGGGCGAGTACAGAAGTCGTCTAAGAGGGCAAGGGAGGCCTCGACCTCCTCCACCCTCACCTGGAAGCGAGCCAGGACGTCGCCGGTGGTGGTGCGGGCGGCGAGGAAGTTCGCCCACGAGTCGCCCACGGGATGAGCCACTCTGGCATCGAAGACCGAGCCGGACGCACGCGCCACCACACCAAGCACCCCGAGCTCGGCGATGTCGCCACAGTTGAGCACGGCGGTGCCCGTGAATCGATCCATGACGATGCTCTGGCCCAGAGCGAGGTCCACGAGCTCATGGAACTGCGCACCGATTTCGGCCAACTCGGCGTGCCGTGGGATGGAAGCCAGGCGAGTCCCACCCACCCGCACGCCGCCTCGGAGCAGTCGGTGGCCGGTGACCGAAGCGTTCAGCCGGAGTAGTCGCTCCCGCAATGTCAAGGCCTTGGCGTGCACCAGACCGAAGCCGACGTCGTTGCACATCGCACCGACGTCAGCCACATGGTTGTAGATCCGTTCCAACTCGAGTAGCAGGTTCCGCAGTACGGACGCTCGTGGAGGAACCTCTATGCCACACGCCTCCTCGACGGCCAGGCAGTAGGCCAAGCCGTGGCCAACCGCCGTGTCCCCGGAGATCTTCTCGGCCAGTTCGATGCCGGAGTGGATATCCTGACCTTCGAAGAGCCGCTCGATGCCCTTGTGGACGAACCACAGGCGCGCCTTCATTTTCAGAATCGTTTCGCCCACGACCGAGAATCGGAAGTGTCCGGGCTCGATCAGACCTGCATGCACGGGGCCTACTGGGATCTCGTAGACGCCGGCCCCCTGTACCTCGACGAACGGATAGGACTCGGCGTCGTCCACCATGGCGGGGGGTGGTCCGGCGTCGCCCCTCATCGGGTGCCAACCCTCGGGCCAGTGGTGGTGAAGGACGAGACGCCGAAGGAAGGGGTGACCGACGGGGACGATCCCGAACAGATCGTGGATCTCACGTTCGAATCGGCTGGCCGGAAAAGACAGGGCGGCTAGTGAGGGGATCTCCGGTCGTTGGCGGTCAACCGTGAGTATCAGCTCGATCCGGCGGTCAGGGGGGCCCGACGTGAAGAGGTAGACGACACGAAGGGACACTGGATGGTCGACGGCTGAGACGAGCGCCAGGCGAAAACCGTGCTGCAGAAGCGCCTCGGCGGCGTTGATCAAGCCGTCGGCGGTCACGTCGATTGACTGGCGGAAGCTCCCCGTGTGCTCGAGGGCTGTGCGCAATGCGCCCGACTCGGTCATGGCGCCACGATATGAGCGGCCGCGTGCAGCAGGGATTCGAGAGGCCACGCCGATACGCCTATGAAGGCACACCCGACGAGCCCACCGATAAGTGGCACGGCCACCAGAGCGGGGGTCATGGCCGGCGCATCAGTCCCTCTCGGGCCGAGTAAGAGATGACGACCATGCGACATCACGGCGGCGAAGATGACCGCCATGCACGCCAACGAGACGGCCGCCGCCCAGCCCAGACCCACCTGAAACTCGGCGCGCAGCATGTTGAGCTCGCTCACAAACAGGCTGAATGGAGGGAAGCCCAGGAGGGCGAACAATCCGAACCCGAAGATGCCACCGAGAACAGGGCGGCGGCTGAGCAAGGCCGGAACGCGTTCGATTTCGCTCGTGCCTTCGGTCAGGAGGATTTCACCCGATGCCAGGAACAGCACGCCTTTGGCCAGGCCGTGGCCGAGGATGTGGAGAAGGACGGCGGCGATGGCCAGCGGCGATCCTGCGGCCGCCCCGAGAGCGATCAGACCCATGTGCTCGACGCTGTGATAGGCGAGCATGCGCTTGTAATCCCGCTGCGTCAGCAGCAGTGACGCCGCCACCAGAAGCGACAGCAGGCCCACGATGACGAGCAGGGTGCGCGGGAACGTGGGACCGAGGGCACCGTCAGCGATGACCTTGAAGCGCAGGATGGCGTAGAAGGCGACCGTCAGGAGCACTCCGGACATAAGGGCGGACACGGGGGCGGGGGCTTGGCTGTGAGCGTCGGGTAGCCAGCTGTGCATGGGCACCAGCCCGACCTTCGTGCCGTACCCGAGCACGATGAGAGCAAAGGCCAGCCGTATCACGCCTGGGTTCAGCTGATGCGACTGCGCCACGAGGGACGTCCAGTCGAGGGGATGAGGCCCGTGCCCGACGTGGAGCGACGCCAGGTAGACGAGCACCGTACCCAGGAAGGCCAGGGCGATCCCGACGGAGCAGATGATGATGTACTTCCACGACGCTTCGAGCGACGATCGGGTCTGCCGGTGTCCGACCAGGAAGGTCGTGACGACCGTCGTCGCTTCGATGGCCACCCAAAGCACGCCCAGATTGGCGGCCAACACGGCCAGGAGCATGGTCATCACGAAGGCTTGAACGAGAACACTGTAGAGAGCAGCGTGACGCCGGGTGCACCGACCGGCGGCCATCTCGGCGTCGAGATAGCGCACGCTCTGCCACGTGGCCAGGGTGGCGATGACCCCGATGACGATAACCATAAAGGCACTGAGCGCGTCGGCTCGCAGGACACCTCCCAGAGCCGTCATGGGCTTGCCGGGCACGATGTCGACGCCTAGCACAACCCCGGTTACGAAAACACCGAAGGCGGCGGCCGTTCCCAGCCAACTGATGCCGCGCCGCCATGGGACGACACCCGACACGAGGCCCCCGGCGAGGGGCAGCAGGAGGACGGCGATCACCATCAGTCGTGCAGCTCCGTCAGTTGGTCGAGGTCGAACGACCCCAGGCGTGCGCTGAGCTGAATGGCAAGTACTCGGAGGACGATGACCGCCAACAGGACGTCGAGCGAGGCACCGAGCTCCACCAGGAGTGGGACACCGGCGGTGGCTAGGAATGCCACCAAGGCCACGCCGTTATCGACTAACAGGATGCCCACAATCTGGGACACGGCCTTGCGGCGGGTCACGAGAGCGAAGAAACCCATCAACATCGCAGCCAATCCGATCGGAATCAGCCGTCCGGCTGTGGTGGGGACGAGCGAGGCCACCGACCGCGTGGCGGCGAACGCCAGGAAGGTGAGCGCGCCCGCGGCCACGAGCGATGCGGGCACATTGACCAAGGGATCTGTTTCGCGACTGTTCGGGTCGCGACGTACGACACGACCGATGAGGAGGGGGACGACCAACGCCTTGGCGCCGAGCACGAGCAGCCCCACGACGATGAGGCCGACGTCGTGCTCATGGAGTCCGATGACCGTGGCCACACATGCCAGCGCCGCGCCCTGAACGGCCAACGTCCGCACGATGGCTCCGAGCGACCGGCGCCACAGCGTCACCACGGCGCAGAGCAGCACTGCTGCTGCGGCGAGCCCTAGGACGCTCGTATAGGTCGAGGCGCTCACTTGACCACTAACCCGCTCACGACGCCGAGGAGGGCCAAGACAAAGGCACCGGCAAGCAGCTCCGGGATGCGGAACAACCGCACCTTGGCGATGAACACCTCGAAGACGGCCAAGAAGACGCC
>Ga0209415_10001486_pt1 | contig 45034 bp, 36 predicted proteins | sample PeaSoiSIISIP2007_FD_187696 | JGI IMG/M metagenome (GOLD analysis project Ga0209415, IMG submission 187696) | Peat soil microbial communities from Weissenstadt, Germany - SII-SIP-2007 (SPAdes) (version 2) | ecosystem: Environmental > Terrestrial > Soil > Wetlands > Peat | place: Germany... | reverse complement strand
GAAACGTTCTCGCCCTGGCGCGGTCGCCTTTTTGATACCAGGCCATCCCGGTGTGGTAGGCGCACGCTGGGTCGTCGGGATATTTGCGGATCAGATTATTGAAGATATCGAGCGCATCGTCGTTTTGATCGCGCTTCAAGTACACATAACCGAGTGTATCGAGATAGGCTGGATTATTCGGAGCCTTGCTCACCGCCTTTCGCGCCAGCTGGACCGCTTCATCCAGACTGTCGCCGGTTTGAGCGAGCAAGAATGCCAGGTTGTTCATGGCGTCGATATCGTCGGGCCGTTCGGCGAGAGCGTGACGCACTACAAGCTTCGCTTCCTGTGCCCGGTTCTCCGATTCGAGCAAGAACGGGAGCAAGGAAGCGGGCCTGGGATCCTTGGGCTGCAGCACGGCCGCCTTTTGGAGACTCGCAATGGCATTGTGAACGTCTCCCTTGAGCTGGTAGACCTTTGCCAGTTGGACCAGGGCATCAATGGAATTGGGCGTCTGGTTGGCCAATTCGCGGAAATTCTCGATGGCGATATTGTATTTCCCGCTTCGCAAAGCCGTGGCCGCGAGCAGATACCGGACGTTGGGCGAGCCGTGGGAACGGATCAATTCTTGTTCCAGTCGTGCGAACGCTTTTTCAGGATGATTCTGAGCCAACTCGATATCCACTAATCCCGCAACGGCCCTCCATTCGGCCGGTTGCGCTTCCAGTATTCTTTGAAAGGCGGCTTGCGCTTCAGCGTAATTACGCTTTTTCAAGGACAGATAGGCCAGATCCAGGCGTACATCCACCGATTGCGGTACTTGCCGCGAGAGGCTACCCAGTACCGCGCCGGCTTGATCGAGATCGCCTTGCTGGAGCAAAGCCTTGCCCCGTAGCCTACGCGCCCGCAGATTTTCGGGATCTACCTCCAGGGCGGCTTCCGCTTGCCGGAGCGTTTCGGGTATATCGTGTTGTCGGAATGCGATATCGGCTACTAAAAGGTGCGCTTCCAGGAACTGAGGCCTGTCCCTGATGATTTCAAGCAAGCGCGAACGGGCCTCTGCCAAGTTTTGGCTCTCGGCCAGCCCGCGGGCGAGCAGAAACTTCAGGAACAGATCGTTCGGATTCTTTTCCAGTAGCGCGCGAAACTCCTGGAGACCTTCGCCGGGTTTGCCTTCTGCAGGTTCACCAACAAGGAGCGCGGCTCGCAACGCTCGCGCCTCGGGATCGTCCGGGTACTGGGTGAGTGTCTGGTTAAGGACCTGAAGCCCTTGCTGCCGGTTCCGCTGTAATAAAAGTACTCGGGCAATCCGGTTTTGATAGATCACTTTGTCTTGATCGTTGGCGGCGCTTCCAGCGCGATATTGATCCAGAGCGCCGCCGAGATCGCCGATGGACGCGTAAAAGTCGCCGGCCTCCACATGAATCCTCGCCGCGTTCCCTGGATTGGAAAGAAACTTCCGCATGGCTCCATCCATCTCCTGCTTCTTGTGGGCAGTCGCATAATAAGCGGCTAGCTGAAGGATGTAGGAGTTCTCGCCCGGATTGGCGTCTACTTTGCGCAGGAGGATATTCTCGGCGTCTGGAGCGCGATGGCTCGCGACATACATTCGAAACAGCGCGTCATAGACGTCGGCGCCGGTCTTGTCCGCAGCAAGGAAATCCAGGCCAACCCTCTCGGCTTCGGACGGCAGATTCGCGCGGAAAAGCGCGTCCATAAGGCCGTCGACAATCTTCCTGTCCCGCGGATGCGATGCATGCGCGCGGCGGAACACTTCAACCGCTTCTTCCGGCCGCCGCTCCAACATCGCCAAGTACCCCTGGATACGCAATCCTTCGATTGAATTGGGGTCGCGTTGCAACCACATTCCCCTGAATCGGACCAGCAGATCATAGAGAAACTTGGGGTGCGAGGGATCGCCGATATAGGCGCCCAATAGTAGATTGGTCAAGTCGGTGCGAGCCGCCTGATTATCGGGCATCAGCCGAACCGCCTGCTCGAAATCCTGCAAGGCTTCGGCCACCTTGTTCTGTTTCAGTTCGGCCAGCGCGGCACGATAGTAAGCTTCGCCGAAAGAGGGATCTTTCTGAATTGCTTTCCGATAGTTCAACGACGCTTCTTCAAATTGCCCGCGAGCGAATGCGGCATTGCCCCTTTCCAGATAGTTGTTCGCGTTGCGGCATCCCGAAAGTAGAAGCACGGACGGCAGGACAAGGAAGACCAAGCGGCTCGGGAGGCTGATAGAAATCATCGCGCTGTTAGTTTACCGAACGATTTTGCGCTGTAACCCTGCGCCGAGAGTCATGAACGTACTGGTTATTCCGGGATTAGATTCTTGCGAGCGCCGTAAACCGTTGCAAATAAAGCTACGAAGAAGAAGGTTCTGGTACTGTGAAGCACAGGGTCATGACTACCGTCTTATTGCCCCCGTGTGCTGGGTTCCTTAATCTGAACCTACCTGAAACGCCAAATGGTAAGTAGTGACGCTAGTGTGCGAACCTTAGTTGCAGGGATATCGTACTAGTACGAGCTAAATCGAAAAGTTCTTGGTTTTAAGCAGTTTCGGGTGTGAAATGGTAGGGTAGTCGGAGTTGGAGCGAGTGGGACCTTGTTGACTGCTCATGGCTGGAAGAGGAAGCCCATCATTCTGCACCCGTTGGCCAGAGTCAGTCCTCTGAGGAGAATACTTTGTTTCTCATACTCACCCTCGGTGCTCTTGCGGTTGTCCTAGCGCTGGTTCTCACCCCCCTGGTGCGAGACCATGTAGGCCACTGGGGCTTCCTGGATCATCCGGACGGCGTTCGTAAAAAGCACGCAAAGCCTATTCCAAGGGTGGGAGGAATCGCTATCGTTGTTTCTTACACCATCACCTTCGCCATCGCTCTGGCTCTGCCATTCACCTACACCGAGCATCTGCATCGAGCACTGCCGGAGATTCTTCCGCTTGCGCTCGTCGGATCGGTAGTGTTCATGACCGGCATTCTGGACGACCTGATAGGACTGGCCGCATGGCAGAAATTGATGGGGATTATCGGCGCGAGCGTGCTGGCGTATTTCGCCGGTATTCACGTGGACATTCATTTAATGCATGGGTTGCTCCCGTGGCCTTGGCTTGGATTCGCCGTGACTGTGCTCTGGCTGGTGGGCTGCACCAACGCCTTTAACCTGATCGATGGAATGGACGGCTTGGCCGCGGGCGTTGGTTTGGTGGCGACTGTAACCATGCTGGTTGCGGCCCTCACTCAAAGCAACTTGCCGCTGGTCCTGGCTACCATGCCGCTGGCCGGCTGCCTGGTCGGGTTCCTCCGTTATAACTTCAATGGAGCTTCGGTCTTCCTAGGCGATAGCGGAAGCCTCCTGATCGGTTTCATGCTGGGTTGCTACGGCGCGCTGTGGAGCGAAAAATCGGTCACGTTAGTAGCGCTCACGGTGCCCTTACTGGCCGTTTCCATTCCGTTAATCGACGTAGTGCTTTCGATTGCGCGCCGTTTCCTGCGAAACCGGCCGATCTTTCAGGCCGACCGGGGTCATATCCATCACCGGCTACTGGATCTGGGTTTGAGTCCCAAGAACGCGGTCCTGACGATCTACGGGATCTGCGCCGTGGTGGCCGTCTTGTCGCTGCTGGCCAGCGCTTTGCACAACCAATTCAGCGGATTGATCGTCATCGTGTTCGGCGGCGCGGTGTGGATCGGCATCCGCCAATTGGACTACACCGAATTTGCTTCGGCCGGCCGCATGTTCCTGGGTGGAAAGTTCCGGCAAATCATTGACGTCGAGACCCGCGTGACCGATTTTCAAAGCGCTCTTTCCAAAGCCCCCAGCGTGGAAGAATGTTGGGTTCTGATCCGAGAGGGCGGCCGGAGTTTTGGATTTCACGAAGTGCGGATGTGCCTTAGTGGCCACGTATTTGAGGAAATCCCGTTAGGGCCGGCCAAGCCGCGCTGGCAATTGAGAATCCCGCTGCCCGATTCGCAGTACGTGAATTTCGGCCGGGATTTTGATTCCAATCTCAACCCGCTCGTGCTGAGTGCTTTAGTCGAGGCAGTGCAGCGCGGACTGGAAGCCAGAACTACGGGGCAGACCCCCGAAGTGATCCAGATGCCCGCGGTGGCCGAACGCTATTATGCCAACACGGTCGCAGCGGCGGCGGGCGCGGGCACGGCCGAGTTCAAGCGCGTGGCGCGCTAACGTTTTTCCGTTACTGCATTGGCTTTCAGGGCCGGCGCCAGCGCTCTTTCGCACAGTGCCGCTTCCACCGCTTCACAAATGATGTGATACGTGACGGCATGTACTTCCTGGATTCGCGGCGTCACTGAAAGCGGTACGGCCAGGAGTACGTCCGCGTACTCCGCCATCGCGCCGCCGCCCCGTCCGGTGAGGGCGATCGTCGATGCTCCCCGGTCGCGGGCCGTCTTCAGCGCGGCGACTACATTCTTGGACTTCCCGCTGGTGGAAATGCCCCAAACGACGTCACCCGGTTTCGCCAGAGCCTCCACTTGTCGCGAAAATACGGACTCATATGTATAGTCATTGCTCCACGCGGTAAGAACGGTCGGGTCGGCGTTGAGGGCAATCGCCGGCAGTGCCTGACGCTCTTTGAAAAAGCGGCCCACCAGCTCGGCACAGATATGCATCGCGTCGGCGGCCGATCCACCATTGCCACAAACCAGGAGCTTGTTGCCTGCCGAGAATCGTTCCACCAGCAAATCGACAGCTTGCGAGATCTGAGCCGGGTACGACGTGGAGCAGATCGATTGCAGGCTGCGTGCAGCGTCCTCAAAAGCGCCAATTGCCGCGGCGAGCTTCAAATTCGATAATGCCTCCTTACCAGATGGTAGCCTAGGGGAAATGATCATACTGGGGCGCTGGCAGCCGGCATGAAAATCCTAATTACCGGCATCTGCGGCTTTGTCGGAAGCTCACTGGCTGAGGGGCTGCTCGAACGCCGCGAAGGGATTTCCGTGTGCGGCATCGACAATCTCATGCGGCCGGGTTCCGAGTTGAACCGTGTGCGGCTTCGGGAATTGGGCGTAGCAGTCGTGCATGGCGATATCCGCATGGCCAGCGACTTCGAATCCCTGCCGTCCGTGGATTGGGTGATTGACGCGGCAGCGAATCCCAGCGTGCTCGCGGGCGTCCAGACAGGTTTTAGCAGCCGGCAACTGATGGAGCACAATCTAGGTAGCGTGGTGAATGTGCTCGAGTATTCGAAGGCTCACAAAGCCGGCCTGCTCCTGATGAGCAGCAGCCGGGTCTACTCCATCGGCGCTCTGACGTCGCTTCCGTTGCGGGCCCTGGAGGACGCGTTTTGTCTCGATGAAACCGCCCCTCTGCCGGCGGGTGTCTCCGGCCGCGGCATCGGCGTGGACTTCTCGACGCGCGCTCCGGTTTCGCTCTACGGAAGCACCAAGCTTGCGGCGGAAGCTCTCGCGCTTGAATATGGCCACGCATTCGACTTTCCAGTTTGGATCAACCGCTGCGGCGTGCTCGCCGGGGCGGGGCAGTTCGGCACGCCGGACCAGGGCGTGTTCTCCTACTGGATTCACGCTCACGCACGCCGCTTCCCGCTGCGCTTCATCGGCTTCGATGGCACCGGCAGGCAGACCAGGGACATCTTTCATCCCCGCGATCTCACCGTTCTATCGGACGCTCAAATGAATTGCCGGCGCTCGGGCGGACAGCGTATTTATTGCGCCGGAGGAGGCCAGCGGAATGCGATTTCGCTCGCCCAGTTGACTGCATGGTGCGAAGGACGCTTCGGCAAACATGCTCCTGGCGCGGATACGCGTCCCCGACCCTACGACATCCCTTGGGTGATCATGGATTCGAGCGATGCGGAACGCGATTTCGGCTGGCGCGTCGGATCTTCCCTGGAGCAGATTCTCGATGAGATCGCTCAACACGCCGAAAGCCATCCGGACTGGCTGGAAAAAAGCGGGCTGGCATGAAGCAGAGCGCACCCGAGCCCCAGGAGCCTATCCGGCTGCTCTCGATCGTGATTCCGGCTCGGGATGAAGAGGGCCGCTTAGGCGCGACGGTGGAGCATCTTTACGTGGAACTGCGGCTGCATGGCATCGAGCATGAAATTGTGGCGGTGGACGACGGCAGCCTGGACGGCACCTGGGAGGTGCTGCAGCAAGCCATGTCTCGGGTGCCGACGTTGCGGCCGGTTCAAAACACCGGCGAGCATGGTTTCGGCCGGGCGGTGAGTTTTGGACTGGAACAAGCCCGCGGCGATGCGATGGTCGTCATGATGGCCGACGAATCCGACGACTGCCGCGACGTGGTCCGCTACTGGGAGGTGCTGAACCAAGGGTGGGACGCCGTATTTGGCTCGCGCTTCGTGCGCGGCGGTGGGGTGGTCGATTATCCGCAGCACAAGCTGGTTCTGAATCGTTTGGCAAATCTTTTTCTGAGGGTCATTTTTCACGCCCCCCTCAACGATTTTACGAATGCTTTCAAGGCATATCGCCGAAATGCGATCGAAGGCTGCCGGCCATTTCTCTCTCCGCACTTCAATTTAACGATCGAGATACCGCTCAAAATCCTGGTGCGAGGCTATTCGTGGACGGTAATACCGATCACTTGGCGCAACCGGCGGTCGGGTGTGTCGAAGCTCAAAATCCGGGAGATGGGAAGCCGCTATTTATTCATCGCCCTGTACTGCTGGTTGGAGAAGTATTTCTCTCGCGGAGATTATAGACAAAAGTTACCAAGCCGCGACCAACCGAGCCGTGACCAACCGAGCCGTGACCGTGAGGGAGCGGAGTCCGCCGGCCGAGGTTCCGGTGCGTAATGCTGACGGTGGCCCCTGGTCGCCACGTTAAGCGTACTGGTACGTTTGCTGGTCACAGGCCCACGAGCCCGTTTAAAATAGAAGTTCTATGCGAATCATTGTAACTGGGGGGGCGGGGTTCATCGGCTCCTGCTTCGTGCGCCTTGCTCTCCAGAACCGCTCGCTCGAGATTGCCAACGTCGACAAGCTGACCTATGCCGGCAACCTGGAGAATCTCACCTCGGTTGCCGAAAATCCGCGATACCGCTTTTTCAAGACCGATCTGTGCGACCTGGAGGAGCTGCGCCGCGTTTTTGAAGAGGCGAAGACGGAGGCGGTGGTGCACTTCGCCGCTGAGTCGCACGTGGACCGCAGTATTTTTGCGCCGCAGCCGGTGTTCGAAACCAATCTCCGAGGCACCTTCAATCTGCTCGAGACCATGCGGGCGCAGCGTGTAGCGCGCTTCATTCACGTTTCCACCGACGAGGTGTATGGCAGCCTGGAGCCGCCACTGGAGGCTGACGAGCAGTTTCCATTGCAACCGAGCAGTCCATACTCGGCGGGCAAGGCCGGCTCGGATCTGCTCGCTCTCAGCTATCACAAGACCTATAAGCTTCCGGTCATCGTGACACGAGCGTCCAACAACTACGGTCCCTTTCAGTTTCCCGAGAAGCTGATCCCGCTGATGATCACGCACGCGTTCGACAATAAGCCGCTTCCGGTTTATGGCGATGGTATGCAGATCCGCGACTGGCTTTACGTGGAAGATCATTGCCGCGCGATTCTAACGCTGCTCGAAAAGGGCCGCGACGGCGAGGTTTACAATATCGGCGGCAATCGATCGCTGCCGAACAAGACCGTCGTGGAACAGATTCTTGCGATCACAGGAAGGCCATCCAGCCTGATCGAGTACGTGACGGACCGTCCGGGCCACGATCGCCGCTACGCGCTGTCGAGCGAGAAGCTGATGCATGAGACCGGCTGGAAACCGGAAATCGACTTCGAGCGCGGTTTGAAAACGACGGTGGATTGGTATCGCTCCAACCCGGAGTGGATCGCTCACGTGCGAAGCGGTGAATATCAGTCCTACCACGACAAGAACTACGCGAATCGCAATCAAGAGCTGCGCGGGATCTCGACTTAGGTGATCCGGGTCCAGTACTTGCGCGAGGTATAATAACCGATAATGTACTGTCATAAAACGACTGGCCGCACCTGCCAGGTGTGCGCCCGGGTGCGCCGATGAAGGGCGTTGTTCTCGCCGGCGGCACGGGAAGCCGAATGTTCCCCCTGACGAAGATCACCAACAAGCATTTGCTGCCGATCTACGACAAACCCATGATCTATTACCCCATCCAGACGCTCGTGGATGCGGGCATCCGGGAGATCCTGGTGGTGACGGGCGGCCGCAATTCGGGAGATTTTCTGCGCCTGCTGGCCAACGGCAAGGAATTCGGCCTGAAGCACTTGGACTACACCTATCAGGAAGGCGAAGGCGGAATCGCGGACGCCTTGGGCTTGGCGGAGCACTTCGCCGACGGCGGTCCCATTTGCGTCATCCTGGGCGACAACATCATCGAGCGAAGCATCCGGCACATGGCGGATGATTTCAAGCGGCAGAAAACCGGCGCGAAGATCCTTCTCAAGGAGGTTCAGGACGCAGAGCGTTTCGGAGTGGCGGAGGTTCGCGCCGGCCACATCGTTGGGATCGAAGAAAAACCTAAGGCCCCGAAGTCGAATTTTGCCGTGACCGGCATCTATATGTATGACGAAACGGTTTTCGACAAGGTGCGCCAGTTGGTGCCCTCCGGCCGCGGCGAACTGGAGATTACCGATGTCAACAATGCCTACATTCGCGAGGGTACGATGACTTACGCGCATTTGGATGGATGGTGGACAGACGCGGGAACGTTTGACTCGCTGCTGCGCGCCGGGAACCTGGTGGCCGAAACGAGGCGCGGCGTGCCCGAAATTGCCGGCGCGAGCACCTTATGAGTGTCGCGGCGAGCGAACAGCAGGCCTCGGAACAATCGGGCCTGCGGTTGGTAACACCCACCTGCGAGAAGGGTATCGGCAAAGTAATCCTCGCGCCCGACTCGAAAGATCTGATCGCCGGCGTGCGGATACATCCGTATCCTGTGTGGCCCGATGATCGCGGCTATTTTCTCGAGATCGCGCGCATGGGACAAGGTCTCCCCGCTGCCTTTCCGAAAGACACGACACAAGTCTCGGCGGCGCTCAGCTATCCTGGCACGATTAAGGCGTTTCACTTCCATCGCCACCAGACGGACTGTTGGGTGCCGCTGGAGGGAATGCTTCAAGTGGTGCTGGTGGATCTGCGTACCGAATCACCCACCTTCGGCGCCCGCAACACGCTGTACCTGGGAACGCTGAGGAGATGGCAATTGCTGGTTCCACCGGGCATCGCGCACGGTTACAAGGTGATCGGAACAAGTCCCGCCACGCTGATCTACTTGACCGATCGTTTTTACGACCCGCAGGACGAGGGCCGCATCCCCTACGACGATCCCCAGATTCAATACGATTGGGAAACACAGCATAAGTAGCCGGGCCGGCGAGGCCACCCTGGGACCGGGTGGACAGGATTGGGGTTCCGTTCCATTGTGCTGCTGAGACGCGCCCTATTCGTATTTTTCCTTGGCCTAGTAGCCATCCCTGTGTGTACCCTTTGGCGGCCTTGCTTTTCCTATCTCGGAACGCTACTCATCGATTCCCAGACTCCTCGGTCGGCCGACCTTATTGTGGTCCTTGGCGGTGACTTCTATGGTCCCAGGGTCATTAAGGGTGCCGACCTTGCCAAAGAAGGATATGCTCCTTCGGTGCTGTTCAGCGGCACAATCTACCAGGGCCGGCCGGAAGGGGAACGGGCTATCGAATTCCTGGTGCAGCGCGGCTATCCCGCCAAACTCTTTGTTGTGTTCCCGCACACGGCCCAATCAACCATTGCAGAGGCCATGGCTCTTCGAGGTGAGCTCGCCCGGCGTCGCGCCAGGCGCGTTATCGTGGTCACGAGCAGCTACCACTCGCGGCGGGCTGCGATTGTCCTTCAACTGTTCTGTCCTGAGATCGACTTCATTTCCGTCCCGGCTCCTGATCCGCACTACGACGCCAACAACTGGTGGAAGGAGGGCGGTTCGCGGAAGCTATTCTTTTCTGAATGGGCCAAGATCGTCGGGTCAGTGCTAGTCGGGTATCCGAGATTTCTCTTAACTCTGCGCAATGCAGCACCGGTATGATTCTTCCTCCATCGGGCGAACAGGAGTAAGTCTCGTTCACCGCGGTTATCAATCTTCGGTTGCTTTTTGACAACAAAAAGAGAGGTGCATAGAGAACCAATTCAGGCTTGGCGGTCACTGTGGTAGCGTCGAATGAATGAGCTTCCCTATCGCGGGGCCTGCTTCGCCGCTGCGTCTCTGTGTTCGTGTTTTCCTGTCGTTCTTCGTGATCTACCTTTCCACTTGGGCCGGGCACTATACCAGCGGGGATGGCGCCTACAAGATCGCTTGGGCGAAAGCCATGTTTGTTCGCCCTGCTCCAGGCGGCTCGGGCCAGAAAGTCGTGTATTCGAAATATGGCATTGGTCATTCACTGCTGGCCGTGCCGCCGCTCGCGATCGCTTACATCGTTAACGAGAAAACCGGCATCCGCTGCGAAGCTGCCCTGTACACATTGATGTTTGTGATCAATGGAGCGCTCTTTCTGACACTGCTCGCGTTTTACCTAGCGCATTTTTATCCTGCGCGTTCGGTGTGGCTCACGGTCCTCATTGCCGGCCTTGCCACCACTTGGTGGCCGTATACCAAGATGGATTTTTCCGAGCCGCTGGTGCTGACCATCGTATTCCTGGGTTTTGTGCTGATGCGTTTCGAGTATCCGTTTTGGGGGATGTTGATCGCTGCATTCACGCTCGCGATCCGTGGGGACTCCATCGCTCTGGTGGGTCCGCTGGTGATCTGGTACTTGCTTGCCAACCGGTCCGTGAAAGCGTGCGTTCGGATGGCCCTCGCTATCGCTCCATCCCTTGTACTAGTCATGCTGGCGAACTACGTCCGGTATCACTCCTTGTTCGATCGCGGATACGGGGGAGAGCGATTCTCGAATCCAATTATAGTGGGCGTGTATGGCGTTCTACTTTCGGGAGGAAAGAGCATTTTCTTGTTCTCGCCTCCGCTGTTGCTGGGAGTCTTGGGGTGGAAGGCTTTCGCGGCTCGCGCACAACTCCGTTCCGATGCCTGGCTATTTCTCGCGATATGTGCCGCGCAAGTCTTGCTATTCGCGAAATGGTGGGATTGGTCAGGGGATGACTCCTGGGGAGTGCGCTTCTTGATCCCCGGCGTGCTGCTGATGTGCATTCCGTTGGTTGCGATTCTGGACCGCCGCGCTCTCGTGATTCCTGTGGTGGCCGCTGGTGTCGTGGTGCAGTTGCTGGCCGTGCTAGCTGGGCCGCTCGATTTCCTGGTGCTGCTTCGGGGGCAACAGTTCGAACGTGAGGCGCTGTACTTGGGCGGCCACGATCGCGTCGATTTTGAGGACTTGCGCTTCAATCCGAGTTACAGTCAGATCGTGGGCAACTGGATTTTGGTCCGATATCTCTTGCACGTACCGCCTGAACCCGAAAATCCCAGTGACGTTCCGCAGGTTGGAACGCGTCTGTTTGACGCCATCCCGCCCCAAACCTGGCAGTCGGCCGCCAGCTGGGATTTCGTTTGGAATCTTCATCGCGCGAATAAGGTCAGTGGCGGGTCGCCAGCGGGTCCACAAGGGCCAGCCCCATCACACTAACCGTTCAGGGAAATCGAGCCGGCTTAGTTCAACACGACTGCTTCCGTGGGCCTTTAACCCGCTTACGTTGGCTTAATTGTGGGACAGCGAGCAGAATTCCACTTCGAGACTCGTTGGGCAACTTCGCTAGGTTTTTCCACCCCCACCGTTTGTGACGGAAAGGTGTACGTCCTTACGCTCTCCAGTCAGGTTGTTGTCTGCGGACTCTTGATACCGCACTCGCCAGCGGCGAAAGCGTTACCAGGCTGGACACGCAGACGGCGAATTGCACCGTACTGGTGTGCAACCGATTTCAGTCAGTGAGTTCTCCAGGGTGCTGTTCTGGCGGTTCATGGGGAGGTGAAGCAGGTAGCCCGATGTAACGCAATACGGCCGGTAGGAGGTCACGATTGCATAGCGAAGTTCGGGTCCGATGTGAGGTATGCCTCTCCAAGATTCGGGTTTTGATGCGGTGATGACAACATCGAACTCGCGATCCCGGATCCTCCGAAGAATCGGGGAAGGGTCGAACTTGCCCATCAGTTGTAAGTAGGAAAGTAGATAGGGCTCCATCAGAGCCGGTTCGGCATCCAGCAAAGCTACTCGAGGAACAGTTGAAAAGATGTGCTGCCCGCGTAGCGCATTTTCGATGTTCCGAAACTCCTGATTCTTGAATTTACTCGCGGATGCAATCACCGAGCGCGCGTCGTAATAGATGCCTCTCGCGACAGATGGCAAACAATAAAAAGCAAGAAACGCAGTAACGAACAACGCCGCGCCCGTGCGCTGCCCGGCCCAAGCTGTCAGTCGACGCACACCCAGAACTGCTGCTGGAACCGTCGCGAACAAGGCTTCATAGAAATAGTTGACGTTCCCGCCCGCCTGCAGGCCCGTGAGCGCCGCGATTGAAAGAGACACCGCTACGAATAGAATCAACAGACCCCAACGCGCACCGGCCCGCAAGACCGCTGGCGAGATCGCAAGCAACGCCAGCAGAACAACGGGTTCGCTTCCGGCGTGGTAGATGAGTTTCAACAATCCTGGAACTTCGGCGATACCCGGACTTAGTGCCAGCATCTGCCGGAGCATCTGGTGTTCGCGCACCCAGAAGACCAGATAGATGCCAAGAGAACTCAAAATGCCGGCTGCGACGAAAATACCGAAATCTTTCCAGTGCCGGCGGACTAGCAGCCAAAGCGAGCCGGCCAGCAACGCTGCAACATAGGTGAACTTGAACTGCGTCGCGAATCCAGCGCATAGGCCCGCCAGAAAGACTGCCCAGCGAGACTGGGAGAGCAACAGGCGGATGGCAAGCAGTGCGAAAAGTATGCCGGGGAAGTCGCCGCGAAGCTGTAGTACCCAGATGCGCATCACACCTATGGATCCGGCCAACACCAGCGCCCACAACCACACAGATGATCCTGGAATGAGTGAGCGTGCTATCGATATCACGGTTAGGACGCAGAGCGCGAATACTGTCAGCGCGATGAGGCGGGGTCCGAGAAACGGATTCGAGAAGGTGGCGATTCGGCCAGGAATTGCGTAGAAGATGTAGACCATCGGGCTGTACTGAGCCGGTAGGTACGGCGGCAGCGAAAGGTCCCGGTAGATCACGCCGGTCTTCTGGAAATGTAGGACGTCGTAAAGAATATAACTGTCGCCGAAACCGATGTCGGTGGGGGAGAAAAGACTGGAGAGTTGCTCGATCGCCATGAATAGGCAGCCTGCCAGAAAAAAGACGAACACAGTCGCAGTGGCGATCCGGCCACTTGTCTTCCGGAATGCGTCCGGGGTCCGATTGTAGGCGGACCCAATCATCGATGGATGCAATACGCCCACTCAGACTCCTCGTTGTTGAACAGTAGCGACAGAATCGAACTTCTCATTGTTCTCCTCATTGTGGTTGGTAGCGGGTTACGCTTTTCGCCACCCTCAGTTCACCGACCCCTGCATTAACATCGACGATCCAGAATTGCCGACCTGGATAATATCGCATGACTTCGCTATCCTCACGAGGCCCCATCCATCGGCACCAGACAATCGGGGCCGCATCAACATCGGCCGCGTTGTACACCCATTCGTCATGAAAGTCGTGATTCGGCCCATAACGTACGAATGCCACATGGGCGCCGCCCATACTCTTCATGTGTTCAGAAACATACTCTCGAGAATTTACAACCACACGAGAGGGCCCCCTGGCGATGTCCTTCAGCGAAATGATAGCGAGGGGTTCGTTGAACAGGCCCCCGAGGATGATAAACAAGACGAACCAACGCCCTAGTAGGATGCCGCGAGGGCGCCAACCATCCAGCACCATCAGACCTCGAACGATTAAAAATGCAAACACGCACGAATATGCGGCGATGTAGTGGGGAAAGAAAAAGGGGTAGAGGACACTGACTAACGCGGCACACGCCAACAATGCCCAAGCAGCAGCGACACTTCGATCACGAATTGCAGATAGCGCCAACAAAAGAGGCAATGAAAACCACGGCGTCACGAAAAAAGCCCAGTCTGCCTGGGCCATTGAAAGTGCCCTCGAAGAACTTGTCAGCTGTTTTTGATGGAGTTGCCAGAAGTACATGTCGCTCATCTCAGGAAATCGGAACTTGGGCGGAGGGATCGCGGGCTGCCAGGCGAAACTTTGTGGTACGCCACTCACTTGTTGATCCAATTTTTGGGGCAATGTCATCAATGAACCGGTGGCCGCGTGATTGTGAATGAGCGTCAGCGCCCCAGCGCACCCCTGAATGACTACGAGCATGACGATTGGCGCTATCCAATGTTTCCGAGCGCGCCCCTCACGAACCACAAAGACCGCAACCGCTCCCCAAAGAAGAATGAACGGGAGGATAGATTCGTAAGGGCGAATCAGCCATACAATCGCCCAACCCAGCGCCGCCAGTATTGCCATCCCTAAGGAGGGTGACCTACGAAGTCTCAGGACGGCGCCACAAAGGAGGGCACCACCAAACGCACAAAATGAACCACCCCAATACGAGTCCACCCACTGTAGCCCATAGGTGAATGCGATAGGAAAGACCCCAACAGCCGCCCACCCTAAAGGTAATAACTCGAACAAAAACCACGCGATAGCGCCGCCCATGAGGGCCGTTGCGAGCACGATACCGAACCAAGGATTCCCGGTGAGAACCCTGCCGGCAGCCAGGATCGCTCCTTGCCCGATCGGATACACGGAGACATAAGTTGGATGTTGCAACACGTAAAATGTGTCCAGGTGCTGCCACAATGGGTGAGGCGGATTCGCGAAACGTCCGGCGACCAGTGTATCGGCTACAAGCAGATGAGCGTACTCATCGTGAATGGTCGGTTCTGGTACGCGACGCCACGGTAGTAGGGCCAATCGCAAACCCATCGGCAGCAGAACAGCCGCCAGGGTCACTGTAACGATGATGCTGTCACGACCGGGCAGCTTTACAGAGATCTGAACTGGCCGTATCCGTTTCAGTCTCAACCCGACGTTCACCAGCGCCACCAGGAGCGCAACGAGAGCAGCATCCTTCAGCAGGTTACGTATAGCGAATGACTCGGACACGTAGTACACAGAACCTCCCCATGACGTTCCCGAACGTTTTGGTTGGGGCAGCTTTACCCACTTTTACCTAGGCACGCGCACTCCTGGATATTGCATCCTGGATGTAGATTCGCGGGACCACCTCCCTTACCGCGTGCACCGCGAGGAGCACGATAGCCCATTCGATTGGGAACCGATATCTTTCGAAGCTCTGAACCAAATAATATGTCAAAGGATACAAAGCGAACAAAAGAATCAGGACTATGGTGGAAATTCTCTCGCGCCTCCACAGCAGCACTAAGCCGACAGCGGCAAGCGCTACAGAACCCACCCGCCAGATCATTCTCAGCCGGAAGGCAGGCGGAAACCAGAAGTTGACAAAACGCTGGCAGGTGAGGGTCAGAAATCGCGCCGGATGCGATCGAATCCATTGTACGGCATCACGGCCCGCGCGAGCATACACCACCGGCTCTCCTTCCCTTCGTACTTCCTCGGCGACAGTCTGATTGAAAAATGGGTGGTAAGTCTGCATCGCGCCACGTTGTGAGTTGAGCACAGGATCTGCGAGCGCATCGTCGGCGTTTGAAACACGCAGTTCCAGCCCAATATTGTCCCGGATGAAGAACCAGCTTCCAAGAAGCAGCCGGTTGCGAAGCATCCAAGGCGCGAGGATCACGCCGGTGAGAATAAGCACTGCTGGTACTTTGTTTCTCAGCTCCGGCTTGGTAACGGCTAGAAGGAGGCAGCCGACGTAAAAGATCGCCAGGGCAGGGGCGGCTAGGAGAACTCCACCCCAGCCTAGTCCGAGCGCCACATAGTGTTTAGAGCCATGAAACCACGCTGCAGTTGCTCCGACAATGCACGCCGCAAGAGCACCAATTAGGGTAGCATCCGCATCATTGCAGAGTTCTACCGCCAGGCTAGGCGGGATCACCGCAAGGATCACGGCGGTCGCCAGCGCAGTTGACCGGCGGACACCCAGAGCGAGTCCCGTGGCAAACACGGCGGCGCAGAGAATACTGCCGAACAGAATGTTCAGGCTGGCCTGTACGGCTCCTCTGCTGGATGCAGGCAAACGAAAAACAAACGAGAGAAGGAACGGATACACGGGCGCCTGATGGGCCGTGGGCCCGGTTGGAAACGGATAAGGGTGGGAAAAGGTCCCAGTGTCGACGATGGCTTGCGCGATGCGAGTCATCTCGTTCGCCTGGCCCTCCGCCCCTAGGCACCCTCCTCGCCACCTCACGTACCGGATGGTGCGGACACAGACCGCCAGCAGAAAGATGCAAAGCAGAGCGCGAGCCTTTGTCGTCTTCATTCCAATTTTCGTGCCCGCCAAAGAATCAACAATCCTCGTGCGGTCCGGTCGTTTCAGGTTCTCAATTGAGCCCGCCAAGTCTTGACTTGGGCCCGCGGCGGATTGCGGCGCTGCCGAAACGTACTCAGCTGGCTCGCCATTTCCCATTGTGGCCGGCCGCAAGAAATGGGCACCTCGTCGAATCGGCCCTTGTTTACGGTTGGGCCTGCGGCCGCAGTCGGCTCCGGCGCTGCTGAAACGCTGCTGTCACAGAGGCCATATCGGGTCCGGTAAGCAACGACGGGTCACAAGCGGGGAGACCGCGCTTGCAGGCCTCCACATTTCGATTTCGAAAGGCGACGCGAGACGAGTTTAGTTCGGCGTCCTGCAGTTCTAAAGGTTGGCAACTCGCTAGTCCGTCTCTACAGGCCGCTTCGTTTCTCCTTTCAAACGTAGTCCGAACCGCCTTGGCCTCGGTTTCCGTCAACTGGGTCGGATCGCAACTGAACAACCCGTCCTGGCAATGTTCGAAGTTGCGCCGCCCCGCCAACACCTTCACTACCGACGCTTCTGTCGGTGTCAGGCGGAGTGGATCGCAATTCGGCGACCCCTGGTTGCACCGGTCCAAATTGCGGCGGAGCGACGCGGCTTGGACCGATTTGTTTTGCGCCGGAGTCAGCCGGATTGGATCGCACGTCGGCGAACCTTCCAGACATTTGCTGTAGTTCCGCTCTTCGACTGTCTTGTGAAGGGCGGCAGCGTCTTTCGCACTCAGGAGCAAAGGCTGGCAAGTGGGTGAGCCGACGTCGCATTTCTCCAAATTCCGCCGGTAGCGAGCCCCCTGGACTGCGGTAGCCTGGGCAGCGGTCAGACGTGTGGGATCACAGAGGGTTGAACCCTCCATACAGGAATCCAGATTCCTCTTCATCGATACCTGGGCGACCTGTTTGATTTCGTCGGGGCTCAGGGCTGAAACATCGCATCCCGAAAGACCGTGGAGGCAGTTCTGTACGTTGGAATTGCCAGGAGCGGCGACCGGCTTGGAAGGAGGCGCCCCCCAAGCGGGCCACAGCAACCCGAGCATGCCGAAAAAGAGGGCCGGTCGAACCTGCATCGTAACCAGTTTCGCTCAAATTTCCTTTTTTGTCATGAAGATTGCCGGTACTGGTACTAACTAGGGACTTGTTAGATCATCGGGTTGATTGACACTTGTCATTGAGATCGTCCATACTCCAGGAAGCACGTTTGGACATTTGTCAAAACGCGAAATAGATGGCATTTTTTGCGTGCTGCCAGAGTTAGGTTAAGCCGTTCGGGCAAATCCCATGGTACCGAAGAATGGGACCGAAAGGGCGGTAGCCTGTCCGAACCACTTAGGGCTTCGCGACATTTCGGTATCGATTCAGGAGGTATTTCGTGGCCGTATTAAAACCCAGGGAGCGATTGGTCTATTTCCGAGTCTCGGAGGACGAGTTCCGACAGTTTGTGAGCGTGTGCGAGCAGGCCGGCGCCCGCAGCGTGTCGGACTTGGCCAGGAACGCCGTCCAACGGTTGATCGCCGAAGGCCAACGCCAGCGCGACGGCAACGAACTTGAAGAAAAAATGCAGGTGCTCGAGCGTCTAATAGCAGCGGTGACCGAGCAGTTACAGCTACTCTCGAGCCAGAACAGGGAGGCCGCGGTGGCTGCCCTTCCTGGCGGCGCACAGCGGTTCTTTTGGGAGAACACCGCGAAACAAAACGGTCAGGGAGAAGAATAGCGATGCGACTCCTTTCCAGCGGTCCGGACGACCCAGTGAATGGTCTGGTGCACGACGAACGTCCGGTGTTTCCCACCATCGCGCAGCCTTATGTGTTGCAGCACGCGCCCGAGGAGTCGGAAGCCTCGCAGGGCTTTCAGGTGCTGGGACTGTTGCGGAGATACTGGCTGCTGTTGCTTTGCCTGCTGCTGGCCGGCTCGGCGGGCGGATTTGTTTCCGTGGTCTTTAGTTCCCCGATGTACAAGACGCTCCTGCTGATGGAGGTGCTAAACACCAACACGGTGCCAAATGGTTCGCCGAACAATTCCGAGACCAGCGAGGTGGACATTCAAACTCAGGTGAACCTCCTGCATAGCTCTGGTTTCTTGCGCCGCGGCGCCGAGCGGATGCAAGCGGAGACTGTGCCGCTGGCACCCACCGGACGAGACGTCTTCTCGCGCCTGCGCCAGCGTATTCATCCGGTGACTCAGGACCCTTTGGAAACTACCAGGACGGGTCTGTCCAAGGCCCTGAGCACGTTTGAAGCCCGGCCGGTGAACCGCACCCGGCTCATCGAGCTCAGCTGCGAATCCACCAGCCCGGACGTAGCCGCGCAGTTCCTGAATGCCATGGCGAACGAGTTTGTCGAAGACAACAATCATTCGCGCATCCAGACCGCGCAAAAGACCAGCGAATGGCTGGCCGCGCAGATCGAAGAAACCAAGGCGCGGAGTCAAGAAGCTGAAGAGAAGTTGCGCGACTTCTCCCAATCCCATGGAAACATGTTCGCCAGCCAAGACCCCTCGACAGTGGACGACACAAAGTTGGTTCAGCTGAAGGCCGAACTGGCCAGGATTCAAAACGAGCGCATCGCGCGCCAGACGCGCTATGAGCTAACGGTGAAGAACCCTCCCCAGGCGCTCGGCGAAGTTCTCGAGGACCCGACGCTACGGGGCTATCAGGTACAACTCGAGAATCTCAAGCGCGACCGTGCCGTGCTCTCCCTCACCTACACCCCGAGTTACGAGAAGATCAAGAAAATCGACGCTCAGATCGCATTGGCGGAGAAGAACTACAACACCGAGCTCGAAAACACGCTCAAACGAATCAAGAACGACTATGAAGCGTCGCTGCGGCAAGAAAAACTGCTGGGCGCGGCTTATGATGCACAATCGTCACGCGTGGGATCCCAAGCCGCCGAAACCGCGCAATATAATGCCTTGAAGCGCGAGGTGGATACGCAGCACCAGATGTACCAAACATTGCTGGTGCAACAGAGCCAGGCCAACCTCAACAGTTCGGTACCGGTGAATCCCATCCGCATCGTGGAGAGCAGCGTTCCGCCCGAAGTGCCCTATACGCCCAAACCGGTTCTGAACATTTCCTTCGGCACCCTGTTGGGCCTGGTAGTGGCGGGTGGCGTCGTTTTCCTGAGAGAACGGATGGATCGCAGCATTAAGGCGCCGGGCGCATCGCGCCGCCTGTTCAACACGCCTGAGTTGGGCGTCATCCCCAATCTTGGATCGAATGGAAGCCTGCTTTCCAGTGCGAACGGCCGTGCTTCCCGAGAGCTGATTCTCAGTGGCGAGCAGGACGATGGTTCCACCGCCTTGGCCTCCTGGCAAAGCGGCCCGGCGTTCATCACCGAGTCGTTCCGAGGCACGCTGGCGTCCATTCTTCGCAACCAGGCGTCCTCGAAAAACCACAAGATGATTCTCATCACCAGTCCGGGACCCGCGGAAGGGAAGACTACCGTGGTCCAAAACCTGGGAATCGCCCTGGCCGAGTCCGGCCGCAAGGTGCTGCTGGTGGACGCCGATTTTCGCCGTCCCCACTTGCATCGGAAATTCAGCTTGCCCAATGAGTGGGGGTTGATTGACGTGCTCTGCGACGATACCCCGCTCAAGGACTATTCTCCGGAACAACTCGGCGTCTTTACCGGCTTCCCCGGCCTGTCGATTCTCCCGAATCGGATTACTCAGAACAATGTGTCCAAAGCGCTTTATTCGCCCCGGCTGCGCAGCATCCTGGAGACACTGGCGGATCGCTATGACATGGTGATCGTGGATGCGCCGCCCATCTTGAGTGTCGCCGATACGCGTATCGTCGCATCGCTCATCGATGCGCTCATTCTAGTTCTCCGGTCTGGCGTCACGCAGCGCGAAGCCGCCATGGAGGCTTACCAACTTATCCAGGAAGACGGCTTGGCGCTGCTCGGTACCGTGCTGACGGATTACGATCTCAGCTCCGACCGCCGGCGGCAATACTATTACGATTATGGCAATACCAGCCGACCTTGAGAAACGGGATATGTCCGCATCCTCATCATCCAGCACGCTGCAATCTCCCTCTGTGCTCTCCGGACGTCTGGAACTGCTCGGCATCGGTGCTCTGCTCCTGGTTGCCTTTTGGCCGATTCTCGTCAGTATGTATGGGAGTTGGTTTGACGAGGGGGCCTACATGGAACACGGCATTCTAGTTGTTCCTGCCGCCGTCTACATGGCTTGGACCAAGAAAAACACACTTAAAAACATTACCCGGAGCCCATCCACATGGGGTGTGGTCTTGCTGCTTTGGGGGGCTCTGCAGGCCATTCTCGGGATTACAGCGCAGTGGGTATGGGTCGCCCGCATGTCGTTCTTGGTCTCGCTTGTGGGTTCTTTAGCGGCTGTGTTTGGGTGGCGAATGGTCAAAGAGCTGATTTACCCCCTATGCACACTAATGCTGATGGTCGCTCCGCCCACGTTCCTATTTGAACGCCTCACTCTATCTCTGCAGTTGCTGGCCAGTCGTATGGGAGCGACCTGTCTGGAAGCATTGGGCTTCTCGGTCTTGCGGGAAGGCAACATTCTGGAAATGGTTGGAATCAAATTGTCTGTGGAAGAGGCATGCAGTGGCATTCGCTCGCTAATGGCAATCTTTTTTATGTGCGTTCTATACAACTTCTTTTTCGTTGCCGGGGGCTGGATGCGCGCATTCATTCTGGTCATGGCGATTCCGATCGCGATCCTAGGCAATGCAGTGAGAATCGTCGCCACTGGCATCGCCAGCCAATACAATCCGGCCCTGGTCAGAGGAGCTGCGCATGAAGCCTTCGGATACGTGAGTGTTGTCATAGCGGCTGTGGGTTGCGTCGTCTTGCACATTTTTGCCTCATCGCTGGTGAACCGTTGGAGAACTCGTCATGCTTAGAAATCCGCCCGGGCGCTACGGACTGGTTGTCGCCGCCTGCCTCATCTTAGTCGTGCAGGCTGGCGCTTCCAGGATGCTGAAGATTGACGAAACCAAGATCGGCATTCCAGCGCTGCATGAGATTCCACTCCAACTCGATCAATGGAAATCCACCGGTGAGGAATACATGGACGCGGGCACGGCCGCATACCTGAAGCCGGATGAATACATTATGCGCGACTACGTGGACGATCAGGATGGCGCCAAGGTCAACCTTTTTGTAGCTTATTTCAAATCGTTGCAGAACACCTATGGGCCACACTCTCCTAAGATCTGTTTGCCCGGTGCCGGGTGGCTAGTGAGCTCATCCAAAGTGGCGAATATGGCCGTCGCCGGGCGGCGCGAGCTAATTCCCGTTAACCAATTTACGATGGAACAAGGAAGCCAACACATTTTGGTGCTGTATTGGTATCAGAACGATCGGGACGTTTGGGCCGAGGAGTTTCAAGCGAAACTGCGGTTACTGCCCGACCTGATCAGGTATCGGAGATCCGACGTTAGTTTGGTGCGATTCGTGATGCCAATCGGCGACTCCACACCGGACAACGAATTGAAGATTTGCCTGCAATTTAGCCAGCGAGTGTTCCCACTGTTGGCAGCGCACCTTGCATCGGTCGGCAGCGGCGGTTAGCGTGCGCATTGTCTATTTGAATCCTTGCGGCACTCTGGGGGGTGCCGAGACCAGTCTTCGGGAACTGCTGGGGAGCCTCCGAGTCGCCGAACCGGCGTGGGAGCTTTGGCTGGTGCTGGGCGAAGATGGTCCGCTCGCGAGCATTGCGCGGGATCTGGGAGTGGAGGTGTTGGTGAGGCCATTTCCAACCTCAGTCGCGCAAGTAGGCGACGCGGGGCGATTAACGACCGTGTGGTCTTTGACGAAAGCGGCCATCTCCGCAGCGAGTTACGCCCGCGATCTGACTCGCTTGCTGCGTCAAATCCAACCGGACATTGTTCATACTAACGGCTTCAAAATGCATTTGCTCGGCGCGTGGACCCTCCCGCGCCGGACACCGCTGATCTGGCATATTCACGACTACGTTAGCCGACGCCCTTTGATGAGTCGCTTGCTGCGGCTTTTTCGAAAGGCTTGTACGGTCGCGATTGTCAATTCCAACAGCGTGGCGCAAGATCTCGCGCACGTGTTGCCCGGCCTCCGCATTCTGCCCATATACAACGCGATCGATTTGCATCGCTTTTCGCCCACGGGCGAACAGATGGATCTGGACGCCAAAGCCGGGCTCGCGCCCGCAGCGGCTGGAACGGTTCGGGTCGGCTTGATCGCGACTTTCGCGCGATGGAAAGGGCACAAGGTTTTCTTGGAGGCGCTGGCGCGTCTGCCTTCCGGCGTCTCCATTCGCGGATACATTATCGGCGGCCCCATTTATCAAACCGAAGGCAGCCAATGGTCTGCGCGCGATCTGTACCAGGAGGCCGAGCGGCTAGGGCTGGCCGGCAAGGTCGGCTTCACCGGCTTTCTTAACGACACAGCGGCGGCCCTACGTGCCCTGGACATCGTAGTGCATGCCAGCACGCAGCCGGAGCCTTTCGGAATGGTCATTATCGAAGCGATGGCCTGCGGGACAGCGGTCATTGCGAGTCAGGCCGGAGGAGCTTCGGAGATTTTCAGCGACGGCGAGAACGCCCTCGGTCATCCGCCTGGCGATTCGGCAGTTCTCGCCCAACAAATTCTGCGACTCGCTGGCGACCCGACATTGCGCCATAGGCTGCGCGAAGCGGGCCGGGCGACGGCGGAGCGGCTCTATCATGGAAAGCGCCTTTCCGACGAACTGGCGGCTCTGTATCGGAAGATCAGTGGCACGCCTGTTGAAGCTCCACCCGAGGTTGTTATGCAGTCTTCGTTTGATGCGAGCAAATAAAGCGTGACGATCCTTTTGCCAAGCCGTGTTCCATTGCATGCTCCATCGCCATTTCTCAGCGCACCGGCGGAGGCAGGGCAAGGGCGCGAGCGTACGCGCATCTTGCACGTCAATAGCGGCAACCTGTATGGCGGAGTGGAAACCATTCTAGTGACACTCGCGCGCCTACGACACTTATGTCCCGATATGGAGTCTTATTTCGCACTGTGCCACGAGGGACGTTTAAGTCAGGAGCTGATAGAGACGGGTGCGCGCGTCTGCCAGCTCGGGCAAGTCCGAATAAGCCGTCCGTGGACGGTGTGGCGGGCGCGCCGCCAGTTGCGTGGGATTCTTCGCTCAGAACAGTTTGACTTGGCAATCTGCCACATGCCATGGTCGCTGGCGGTGTTTGGGCCCGCGGTAAACGCTGCCGGACAACGTCTTGGCTTTTTTGCGCATGCCTTTCATACGGGAACCGGATGGCTGGAACGGCTGGCGCGCCTGGCCAAGCCGGATTTCGCCATCGCGAACAGCCACTATACCGAGCGGGGACTGGCGAATCTCTTTCCCCAAACGCCCCACGGTGTGATTTATCCTCCCGTGGAGCTGACCGCGTCTTCCTCGGCTGGCCAGACAAGATCTGCTTTGCGCCGACAGTTAGGCGTGGACGAAGAGACTCTAGTGATAATTCAAGTGAGCCGGATGGAGGCATCGAAGGGCCACTTGGTGCACCTGAAAGCTCTTGGCCGCCTGATGCATCTTTCCACGCCTTGGGTTTGCTGGATAGTGGGCGGCGCGCAACGGCCCGAAGAGCGGGATTACCTCCGCGAACTCCAACGGACTGCCGCGGTCTTGGGACTCACAGAACGTGTCCGCTTTTTGGGACAACGTGCGGACATCCCAGCGTTGTTAGCGGCAGCAGACATCTTTTGCCAACCGAACGAAACTCCCGACTCGTTTGGGATCAGCTTTATCGAAGCACTATGGTCGGGAAGGCCGGTCGTCACTTCCGCCTTGGGCGGGGCGCTGGAAATTGTCGACGAATCCTGTGGGTTACTTGTCCAGCCGAGCGACGTTGCTGGACTCGCGGTGGCGCTGCAAGGGTTAATCGAACGTGCCGAGTTTCGAGACCAGCTCAGCCGAATGGGTGCGGTGCGCGCTTTAGCGCTGTGCGATCCGGTGAAGCAGATGAGCCTTCTCGACCAGCTATCGCGAGGCCGGGACAAGAACGAATCATGATCGCGTTATTGCTGTGCATCATCGCTTTTGCGGCCTGCTACGTGGCGGGACGGCGCTCGCTCGGCGCGGGTCTCGTCACGCTGCTGTGCTTTGGATATTTCTACGGCATCCTACGCGCAAACTTGCAGACCACGTTTTCGCACTTTATCTTTGACGCCGGCGTGATCGGCCTGCTTATGTCTCCGTGCTGGCGCGCCCGGAATCCCCTTGAGAAGAGGCACTCCGCGACCGTCCAGGTATGGACGGTGCTTCTGATTCTGTGGCCTGTTCTCCTGGTTGCGCTCCCGTTCCAGCCGGTCTTGATATCCCTGGTCGGCCTGCGCGGAAATGCCTTCTTTTTTCCATTTCTGCTGATTGGGAGCCGGCTAAAGGAAAAGGATCTGCTTCAGCTTTCTTTGGGACTTGCAGTGCTGGACCTGGTGGCGGTCGCCTTCGCCGGGGCGGAATACTTCATGGGCGTGCCGCGATTCTTTCCGATCAGCCCGGTAACGCAAATCATTTACAATAGCCAGGATGCTGGAGGAGGCTTTTACCGCATCCCGGCGATATTTACGAGCGCGCATGCATTCGGCGGCACCATGGTCTTTACCATTCCATATCTTGTGGGGTTGTGGACCAAGAGCAAGAAGCGCGTCTACCGTGTCATCGCTGTGGTAGCCATGGTGGGAGCAATGCTGGGCGTCCTAATGTCCGCCACCCGTACAAATTTTATCTTCGGTAGCGCGATGATTTTGTTCGTTATCTTTACAACGAAGATGAAAGGCAAGCAAAAGGCCTTATTCTTGGTCATCATCGCCGCAATTGGGATTATCGCCACGACCAATGCCCGATTCGAGCGCTTTAAGACCCTCGGCGACACAGAAGGTGTTACCGAACGAATCGCAGGGAGCGTGAATCGCGGATTTTGGGAAATTCTCGTGGAGTACCCCATGGGAAACGGCTTAGGCGGTGGAGGGAGCAGTATCCCATATTTTCTCCAAGGACAGGTTAGGAATCCCATTGGAATGGAAAATGAATACGCGCGGATTCTAAGCGAACAAGGTGTCCTCGGTCTGCTGCTTTGGCTGGGTTTCGTGGTTTGGTTCTTTCTGCATGCCCGGACTGCGTTTGCGAAAGGTCCTTGGGCGACTAGCCGGCGGCTGGTCTGGTGCATGTCGGTCGTTAGTTTGGGAACGGCCTTTATGGGCACAGGAATGCTTACTTCAATCCCAGGTACGGTGTTCCTCGTTATAGGGATGGGATGGACTTCCGTGGGAGAGGCGCTCCCGTCTAGGGTTTCGAATCGAATTCCACAGCCGGTTCAGCGCCTGAGAGAGTTTGCGCCGGCGGTGGAATAGCTGAGGAAGGAGCACACCTCCATCCATCCAACGCTCTTGGGGGCCGCTTCGCAGCGCGTCTAAGGTACCCCGCGTTAATTCGGGGTATCACTCCTATAACAGACCGCCTTCAACGTGACCGAGTTTCATGAGCTAATTCCGATGGCCGAAAACACACATTCGTCAGTATCTTCCGGCAGGCGGCCTCGCGTGAAGTCGGCCTTGGCTCGCATCGCGAAGCACGCACTTCCTGCGAAACATTGGGCTTACGTTCAGTCAATGCGAGCGCGGAACAATCAGCTGCGCTGGTTGAAAAAGCACGGGGTTTTGGACCTTGCCGAGCGCTTCTCAAACTCAAACGGTTCAACTGTGCTTCATGGCCCCTTTGCTGGCATGAAATATCCTATTGAATCGATTCTCAGCCGACACAGCGTACCGATGCTCTTGGGAAGTTATGAGCTTGAACTTCATCCGATCATTTCTGCTGCGCTCAAGGTGAAGTATCACCTGATCGTCGACGTGGGAAGCGCTGAGGGCTACTATGCTGTCGGATTCGCCTTGAACGGCAAATCTCCTGTGGTTACTTTTGACGCTGATCGCCGCGAGTTAAAGCTTTGCCAGAAGATGGCTCGACTCAACAAAGTGGATAATCGTATCACGCTGCGCCCTTGGTGTTCACCCGAAGCGTTACGGGATCTGGCGGCAAACGCACGCTGCTTTATCCTCAGCGATTGCGAGGGGTACGAGACAACGCTATTCGACGAAGCGACGGTTGAGGTGCTCAAAGCGTCCGATGTGCTGATCGAGATTCACGGAGACGCATATGAATTCCTCCTTGAACGTTTCTCAAAGACGCATGTCGTCAGGACTCTCACGGCCTCTCTTAGATCGGCTGGTAATTATCCCGAACTAGCGTGTCTAGACGAGGATGCGAATCGAGCCATAGCGGAATACAGGCCGCTAGGCCAGCGCTGGATGTACGCGAGCTCTCGCGTGTGGGCTGACCGTCCGTAGCTGCCTAGTAAGAGGTCGCTGGATTCAAACGTAAATTAGCCGTCCAACTCGAAAAATCCGCTTGCAGACATGAACGCTTCGATCCCAGCTACTCGCACGCATCGTTTCCTAGGTGGTCTTGTGATGACCTATGGTTATCAGGGACTGCTCGTTTTGGCGGGCTTTTTCCTGATGCCCTTTTATTTAGGCCACATCGGCCAGCGCGATTACGGGCTTTGGCTGGTGGGGACCCAGTTGCTGAATTATCTGACGCTGAGCGACTTCGGCGTAGTAGCGCTACTCCCGCTGGAAACCGCCTACGCTACGGGCCGCGCGGGCGGATCCTCGAAAGCCTCCGACCTGCCGGACATCATCGGCCGCACTGTCCGAATCGTATTTTATCAACTCCCCATCGTCTTCTTGCTGGCGGTAATCATGTGGCTGATGCTGCCCGCCAATTGGGCGGATTTGCGAGGGCCGCTGGCGGTAGCGCTTCTTGCGTTCGTGGTGGGCTTCCCGTTGCGCATGCTTCCGGCCCTGCTCCAAGGTTTGCAGGACCTGGCGTATGCGAACGGCCTTCAAACGGCGGTCTGGATCTTGAGCACCCTAGCAACGGTATTGATGATCCTGGCGGGTTGGAAGCTCTATGCACTCGCCTTGGGCTGGTTGATCACGCAAATTGCCATGACGCCGCTCTATGCCTACCGGCTGTGGAGCCGCTTTCCGGAAGCGGTGCCACATAAGCTGCCGCCGCTCCCTTGGAGCTCTGCCCGAACGCAATTGGGAAAGGGCTTCTGGGTCAGCGTCAGTCAAGTCGCCCAGCTTCTGACCAGCAACACGGACAACTTGATCATCGGCAGATTGTTGAGTCCCGCCGCGGTGGTTCCGTATTCGTTCACGGGAAAGCTCCCCGGCGTGCTCGGGAATCAGGCCAGCATGCTGATGCATACGGCCGCACCCGCTCTGTGCGAGCTCAGGACCGGTGAGTCGCGTAAGCGAGTATTTCAAGCTCTCAGCGCGCTGAATCAGGCTATGCTGACATTCAGCGGCCTGGTTTTCTGCGAAGTTGTGGTGATCAACCATTGGTTCGTCGATTGGTGGGTTGCGGCCCGGCGGTATGGTGAACAATATGGCGGGCTTTCGCTGACGCTAGCCATTCTGATCAGCATGGTGGTCCGGCATTGGACCACCACGACCGCGTACTCGGTCTTCTGCTTCGACCATCAACGCCGCATCTCGCTGACGAATTTGTGCGACGGCATTGTGACGGCGGGCTCCTGCTTGGTTTGTACCGCGATGTGGGGCGTGATCGGGGCGCCCATAGGGACGCTGATTGGAGCCTGCCTGGTCAGTTTGCCACTCAACTTGATCGCGATTGCGCGCGATACGGAGACTACCCTGCCACAGTTGATCGCCGGCATGGTGGGTGGGTGGTTCTGGCGTTTCTGTCTGTTGATCGCCGGCGCTATCGCTGTCGCGCTGCGATGGTCGCCAAAAAACCCGATGGAAGCGGCGCTGGCTGTGATTGCCGTGGCCGTCATCTACTGCCTGGTAATGCTTCCCAATTTCCTGCGGGCGCCGCTTGGAAATTATGTGCGCCCGCTCATTACCTCTTTTCACGCCAAGATCACAGCGCTTCATGTGAGATTTTTGAACCTTGGAACGGAGCGAAACGTGTGAGCGCGGCAGGTCGGGTCGCGGTCGTGTACGGAAGCACTCCCGGGTTAGGCGGTCTGGGCCATTCCGTTGCTGCCGGAATTACCGCGGCCGCGAAAGGCGCAGCGGAAGTGTTTGCGCTGGGGCCCGCACCGCCACCCTTGCCGTGGGCCTTACCTGGCGGTACGCCGAAGGCAAGCTGGTTAGCATCGCCCGAGGGGATTCCCTCGTGGATGGTTGGCTACACCTGGCTGCGCTGGCGCCAAGGTCAGGTGACTTGTTTGCGCGATCGACACCTGGGAAGGTGGGCGGCCCAAAAGATACAAAGCTTGCGGCCGGAATCTTGTTACCTATTCACGCAAGTTGCTTTGGAAACGCTACGCTGGTGCCGCCGCGAATCGATCCCCACAGTATTGGATAACCCCAACGGCCACATCCGGAACTATCGGCAAGTATGTGAGAGAGAGTCGCGGCGCTGGTTCGGAAGCGAGTTCCATGGTCACCCTTCGCCTGCCATGGTGGAGCGCGTGGAAGAGGAATATGAACTGGCCGACCGGATTCGCGTGTATTCGGAATGGGGCAAACAGAAAATGATGGACTTTGGAGTTCCAGCCGAGAAACTGCACGTTCTGCGTCAAACCGTGAACCTGGAGCGATTTTCTCCGGCGTCTGAACCTCCATTGAACCAAGGGCCGCTGCGTGCTTGCTATGTGGGAAGCCTGGATTTGCGCAAAGGATTTGTCTACCTTCTCAAAGCCATCCGAGCCGTGGGCGCGAAACGGATTCAGCTCCGTATCGTTGGCGCTACCGGCGACCGGCCATGCGCCCAACTGCTTTCGCAAGAAAGTGAGGGACTCGATATCCATGCGGCGCCGGGCGATTCGCTGCCCGTGTATCGCGATTCGGAATTGCTTGTCATACCAACGCTCGAAGACGGGTTGCCATTTGTCCTGGTGGAAGGATTGGCTTGCGGACTGCCGGTGGTTGTGACGACCGAAGCCGGGGCCGGCGAATGCGTGCGGCAGGGGCAGAGTGGGTGGGTTGTACAGGCCGGTAATGTCGAGGCTTTGGCTGCTGCCTTAGAGCAAGCCCTGTCCCGGCGGGCGGAGCTCTGGTCGATGGGCCAACGAGCTCGCGCGGACGTTGAGCAGTACGCAGGTCCCGAGCAGTTGGATCAGCTCTCGAACTGGTTTCACAATAACCTCGTGGGAGTGCGCGCCTAGCATGCGAATTCCGTTCAAGAAAACCGTCCAACGATGGCTTTGGCCACTCCTGCCCGGCTGGCCGGATGAAGGACGCAGGATCGTTCAAGATCCACAAGTCCGGGCACTGTTGAAGCGCGCGACCAATGAGTCGCGACGTTTTCAAGCGGTGTTTAACGCCGGCGCCGGTGAGGGTGGTTATTCACCGCTCCTGCTGGCTTTGCCCGGCGTGACATCGGTGGTCGAAAGCGATTTTGGGTGGCGGTACAACGGGGCAAATCGAATCGATCCCCGCCAAGAGTTTTTCTGCGCGTCGCTTACGTCGATTCCGCTGGTGAGCCGGAGATTCGACCTGGTCCTTTGCACCGAGGTGCTGGAACACATTGCGGAGCACGAAGAGGCATTGGACGAGATCACGCGTATTTTGAATCCAGGCGGATGGCTACTCATCACCGTCCCAACACCTCCTGCTGTTCCCGATTCCGCGCACGTGCGCGAAGGATATCGGTCGGCGGAACTCTCTGCGATGCTCGCCCGGCGAGGCTTCGAAATTGTCGAAACACGATTCTGCATGTACTACTTCTTCCGTTTCATCTTGAAGAATTGGTCCCGGCCGCCGTGGTGCCCGCGGATTTTCATTCGCACGTTGGCTTACCTGGACCGGCTGTTACCGATCGGGCCGCCCATGGATCTCATGCTCCTGGGGCGGTTGACCGGCAGTCAACCGGTAGAGCAAAAGGTTCCACTTTCCAAGTAAACACGCTTCGCGCGCTGGAACGGGTCGCAGCGCAACCGTCCCCATGGCCACTTGGCATATCATCGGCGAGTATCCGCCTCAACCTGGCGGTGTGAGCGATTACACACGCTCGGTGGCCGCTGGTCTGGCTAGTCAAGGCGATGAAGTGCATGTCTGGTGCTCTCCCTGCGCCGGGGCGGATCCCTCCGAAGTGAGCGGTGTCGTGGTACATCGGGATTTGGGTTCGATCTCCCGGGCCGATTTGCGGCGTGTGGGAAAGCTACTGGACCAGTTCCCCGCGCCACGTCGATTACTTGTGCAATGGGTGCCGCACGCCTACGGGCATCGAGCCATGAATGTGGGATTTTGCCGCTGGTTGTCGAGTCGCGCGGCGCGCTCCGGATACCACTTGGAGATCATGGCGCATGAAACGTTTCTCCCGTTCGGACGCACTTGGAAGCAAACTCTGGCCGCGGTTGTCCAACGCTGGATGACCGTACTGTTGTTGCGGCGCGCGGAGCGGGTTTGGATTTCGATTCCGTTCTGGGAAGACCGGTTGCGTCCTTACACGCTCGGCCGGCAGATCCCGGTTGAATGGCTTCCGATCCCCAGCAACATTCCCGTGGTGGAGAATCCCAGTGTGCTCGAGAATGTTCGCCGGCGCTATGCTCCCGACGATGCGCTCCTGATCGGCCACTTTGGAACGCACGGCTGGCCGATCACTCCAATGCTGGAGTCGATCCTGCAGATGTTGGGCGGCGTTCTTCCAAACGCGCGCGTCCTGCTCATGGGCGTCGGGAGCAGGGAATTCCACGATGGCCTCATCAGGCGGACTCCCCGGCTGGGCTCGATGATTCAGGCCACCGGTCCTCTTGGTGCTGCAGAGCTCTCGGCACATGTGGCAGCCTGCGATTTGCTGATTCAGCCATATCCCGACGGAGTCAGCAGCCGGAGAACCAGCGTTATGCTCGGCTTAAGCCATGGAAAAGCGGTCGTGACGACTACCGGAGAACTCACCGAACCATTGTGGAAACAATCCGGCGCGGTCGCTCTCGCGCCGGCCGGAGATACACCCGGTTTTCTCCAACTGGTCGACGAGTTGGCCCAAAATCCGGCCTTGCGCCGCCGCATTGGTCAGGCATCGAGGGAACTATACCAGGCGAAATTTGACCTTTCGATGACCATTCAAGCTTTGCGCCGAACATCTCCCTTGGAGTATTCGACATGCGCCTCCTGATCGCAAGCGCGCATCGCAATCTGGTGGGTGGGGTTGAAAAATACTTGCAGGCGATCATTCCAGGTTTGATCGATCGAGGGGTCGAGGTCGGATTGCTCCATGAATATGCCTTGGACCCGGCCCGCGAGCGGATTGATCCAGCCCAGGGACTGCACCACGTTTGGTGCCTGGATCAAATGGATGGGGACAGCACCCTGCGCCAGGTGGCGGAGTGGCGGCCTGAATTCGTTTATTGCCAGGGCTTGGATCGCGCCCAGTCCGTAGCTGTAGAGAAGTCCTTGCAGGACTCCTACCCGGCTGCACTCTACTTGCATAATTACGACCGCACCTGTGCAACCGGTCGGAAGTGCCACAGTTTTCCGCAGATGCAGCCCTGTTCGCGGCGATTAGGTCCCGCCTGCCTGATTTTACATTATCCCCGCCGCTGTGGCGGCCTTCACCCCGGGACGATGTGGCGCCAGTATCGGCATCACGTCGAGTTGAATGCCCGGCTGAATGATTACCGGGCCGTGCTAGTGGCAAGCCTGCACATGCAGCGTGAACTTGCGCAGCACGGCGTCAGCGAGGAGAAGCTCCATTTGGCTCCGCTGCCCACGACTGATGTGATGCCCGATGCCATCCCGCCCGCGCCCACGCGGCCGACCGGCAAGATCATTTTCGTTGGACGGCTGACGGATATAAAAGGCGCAAGCCGCTTGATTCAAGCCATTTCCAAAGCTTCGAGCAAACTGGAGAGGCGCCTGAGTCTCACCATTGCTGGTGACGGCCCCGAGCGCGGTGCGCTGCAAATGGAAGCCGAGCGCCTGGGCGTCGCGGTGAATTTTTCCGGCTGGTTGCGGACTCAGCAGAAATTAGAGCTCATGCGCAACGCCGATCTCCTAGCCGTCCCGAGTTTATGGCCGGAGCCGTTCGCTTTGGTGGGAATCGAGGCGGGAAGCTTAGGGGTGCCCGCCGTTGGCTATGCCGTTGGCGGTATTCCCGACTGGCTGATCCCGGGTGAAACCGGGGAACTGGCGCCCGGCGATCCGCCTACCGTGGACGGTTTGGCCGAAGCCATCGTTCGAGCGCTGGCAGACGACAGACATTATCATCGGCTGTCGACGGGCGCATGGAATCTGGCGAAGAAGTTCACGCTGGAAAACCATCTGTCGCTCCTCGAACCGATCCTCGGCGCCGGATCAGGTTTCAAAACTAGACCGCATCCAGTCCAGGCGCCCATCGACATTTTGACCCCGTGAATTCCGAGATACCACAGACATTGCCGGACTCCCGATCCCTCTCCACAATGGTCCTGGCCCGCAATGCGCCGCTTCGCGTGGCCATCGTCTGCGACTACCTGGAAGAAGGTTGGCCCAGCATGGATCTTGCCGGGGACATGCTCCACCAGTCGCTCCGGGCCATGGATTGCGAAGAAATCATCTCCACGCAATTGCGGCCCGAATTTCGCAGACGTTTGACGCGCCTTTCGATGGCTCCTCCTGGCCTTGCGCGGAATATGGACCGCCTGGCCAATCGCTGGATCGATTATCCGCGGTGGCTGAGAAACCACCTCGGCAACTACGACCTCTACCATCTGGTCGATCACAGTTATTCGCAATTGCTTCGAGTGCTTCCTGCGGCCCGGACGGTTGTGACCTGCCACGATCTGGATACCTTCCGGTGCCTGATCGAACCGCGGCAGGAACCACGGCCCGCGTGGTTTCGCGCGATGACCCGCCGGATACTAGATGGATTCCAGCAGGCGGCGCATGTGATCTGCAATAGCGCGGCGACGCGCGACCAGCTTCTGCACTACGGGCTCTTCCCGCCCGATCGCCTGAGCGTGGTCCACATCGGACGCAGCCCAGTATTTAGCGCGCAACCCGACCCGGTGGCGGATGCCGACGCGGTACGGTTATTGGGCTCGAATTCGCCCGGTGAAATCAGGTTCTTGAGTGTCGGCAGCACGATCCCGAGAAAACGCATTGATATTTTGCTGCACGTCTTTGCTGCGCTTCACATTGAGTTCCCTAGCGCGCGCTTGATCCGTGTCGGAGGCGCGTTCACCGAATCGCAGCGACAACTGGCTCTGGAGCTGAACGTCGAACCATTGATTTCGGTCGTGCCTTTCGTCGACAGCCGCGTGCTGGCGGCCATCTACCGGCGCTCGGATCTTCTGCTGCAGCCTTCCGAGTCCGAAGGATTCGGGATGCCGCTGACCGAGGCGCTAGCCTGCGGCTGCCCGGTACTCGCTAGCGACATCGCATCGCTGCGCGAAGTCGGAGAGCCAGTGTGCGAATATTGCGGCGTGGGGGACGTTGCCGGCTGGAAGGCCGCGGCCGCCGCAATCATTCGGGCCAACGCGAATGCCGATCGGCTGGCTTCTTGGAGGCGCGCAGCAGCCGATCACGCCGCGCAGTACTCGTGGGAAGAAAACGCCCGCCGCACCGTCGAAATCTATCGAAGGGTGATGTCCCGGTAGAAGGGGTGACCTAAACCTAAATGAGCGAAATTGCGTTCGTTATGGCAGAAGACCGCGCCGACATGGAAGCGGGGCTTCGCCTGGCGATTCTCAGTGTCTGCGCGCATTGTCCGGATACGCCCATTTGCGTATACCGGCCTCCGCACCACCCTCAATTCGGTGAGTGGGTCCGTCAATTTCCCCAGGTCCAGTGGATTCCTAATAGTCCCGCCGGCGCAAACTCATGGAACTGCAAACCGCAAGCGATCAAGCCCTTGCTGGAAGCGGGGCACCGCAGCGCCGTCTGGCTCGATTCGGACATGATCGTGACTCGGGATTGCCGTCCGCTGTTCCAGAATCTGGACGATCGCGCGTTCGCCGTGACGCAAGAACCCTCCAGCCTGGGGCATCAGGGCACCGCTCTGCGCACGCGCGCTTGGAGGCTAGAGGCTCGCCGAGCTCTCCCGTTCACGTTGAACTCTTCCGTGCTGCGCGTCACGAAGCATCATCACGCCTTGTTGGAACGCTGGGGTCAATATCTGGCCGATCCTGAGTATCTCGCATGTCAGTCGAAGCCACTCGAAGAACGGCCCGTTCACATGGCGAGCGACCAGGATGTGCTGAATGCTCTCATCGGAGCGCCGGAGTTCGCCGATATTCCCCTCCATATATTTCGCAGCGGCCGGGACATTATCCACTGCGGCGGCGCGCTGGGATATTCGTGGACGGAACGCCTGCGTGGCTGCCTCAAGCCCAAGCCGACCTTCCTGCACGCGACGGCCGGAAAACCGTGGCTCTGGTTGGGCGGCGCACCGTATTGGTCCCGGCGCGATTACTTTAGTTGGCACCGGCGGCTGCTGCAGGAGCTGTCGCCTTATCTAGCCGAGTCGCGGCGTTACCGGAGCCGTCTCGATCAGGAGACGGGGTGGATGGACAGGCGTACAGGCACGGGCACACTCCTCCGCTTCCTCGGTTTTGGGCATTTTGCTCTCCGTGGGCTTCCGTTGGCGGTGGCTGCGGCGGTCGGCACCACGATAAATCAGTTCCTGCGGCCGGCGCCGGCGGCGAGGGAATCAGGAAGCGAGAACAGTATTCCGGTATTTGGGCGCCGCGAGTAGGATGGCATGAAGATCGCGTATGTGGTTCATGACTATCATCGGTCTGGTGGACACAGCCGTTACGTTGCGGAGCTGGCGACGCGATTCGCGAAACATCACGAAGTGCACGTGTTTGCTAATCGCATCGAGGATGACGGCGTAGCGGCCATCCGTTTTCACAAAGTAGCCGCTTGGCGGGCTAACGCGTTGACCACCGTGCTGAGCTTCATTCTGCCCGTGACGGTGCAGATCGGTTCGGGCTTCGACATCGTGCATAGTCAGGGCTTTTGCGGATTTCGCGGCAACATATTCACCGCGCATATTTGCAATCGCGCCTGGCATCGGGGCCTCGAAAGTTTGCATGGGGGGCCCAGCAGGAATGAAACGATCTTTAACGCAGTCGCTACGATATTGGAACATGCTCTTTATCGCTTTCGGTCGCATTCCCGCGTGATTGCAATCTCCGAGCGGGTAGCCGACGACCTGGTGAACTTCTATCACTGCCGGGCGCCGATCCAAGTAATTCATCATGGGGTGGATCTGGATCTGTTTTCTCCGGCCAACCGGTCGCGGTTGCGGGTCGCGGCGCGGGCACAGTATGGACTTGCCGATAGCGATATGGTCTTTCTGTACGTGGGCGATTTGAGAAAGGGCGCAAGCCGCGTCATCCAAGCCCTCTCAAAACTCGGCTCCGGCCGGCTGCTCATGGTTTCACGTTCGCGCACTGGGCCTTACGAGCGTTTGTCGGAAGAATTGGGCGTGGCCGATCGCGTTGTCTTCGCGGGCCCCACCAATCAAGTGGAGCGGGCCTATGCCGCGGCTGATGCTTTCGTGCTCCCGACACCGTACGATGCCTTCGCGATGGTGGTTACCGAGGCTATGGCTTCGGGGTTGCCCGTGATCGTCAGCCGCGAAGCCGGCGCCTCTGAACTCATCAAGCATGGCCTCAGCGGCCTGGTGATCGACGCGGCGGATGTCGCCGAACTCCACCGCGATATGGAGGCTCTCGCGCGGGATCGCTCGTGGGCCGGGCGGCTCGGGTGCGCAGCGCGCAAGAGCGTGGAGAATTTGACATGGGATCGGGTCGCCGATCAGACTATGCGAGTCTATAGAGAGTTGCTGGAAAGCTGAAATTTGCCGACATGGAGAGACCGGCCTTAGTATTCCTGGTGAACGGCGATGCGAGTGGCGCCATGGGCATTCGTGCCCGTTCCTTCGAACAGCGTTTAAGGGATGAGTTCCGCATCGAAATCGCCTACCGTGCCGGGAACAAGGTTCAGGCCATCGGTCAGATGTTCTGCGTGCTGATGCGGGTGCGGCCGACGGTCTGCTATGTCTTTGACATGGGCTTCTCGGGAGTAATCGCAGCTGCTTTGTACCGCTCCATGTTGAGATGCCGCACCATCGTCGACACTGGCGACGCGATCTATGAACTTAGCCGCCTAAGCGGGAGCCGGGGTCCCGTCGGCCTCTGGTTGACCAGGCTGCTGGAGTGGTTCACCCTTTGGAGTAGCGATCGCGTGGTCGTCAGGAGCCATCCCCATCAGGAGCTTCTGGCCATGCGGGGCGTCGCGGCCGACGTCGTGCCCGATGGAGTCGACACACACCAGTTTTTCCCGCGGGTGGCGGATGAATTACGCCGCAAATATGCTCTCGATGGATCAATTGTCATAGGGTTGCTGGGCAGCCTGATCTGGAGCCCGGCCTTGCAGATATGCTACGGCTGGGAGCTTATCGAACTCATCGATCGTCTTCGCGATCGGCCTGTGAAGGGGGTGGTCATTGGAGATGGCTCCGGCCTTCCCCATCTCAAGGCCCGTTCGGTGTCTTTGAATTTGGAGGATCGCGTCGTATTTCTGGGCCGGCTTCCGTACGATGAGCTCCCCTACTATCTGAACATCATGGATATTTGTTTATCGACGCAGACTAACGATACGGCGGGGCAAGTTCGCACCACAGGAAAGCTTCCGCTGTATCTCGCCTCTGGCCGCTTCGTGCTTTCCACCGACGTCGGCGAGGCTGCCCGCGTGCTACCTCCCGAGATGCTGGTTTCCTACAACGGAACGAAGGATCCGGACTATCCTCACCGCCTGGCGGACCGGATTCAAGCTCTGCTTAACGAGCCGGGCAGATTACAGCAGCAGGCGGTCAGTGTCGCGATCGCACAAAGAAATTTCGAATATGACATTCTGGCGGCAAAGGTCCGGCGAACGATCCAAGAATCAATACGTGGTAGTTCTCGGAGCCCTAAGGCGGAAGTTCTCGATTCCCGCTGAAAACAAGCTGCTAGACGTCTCCGTTTATACAAACTGATGAACAGATAGTGGACACACAATGACAAAGAAAGCACTCATTACGGGAATTACGGGACAGGATGGGAGTTACCTGGCGGAACATCTGCTCAGCCTGGGCTATGAGGTCCACGGCCTGGTCCGCAGAGTCGCCTTGGAGCAACCGGAACATCGGCTGAGCCGTTTGCGGAATATTTTAGGACGAATTCAGAACCACGCCGCGAGTCTGGAGAGTTACGCCAGCGTGTTCAGCGTTCTCACTAAACAGCAGTTCGACGAATGCTATCACCTGGCTGCCCAGAGCTTTGTTGCCGAGAGCTTTGTCGATGGCTTCTCCACGATGTCTACCAACATCAACGGCACGCATTATGTCCTGGCAGCGCTGCGTGAACTTCAGCCGAAGTGCCGGTTCTACTTCGCCGGCTCCAGCGAAATGTTCGGCAACGTGCGTGAAAACCCCCAACGGGAAAACACGCCTTTTCATCCGCGAAGCCCTTATGGTATTAGCAAGGTGGCCGGCTTCCATCTAACCATCAATTACCGTGAGGCTTACGGCATGTTCTGCAGCAATGGAATCTTGTTTAATCATGAAAGCCCAAGACGAGGCTTCGAATTTGTTACACGCAAAATAACTGAAGGGGTCGCTCGCATCAAGCTGGGCTTGGCGAAGGACCTGAAGCTCGGGAATCTGGATGCCAAGCGCGATTGGGGCCATGCCCGGGACTATGTGACGGCGATGCATCTAATGTTGCAGCAGCCCTCGCCCGATGACTATGTTGTGGCCACCGGCGAAGCGCATAGCGTCCGGGAGTTCTGCCAGCTCGCGTTTGCCGAGGCGGATTTGGACTATCAGGAATGGGTGAAAACCGACCCTGCCGTCTACCGGCCCGCCGAAGTAGACCTGCTCATCGGCGATGCTGCCAAGGCTCATAAAGTCCTCGACTGGCACCCCACGGTTGATTTTCGGAACCTGGTCAGGGAAATGGTTCACTCTGACCTGGAACTTTTAGGTTCAAAGCGGGAGAGTGCAACAGTATAACTGCAAGCTCGCAGCGAGGGTAAACAATTATGAAAACGATCATCACTGGGGGGGCGGGGTTTATCGGCTGCAATGCAGCTAGTCGTTACATGCGCAGGGGCGACGATGTCATCGTCGTCGATAACCTGTCGCGCGAAGGAGTTCATAGAAATCTGGACTGGTTGCGGGGGCAGGGTTCATTGGATTTCGTTCCGTTGGACATCCGCGATGGCGATGAACTGGCCAAGCTATTTCGCAAACATAACAATGCGGATCGCGTATTGCATCTTGCCGCGCAGGTCGCGGTCACCACCTCGGTGACTTCGCCCCGTGAGGATTTCGAAATTAATGCACTTGGGACCTTCAATGTTTTGGAAGCGATGCGTCAGTCAGAGATGACGGCGCCTATTTTGTATTCATCGACCAATAAAGTCTACGGAGAAATGACGGAGATTGGAGTCGTTGAGAAAAATGGGCGCTATGCCTATAACTCGCTTCCCGGTGGTGTTTCCGAGAACCGAAATCTCGACTTCCATTCGCCCTATGGATGCTCGAAGGGTGCCGCCGACCAGTATGTGATCGACTACCATCGCATCTACGGTCTGCGAACCATCGTTTTCCGTCAGTCCTGTATTTATGGGTATCGCCAATTTGGAGCAGAGGATCAGGGTTGGGTGGCATGGTTCATGATCGCCAGCCAGCTCGGCCGTCCCATTACAGTTTATGGCGACGGTAAGCAGGTGCGTGACGTCCTCTTTGTCGATGACTTGCTGGACGCCTACGACGCCGCCTTTGCTGCTGGCGACAATGCGGTCGGCAAAGTGTACAACATCGGCGGCGGCGTGAATAATGTGCTGTCCTTGCTTGAATTGCTGGCCTACATCGAGAAGCAGCAGAAGCACAAGCTGCGCTACAGCTTCTCGACCTGGCGGCCGGGCGATCAGAAGGTCTTCGTGAGCGATATTCGCAAGGCCCAGAGCGAATTGGGTTGGACCCCGAAAACCGACTGCATCCGTGGACTTGGACTGCTCTACGACTGGGTCTCCGACAATAGGGGACTTTTTGTCGAGTCCGCTCCCGTAGTGGCATGATCCCCAACACCCATCAATCCCCTGCCAGCCATTCTTCACCAATCGTGTTCTCGCCTTCCAAGTTGCGTGGACTGAAGGTGCTGCACGTTGGTAAGTTCTATCCGCCACACATGGGCGGAATTGAGACTCATCTCCAGGCGCTGTGCGGCGAGCTGTCGAAATCGATGGACTTGCGCGTGATCGTTGCCAGCGAAGACCACCAAAGCGTAGAAGAGACCATCGACGGCGTCCGAGTTTCGAGAGTTCCAACGCGGCTAACAGTGGCAGCCACTCCGCTTTGCCCGGCCATGGTTGGTGCCATCCGCCGCTCGGATGCCGATATTGTCCACATTCACCTGCCGAATCCCACAGCTATTCTGGCCTACGGGGCCAGTGGGCATAAGGGGCGACTGGTTGTCACCTACCACAGCGACACCGTGCGGCAAAAAGTACTCGGGCCTTTATTTGCGCCTTTCTTGCACCAGGCACTACGCCGGGCGTCCGCGATCATCGCGACCTCGCCCGATTACCGGCGGTCTTCGCCCGTTCTAGCCCGCCACATCGACCGCTGCCATGTGATCCCTTATGGGATTGCACTGGAGGAGTTCGAGCGCTCGGAACCAGCGGCAGTCGCCGGGATCAAGCAACGTTATGGAGAGCGCTTGGTTCTTAGCGTGGGCCGGCTGGTTTATTACAAAGGGTTCGAGTACCTGATCCGCGCCATGCAACAGGTTCGGGGGCGGCTTCTTATCATCGGCGATGGGCCCCTTAGCTCTGAGCTCCATCGGCTGGTTGCTGACTTGAGATTAGCGGATAAGGTCGTTCTTATCGGTGAGATCCAGAACGCACGGGTCAACCCCTACTATCACGCTGCAGACATCTTCGCTTTAGCTTCCACTGCTCGCAGCGAGGCTTTCGGCATCGTGCAAATTGAAGCCATGGCCGCCGGGGTGCCCGTCGTGAACACGGCCCTGGACTCGGGTGTGCCGTTCGTATCGCTTCATGAGCAAACAGGATTAACCGTTCCGCCTGAGAATCCTGACGCACTGGCTGCGGCCATCAATCGCTTGCTGGACGACCAGGACTTGCGCCGCTCCCTGGGGCGTGCCGCCACCAAGCGCGCGCGCCAGGAGTTCAGCCTGGACACGATGACTGCACGAACGCTTGCACTTTATGAGACCGTGGCGGGCGGAGTCTTCTGACCCTTCCCTAGCGATGGTATTCATGAAAGCCTTCGCCAAACTCTTGTACTGGAAGCTTTGTTTTCCTGATTCCGTAGATTTGCTGCGGATGCGACTACGCGTGGTGAGCGGGCCGTTCCGCGGCATGCCGTACGCCCTTTTCGCCTGCGCCAGCGCTCACTCGGCCAAACTGCTCGGGACATATGAGAAGGAACTTCACGGTATCATCGACGAGATACAGAGGGACCGGTATGAGAAGATCATCGACATCGGTGCCGCGGAAGGCTACTATGCGGTTGGCATGGCTCGGGAAAATGGTGGCCTGCCGGCCATCGTAATCGCATACGAAGCTCAGGAACTTGGGCGCCGGTTGCTGCGGGAGGTTGTGGAGCGGAACAGCGTGAAAAACGTCGAGATACGCGGCGCGTGCGATGTCCCGGCCTTGGCAAAAGAGCTGACAGTTGGCCTCAAAACGCTGATCGTCTGCGACGTCGAAGGTTATGAACGCGAACTCCTCGATCCGGAGAGTGTTCCAGGCCTGCGGAACTCTTCGGTCCTGGTCGAATTGCACGATGCCCCGGGAGCGCCGATCTCCAAGATTATCCGCGGCAGATTCCATGGTTCGCATACCATTACGGAGGTGGTCAGCGCGGAAAGAACCTGGGGGGATTTTCCCGTGAAGAATTTTTTTTCCCGACTGCTGCCCCGATCATTAGCCTTACGCGCTATGAACGAGGCGCGCGGCTTCCAGAAGTGGTTCTGGATGCGCCCATTGAAATGATCTGCTCAAGACATAAATGCACGTATAAGGGCGATACTAAAGCGGCTCCCGGATTATTAATTACCGGTTGTGCGTCTCGATAGCGCTCAGCAGAGGATGATAATTGCGAAATATTCTTGTAACGGGTGGCGCTGGATTCATCGGCAGCCACTTAATAGATTCGCTAGTTCGCGAAAACCTCGTACATATTGTCGTAATTGACAATCTTAACCGTGGAAGTCTCGCCAATCTCGCGCAATCGATCGATCGGATTGAGTTCATCCATGGGGACATTCGAAATCGGGAGCTGATGGAACGAGCATGTCAAGGCGTGGATCTGATTTATCATTTGGCGGCTCAATCCAACGTTTTGGGCGCGGTCCGGGATTTGGATTATTCGTTGTCCTCCAATGTCGTTGGAACCGTGGAGGTGCTTCGCGCCGCGCAAAAAGCAGGCGTGCGCCGGGTGGTCTTTACATCGTCGCGTGAGGTTTACGGGGATCCAAAGTCGCTGCCGGTGCCGGAAACTGCGCCGATCGCGCCCAAGAATGCGTACGGTGCAAGTAAAGCCGCGGGCGAAATGTATTGCCGCATATTTTCCGCGGATCAACTAACAGTCGCTATTGTCCGCCTTGCAAACGTGTACGGCCCGCGTGATTTCGACCGCGTGATACCCATTTTCCTCCACCAAGCTCTGCGGAATCTCCCGCTGACTCTTCACGGAGGGGCACAGATACTCGATTTTGTGTGGATCGATACCGTGATTCAGAGTTTGATCCGCGCAGCTGAACTTCCTGCGTGGCCTGGGCCCGTGAACGTTGGCAGCGGTGTACCTACGACGATACGCGATCTCGCCGCGCAGGTCGTGTCCAAGACGGGGTCGTCGTCGGAGGTGCGGATTGGGCCGGCACGCGATGTGGAAGTATCGCGATTCGTCGCCTCCATCGACTGCCTGCGGCAGACGCTCGGCATTATACCTTCCACGGACCCCCTATTCCAACTGAGCCGCTTGGTTGAATGGACGAAAAGCGTTCACTTAGAGACGCGCACCAAGTGACTTTCTGGCGGGCAATCAGACCAGGAACTTCAGGCTAAGGACATTTCGCCTCGCGGAGATTGCCAACCTCACACGCCGTGGCGAGATCAGCAGCCCAATTGAAGTTCGGCCAAAGGCCGGACGCCCACTGCACAATCTGGTTCAGCAACCTGGGATCTACACCTTCGTCGCGTAAGCGCGGCAGCGCCCAAGCGAGGTCTCCTGTGAAGCTTCCCGGCGCTGCGGGACTGAAGTTTCTTGTTGTTTGCGGTGTTATTCCGGGCGGAGCTGTAAACAATTGTTGAGCGCTCAGGGTCTGGACAAAGGTTGCCCATGTGCTGACCCAGGTATTCATCAGTTGCAATTTTTGCGACGGTGCCACTTCGCTCCATGTACCCGCCACGCTCGGGTAGATAAGCATGAAGTATGGACTGGCGTCGCCCGGGTCGTTGCCGGTTTGCAGGATCTTTGTAAGCCATTCCATCATTAGCCCAGCCGTGCCAACGCGGACCTGGCTGGTCGCGCCGTCCCAGGTCAGATCGTTGTAGAGATAGGCTAGCGCGTAGCCCCGGTCGATCGGGTAGGTGCCTAGAGCAGTCCCGTTGCCGTCGTTGAGTATTAACTGCGTTTGGTACCAGGCGAACGAATCATAGACAAAGGTGATAAGCGAACCGTTGCCAATCCCGGGTGAGGGTCGCGGGATTTTTAGCATGAAAGGCGACGTAAGGAAGGCCTGATTGGAGTACCAGGCACGGTCGGCAGCCTGCGGCCCGTATATAGCTCGGGACATCCCCTCCAAACCGTACTCTTGGTTAATCTCCCAGGATTTCACCATCATCCACTGTGCCACCGAGTAGATCTCCCGGGCATAAACGGGATTTTCCCACGCTCTGGAGCTTTGAGGCTGACGGACCGCATCAAATAAGCTGTTCTGATTCGTCAACCACTTCATAACTATGTCCTTGTGGAACTTCTGATAGGTCTTCGGATCATTGCGTTTCAGCTCTGATCGAATCACGAAGTAGTCCTTGGACAGAGGATTGTCGGTAAACTGGCTCCCAAAAGCATCCATGGGATGCACAGTGGGTAGCCAGTGATTCCAATCCTGAAGTTGCAGGGCGATCGGAATCTCACGCTGATTGAGGTAGGCATTATGAGCCAACTTGGCGGTGCTACCCCCCGGCATGAGGTACGACAAGGTATCGGCGTCTTGGTCCAAGACGGCGTCGATGCCGGCGCCGGCGGCCCAATCGGAAACCGGTCGGGAGTCCAAGCCTGGTCCAGGCTGATAGGGGGGATTCCAGGGACGTGCGTAGTTGGAAGTTGGAACGTTCAGTGATCGGATGTAGCTAGCGATTTGATCGCCTTGCCGCGCCGTCAACCCGTGAAACATTGCACGGGTCTGAATAGATAGATTCGAATAGTTAAAATACTTCAGATCCCGGCCATCCTGGGTGTGGCAATCCGAGCAGTGCGCCTTGATTTTGGCGCCAGAAACTGCCTCTGTGAGAATTGCGGAGTTCCAGAGTGTTTGGCCATCCGAAATGTCGGCCGAGTTGTTGAGAGGAGGTTGCCACGTCGATGGATCATCGTTCGTGAATGCGGCGGACGGCAGGAGATCAATGCCGGCAGACTGGAGGTTGAACCCGAGAACTCGGTAGCCGCTCGATATCCCATTTGTTCTGTTAAAGCGGAAAACTATCGTATTCGAGCCGGCGACGATGCAATCGAGTGGCAACCTCATCGTCAACTGAAAAGTGTGAAACCCGCCTCCGATGCCGCCGAACGCCGCAGCATATTTCGAAAGCATCACGCTCGCTGTATTGATCGGCAGCCACGGCGAAGTATTTATTTTAAGGCTCGCCTGGCTGTCATACTCCAAACCGCTCACTTTCAGCCAAAGCTTCAGCTGGCCAGACTGTGGCAACGTCCGCGATATCTCGAATGAAGCCGATGCAGTCGTTCCATTTGGGCCGAACACCTCGATCGGAAGGACTATGGGCCGCGGCGCGGCACTCTGTTGAATGGTCGGGGTTGGCGTCCCCGGGGGAACGATAGCACTCGCGGCAGTCGCGGCAACCTGCCCCTTGACTTTGGCGGTGACGCGAACATCACTAGGCGCGGAATCGGATGCGGTGAGGGCGTTAGAGACTGACGACTGCTGGGGCAGCGCCGGTATGGACGCTAACGGGGCTAGGACTAGATAAGCGAGGATCTTCTTCATCGCCTGATTTTTCCATTCAGTGGTCTTATTCCGCCCGCGCAGCGTTTTGTCCAGTCCATAAATAAGCTCCGTCCTCCGGGATTTCCGGGCCAGCAGCTGTATCTATTCCATGATAATCGCAGATTTTCCAACGGGCAAGGCGCGCACCGCGGCTTGCTTCACGATGATACGGTGAAGCAGTGGGCAAGCTTAGACAGCGGATGCGAGAGCAACCAGCAGAGCCGCCTACACGGGGGCAGGTAAAACGATCACCGAAGTGCTGCGGGTGTCCTAGCAGGCTGCTGAAAAAGTTATGTGGCGAAGCTCCTTGCCTTTCGCCGACGACCTTGTCATGAACGCTTGCGCG
>Ga0209415_10001485_pt1 | contig 45050 bp, 36 predicted proteins | sample PeaSoiSIISIP2007_FD_187696 | JGI IMG/M metagenome (GOLD analysis project Ga0209415, IMG submission 187696) | Peat soil microbial communities from Weissenstadt, Germany - SII-SIP-2007 (SPAdes) (version 2) | ecosystem: Environmental > Terrestrial > Soil > Wetlands > Peat | place: Germany... | reverse complement strand
TGCAATTTGTCGGAGAGGCGCTCGGCGACGATTTTGTTGATCAGCAGCGGATTCTGCTTCAGGATCGCGGCCTCGCTGGTCATGCGCTCGGCGTCGGCGGAGGCGGTCAAGCGGATGCGCTCGGCCTCGGCTTGCGCCAGAAGTTTGCGACGTTCCCCCTCGGCTTTGCTGTCGATGAGTTTGGCCTCGCCGGCGGCCTCGGCATTCTTGACGGTAGCTTCCTTGCGCGCTTCGGCTTCGAGCTTTGATTGCTCAATCTGTTTCTGTTTCAGCGGGAGCGTGTACTGCATGGCATCAGACTCGCCTTTGGCTTGCAGCACGCGGACGGCAGCTTGCCCTTCGGCCTGTTTCACTTCTTGCACCTTGGTTGCTTCGGCGTCGGCTTCGGCGATCTTCACTTGCTTCTGGTGGATCTCGGTCTCGACACCCATACGGTCGTTCTCTTGTTCCTTCAGCAGTAGAGACTCGAGACCTTTGGCGTACTCCTGCGGAAGTTCGATATCACGCAGCATGACTTCTTTCACAACGATGCCGTCGGCAGCCAGCCGTTTGCGAATGATTTCGGCGGAGCGCTGCCGTACTTCCTCGCGCTTGGCGGAGAAAACTTCGCGAACCGTGTAACCCGGCACCAGTTCGCGCCACGCCGTGGCCACCACGGGCGGCACGATTTCTTTTTCCAAAGGTTGCGGGAGATTGGCCTCAATGTAGTCGAGACGTTTGGGGTCGATCTGGTAACGGACGGTGATAGCCAGGCCCAGGGTGAGTCCTTCTTTGGCTTGCACATGCAGCGCTTCGCCCTTGGCCCCGCCTTTGGCCAGCGAATCTTCGCTGATGCCGGTGGTGAACAGCTGGTCGCGCGTGTTGAACAGTTCGACCCGCTCGACCAGCGGCGCCACGAAGTGCACGCCCGGGTACAGCGTTCCGGCCAGCGTGCCTTTGGTTTGGCTTACGCGGACGCCGGCCATTCCGCTGGGGACGATCACGATGCCGGCCGAAATCAGCAATGGAGCCCAAGCCAGCATTACCAGCGCAACCGGGATGCGCCAGCGGACTATGGGCGCAAATCCGGGCGGCGGCGTGCCTGCCTGGGGATCGAAATTCAAACGCCTGCGCCGATAGGCGATCAGCAGACAAGCGTCGTAGGAGAGAATGCCAGCGGCGATCACGAACATCGCGATTCCCGCGCTCAACAGCAAATACTTCAGCAACAGCATGGTGGTGCTCCTTTCAATTCTTTTGCGTGTTCTCGGACAAACGTTTTGAAATATCCACTCTGCGGGCAAAGGCCACACGGACGATTTGTCCAAAGATGAGTTCTTCGATCAGCAGAGACGCGGCCAGCGAGAAGGTCAGACCGCCGATGATCACGAGCCCTTGCAGCATCGTTTCCATGATTAGCTCCTGTGCCTTCGCAGGAAGAAAAGCAAGCGGGGAGCCAGAGCTATGTGATTGACAATACTGGAGTTATCGTTGTGCCTTGGTTGGATGGTGTGTCTTCAGAAACGCGGACGTGTCTGGGGTGACACGGGGTTTCGGTCAAGAGCGAATGCGTACGATGGAGATTTCCAGGATGATCCGGAGGAAGTTACTGCCCGGTTTATGGAGCTGCGCTCCCGGAGGCATGAAAATGCACCTGAACCACGTCGTCAACTCTAAGGAAAAGCTTGCTGGGGTTTTTCATTCCCCAGCGCACGTAGGGAACCTGAAACGAAGCCTGCGCGGTCCATGCGCTTCCGGCGAAATTCACTTCGACGGGCAATGTAACTTCGTGCTCAGCGCCATGCATGGTGAACATGCCGTGAACCTGGAGTGTGGAAACGCCTGACACGGCGAGAGTGCCATCGGCGCGATCAGGGCGGAAGACGATTTCCGGATAGCGTCCACTCTCAATTACATCCTTGTGCATTTTGTTATCGCGTGAGGAGTTGCCGGTCTTGCCGCTGGTGGCGTCGAAGGCGATTTCTCCACTGACCTTGCCGGTTGCGGGATCGAAATGAATGACGCCGCGTTTCAACAGGAACGTGCCCTTCACTGTGTGCAGGTTGCCCGCGAGAGTAATATCGGCTTCGCTTCGGGCAGGGTCGAGTTGCAGCAGTAATTCATGGCTAACCGGCGACGGGGCCGGCTGTGCCGCCAGCGCGGCGGCCACGAACAGCAGACCGATCGGACCAAGAACTATCGAACGCAAGGTTGTTGTCATAGATGGCGATGAAGAGACCGGTATGGATTCCGTGGCATTCGTCAGGCTTTTAGCAGTTCCCACCCCAAAGAAATTCCGTTTGCGATGTGATCGCGCGTGGAGCCTTGGCCAACGTGCGTGGCCAACATTCCAGCAAAAGAACGAGGGCTCGACTGGAACACCTGCATGGTGCGCCGCCGCAGACGGGGGTGTTTGGCCATGAACAACATCAGGCGAGCCATGAAGGTGGGACGGCGAATCAGCCTGCGCTGACCCTTTTGATAGCGAGCCAGGTCGCCGCTGGCCAGGCACTCGCCGAGCAGCGCGGCTTGCCGAAAGGCTAGGCAGAGACCTTCTCCGGTGATGGCGTCCACTCCACCGGAGGCGTCGCCCACCAGCACGGTTCGGCCACGGTACACGCGCCGCAATGCTCGCATCACAGTGATCGCGCCTCGTTCGCTGGAAGTGTGCTCGGCATCTTTGAGGCGTGCGCAAAGTTCGGGAAATTCCGCGAGCGCATCTTCAAGCCGCAACTTCGGGTTAGGCGAGACCATGGCTACGCAAACTTCTTCGCGACCGACGGGGGTGGCATAAATCTGGCATTGACGGCCCCAGTGCAGTTCCATAAGGCCGGTCCAGGGCGTGACGCGGTAGTGGCGACGGAATCCGAAGCGTCGACTCTTTTTCTGGAGCGCATCCACGTTGTGTTGATCCAGGTTTGCCCAGGCGCGGACGCGGGAACTGGATCCGTCGGCGCCCACGACCCAACGCGCACGCACCAATTCTCCAGCCACCAGCACGCCTTCCGGATGCATCCCGGTGACCGCAGCCTGCCACAACATGCGAACGCCGCACGCCGCCGCATGGTCCAACAAGACACGATGCAAATGCGTACGCCGGATTCCGAACGCGGTTCCGCGAGGAAACTTCGCCTCGGCTTTCAGGCCGTCGCTGACGAAACGAATGCCGCGGAAGGGATAGGATTCGCCGGCGGGAATCGTGATGCCGAACTGGCGAAGCGCCTCGACTCCATCCGGCATCAGGCCCTCGCCGCAGGGCTTGTCGATTGGCGGAACCGCGCCATCCGCCACCACTACGCTCAAACCGTGGCTCCGCGCCGCGATGGCCGTTGCCAGACCGGCAGGTCCGCCGCCGACTATGAATACATCTACCGGATTTGGGAAACGGTTGCCCATTAAGTGCCGCCTACCATTCGAGCAAAACGAATTCCGAGCAGAACCCTGGACCCATCGCGGCCAGCAACCCGAGCGTACCAGGCGCGGGCCGGCGATTTTTCATAACTTCTTCGAGTACCACCAGCACCGAAGCCGACGATAAATTGCCCGTTCGACGCAAACACTGCCAGGAGACGTCGAGTTCCCCATTTTTCAAGCCGAGCGCCTCGGCGGTGGCTTCCAGAATCTTGGGTCCACCGGTATGCAGCAGCCAGCTGCCGATGTCGGAGCGAGTGAGTCCGCGCTCGGCGAGAAAGTCGTCGAGATCGTGCGCCAGATTCTTACGAACCAGGTCGGGAATTTCGCGCGAAAGAACGATGCGAAAGCCTTTTTCTGAAACGTCCCAACCCATCATCTCTTCCGTGTTGGGATAGAACACAGAGCGGGTGGAGAGGATGCGCGGGCCGGTAAGTCCGCACTCAGCACCGGCGACGATCACAGCAGCAGCGCCGTCGCCGAACAATCCAGCGGAAATCATGTTGGCCATCGAGAGATCTTCGCGCTGCAGTGTGAGCGAGCAGAGTTCGACCGATAAGACCGCAGCGAGCTGATCGGGGTAAGCGCGCACATAATCAGCGGCGCGCGAAATGCCCGCCGCGCCCGCTACACAGCCCAGCCCGAAAATTGGGACGCGGCGAATGTTCCTGCACAATCCCAACTGGTTGATCAGCAGCGCGTCAATAGAGGGGCTGCAGATGCCAGTCACGGAAACAAAAAAGAACGCGCCCAGATTGCGGCCATGCAGACCGGCGTCCGCCAGCGCGCCCGTTATTGCTTTCTCGCCCAATTCCTTGGCCGTGCGAATCCAGTGATGGTTGGCCTCGCCCCAGGTTTTCATCTTCAGGTATTCTTCTTTGGGCAGCGAGAGGTAGCGTCCGTCAACCTCGACGTTACGATGCAAACGCCGCAACACGTGCGGGTTCTCGATCTGATCGCCCCAGTATTCCTGCAACGCGGCCAGCAACGTCGCCTGGGAGTAGTAATGTTGGGGAAAAGCGCTGGCCGCACCAACAATTCGCATGTGAGTTCCCGTTTCGGAGGGCATGGGCGATCTCGCCGCCGAAGTCCCCGAAATTGTATGCCGATTAAAGCAGGTTGGATGCGGATGATCGTGTTAAATTTGTAAAAACTTTGCAAAATAGGACGAACCCGTGAACAGATTCACCATCGGAATACTACTTGGTCTCCTCGTCGTGCCCTGCGGGGCCTATCTGTATTTCACTGGCGGCAGTGTTCCAGTTGCCACCACCGACTCCGACATGCCCTTTGAAACTTTCTTCACGCGCAAGGCTTTGCAGGCGCGCATTGCGAAAGATATGCCGAAGAATGTTCCCCTCCAGGCGAACGAAGCCAACTACCTTGCCGGCGCCGGGCTTTACAAGCAGGATTGCGCGGTTTGCCACGGCTTGCCGCTGGCGCCGAAGTCGGCGATTGCGACGGGAATGTATCCGCGGCCGCCGCAACTGTTCGAGGGAAAGGGCGTGACCGACGATGAGCCGGGCGAAAGCTACTGGAAAATCTTCAACGGCATTCGGCTGACCGGCATGCCTGGGTTCAGCAAATCGCTTTCGGAAGCGCAGATGTGGCAACTGGCGCTGCTGCTGGCCAATGCTGACAAGCTGCCAGCCTCGGTAAAAGCGGCACTGGTCGCACCGGCCGCGAGTGCACCCCCAGCGAACGCGCCCTCCGCGACGACCCCGCCAGCGCCGGGTTCCGCGCCGCCGCCAAAATAAGCCGGTTGGCAAACGTTGTGAATTCGGCATCATTGAGGGAACCAGTGAGCACTAACCCCCAAGGCTTGTCTCGCGCTATCGTGTAGGCATGGCTTTTGGCCGTCCCAGAAAACTCTTTACCGAAGCGGAGATTTACGACTACGCCGTGGGCGCGCTGGCGCGGCGTATGCGCTCGGTCGCGGAAATGAAGCGCCTGCTGCGCAATCGGGTGGAAGCGGATACGGAAATCGGCAAGACGCTGGTGGAACTGATTGTGGTTCGCCTGAAGGACCAGGGCTACCTGAACGATACCAAATACGCGGCGGCCTTCTCGTCGTATCGCCGCGACAACGAGAAATTCGGGCGCAGGCGCGTCGTCACAGACCTGAAGGCGAAGGGAGTCCACGGCGACGTCATCGAAAAGGCAGTTTCTTCCGTCTATGACGACGTGAAAGAGGAGAATCTGGCGCGCGAGTATCTACGGCGCAAACGCCTGCTGAAGCCCAAGAACAAAGACCAGAAACAGACCGCCCGCATCTTCCGCCAGTTGATGCGCGCAGGATTCGGATCCAAGACCATCTTTGCAATCCTGAAAAAATGGGATGTGGACGAAGAAACCCTGAGCGAACTGGAGAACGAGAGTACGGGGGCGTCAGCATGAGTTCCCAGTGTCAAGAAAAGCAGTTCTCAGTTCTCAGTCAGAAGCCTGCGAGGTTGTTCTGAGAACCGAGAACTCTTTGAAACCTGGTTCTTGCGCCATTCCTCGTTCTCTGATAGAACTTTGCCGACCAACCATCTCTGCAATTTCTTTGGAGGAACTATGAAGATGAAGTTCTCACTAATGATCGCAGCTACGCTGCTGGCTCTGACCGCGTTCTCGTATGGCCAGGCCGGAACCGACGTGAAAACAGCCGCCGAAGATACCGGCAAAGCGACCGACACAGCCGCGAAGAAGACGGCGCACGCCACCAAGAAGGCGGCCGTGAAGACCGGCGACGCCACGGAAAAGGCCGCTGACAAAACCGGCGCAGCCACCAAGACCGCCGCTAAGGACACCGGCAAAGCCACCAAGACCGCCGCCAAGGACACGGGCAAAGCCACAGAGAAGGCCGCCGACAAGACTGGCGCAGCCACCAAGACCGCTGCCAAGGATACCGGGAAGGGCGTGAAAAAAGGCACGAAGGTGGTCGGCAAGGACGTGAAAAAAGGCACCGAGAAAACCGCAGACGTAGCGAAATAAGGGAACGACGGGCGTCGTTGCCCGGCGTTCTACTTAGTGTGAGGGCGGGCGTCGCTGCTCGCCCTGTTGCATCGCTCGTTGGGACGCTGGGGCCCGTCTGTCCTTAATCCTCATCCTCAATCCTCATCATCGCTTGGTTTCTGCAGACCGCCGCCGAACATCCTCAGCTGAACATTCTCAGCTGAACATTGTCAGTTGAACAATGATTATCATTTAGAATTTGTCTTTACAGTTCAACCCCATGCTCACAGGCTCCGAAATTCGCCGCAAATTTCTGGACTTCTTCATTCAGAAGGGACACCGCGAGGTGCACTCCTCGTCGCTCGTCCCGGCCAATGACCCGACGCTGCTCTTCACCAACGCCGGCATGAACCAGTTCAAGGACGTTTTCCTCGGCCTCGAAAAGCGCGACCACGCGCGGGCCACGACCTCGCAGAAATGCGTCCGCGCCGGCGGCAAGCACAACGATCTGGAAAACGTCGGCTTTACCAATCGCCATCACACGTTTTTCGAGATGTTGGGAAATTTTTCCTTCGGCGACTACTTCAAGAAAGACGCCATCGCCTACGCCTGGGAACTGATCACTTCGCCGGAGTGGTTTGGGATTGATAAGGCGAAGCTGTACGTGACGATATTTGAAGGCGACCCCTTGGCGTCCGGCATTCCTGGTGGCATTCCCCCGGATGATGAGGCGGAGAAGTTGTGGCTTGGCGTGAGTGTTCCGAAAGAACGCATCTTCGCGATGGGAATGAAAGACAACTTCTGGCAGATGGGCGACACGGGTCCCTGCGGCCCTTGCAGCGAGATTCACTATGACATGGGCGTGAGGGCGTCGGAGCAGGGCCACGTCGATTGCAGGTTCCCATGCGATTGCGGACGCTATGTCGAACTCTGGAATTTGGTTTTCATGCAGTACGACCGTCAGCCGAGAGCGAAAGCTCCCATGATGCTCGGATTCAAACCTCTGCCGAAGCCGTCGATTGATACGGGTGCGGGACTGGAGCGGTTGGCGGCCGTGCTGCAGGGCGTGATTTCGAATTACGACACGGATTTGTTCACGCCGCTGATCAAGCGGGCGGCGGAGTTGACAGGAGCTTCGCTCAAAAAGGAACTCGACAAGGAAGCTCATACCAAGTCGGCAGCTTCCTTGCGGGTGATCGCCGATCACGCGCGTGCTACTGCGTTCCTTATAGCCGACGGCGTGGTCCCGTCAAATGAAGGTCGTGGCTACGTACTGCGTAAGATCATGCGGCGGGCCATGCGACACGCGTGGTTGCTCGGTCAGAGGCAACCTGTGGTGATGAGCGAGATGGTCATCTTGGTTCAGAAGATGATGACGGACGTTTACCCTGAGCTGACCGCGAGCGGCCAAGTGATCAGAGTCGTCAACGAGGAGGAGCGAAGATTCCATCATACGATGGAAGTCGGCCTCGAAAAACTCGAGGAACTGATTAACGCCGCGATTGCTCTTCGTCGGCACCGTGCCCTAGAGCGCGTTATTGACTGGAGCCAAGCCGCAACCAACAAGGCCTATGCAGACGAGATTTTCCGTGTAATAACAGTTTCCGAACCGAATCTTCCCGAAAGAGATGCTGATGCAATTCAGCTCTTGTTGGTTCAGCTAACGGCTCTCGATCAAAGCAGTCGTAGCAAACTCGAAACCCAACTTCGCAGTGCACTTAACGCCCCTGCGACTGTGCCCGGTGCGGATGCCTTTAAGCTTTATGACACCTTTGGCCTGCCATTAGATTTCATAGAGGACGCAGTCCGCGACGCCAGACTCACCTTCGACCACGAGGGTTTCGACCGCGCGATGGCCGAGCAGCGGGAGCGCGCCCGTGCCTCCTGGAAAGGCGCGGCCAAGCAGACGGCTAATCCCGCCTACCAGCAGCTCCCGAAGTCCGATTTCGAAGGCTACCGCCAGACGCGCTCAGACAACTGCGAAGTACTCGCCATTATCAAAGGCGGCCAAGGCGCTCAGGAACTCAAGCCCGGAGATTCCGGCGAGATCATCCTCGATCACACCCCCTTCTACGCCGAATCCGGCGGGCAAGTCGGCGATCGGGGATGGTTCTACTCCGACGATCACAACACTGTCGTCGCCGAAGTGACTGGGTGCTACTACCCTGTGCAGGGCGTGCGTGCGCATCAGGTTGTCATGAAGTCCATTCACGCGGCAGTAGGAACGTCAAAATCCCCACCCTCCGCAAAAAACGCGGAAGGGTGGGGCACCCTCCGCGTTGGCGATAAAGTGGACGCCGTCGTCAACACGGAAACGCGCGCGTCGACTATGCGCAATCACACGGCCACGCATCTGCTCCACGCGGGCCTGAGAGAAGTGCTGGGCAAGCATGTGAAGCAGGCGGGGTCGCTGGTTGCTCCCAATCATCTGCGCTTCGATTTCTCGCATTTCACTGGGGTCGAAGATGAAGAACTGCAGGACATTGAAGACATCATCAACAAAGAAGTTCTGAGCAACGAGCGCGTTGAGATTGTCGAGAACGTTCCAATTGACGTGGCCGTTAACGAGTATCACGCGATGGCGTTGTTCGGCGAGAAATATGGCGACAAGGTGCGCGTGATCAAGATCGGCGATTTTTCGACCGAACTGTGCGGCGGCACGCACACCGGCGCGACCGGCGAGATCGGACTGATCAAGATTCTGAAAGAGGGAAGTGTGTCTTCCGGCGTGCGGCGCATTGAGGCTGTGACTGGCGAAGGGTCGCTGCGCCACTTCCGCGAGGATCATGAAGTCGAGAGTTTTGTGTCAAGTCTTGCCCACCCAAAGACTCATGTGTCTCCCCGCAAAACGTTGGAAATCTTGCTTCATATTAAGGACGAAGAGATCAAGCGGCTGACGCGTGAACTCGATCAGGCGCGGATGAAGTCGGCATCATCGAGCACGGCCAACATCGGCGAGAAAGTCAGAGAAGTTCGCGGCGTGAAAGTCCTTACCCACCGCGTGGACAATCTGGAGCGCGCGCAGATGCGCACGCTGGTCGATCAACTGCGTGACAAGCTCGGCTCGGCCGTGGTCGTGCTGGGCTCGGCGTCGAATGGGAATGTTTCGCTGATCGTCGGCGTTACCAAGGACCTCACCGGCCGCATTCAGGCGGGAAAAGTCATCGGGCCGGTGGCGCAAAAAGTCGGTGGCAAAGGCGGCGGGCGTCCGGACCTGGCCGAAGCGGGCGGCAAGGATGCAGCGGCGCTGGACTCGGCGCTGGACTCGGTGTACAACGTCGTAGAGACATTGCTGGGGTGACGCGGTGCCGAGCTTTTCTACCCCATCAAGCCAACACCGGGCTTGACAGGGGCCCTGGTTCGCTCGGCTCCCCGGACGAGGGCGTCCGGGGCTACGTGTTCTGGGTGGCGCAATGGATGATCGGATTCATTTCATCGAGCACCATGGCAAGCAGATTCTGCTGCTGGACTTTTCGCACGCCAACGCCCACGAGATGCAGCTTCTGCTGGAGTATGTACGGGTCACTGTGGCGAAGCATCCGCGCGAGTCGCTGGTCACGCTCGCCGACCACACCGGCGCCACCATCGATCACGCGGTCGCTATGAAGATCAAAGAGGTGTTGACGCTCGACCGTCCGTTTGTAAAAAAGACGGCGTGGGTGGGCACCGGGGGGATCCCGCGCGCCTTTATGGAGAACTTTCACAACTTTTCCCAGCGCGAGATTGTCGCGTTCAAGACGCGGGAAGAAGCGATGGACTGGCTGGTGGAGGAACAGTGATTCGTGGATAGTGAATAGTGGATAGTGGATAGTAGACAATAGCTCCTGGCCGACTGGCCAATAATTACCCTCCACTATCCGCTGGGGTTTTCATTTCCTTCCTTGGAGGTGCTTCATGGGCCGGCCCCTGGTCAACAGTGAAGCAGTTTTCTACGGCAAGTTCGTTAATGCCGCCTACGCGATGTTCAAGCGGGAGCCCCCAACCTCAGGCCCGTACCCCTGCCGGGCGAGATTCCCGACCCCTACGAACTGGTGGCGTGGATCCACATGACCGATTTTTTCCTCGACGACGAGGTGCCAATGTTCTACGGGTTCGTGGCACAAAACAGGAGCACTTATCAAGAATTCATCCTGGCAATTCGCGGCACCGAGGGCAAGATCGAGTGGTGGGACGACGCGACCGCATGGCCGGTTCCCTTCAAAGCGGTTCAATCCGCAGGGCGTGTTCACGAGGGTTTCGACAGAATCTATAGCAGCATGCGGATTGAAAGACGTCGCAGCGCCGAGGAGGTACGGACTGTTGCTGTGGAGGAGCCGTTAACCGGCTCTTTCGCGGAACAGCTTGAGCAGTTGCACTTGCACATGGAACGGACCAGCATCAAAAAAGCGCTGATCCGCGAAGATAAAGGGAGGCCTGATCGGACCTATGTGGTGACAGGACACAGCCTGGGATCGGCGCTCTGCACTTTGTTTGTGATGGAGAATAGAGAAAAGGGAAAGTTCGACGTGACCACGCTCTGCACATTCGCATCGCCTCGCGTTGGCGATGCGGAATTCGTGCGCCTGTTCGATGAATTGCCGATCACATCGTGGCGCATCGTCAATACCTGCGATATTGTCCCCAAAGTCCCGCTGTGGATTCCGGTCTTTTTCAACTACCACCACGTGAATACAGCCTACAAGTTTTCCTCCTTGGGCACGGTGAAGTTCGGCGCCATGTGCTGGCATGCGATGGGGACGTATCTGCACTGGCTGGATGGGAGCCTGCCGGTGGACCCTGAGTGCAAGCAGTAGGGAGTTGTTTACATAGCCATCTTAAATAGCTATAATAAGAACATGAAAGTTAGCGTAGCCGATGCCAAGAACAAACTTCCCGAGTTGATTCGGGCGGCCGAAGGTGGAGAGCCAGTGACCGTCTGCCGCCGGGGTGTGCCCGTGGTGGACATTGTGCGAACGAAAGAACCCACTCGCAAGATCCGGACCTTGGGGACACTGAAGGACAAGATTCAAGTGCTTGACCCGAACTGGTGGAAGCCGATGACGGCGGAAGAGGTAGAAGACGTCCTCTCGGGACGTGAGTGACGTGCGCCTGCTGCTTGATACGGCAGTTCTGATTTATGCGGTACAGTCGCCGGAACGTCTCAGCAAGCGCGCCAGCGCTGCCCTGCGGAATCCCGAAAATGTTCTCGAACTGAGCGCGGTCTCCCTTGCTGAACTTGCCATCAAGGCATCCATCGGCAAACTCGCGGTCTCAGAGTCCGTGGCGCGGCAGGCCGTCGAAGACCTGGACATTCGCGTGCTTCCCTACACGTTCGAACACGCGCTCCGTCTATTTGGCCTGCCCCTGCACCACAGCGATCCCTTCGACCGTCAGATCATTGCGCAAGCGTTGGCGGAGAAGATTCCCGTCGTGAGTCCGGATCAGAAGTTCGGTCTTTACGAAGGGCTCAAAGTTATCTGGTGAGGGCTGCAGTTCCTATTCTCGCTCGTTTAGCTAGAGCCGCCAACTGTGCAAATTAGCCCTCGCATGATAGCTTTGCGCTGTTATGGCAGACTGGCGCGTCGATAACGCGAAATGGACTCGTGGAGCGGCGCTGAGTTTCAAGAAGTACACGCGGCCGAGAGAAGATTGGGACCATGATCACTGCGAAGGATGTTGGGCCAAGTTTATGGAATCCGACTCGCCGGAAGTACTGAGAGAGGGGTATGTCACTGAGGACGGGAGTCGTTGGATATGTCCCGAATGCTTTGGTGAATTGAAGGAAGAGATGCAATGGAAGCTCGTTTAGCAGGCGCGTTGGGGACCTAGAACTATTGACCAGCGACTAGCGACTGCTCCTTTCAGCTTCTCCACTTCAATGTCACCGGCCCCGCCATCGGGTGCCGGAACTCGCCGCCATTCTTCTTCATTTCCAGCATGGCGTTCTTGAGGCCGAAATACCATTTTGCGGGGCGGTCGGCGTCGTCGATCAGCATTAGATGCGGGTTGTGTTTCAGGCCTTCGGACTGGAGTTCCATGGTGCGCCGATCCTGCTCCACGAATTTGGCGAAGACGAACTTCAGCAGCTCGGGGCCGAAGGGAAACCAACGAAACAGGTTCCAGGCGGCCACTACGTCGATGCGGCACTGGTTGCGCGTGATGGGAGTTACCGTGGTCAGGCTGGAGAACCAGTATTTGCCGGCGCGAATAATTTCCGATCGCAAATTGGGCAGGACGAAATCAATGGTCGTGGTGATCGAATCGGTGTCGGCGTAGAGTCGCAGAAGTTTGTAGGGAGCGCTGTTGGAACTGGGCGTGTGCGCGCTCATGCGAAATCCGTAGGAGATGGGTTCGAAGTTCTTGCGCTTCTCGTGGATCGAATGCCGCGTGCGCCACCACCACGCCTGGTGCACGAAGGGGCCGTGTGCGGGATCCATCAGGCCGATGATGCCGTGGTCGACGGAGCAAGGTAGGTCGGCGGTGAGGTAGGCGGTTTTGTAATGCTCGCTGAATTTCGGAATCTCGGGGGCCGGAGCCGGAGCGGGCGCGGACTTCGAAAATCCGGCGCCGGCTGGGCCGGGATCGGGAATGAAGACCCAGATGAAATCGTCGCGCTCTTCGCAGGGACAGCTGCCGGCGTAGATGCGGTCGATTTTCAGGTTCTGCTCGGCCACCAGCGACGGGATCAGCTGGCACTGGCCGGTGTGGGCGTCGAATTTCCAGCCGTGGTAGCAGCATTCGATTTGCTGGCCGTCGAATTGTCCGCAGGATAGCGGCATGCCACGATGAGGGCAGGCGTCGCGCAGGGCAAAGGGTTGGCCTTTTTGGTCGCGTCCTCGTCCAATGACTAGCGGTTGTTCCAGCAACATGATCTTGGCGAGTTCTCCGCGACTGAGTTGATTTGCCGGTAGGGCGCGGTACCAGAAACCGAAGAGCATGAGCGCATCGGGCGTCTGAGACTGGAGTGGGAAGTCGTCAGGCATTGAACAGGTGAGAATACCGCAGCGGCCGCAAAATCAAAACCTTGAACCACAGAGGACATAGGGGAACACAGAGGAAATACTCAGAAGAACTGGGTTGACTGAGAACCAAGAACTGAGAACGGAGAAAAGTTAGCCTTCGAGTTTGAAGCGAGTTTCGGCCAAACGATAGAGACGCCGCCAGAGCAGGCGGTTCGTAGTAACGACCACGGCGGCCAAGGCAATTGTGCTGGCGAGGAGAACATCGAAATTTTTCGTATCGGTGGCGGCGGAGATCATGGCGCCGATGCCCACGGTCGAGTAGGTCTGGCCTTTGAAGTGGAAATATTCGGCGACGATGCTGGCGTTCCAGGCGCCGCCGGACGCCGTAATCAGACCGGTAACGAGAAAAGGAAAGATTCCGGGCAGGATCAGTGTGCGCCAGCGCTCCCAGCCGCGGATGCCGAAAACGCTGGCCGCTTCTTTCAAGTCGGTGGGAATGGCGATAGCGCCGGCGATCACGTTGAACAAGATGTACCACTGCGTGCCGAGAAGCAGGAGGACGATCGAGCCCACGCCCAGGCCTCCGCCGAGGCGAATCAGGACCAGCAGCACAACCGGAAACAACGCCGTGGCCGGCACCGAGGCGGCAATCTGCGCGAGGGGCTGCGCGATGCGCGCCATCCGCGGGTTGAATCCGATGGCAACACCAACCGGGATGGTCCAGAGAGCGCCGAGCACGAGCGTGAGATTCACCCGCAGGAAGGTTGCGGCGAGGCCGATGCCGATCTGGTGGAATTCCGAGCCGCGCAGGCCGGTCAGGATCATGACGACGCGCACCACGGCGTATCCGATCGCGCTGAGAGCAGCGATTCCAGCGATTCGCAAGAGCCACAAAAGCGCTCCGTTCTCGCCTGCCGATTCGGCGCCAACCTGGTGGCGGGCAAAGTATTGAATTATTTCTTCGCGGAGGGGACGAATTGCCCGCTTGCGAAAGAGCGCGACGCCACGGGAACGCTTAAGAAACTCGAGCACCCATGAAGAGGGGGCACTTGCGCTCTCGACTTGCTCCATCTTGAATTTGTCGGCCCAGGCAATTACGGGACGCCATACGAACTGGTCGATGAGCACAATCACCGCGATCATGGTGACAATGCCCAGGAGAATAGAGCGTGTGTCACCGTTGTCCGCGGCGGCCTGGAGATAGGAGCCGAGGCCGGGCAGACGGAAATCGCCAAATTGCTCGCAGGCCATCAGGAAGAACCAGGCTCCAGCCACCGACATCATGGAATTCCATACCAGGCCGATGGTCGCGAAGGGCAGCTCGATCTGAAGAAAGCGCTGCCACCAGTTGAAGCGGTAGATGGTGGCCGCTTCCCGCATCTCGCGCGGAATGCTTTTCAGCGATGCGTAAAAGCTGAAAGCCATGTTCCACACCTGTCCGGTAAAGATGAGGAGGACCGCGCCTAGTTCGACGCCTAATTGACGTCCGGGAAAAAGCGCGGCCATGGCCAGCATCACGCCAGGAAGAAAGCTCAATACCGGAATGGATTGCAGAACGTCGAGCAACGGAATCATGAAGCGTTCGGCGCGCGGGCGGTAGGCGGCGATGTATCCGTAGCTGACCGCGAAGAGCAGGCTGAGCACGTAGGCCAGCGCGATGCGCAGCAGAGAATACGCGGCATAGACGGGAAGGTCGCTGGGGCTGCGACTGATCTCGACCAGCGGTTTGAAGGGGCCGAGCCAGGTGCGGCCGACTTCCACAACGCCATAGAAGAGCGCCAGGCCGCCGGAAAACATGATGAGGTCGGGCAGGCTCGCCGCGCTGGGACGCGGCAGCACCGTCCAGATGCGAACCAGCGGCTGGAAAACGATTCGCTGCGGACGCTTCACAACTGCACCGGAGTGGTCGGTGGATGAGGCTCTCCGACGGGCTCGGCGAGGACCAGCAGGTGGGATTCGCGGTCAAAGTCGAAGATTTCAGCGTAGCGGCCCCAGTTCATGGCGGTATCGAATTGCCGCTGCACCTCATCCTCGCTGAAGTGCTCGTCAAGGATGTCGTAGAAAAATTCCTGCGAAATGGAGCGATCCGCTTTGGCGTGCAGAATGCTGTCGATCTGCTGCAGGATCATGACGTGCTTAAGCGCGGCCTGGCGGAAGAGAATTTTCCGGGTGAGAATGTCGGCTTCGGCGAAGCCAGCGCCCTCGGCGGTAATCTGAACGTCGCCTTCTTTCAAGTTGGCGAAACCAAGCAGCACGGAAGCCTCGATGATCGGAAGCAGGTCTTCGGCATCCATAATGAGGACTTCGGCGAGACGATGAAGATATTCCTGTCCGCCGCGGTCCTGTAGCAGTTCGAGCAGACCGGCGATGCCCCCAACGCGCGCGTGTGGAAGCATCTGGTATTTCTGGCGAGCCGGCTTTTGCGCGGTTGCCGTAGCCTCGGGCACAGGCAGCGCGAGTTGGGGCTGGGTCATAATCTTGTAGATGTAATCCACCAGGTCGACAAAGCGCGGCGATTTGCGATCGCGAGGATAAGCGAGTTCGATGGGAAAATCGGCGCGCACCCACGCCGGATTTCTTGCCAGTACGATGACGCGATCCGCCAGCAGCACGGCTTCTTCGATATTGTGCGTGACGATGAAAATGGCGCTGGTCGGCATCTTCTTACTCAGCCAGAGTTCGAGCAATTCATTGCGCAGGTTTTCCGCGGTGAGCACATCGAGCGCCGAAAAAGGCTCGTCCATGAAGAGGACTTCGGGCTCCACCACCAGGGCGCGTGCGAAGCCGACGCGCTGTTTCATACCGCCAGAAAGCTCTTTCGGGTAGGCGCTCTCGAAGCCATCGAGTCCGACGGTGTCGAGAATGCGCAAGGCGCGTTTGTGACGCTCTATGGCGGGGACTCCACGCGCTTCGAGCGGGGCTTCGACGTTGTCGAGCACGGTCAGCCAGGGGAACAGAGCAAAACTCTGGAAGACGATGGCCACCCCGGCGTTCTGCGACGTAATGGGCTGCCCATGCCACAGAACTTCGCCCGATGAAGGCTGGCTGAGTCCAGTCAGAATCCGCAGCAAGGTGGATTTGCCGCAGCCGGAGGGACCGAGCAGGGTGACAATTTTGCCAGGCTCTACGTCGAGATCGACGGGCGCAATAACTTCAATGCGGTTCCCATCCGGCTGCTCGTAGAACTTCTCGACCTTTAGGGCGCGAATGATGGGCTGGGTGGGCTCTGTCACGGCGTCGTACTCCAGACGATTCGATCAATTTGCTTCGCCAGCGAGAATACACTACTCAGGCCGCCCAATCTCCATCGTCGTGCGCGCTGGCGGCCGCCGGCAACGGCTGCGGCAGGCGGTCGGAAACCTCGGCGAGGGTGGCGAGTTTCTCCGCCAACTCCGGGCGCAGCAACTCGGCGGCAAAACGCCAGCGCCAGTTCCCTTCCTGGCGGCTTGGGACGTTCATGCGCGCATCACTCCCCAGCCCCAACACATCCTGTAACGGCACCACCGAGAGGCTGGCCACGGAATTGGAGGCGGCGCGAATCATCGCCCAGTGGATACCGTCTTCACACGCGCCCAAGTACGCTTCCGCTTGCTGACGCTCGTATTCGCTGGCGGCTGATTCCCACCAGCCGAGCAGCGTGTCGTTGTCGTGCGTGCCGGTGTAAACAACCTTTTCGGGGGTGAAAGTGTGAGGCAGATGGGCGTGTGCGCCGACATTGCCAAACCCAAATTGCAGCACGGCCATGCCGGGAATCTTGAGGCGTTCGCGGAGGGCGTGCACGTCGGGTGTGATGTATCCGAGATCTTCCGCGAAAAATGGGAGCCCGCCCAGAGCCTCGCGCAGCTTCAAAAATAAATCGTCTTTCGGCCCATCGACCCAGCGGCCATGAACTGCAGTGGGCTCGCTGGCCGGAATCTCCCAGTACTGCGCGAAGCCGCGAAAATGATCGAGGCGGATGTAGTCAAAATTGTGCGTGGCCCAACGCATCCGGTCGATCCACCACGAGTATCCCTGCTCCCGCATCACGTCCCAGCGATAAAGAGGACTGCCCCAACGCTGGCCGTCTTTGCTGAAAAAATCCGGGGGCACGCCGGCGACGACTTCGGGATCGAGGTCGGAGTTCAGGCAAAACAGATCGGGGTGGGTCCAGACATCGGCGCTATCGAAATTCACGAAGATTGCGATGTCGCCCACGACGCGAATGGAACGCTCGGCGCAATAGGCACGAAGCGCCTGCCACTGTTCGAAGAAAAAGAACTGCACGGCGCGACGCACATCGAGTTCGTCGCGCATTTCGGTGTGCGCCTTCTCGATCGCCAACGGATCACGATGCGTCAGTTGGCGGGGCCACCGGTTCCAGCTTTCCAGGTGGAAACGGGCGCGCAAGGCGTCGAACAGCACGAAGTCGTCGAGCCACCATTGGTTTTGTCGGCAGAAGGTCTGGTAACGCGAGCGGGCATGTGGCGGAGCCGAACGCACAAAGTTGTGCGCCGCTTCAAATACCAGGGGCAGCTTGTGGTGGAAGACCGATGAGTAATCGACGGGCTCGACAGCGGTGGTCAGGGCGTCGACCTGGGCGTGGTCAAGCCAGCCACGATCGGCAAGCCGCTCCAGACTGATCAGCAATGGATTTCCGGCAAAGGCCGAAGTGGAAGAATAGGGCGAGGCTCCGTAACCGAGCGGGCCTAGAGGGAGCACCTGCCAGAGACCCTGGCGCGCGGAGGCAAGAAAATCCGCGAAGGCATACGCCGACGGACCAAAGTCACCGATCCCGCCGCGCGAAGCGAGCGAGGTGGGATGAAGCAGAATTCCGCTGGCGCGCGGGAAAGGCATGCAAAATCAGTTCTCAGTTGTCAGTTCTCAGTTCTCAGTGGATGGTCATCAGCTCGCAGCACCGACTGGGAACTGAGAACTTCTTCGCTACGAACCTTCTTGCGCCGTCTGCCGGGTCAGGTTCTTCATCTCTTCCTGATTGACCTTGAGCCGGTTGGATTTTTCCATGTCCTTGCGCAAGTTGGTAACGAACACCCCGAACAAATCGTTCTGCTTGGTTTCGAGAAGCGACTGGCGGATCTGGTCCTTCTTCTCGGCGAAGTCCTGATCCGTCGGCGCCTGTTTTTCGAGAAGGTGAGCGACCACGCCGTTTGCGCCGGCGGTGATCGGGCCGCTGATCTCGCCGGGATTCAGTGCGAAGATCGCACTTGCATTGGTCATGGAACCGAGGTCAGGAACCTGGCCATCGGGCAGCACCAGTTCGCTGGTCTTCACCGTCGCACCCAGATCTTTGGCGGCTTTCTTCAAATCGTGCGCAGCCTTGGCCCGGTCAGAGAGTTCCTGGGTCTTCTGGTGCAACAGAAAGGCGGCGCGCTCGTTCTTGAACTCGCTTTCGACCCGCGAACGAATCTCCTCAAATGTAGGCGTAGCCGGAGGCTTGATGGCGAGCAGTTGGAAAACCACGTAGCCTTGCGGGACTTGCACCACATCAGGCGGGGCCTTCTCTGCCTCATTGAAGACGGCCTCCATAAACTGCGGATTCGCAGTCAGTCCGGGCAGGTTATCTGTGCGGCTGAAGAAGTCGGTGGTAATAGCCGTCTGATCTTTGGCGGCAGCAGCCTTGTCGAATCCGTCAGTACGCGCCTGGCTGAGCAAGGCATTCGCCGCTGCTTCCGCGGCGCGCGCCGTTTTCTGCTGCTTCACTTTCTCTTCGATCTCGCTCTTCACGTCGGGGAGGGTCTTGAGATGAGCGTCATGCTTGTCTTCAACGCGGATGATGTGGAAGCCGTAGGTGCTCTTGATCAGGTCGCTAGTTTGCCCCTTGCCGAGCGAAAATGCCGCCTTCTCGAATTCAGGTACGGTGCGGCCGCGGCCGATCCAGCCGAGTTCGCCGCCGCTCTTGGCGCTGCCCGGATCGTCAGAGTATTTTCCCGCAAGTTTCGCAAAGTCTCCGCCTGCCTTGAGTTCCTTCAACACCCCTTCGGCCTTCACCCGCGCATCGGCAACGGCTTTCTCATCTTCCTTGGCACCGGGAGTGGGCAGCGGAGTCTTGATCAGAATGTGGCTAACCTTCACCTGTTCGGGGACGCGGTACTCGTCGCGGTGCTGATCGTAATAGGCTTGCAGATCCTGATCGGTTGCCGTCGCCGCCGCGGCAATTTTTGCGTTATCCACAACGACATACTTAATCTGCCGCTTTTCCGGAATGGAGTTGTTGTAGGCCGCTTTGTTGCGTTCGTAATAAGCCCTGAGTTCCGCTTCGGCGGGATGCAGGCCCTTCAGAATGTCGGCCTGCGTGACCACGGCGTATTCGAACTTCACCTTAGTGTTGCGGCGATTGAATTCGTCGCGAACTTCGGTGTCCCCGACGAAGGCGCTGCTGGCAACCAGGGCGCGCAACTCGCGGACAAGAACAAAGTCCTTCTCCAGCGCTTCAAACTGAGGGACGGTCAGGTCATTGCGCTGGACGAAGTTTTCGTACTCTTCCTGCCCGATGAACTTGCCGTCGGGAAAGAGCATGGGGCCAAGCTGCCCGTGCTGGAGTTCATCGCGGAGTTCGTCATCGCTGACGCGCAAACCCAGATGGCGCGCCTCGGCAACCAAGGTCTTCTCATTGATGAGTTGCTCGGCAGCCTGACCCGCAAAATAGGGCAGCAACATGCTAGCCTGCGGTCCGCCGCGAGGAAACTGCTGACGGATCATGGCGCGGGCCTCACGCTGCACCTCGGGCACGGTCACTTGCTGATCACCAATCGTGGCTAGGACGCCAGCCGGGGGCGCGCCAATGCCAAGACTGGAGCCGATCCCGCCGGGAATCAGCGTAATCGCCATCGAGGCGCAGATGAGGACGAGAAGCGCACCGAGAATAATTTTCACGGTTGGCCCTGCATTTTGAAGCTGTCGAATCATAGTGGGATAACTCCGTTAGATTGTTCCACGCTGGAAGCGAGAATTAATGATTATAAACTAGCGATCGAGATGCCAGCCGGAGGCAAAACGAAACACCGCTGTTTCAACTCCGCTGCAATTCGCCAAAACCTAACGGAAACTTCGCAGAACTCCGCTGTTGAATCGAATTAATAAAGGTGTTATGAACATAGGGCGGTTCCACACGACGATTGGACGGCTTTCATTTCTTTATTAAGGACACTCTTATGAAGACGTTGCGACTCCTGATCCCGTTTTTCGCGCTGGCGGTCGCCAACGCCCAGCCCGGCCTCCCTCCGGCCCGGACGTTTCCTTTGCGCGACGGATGGGCCTTGCAGTCTTCCGCGAAAATAACAGCGACGGGCGCAGCAATCTCCAGCGCAACCTTCAAGACCAGCGACTGGATCCGCGCGACGGTTCCGACGACGGTAGTAGCGGCGCAAGTCAAGAACGGGTTGCTGCCCGATCCGTTTTACGGCATGAATCTGCGGCAGTTTCCGGGGATCAATTATCCCGTCGGCTTTAATTTTTCGAATATTCCGATGCCTCCCGACAGCCCCTACGCGGTTTCCTGGTGGTATCGCAAAGAATTCACTGTGCCCGATCGGTTCGCCGGAAAAACAGTGTGGATGAACTTTCGCGGCATCAACTATCGCGCCAACATTTTTCTCAACGGAAAGCAGATCGCCAACTCAAATGAAGTCGCCGGGGCATGGCGGACCTACGAGTTCAACGTAACGTCAGCCGTCAAACAAGGAACGAATGTGCTGGCGGTGCAGGTCTGGGCGCCCACGGAAAACAACCTGGCTATCACCTTTGTGGACTGGAATCCGGCGCCCCCCGACAAGAACATGGGGCTGTGGCGTGAGGTGTATTTGACCGCCAGTGGACCGGTCGCGTTGCGGCATCCGGCAGTGCTCTCAAAGGTGGATTCGCCCGAGAACAACGCGGCCCACTTGACGGTAACCGCGCTGGTGAAAAATGGCAGCGATCAGCCCGTAAGAGGGACGCTGAAAGGCAAGATCGAGAACATCGAATTCGCGCAACCAGTGGAACTGGCGGCGGGAGAGTCCAAAGACGTGGTTTTCTCGCCTGACCAATATCCGCAGCTCAACCTAATTAATCCGCGGCTGTGGTGGCCGGCGCAGATGGGAACGCCGAGCCTGTACGATCTGCAGCTTTCGTTTGAGGTCAACGGCAAGGTTTCCGATGAATCACGTACGAAGTTTGGCATTCGCGAGATCACGTCCGAAGTCGCCGAGCAGGCGCCGGATCGCTTGAAGCGCCTGTTCAAGGTCAATGGCAAGAACATCCTGATTCGCGGAGGCGGCTGGACACCCGACCTGATGCTGCGCCAGACCTCGACGCGGCTCGCCGATGAGTTCCGCTATGTGCGCGATATGGGACTGAACACGGTGCGTCTGGAAGGCAAGATCGAAACCGAGGAATTCTTCGAAATGGCCGACCAGCAGGGAATCCTGGTAATGGCTGGATGGTGCTGTTGCGATTTCTGGGAGCACTGGGGCAGTTGGAAAGATGAAGACTTTGAGATTGCAAAAGCCTCATTGCGCGACCAGATGTATAGGCTCAGGAGCCATCCCAGCCTGGCGATGTGGCTGAATGGCAGCGACAATCCTCCACCGCCGGACGTGGAAGAGATGTACCTAAAAATTGAAGCGGACCTGCGGTGGCCGAATCCGATCGTCTCTTCGGCCACGGCGAAGCCCGCCACGGTGACGGGCGAAAGCGGCGTCAAGATGAGCGGACCTTATGAATACGTGGCGCCTTCGTATTGGACGACAGATCCATACTTTCGAGCGGACGAAAATCTGTGCAACCCCGGCGGATGCGGCGGCGCCTACGGCTTCAACACCGAAACCAGCATGGGGCCAGCAGTTCCGCCGATTGAAAGCGTTGAGCGCATGGTTCCAAAAAACCATCTCTGGACGGCGGAGGGGCCGCTGGACGAATACTGGAATTTCCACGCCGGCGGCGGCTCTTTCAAAACCATAAAAGTGTTCACCGATGCGCTGAACGCGCGCTACGGAAAGGCGAGGAGCGCGGAAGACTTCACCTACAAATCTCAGCTCATGGCCTACGAAGGCGTGCGCGCCATGTACGAGGCCTACAGCCGCAACAAGTACACCTCGACGGGCGTCATCCAGTGGATGCTGAATAACGCCTGGCCGTCGACGATCTGGCATCTCTACGACTACTATCTGCGGCCGGGCGGCGGATATTTCGGTGCCAAGAAAGCCATGCAGGCGCTCGACCCGGTCTATGGCTACGACGATCACTCGGTGTGGCTAGTGAGCAGCCAATATGCGGATGCCAAGGGGCTGAAAGTCGCGGTGCGCATATTCAATCTGGATGGAACGCAGAAGTTTTACAAAGACGCTGCGCTCGATGCGGCTGCCGACAGTACTGCGAAGGTGTTTGAGCTTCCGCAGATCGAAGGACTGTCACCCGCATACTTCCTGGATCTTCGTGTCACCGATGGCAGCGGTAGGCTGGTTGGGTCGAACTTTTATTGGCTCTCGACAAAACCGGAGACGCTCGACTGGGCAAAGTCGAATTGGTATATGACGCCGACCGACTCGTATGCCGACTACACCTCACTCGCGGAGTTGCCCAAAGTGAGGCTGAATGTATCGAGTCGCAGCGAGCGCAGCCGCGAAAATGGGGTGACTCGTGTTGTCGTCGAAAATCCCAGCAAGTACCTGGCGTTCTTCGTGCGCTTGAAGCTCAAGGGCAAGGGCGGCGAAGAAATTCTGCCGGTTGTCTGGCAGGACAACTACATCTCGCTGCTGCCCGGCGAGAAGCGGGAAATCACGGCAACCTATCGCGCCAGCAGCCTGGGAACAGTGACGCCTGCGATCGAAGCAAGCGGTTGGAACGTGGAGTGAGGCAGTTGCAGAGGTCAGAGGTCAGATTGCAGAGGTAAAACCAGCTAACGTCCAAGTCTAACGGTTCTCACCTCTGCACTCTGACCTTCTACCCCTCATCTGCTGGAATATCGAAGTTCACCAGGTCTTCGCGGAAGCCACGCGTCCTCCAGGCTCCAAAGGCGATCCCGCAAACCATCCAGATAGACCCCGTGATGAGAGCCAGATTGGACAGGTGAATCCAGATGAAAAGGCAAATAACGAAGCCCAGAATCGGTGGAATCAGTTGCCCCACGCTCCGGTCGTTGCCGCGGATGAAATAGTGGGTGAGCGCCGCCAGATTTACGCCCATGAACGCGATCAGCGCGCCGAAGTTGAGTAACTGGGCGCCATTGTCGTAGGTAATGAGGAAGGCTCCCATCAGTGCAATCGCCCCCACGAACATCACGTTATTCGCCGGGATCCGTGTCTTCGGATGAATGGCTCCAAAGAACTTCTTCGGAATCGCGTCGCTGCGTCCCATGCCGTAAAGCAGCCGCGCCGCGCCTAGTTGCGACCCCAAGCCGGAACCAGTGGTGGCGATCAGCAGGGTCAGGCTAATGACCTTGGTCATGAAAACACCGCCCGCAATGCCAGCGACGTGGCTGAATACATTCTCGTCGCCAAATTGCGAGAAGACACCGAAGTCCTTACCGAAGTGCTGGTAACTGAGCAACTGAGCGCCATAGACCTCGGCGGCAGCTAGAAATCCCGTGATTACACAAACCAGTACCGTCGCCAGAAAAATGTTCCGCTTCGGGTTCTCCACCTCTTCCGACAAGGTCGAAATGCCATCGAAACCAATATAGGTCAGGACGGCCACCGAGGTACCGTGAAACACCCGGTTCACGGTAAAGGTTTGAGGATTGTAAAACGGGTGCAGAAAATAGGCTTCCGGATATTGCGGCAGGCGGAAGATGTATCGGACCGTGTACCAGAAAAACACCAGGATGACCGCGCCCATGACGGCGCAGAGTGTCTTATTGATGCGGGCCGATGTCTGGACGCCGCGCAGGTTGAGTGCCGTAAACAAGCACGCAAAGAACAACGGCCAGATCAGACCAGGGTAAGGCATTTGAAAGCGGGTTCCAGTCAGCAGATCGGCCATCGCCTTGGCGCACCATATCGTGCAGATCAGCGGATTGAGAATGTAATCCATCGTCATGCCCCATCCGGTGACATAGCCCAACGAGGGATGCAACTCACGACCCACATAGGTATAGGCCGATCCCGCGCTCGGATACACCCGTGCCATGCGGCCATAACTCATGGCCGTGAACACCATGGCGACCATGGCGATCAGGATGGAGGTAACGACGTGGCCCTGGCCCTCATTGCTGAAAACGCCATAGGCCGGCATCGGCGCCGTCGGCTGAATCACAATGATGCCGTACATGATCAGGTCCCAGAGCGTGAGTGAACGCCTCAGGCGCGGAGCGTTAGCGGGCGGGTTGGCGGTAGAACTCATTCACAGTCTCAAAATAAAACCCCATTATCCTGCGGAGAGATAACGGGGTTCGGGGGAAGGATATCTTCGTGGATCGCGGGATTGCAAATCGAACAAGCTGCCGCCGTTCCAAGAAATCCTCTTGAATTCTATACGGAAGGGATATTCTGTCAATGACAAAATCTGTATTAAAACGATTCTTGCCGCATTTTGGCAAAACTCGAAAGTTCGGTGGAATTCGTCAGAACTTGAAGGAGCGTGAGTCTCGGTCATGAACCACAGAATGCGTTTTCTACTCTTTTTCCTTTTTGTCAGCCTGGTGCACGGTTTGGCCCAGACTGGCCAAGAAAAGACTGTCCAGGAGCGACTGGGCTATCCAGCCTCTGCCCGCCTGCTGCTGATACACGCCGACGACCTGGGCATGAACCATTCCGTTAACCGCGCCACCTTCGAGGCACTCGAAAAGGGATGGATTACCTCGTCTAGCATCCTGGTTCCGTGCCCGTGGTTTCCCGAGGTAGTGAAGTGGGCGAGGGAGCATCCCGCTGCCGATCTTGGCATTCACCTGGCCCTCAACAGCGAATGGACTACTCTGCGTTGGGGACCTGTGAGTTCAAAAGACAAGGTACCCAGCCTGTTGGACGCGACCGAGTATCTTCCGCTCGACACACCGGCCGTCGCACAGAATGCCAAACCCTCCGAGGCGGAGAGCGAGTTGCGTGCGCAGGTTGATCGCGCCCAGTCTGCGGGCATTCACGTGACCCATTTGGACACTCACATGGGGGCGCTGTTCGAATCGGCTGATTTGTTCGAGGTCTATAAGAAGATGGGCCACAGCTACGGTCTGCCCATCCTGGAGGCCAAGGCGGGAAGCCATGCGCCGATTGGAACGTCGCCACCCGCGGAAGAAGTTCTGGTGGAGAAGGTCATCGAGATCGACCCTGGCATCGACGCAAAAGACTGGACTGCCTGGTACAGAAGGCAACTTGAACCTCTCGGCCCGGGCGTTTACCAGGTGATTGTGCATCTTGCCTACGATGACGATGAGATGCGGGGCGCGACCTACGATCATCCTGATTGGGGCGCCGCATGGCGTCAGCACGATCTGGACATGGTCAAGAGCGCAGAGTTCCGGCAGTTCCTCAAGGAGCAAGGCTTTGTGCTCGTAACCTGGAAAGAGTTGGCGAAAGTGCGCCAGCGCTGAAGCACGGCGCCGGCACGCCGACTGGCCTTCTTCCTTGCCGATCGAGTTTTTCGGCCTTGGGACTTTTTCGCCGCAGCATCAGCGCGGAAGGGACAGGTTTCGTTCCACGAATGCTTCCAGGTTCGGGAAACCATTGGCACGCCAGAGCCTCAATCGCGTTCGGCCTTCTTCGACAGTTCGTAGCACGGCGTCCCTCTCAGCCGGGTGGGGCGAAGCCTTCTGCCAGAGCGGATCCAAGACTTCCTGTAGCGGCAGGTTGGAATCGAGGGCAGACTTATCGAGCGCAGTCACGGCAGCGGCGGTTCCCATTGCGTAACGCACCGGGCTCAAGCCCTGCTGCAGGGCGACGCGAACCGTGCCCACCAAGCGGTCGTCCCATTCCAACTTCCGTTCTGGATCGCGGCCCACGCGATCCACCGTATCACCCAGATAAGGGTTGAACATCCGCTGCAGCAGGTCCGTGGCATAGGCTCGGTAGCCTTCGGGGGTGAACAGAGGGTCCTTGCCCTGATGTCTGCGAACGAGCGCCTCGCCGGACTCGCTGACAAATGCCGCCTCCAGGAATGCGGCTACTCCGGGAGCTCTCTCGAGATCGGCGATCCGTCCCACTCCCAAGAAAGCCCCGAGATAGGCGGCGACAGCGTGGGTGGAGTTGTGTCCGTAGAGTTTCGCTTCTTCGAAAGGAAGCAGGTCGGGCTTCTCTTCGAACACCTCGATGCCGCGGTGAAAGCCCTGGGTGGCGGTTCGATCTGCGGCAGATCGCTCTCCAAAGGATGTTCGGGAAACTAGAATGCGGTTGAAGGCCTCTACCAGTACGGCGCGAGACTCGAAAGGCGTGACCGTTTTCAGTCCCTGTTTTTGAATCTCACGCGGGTCTGCGACTACGCCACTCATTTTCCCGATCACGGTGTTGAGAAATGAGACGCGGCCGAGCACCTGATCATGCTCGTGCCCGGGAATTTCGCCGAGCACGGCTGCTTCGAGGATTTCCGCAGCGTGGTTGTGATTCTCGGCGGCATAAACGACTGCGGGAGGACCGCCGGCCGCGGCCTTGCGCCTAAGCCCCTCGGCCAGAATGCGGTGGACGCTTCCCGATGACGCGGAGGTGTAGTAGGTCACACTCGGCAGCGCGGTGGCGATTTCCGCAGCTTCCGCGACCGCCGTCACCAGAAACTTGCATTCGGACTGGTTCCCCGGGTTCGCGATCTCAGTGGGCCCGATCTCCAGCGCTTCCACCCGGTCGTGGTATGCCACATTGACGGCATATTTCCCCGCCGATAGGCGGAGCGCCTGCACCACATTCGGCATGACCTCGGCGACGATGAGGCGGCGAAAGTTTCCGGAGCGAAAGGCTTCGCAGAGGAAGAGGCCGGCTTGAATAGCGCCGAACCCGAAGCCGACGAATGTGCGATTGCCCGAGAGCGACACTCAGATCTCGCTTGCTTGCAGGTAGGAGCGTTCGTCCGCCCCCGACCACGAATCCACGCAGTGAATCTTCTGGGTACGCCGGTGCGGGTAGACGACGGCTTTGCCGTCGATTTGCTGGGCTTTCACCAACTGGAGCAGTTCAATGGCATGATCCAGATCGCCCACGCGGGTGATGTGGGCACCGGCATCAATCTCCTTCGTGGCGATGAGTTCCAGCGTACGCGCGATGTCCCACGGCGAACCGCCGCTCGAACCGGTGACATTGATCTCTTTGTAGTGAACAGCGGTAGCATCGATGCCCACAATGTCGTCACCTTTCTTGAGCCCTCCGAAAAGATTGAGTACGGCGCTTCGCCCGACCATTTTCTGGGCGTCCTCGATCGCCTTCCTGGACCCAACCGCGACGATGACGTCGTCCGCCCCGAGATGGTTCGTCAGTTCAGCGACTACCTTTTCAACCGGGGTGGAAGCAGCGTGGACCGTGTGCAGCGCGACGCCTGCTTCCGCTGCCCGGCCCTGGAACAGCTTCTCGACAAGCTGCAGGCGAGGCTCCAGAAAATCCGCCACCACAATTGCGCGCGGCCGGTAGGCGAGAGCCAGGTCGACATGCATTCGCCCCATTGCACCTGCGCCGATGATCGCGGTGACGCCTCCGCGCTTCAGTCCTTTCACGGCTTCCCGCGCGGCCAGTGGGCTACGCTGGATCAAATGCATGTGGTGTTCCTGGGCCGAGACCACGCAAGAGAGCGGCTCGCTCATGGCGGCGTGCGCCAACGGTGGGTGCGGCCGAGGAACCGGCAGCAGGCATCCGGAATTCAGAACCTCTTCCGGAATGAGGATGTACTCGGCAAGATGACCAGCCAGGGTGTAGCCCACGGCCACCTTTCTCACTCCCTGACCTGCATTGCGATAACGTTCTCGATGATTAACGGGCTCGTGATCCACGGCGGGCTGGACGACGTAGAGTTCGCCGGTCTGGTACTGGTTCCGAAGCGCCTCTCCGACCTGCACCACAGTTACCACACCTTCGTCGCCAAGAATCACGGGAAAGCGGCTTACATCCCAGCCGTACATCAGATTGTGGTCCGGTCCCTGTTCGATGAGTTTGATCAGAGAGGTGCAGATGCCAGCGGCTTCCACCCGCGCCAACATCTGATGGGCGCTGGGACTCGGCACCGGGATCTTGCGGATGGCCAGATGGTCGAAGCCAACGCCGTCCAGCACCAGCGCCCGCATTTCGGACGGGACGTGCTCGGTGATCTCATGGTCAGGTTTCATGCTGTGGGTATCCAGAACCTGCCGGGAATCACGAATCCAGATGAACCAGCTTGCGGCTTCCCGGAAGACGCAACTCCCTCAGAATCGACACCGTTGTATTGTGCACCGCTTGTTGCGCCGACACCACAGAGATGGGAAGGGCGGCTTGATAAGCCTGGCGGATTACAGTGCCGATGTTGATCTTGGCGATGCCACGGCGCGTCGCTTGCAGAATGTACTCCGTCTTAATTCCGCTGCCTCCGTGCAACACTAATGGGATTCGGGTCGCTTCGTGGATCCGCTGCAAATGCGCAAGGTCCAACCGTGCCTCTACTTTCTGACAGCGGCCCATCAGAGCTCCATGCACGCTCCCGACCGCAACGGAGAGCCAGTCCACTTCGGTTTCGGCAACAAAACGTCTTGCCTCTTCGGGCGATGTGAACCCCTGGCCCGTGGCGAAGAGTTCTTCGTAAGGAGGAAGCGGCCCCGCTTCGTGACCGAGAACGGCGCCCAACTCTGCTTCGACCGGAATTCCGGCGGTATGCGCGATGGCCGTGATTCTTCGCGTGGCTTGAATGTTCTCCTCCAACGGCAACCGCGAACCGTCCACCATAACCGACTGGTATCCGAGCCCGATCGCCTCCCGGATCTCGGCCTCAAAATCAACCCGCAGGTTGTCTTCATCAATGACCGGAATATGGTCGAGATGGAGTCGCGTGTGGCGTTCATCCCCGACCCGTTCGTATTCTTCCTGCACTGCCCGCAGGCTGCGCGCCTCGAACTTGACCCATTCCAGGCGGGCCACCGCGATCATCCCGAAACAATCCGTTTCACGCAGAGCGGCGACTACCGGCTCCATCATGGGCAGATAAGGAATATTGAAGGCAGGGATGACAGTCTCCGCCGGCCGCACGCCAATTTGAATGCCAGTGGTCATGCTCGACGCAGACAGCGAATGCTCGGCCACTTCTCGGTTGCCTGGATTCATTTCATGTTTCCATGCTGTCTGAGCCGGGGGCAGTCGGAGGTATCCAATGCATAAATAAGAGCCCCCGGAGCACAACCACAAATGAATATACGATATTGTTCGTTTGTTGTCTATTATTAACTATACTTGCTAAGAAATATAGGCCTTACTTGTTATTTATCGATCACAAGCGATCTATACTGATCATATCGAATCTCCCACGCCATCCTAGTGGTTGTTGGCTGAGGGCGGGTGTAGGCTGCGACGAGCGCGCGAAAATAGATAAGGGACGAAGCAGGCGGAGATGGCAGTCGTTGTTGAAATGCCGAAGTTATCGTCCACACACAAATTCCACGCTCGGAGAACTGGCAGGCCGCAGTCGTCAGGGCATCTGAGCGCCAAGCCCATCCCGGCCATCCCCTGGAAGACGGTGCAGCCTCTAGAAACTAAGGACCGGACGCAAGCGATGATAGTATGATCGTTTCTAATCTATTGTGTAGCGTTGTTAAACTGAGCGTTTGCGCATCCGAAATCGGGTTATGAGATTGAGCGGAAACCGTATACCGGTTCGGTTCCCGGAGGAGAGCCAAGCATCGCCATGCTCGCTGAAGAACGCAGGTTTCGCATTCGCGAGATTCTTGCCACGCAGCGCACTGTCAGCGCTTCCGAGCTGTGCAGCGCGTTAGCGGTGACGCCGGCCACCATTCGCCGCGACCTGGCGGCTCTGGAAGATGAGGGTGTACTGGTCCGTTCCCATGGCGGCGCCGTGTCTCGCATGTCGAGCACGAAGTTTCAGCCTTCTTACGAAACCCTGGCACGCAGCAATAGCGAAGAGAAACAAGCCATTGCGCGCGAAGCAGAGAAGCTCATCCTGGATGGAGATACGGTTTTTCTCGAGGGCAGTACGACGGTACTGGAGCTGGCGGGCCGCCTGCATAACCGCAATCGGCTTACCGTAGTCACCAACTCTCCAACCATCGTTTGCCAACTGCAACATAGCACCGGCGTGACGGTCTTGTGCACGGGCGGCGACCTGCAAAAAGACACCTTCTATTTTTCGGGAGAGTGGGCGCAGCGTGCTCTTTCTGAGATACGCCTGGACAAAGCTGTCTTGGGCGTGAGCGCCATTGACCCTGGTTATGGCATCTCCACCGCCAATCATGCGGAAGCGCAGATCAAGAAGATGGTGGTTAAGGCGGCCAAGACTCGGATTGCCTTGGCCGACCACAGCAAGTTCGGCAAGCAGTCGTTTGCCTATGTCGGGCCAGCCGCCGATATAACTACCCTGATCACCGACGATCGAACCGATCCGAAGTACATCAACGAGCTGCGCGAAGCTGGGATGGAAGTGATCGTCGCGGAAGCGCAAGCGGTGTCGCCCGCACGAAAGAATCGATCGAATACGGACAAATAAGATTGACAATCGATCAAGTACGCCCTAGATTGATCTTTCCAATCAGGCGGATTTCTTCCCGCCTGGAGGGAGCCTCGGCTACTTTCTGCAACCTACACGCGCCATTCTAGAAGGCGTCGAAGTTCCTGAGACCGGGAGATAAGTAACTGTGCCTCATAGCAGCCGTACAAAAGCGGTACAACGCTTGAGCAGTGTTTTGGACGGCCGTGCTGGCTATCGCATAAGTGCTGACTGGGGACACGTTGCCATCCTCGAAGGCGGCGGCCACGTTTGCGAGTTGAGCCTCAACAGCGTTCCGGGAGTGAATCCGCTGTGGCGTCCGCAATGGACGACTATCGATCCCGATGACTATTCCCCTAAGAAGCACCGGCGGGTTTACGGTCCTCCACCGGACGCGAAATTGCTTGCCGGCATCGCCGGACACAGTTTGAGTTTCGATCACTTTGGACCGCCATCCAAAGAGGAAACGGCAGCCGGACTTACGACGCACGGAGAGACCCCATCGTTGCGCTGGGACGTGCTGAAGAAATCTGATTCTCCCCGGCCAACCCTCCATTACGGACAGACTCTTCCCCAGGCGCAAATCGATTTCCGCCGAACAATTTCAGCCGACCGCTCGCATCCCATTATTTATTGCGAAGAACAGGCGACGAATCTCAGTGTTTATGACCGGCCAATTTCGTGGAATGAGCATGTAACCTTCGGCCCGCCGTTCCTCGAATGTGGGATGACCGTCTTTGATATGCCGGCAACCCATGCCAAGGTGTGCGCCCCTGGCTACAGCGAACGGATTTTTCTGCAGCCGGACGCTGAGTTTATGTGGCCGAATGCTCCAACCAAGGAGGGCGCAACCGCTGACTTGCGCCGGACTCCGGATCAGCGGTTCGGACACTACACCATGCAACTGCTGGATCCAAACTTGCAGATTGGTTTCATCAGCGCCTGCAACCCGGCGCAAAATTTCCTGGTTGTGTATCTCTTTCGACGAGCGGATTTTCCCTGGGTGGGCAACTGGGAAGAAAGAAACAATCGCACCGAGCCGCCGTGGAAAGCGCGGACATTTTGTCGCGGCCTCGAGTTCAGCACCACGCCCGACGCGATTCCCCGCCGGGAGTCGATCGACCAGGGCACGCTCTTCGGTGAACGCACCTACCGCTGGCTACCCGCCAAGACGCGCCTGGCGGTTCGCTTCCTGATCATGTTATTCAAGACTCCCGATGCATTCTCAGGCGTGAAGGAAGTCTCGATCAGCAGAGGAGTCGCTCGCGTCGTTGAATCAGCACCTGGAGAGCGCGAACTGACGGCTCCAGTGGGAACCTTCCTGTAAGGAGTCACGCGGTTGTCATGAGCCTGCTTGCCATCGACGTGGGATCGAGCGCCTGCAAAGCCGTACGCTTCGCGGTCGACGGGGAGATCCTGGCTCAATACACCTCGGCATACACTCCCGATTTTCCTGGCCCGTCAATGGCGGAGATGGATCCGGAGAGATTCTGGCACGCGATTTGCGCCTCCAGCCAAGCAGCTGCCATGGACGTAGCCGATCCCGTACAGGCTTTGTGTCTTAGCTCGCATGGCGAGACTTTTGTGGCGCTCGACGTGCACGGCCGGCCCGTCGCCCCAGCGATTCTTAATCAGGACAACCGGGCGATCAGTGAAGCTGCTTGGTGCGAGAACGCGATCGGCCGCAAGCGACTGTTTCAGATCACCGGGTTAGTGGCGCACCCCATGTATCCCATCCCGAAGATCATTTGGTTGCGCCAGCACCGGCCGGACGTCTTCGCCTCGACCGCGTGCTTTGTCACTTTGATCGGATACATTCTGCAACGGATGGGGCTGCCTCCGTACGTTGATGACTCCCTGGCTTCACGTTTCCTGGCCTTTGACATCCGGAAGCGCTGCTGGTCCGACGAAATTTTGACAGCCGCTGGGTTGCGCAAGGACCAGCTGCCCGTGCCCGTCCCGGCTGGCTCCATCACGGGAAAGCTGAATTCTGCCGCGGCACGCGATCTCGGCCTGCTTCCGGGCACGCCGGTTGTACTGGGAGGTCACGACCAGCCTTGTGGGGCGCTGGGAGTGGGTGTGATCGGCAAGGGGCGCGTCTACGATTCCATTGGAACCTATGAGTGCATCGTGGCTGGCTCGAGCGAGCCGTGCCTCAGCGACGTGGCATTGCATGCTTCGTTAAATTCCTACTGCCACGTCGTGCCTCAGAAGTTCGTAACGCTCGCTTACTTCCCCTCCGGCATGATGGTCAAGTGGTTTCATGACTTGCTGTACGGCAATGGATCGGGTGACGCCGGTGCGGATAACGGTGCGGAGGGGCGCGAAGCCGATCACTATTCTCTCCTGGAGGCGCACGTCCCCGAGGGTCCCACCGGCCTGTGTATTACTCCGCATCTAATTGGGACTTGCAATCCGGAATTCAACCCGTTCGCCCGAGGGGTGATTGCCGGGATCAGTCCCGCAACGAGCCGCGCTCAACTCTATAAGGGCATCCTGGAAGGATTGGCCTGTGAGCTGTCCCTGATGACCGAAATGTTGGCGGAAGCTGCCGGAGACTTCGGGGATATCTATGTTACCGGCGGTGGCGCGCGCTCCGCGGTCGGACTCGATTTGCGCGCGGCCCTTACTGGCTGCCGCGTCCATGTTATGACGTCGGGGGACGCCGTGTGCCTGGGCACCGCGATCCTGGCCGGTGTCGCCGTCGGCGAATACCGCGATGCCAGCCAGGCAGTTGATCAGGTTGTCCGCGAGACTGCCGTACTTGCCCCGAACCAGGCTACGGTCGCAAGTTACGCGGATCAAATGAAGCAGTACCGGATATTTCGCGCCGCCATGATGGCGCGCCATGATTTTCTTACTCACAAGGAGGAGCGTTGATTCAACCTAAAATCGGATTCATCGTCTACGGCGTTCACAAGGATGGACTCAAGGACCCTATGGGTGTGCCCTTCATTGATGACGCCATCGTGAAACGTTCCAAGCAAGCTCTGGTGAAAGCTGGACTGGAGGTAGTGGAGCACGAAATCGTTGTGGCCACGAAGAAAGAAGCGCGCGCCGCCATGAAGAAAATGAAGTCCAACGACGAGATCGATATGATTGTGCTCTTCTCGGGAACCTGGGTCTGGGCGGCGCATCTGGTCGGAGCCATCCGCGACTACGCGGCCAGCGGCAAAGCTCTGCTCCTGTGGACGCATCCTGGTTCCCAGGGGTGGCGTCCTGTGGGTGGACTGGTTATGCATGGCGGGTTGCTGGAAATCGGAGCTCCCCACAAGTTTGTCTATGGGGAAGCCGACGACTCGGAAACCATTCTTAAGATTGTCAGCTACGCGCGTGCCGCGCATCTGAAAAATTCCCTGAACATGTCGACCCTGGGGACGTTCGGCGGCCGCGGTATGGGCCAAACTTGCGGAGTTGCCGATCCTTCCCAGTGGATGCGCATGTTTGGCGTGGATATCGATTCGCGCGATACCACCGAACTGATCCACGCCGCGGAGAAAGTTTCCGCCAGGGAAATCTCTGATCTTCAGCCTCGTCTAAAAAAGCTCTTCGGCGCTGCCCCGGAGAAGAACCTGGTCAACGAACATTCGATCCGCCTTTATCTCGCTCTCAAGCAGATCGTCGAAAAAGAGAAATTTGATTTCTACACGATCCAGTCGTTTCCCGGCCTGGCGAACGACTATGCGGCAACCTGTTTCGCTCAGAGCATGATGCTGGAAGACGGCTATGGAACTTCCACCCTCGGTGACTTCAATACTGCGCTCACCGTCTGGCTGCTGACCAAGCTGAGCAAGGAGCGCGTCTACTACGGCGACTTGCAGCATTTGGATAAGAAGAAGAAAGAAATCAAGATTATCGGCGACGGAGCCTGTCCGCCGTCGCTCGCTTGCAAGTTGGGCCCGGCAGGTTTCTCCGAACATGGCATCCCCACGGAAGGTGAGGCTGGGGGCATGTCCGTCAAACTCATCTGCAAAGTGGGCGAAGGCGTGATCGCGCGTGTGGGCCGCGTGAATGGCGAATTTCGGATGGTGATTACTCGCGCCAGCATCTTCGAACCGCCGAAGGATCAGATCCAGCAGCGTCTGCTTGAGTGCGGTATCCCCTTCTGGCCACACGGGTTTGTGACGGTTCATTGTGACGTCGAAAGGATGCTCGACAGTTGGACAAATGAATACGCGTGCCTGGGATATGGCAGCGATTTGTATCCCGCGTTAGTTGATTTCTGCGAACTGACCGGCATTAAGCCGGTGCTGCCCTGAAACGGGCTGACGTGTAATTGTGAGCAGAGGTGAACGATCGCTGCAACGTTGGCAAACGCAGCCGTCATCATCTTTCCCATGGCGGAGGAATTTTGACGGAGGCCATCCCCGCCGCCGTGGCTGCCTGAATGCCCATATCCGTGTCTTCGAAAACGAGACAGTCCTGCGGCGCCACTCCGAGTTTAGCGGCTGCCAGCAGAAAGGCTTCCGGGTCAGGCTTGCTGTTCCTGTAGTCTCCAGCACAGACCAAGGTGTCGAATCGATCTAGGAGGTGCAGCGAAGCAAGCGACGCCCTCACCGAATCCCTGGTGCTTCCCGAAACGACAGCCAACGGAATCCGCCCATACTGGGCTTCGATATGCTCCAAGACTTCAGGAACAACCTTGAGCTGCGGAAGGAGCTCGAAATAGAGACTTTCCTTACGATGGGCCACAACCTCAACGGGCATACGCAGCCCGCATCTCTGGTTGAGCGTAGATACGATCTCAGCTATGGGCATTCCACCCCAGGAATAGAAAAGCTTCTCTTCAAATTCGCAATTCCATTCACCGAGCGCTTTCTTCCAGGCAAGGTAGTGAAGCGGCATGGAATCGGCAATGGTGCCGTCGCAGTCGAACAAGTACGCTTTAAATGGGCCTTGCGGCAATTTCAGTTTCTTGCGGAGAGGAGGTTTCCCGTTCGTCATTAATTATGCGCTCGACTGTCAGTATAATTGACCACAGATTGGTCCCATCTCGCCCGAGAGCACGAGTTGGAAGCCGCGCGGCGGTTATGCAATACTGGGGCTGCACAGAACGGTGCAACTAGCAACGGGACTAGCACCGGGGTTTGGAGCACACCGAGCGGATCACGGTTGGTCCACAGTAAGTTGATCTGCCGCAGATATTGATTTCCCAAAGCCGGGATGGCGGAACTGGCAGACGCAGCGGACTCAAAATCCGCAGGGCTTCGGCCCTTGGGGGTTCGACTCCCCCTCCCGGCACCAGCCCCCTTCATGGACCCACATGATTTGGGAACGGCCGCCGAATAACCAACACAAACCCGATCCCTGCTATACAATCCATACGCTTGGAGTCCCATGGGGCTTGAGTGCTGGCGGGGTATTGCCGCAACTGCCAAGTGCTGAATGCCGACTTCTGACACCCAATCCGTTGCTACGACCCTCCCGGCCCGCTACTACACGGACCCCGACCTGTTCCGCGACGAACTCGAACGCTTCTACTGCCAGACCTGGGTCTGCGCCGGCCGCGCTCATCAAGTCTCAACCCCGGGCGACTATTTTTTGCGTGAGGTTGCGGGGGAGAGCATCATTATTACCCGCGACGGGAGTAGCTCGTTGCGGGCGTTTTTCAACGTCTGCCGGCATCGCGGTACTCGCATCTGCACCCGCAGCGAAGGGCGCTTCCCGGGCCGAATCCAGTGCGGCTATCACGGTTGGACTTACGGACTCGACGGGAGCCTCATCGGAGCTCCCCATGCTCATGACGGCTTCTGTCGCGAAGATTATCCTCTTACTCGCGTTCATGTTGATGTCTGGGACGGGCACATCTTCATCAATCTCAGCTCAGATCCCACCCCGCTGGTCAGCCAATTAGAAGATCTGCCGCAGAAGTTGCTGCATTGGCATATGGCTGAGTTGCGCACCTATCGGCGCATCGAGTATGAGGTGAAGGCCAACTGGAAGCTGATCATGTTGAACTACAACGAGTGCCTGCACTGTCCCATTCTGCATCCGGCGCTCAATGCCATTACGGATTACCTCTCCGGCGAGAACGCTCCGCCCCATTGCGGATACATCGGCGGCTCCATGGACTTTCAGGGCGGCGCCAAGACGATGAGCAAAGATGGCAAGCTGCGGCGCGCATACCTGCCCAGACTCACCGCAGACGAACGCAACAAGGTTTATTACTACGCGATTTTTCCAAACCTGCTGCTCAGCCTCCATCCGGATTACATCATGACGCACACGCTATGGCCGCGGGCCGTGGATCGCACGGATGTGATCTGCGAGTGGCACTTCCACCCTGCCGAATTGGCTAAGCCTGACTTCGAAGGTGATGATGCGGTTGAATTCTGGGACATCACCAACCGCGAAGACTGGGCCATCTCAGAGCTCTCGCAGGCCGGAATCAAGTCCCGTGCCTACAAACCCGGCCCGTACTCGCGTTGCGAGTCGTTGCCCCACGCCTTTGACCAGATGGTGCTGGATCGCGAAAAGCAGGCGTTCAAGAAACAGCGTTAGTGTGCTTTCTTATCGGGCCCGGAGGCCGGGCCAGCCTCGCTCAGGGCTTCGATGAGGTAGCGCGCAGTCAACTCCTCCCCAGTGCCGTCGCGCATGAGACCGTCAAGGGTTTGACTCGCGCCCCGCGAGAAAAAGTTCGTCCTCAGGTAGACACCAGCTTCCGGGCTCCAGTGCACTCCGAATTTCTGGTCTATTTTGTGGGAGATTTGGCGGGCAACCATCTCGCCTACAACGTAGCTTTGCAAATAAATAGGGTCGGAGCCGTACATGGGGTTATAAGCCCATATCGAGGCGCCGTGCATATCCACGCCCAGGTACTGGGCATGGATGCGGTTATAGAGCGCCGCAAGATCCTGATCGGGTTCGGCGTATGCCTCAAATTCGAACAGAGAGTCTGCCATGGTACTGCGCAGGTCAAACATCTCTTTGAGCTTGTAAGTTTCCGCAACCACCTTCGCCTGCTCAGGAGTCAGTCCAAACAGTTCCTTGTCCGCCTCGGGCCAATACAGCCTCAAAGCAATCACCTGCGCGAGTCCCTCATCGAAAGGTTCGGCATAGTTGGCGCGCAGCAGGAACGAAGGCTCGCTCATCATGCTGTAATGCAGGGCGTGTCCAGCAGAGTGAAATAGTCGATCGTAGAAGTAGATGCCGGAGTACCGGTTCGCGAGGACTCTCACATCCTTGCCATAGAGAATGGGGTAAACGGCTCCGGCAAAGCTCAGATCAGCGACTTGCATCTGGACAGACAATCCATCCAGGTCATATCCCAGGCTTCCAACCAGTTGCTTGGTCTTCGTCCAACCCTCGTCCGGAAGGAACCGCTTTTGTTCGAAATCGTTAGTTCGCGCCGAAAAGTAGTACTCGAGATCCCAAGGCTCCACTTTGTCGACTTGGAGCTCGCGGCGCATCCGCTCCAGCAATGCCTGATACTCGGGCTCGGTTTGGCTGCGAATGGTGTCGAACCATTCGAACAGCTTCAGCGTTTCCAAGCCTTTTCGGTGCAGCATGAAGGTCGAGAAGAGTTCGTTGGTGTGCTCTAGCGCAAGTTCGTTCCGCAGTTTGATAGCCCCACGGATGCGATCACCGTTCGCGTGCGCCAGTTGCGCGCTTGCCTCCCACGCCTGCTGCCGGAGCTTGCGGTCGGGACTGTGGGCCACAAGATCGGTCAATTCCGCGCGCGTCAGTGAGCGGCCACCAGCCTGGTAGCGCATGGCGTTCTCCTGGCGTGTGACTTGTTCCACAAGCGCGGTGAGCTTCGGGTCGTTTGAGATCTCGGTAAAAGCCGCTTCCTCCAAGAAGAGGTCGCGCCGGCGATTCAAGAGTCGGTCCCGAAAGTGCGCAGCCTTTAGCTCATGCAGGAATTTGTCATCGGTGGTAACCGCACGAATGCTTTCCTGAATGGTACGGGAGGATAAATGTTCGTCGCCCAGGGCAATCTGGTATTCAGAGCGCCAGTACTCGGCATACAAGCTTTCCAGCTGTTTTTCTTTCGCGTCGAGTTGCGCAACCACGGAATTTTGCGCGTGTCCGGCAAGCGGACATATCAGCGCGAAGAATATCAGAAGTGCACGCCAAGGCCTCATGCGTAAATTCTAACTGCAAGCGCGGAGTGCTAAACATTACTGAAGGTCGTGGCGACCAATCGGTGGTGCACTTCGGCCCAGCCGCGGGCCAGGTTGAGCGGAGGAAGGCTAAAAACTGAGCGACTTGGCCTGAGCGAACCTCTTTAGATTGCCAAAAAAAATCTCGGGCTTCTCCAGATAGACAACATGTCCCGAATCTTCGATCAGATCGAAGCGCGAGTTCAGCAGGATGGTGCAAATCTTTCTCTGGACCCCTGGGGGTATGGTTCGATCTTCAGCGCCAGCCATGATTAGCACGGGGGTCTTAATGGCTCGGTATCCGGGCAGGTTGGCATCGAGCTCGGCGAAGAGGCGGTCCTGGGCCAGAGTGAGTTGGATCAGGCAATGCCCCCGTTCCTGGTAGCGTTCGATCAGCTTCTGCCGCATCTCTGCCAGCCGTGGGCCGATCTTACGCACAAACGATTCGCCGAAGATCTTTTCGTACAGGTAGTAGGCGTACAGCTCCATCTGACCGCTGCGGTAGAAGAGCAAAGAAAGCTCCTCGTACATCTCGAATAGCTCTTCGTGAGTCAGGAGAATACCGGAGATGGTCAGCGTGTGTAGCCGTTCCTGGTAGCGGCGGGCATAGTCCAGTCCTACGAATCCCCCATAAGAGATCCCCATGAGATGGAATCGCTGGATAGCGAGCGTATCTACGATTTTCGTAAGAGCATCACAGAAGCTGGGAATGGAGTAGGGAGCATCCTCGCTGAACGAGTTTCCCTGGCCCCAGTAGTCGAACAGGATGACGTCATACTCCGCCAGTAGTTGGGAGAGGAAGGCATACCATGAGTGGGTGCTCATGGCCACTCCGTTCAGCAGGCAAATCGCTTCCCGGTCGCCACGGCCGAAATACTCCCAGTAGACATTGCGGTTTTGGACGCACACATAGCCGCTGCGGTCGGCAGTCACCTCGGGCATTGTCTTCCCACTCGATCCCCACCCTTACGCAGCGGGACGCAGCACTGTGCAAACTGAGGCGCAGATGGGTCCTCCAATGTTGAACGTCGCGGCCACCCGCGGATTCTTCACTTGCAATCCAGCGGGAGCCTTTCCCCGGAGTTGCCACGCACACCATCCCAGCATGGCGATCCCGGTGGCGCCGATGGGATGGCCTTTGGCAATGAGTCCGCCAGAGGTGTTGATGGCGCACTCACCGTCCACGCCTGCTTTACCCTCGCACCAGTACCGGGCGCCTTGGCCGACGGCCGCCTTGCCCAAGACTTCCGTGCCGATCGCGCCCATCACCGTGAAGCAATCGTGGACCTCGGCTACGCTCACATCCCCAGCCTTGACGCCGGCCATGTCATAAGCCTTGTTCATTGCGCGGTAGGCGCCTTCGGGCCGCAGAACATCGCGTCCCGCCTTCTTCAGGGGATCAGTAGCCTGTGCATAGCCGGCGATCTCCACGCAATCGGCCTTAGACACGCCGAGCTTGTGCAATCCGTCGTCGGTCGCCAGAATGAGGCTGGCGTAACCATCGGTGATCTGGGAGCAATCATAGGTCTTCAGGGGCAGGCCCTCGGCGATGTACCGATTGATGCCTTCGATCTTCATCGCCTGTTCAAGAGTGATCTGCACGTTGCGCATCTGGGCGTAGGGATTGTTCTTGGCGTTGGCGTACTCAGCGACCGCGATCTGCGCCAAATCCTCCTCCCGCACCCGATGCATCTTGAGGTAGCACTCCATGATCTCGGCGAACAGGTGGGGGAAAATGAACACCTTGCCCTCGCGCTCGTCAGGGTGGGAGAAGTAGCCCAAGGCCTTGCCAATGAGCTTGCCGTCCATTTTGCCTTCGGCGTCGCGCATCTTTTCGTAGCCAACAGCGATGCCGACGTCGCCCCATCCCAGCAGGAGTTTCTGGATGACGGAAAGTACGGCCTGACCACCAGAAGCGCAGGCGTTCTCCACAGATTCTATGGGCTTGGCGGCCAAGCCCGGCACCATTGCCATCAGTCCGGCAAGCAGACCCTGTTCGTTCAGGGAAATGTTGCAGGTGGCGCCGATCGAGCCTACATCCAGCACGACGGGCTCGACTCCAATCTCGCTGCACGCTCCGTTGACTGCATTCTGGATGATTTCTGGCACTGACATGGCCATGAGCTTTCCAAATTTGGATTGATGGTAGGCGGCGATGTAGATGCGCTTCATAAAACACTCCTTATCATGACGTTCGCTCGGGCTTGGCAACATCGCTTACGCTGCTGTCGCCGGAGTTGAGATTCCGCAGCCGGTCCTGAAGCTCAAGTTTCAGGACTTTTCCATAGGCGTTGCGGGGCAACACTTCCATAAAGATGACTTGCCGGGGCAGTTTGATCTTATTGATTCTGGGACGAAGGAACTCGATGAGTTCGCGGTCGTTGCTGGCTGCGCCCGATTTCAGCGCCACGAAGGCGACTGGGACCTCGCCCCATTTCTCGTCGGCGACACCAATGACGGAGACCTCGCCAATGGCCGGATGATCGAGCAATTCCTTCTCGATCTCCGCCGGATAGATGTTGACGCCGCCGCTGATGATCATGTCTTTGGAACGGCCTGCAATGTAGAAGAACCCATCTTGGTCGCATCGGGCCAGGTCGCCGGTGTGGAACCATCCGTCCCGGTCGAGCACCTTGGCGGTGGCGGCGGGATCGTTCCAATAGCCCCGGCAAACGTGTGGCCCGCGCAGGCACAGCTCGCCAACTTCAAGCCCGCCAACCTGATTGGTTGCGACGGGATCGCCCTTGGGATCGAGAAGTTTTGCCTCGGTGAACATCATCGGCTTACCAATCGAACCAGCCTTGCGCTGGGAGTCCTCGTCGCTCATGGCAAAGCAGTTCACGCCGACTTCGGTCAGACCATAGCCTTGGTGAAAAATCAGCCCACGCTCCTGATAGGCACGGAGAAGTTGCAATGGAAGCGGAGCGCCTCCGCTGGCAACCCAGCGAAGATGGCTGCACTTGAGCACTCCAAATTCTGGCAAGTCGAAGAACATTTTGAAGATCGTGGGTACGCCGAAAAGAATAGTGCACTCGTAGTCCCGGCAGGCTTGCAACACTTCGGCGGGTTCGAAGCCATCATGCAAAACGATGCTGCCCCCGATAGCGAACAACGGAGTCATGAATGCGGCGAGGCCGCCGGCGTGGTACATGGGCGTGTAAACCTGAACCCGGTCACTCTGGCGCAATTGCCAGGAGATAACTGTGTTGTAGGCGTTCCACGCGATTTGCCGGTGTGGAATCATTACGCCTTTCGGCTGTCCGGTGGTACCGCTGGTATAGAGCAAGCAGAAAATATCCTCGGGTTGGATTCTCATTGGCAGCGGATCTGGACGAACCCGATCGATACTTTCGGCATAACTCAGTGTGTGCGGCGCACTGCCCTCCGCATCCAGACTGATGGATTGCTCGAAGGGCACGAGTTGTTTAAGCTCTTTCGCGAGTTTCTCGTACCGTGCGGAGTACATCAGGCAGCGCGCACCGCAGTCGTCGAGTATCTGCCGCGACTCGCGGGCCGTGCTGCGGGTCCCGAGAGGAACAAGGATGATGCCGGATTTACCCGCCGCCCAAAACGCATCGACATATTCAACCCGGTTCTCGGCAAGAATACAGACGCGATCTCCAGGGACGAACGAGCAAAGATCAGTCCATACCCGCGCGCACTGCAGAGCCCGCCGATCCAGTTCCCCATAAGTATACCGACGCCGCGTGGGAACGTGGATCAATGCTAAGGCGTCGGGGCTAAGACGAGCGCGCTCTCCAAGAACATCTCCAGTGATCACGAATTCTCCCCAGACTGTCTCGAAACAGATTGTGCTGTGGTGGACGCGCGGGATGAATCTGACGCAATAATCCGCAACAAAGCTTGCGTCAACTCTTGGGGACGTTCGAACTGAGGCGCATGGCCACAACGGTCAATGACCGTCAGCGTGCAATGCGGAAGCTGCGATTGGAACCTCTTCGCAAGCTCCAGCGGGACGAGACGATCGGAGGCGCCCCAGATGAGATCGACCGGCAGCTGAAAGCTTGCCAGTTTGCCATCGAACAGATATTTCGATATGTCGTCTGGGCCAGCAGCTACCAGCCGCGAAATTGGACCGGTATTCGAGATGCGGATTAGATCGTCGAGGACGAAATTTGGCCGGCGAGGCGCGGAAGGGTCCAGGATGGCATCGAGCGTGCGCCGAGCCTCTTCGCGGTCCTTTGGCATGATGTTCACTTCCAATGCGTCATTGATGGGGCAGCCATCGATGAGGATGACCCTTGTCACGCGATCGGGATGTTTCTGCGCATAGAGCATCGCCATCCAGGCGCCGAGCGAATTGCCTGCGAGTACCAACGGTGCGCCTCGCCAGGGCATCGCATCGAGCGCCTGTTCCAGCGCGGTGAGCAGCGTTCCCAGACTCAGCACACCCGCAACCGGTTCGCTCTCGCCCTGACCGGCAAGATCGGGAATCACCAGTTGAAAGTGTCGCTTCAGTTCAGGAACCACTTTGTGCCATGTTCCCGCCTGATCACCGGCGCCGTGAAGTAACACCAGCAAGGGCCCGGCGCCGCCATGCCACACCATCTGTTCTCCCGCCGTGGTCGTAATCTTCGACTTCCGAAGGCCGGCCCGGCGAAGCGCGTTCCTCCTTAACCAAACCGTCGTGGCGATCGGCCGCAAGAAGAAAAAGATGAAGAAGGCAATCAGAGCAGCGACTGCGGCGAAAACCAGCAGCAGCAAAATTTTGATTGCCAGGCCCATTCGCTCCTCCCGGCCGTCTTAGTTGGGCGACAACTCCTACGGCATACGAAACGCGCAGCCTGCCTGGTTGTAACCGACTCCGGAACCGACCAGCACGACCAGGTTGCCGGACTTCACTTTACCCTGTTCGATGGCGTGGTCGAGCGCCATGCCCACGCAGGCAGAGCCGGTATAGCCATACTGCTCCATGATGGTATGTGCGCGCTCCGCCGGTACACCGAGACGGTCCATCACGCGTTCAATCGTGGGCTTCCGCACCTGGGTAAAGATGAAGCAATCGACGTCGCCAAGAGCAAAACCACCGTCCTTTGCCAGTCGTTGCACGATGAGCGGCCACGTTTCCTCGTTCAACTCGGGAGGATAGCGGTTCTTGATCGTGCATCCGGTGCGCCCCGCCTTGACCGATGCTTCGCTCGCCGGCTCAAAGGTGCCTCCGGAATAAATTCCCCAATAGTCGTGATAAGAGCCGTCGGCGCGGAAGGTGGAAGTGACAAAGCCCGGCGAAGCTGCCGGTTCGAGTACAGCTGCACCTGCGCCATCACCATAGAAGAAGACCATGGGATCGGCAGCTGACGTGAGTTTGTGCATGAGATAGACGCCGACGACGAGCACCGTCTTGATGCCCGGGTTGGCGGCGATAATTCCCGCGGCTGCCGAAAGACCGGTGGGAAACGAAGCACAGGCACAACCAACGTCAAACGTGCCGGCATTTTTTGCGCCCAGCTTATACTGCAGCACGACCGAGGTCGCCGGAGTTATGTAGTCGGGCGAATCGGTGCCGAGGATGATCAGATCGACATCTTCGGGCTTCTTGCCGGCGCGTTCCAGTGCGAGCTTGGCTGCGGGCAGAGCGACATCGCTGGTCGCCCAGTTTTCGGGGGCATGCCAGCGTGTCTTGATGCCGCTCGTAGCCTCCATTTTGTCCACGAAATCCGGGATATGTTTGAAGCGCTCGCGCAGCATGTCATTGGTCACTTCTATTTCAGGTACGTACCTCCCGGTAGCGACAATGGTTGCGTAACGCGTCATGTATGAGTCCTTATTAAATTGCTATTAGTTAGGTCCCCAGTACGAATCCGCCATCGACGGAAAGTACGGTGCCAGTAATAAACGACGCCGCATCGGAGGCGAGCCAGACGTAGGCCTCGGCCACGTCCTCCGGTTTTCCCATGCGACCGAGAGGCGTGTGCGAAACCATGGCCTGGACAACCTTCTCCGGCATCTTCTGCACCATTTCAGTGGCGATGAAACCGGGCGCAACGGCATTTACGCGGATGTTGTATTTTGCCAGCTCTCGCGACCACGTCCGGGCAAACGCGATGACTCCGGCCTTGGTGGCGGCGTAATTGGTCTGACCGAAATTTCCATACAG
>Ga0209415_10001484_pt1 | contig 45082 bp, 30 predicted proteins | sample PeaSoiSIISIP2007_FD_187696 | JGI IMG/M metagenome (GOLD analysis project Ga0209415, IMG submission 187696) | Peat soil microbial communities from Weissenstadt, Germany - SII-SIP-2007 (SPAdes) (version 2) | ecosystem: Environmental > Terrestrial > Soil > Wetlands > Peat | place: Germany... | reverse complement strand
GATATGCGGCGTTGGAAGACGGGCGCCCCACGGGCTATGGATTTTACGTGGTGGAAGAGCACAAAGGGATGCTGGGAGGCTTGTTCGTTTCCCCTCGATTTGAGCAACTGGTTGTGGGCAAACGTTTATTGGGTGATGTTGTGGAAACTTTGAAGGGTACGCCCCAAGTCTCGCGGATCGAAGCGCAGTTGATGCCCTTTGGGGCGTCTCTGGATGGGGTCCTTGAAGCTCAAGGATTCCGCCTGTTTCCCAGGCAATTCATGCTTTTTGATCTCTCGAGATTTGACCCCGAGGTGCCCGCCTTCACTCCCGGATTGCGCATCGAACACTGGCATGAGCGGCATATGCAAGCCTGCGCCGACCTGATTCAGTTGACCTATGCGAATCACATTGATGGAGCAATCAATGACCAATACCGGAGCAGAACCGGTGCCATGAAATTTCTTAAAAATATCGTGGTGCTTCCGGGGTGCGGACAATTTGAAGCGCAGGCATCCTTCGTTCTCCGGGAAGAAACCAGCGATCATCTGATTGGCTGCGTCCTGACTTCCATGGTAGCCAAAGGAGTGGGGCACACCACGCAGCTCTGCGTGTTGCCGGGCCACCAGGGACACGGGATGGGGAAACGGCTGATGCTGGCTTCGATGGACGCGTTGAAGAAAATTCGCGGGACAGAGCTTTCGCTCACGGTGACATCATCGAACGCGGGAGCTGTGAGGTTGTATGAAAAACTGGGCTTCCGAGCCTTGAAAAAATTCGTTGCCGGAGTATGGCCGGGGTAAAAGTGAATTACTTGCGATTGCGGTCTTTCAGAAGCCCTTTCAGCTCGGACATAAATTCCTTTACATCCTTAAAGTCCAGATACACGGAAGCGAACCGGACATAGGCGACCTTGTCGAGTTTTTTGAGCCGGGACATGAGCACTTCGCCCAACTCGGTAGTGGTTAGTTCCCTTTCCTTGGCTTCATGGACGCCGCGCTCGACCTCGTCAACCAGCGCCTCCAACTTTCCTGTAGGCACCGGGCGTTTCTCACACGCCTTTAACAAACCTTGCAGGACTTTCTGGCGATCGAACCGCTCTCGCCGGCCATCTTTCTTAATGACCATGTAGGGGATTTCGTCGATGCGCTCGTAAGTGGTGAAGCGGCGCTCGCAGCGCAAACATTCGCGGCGGCGGCGAATGAGATCGCCCGTGCGGGCTTCGCGCGAGTCAATCACCTTGTCATCGAGGTTCGAGCAGAATGGGCACTTCACTTCGAAGTGTCCTTGGAAATCTTCGGTGGAGTATTTCCGGACTGTTCTTCCGCAAGCGGCACTCGCTCTGCGCAGACGTGGGTGCCAGCTTGCTCAGCCTTTGATTCCTCGCGTGCTAACTTGCGGAGATCGCCCATCGAAAACCCCTCATGAATGAGAAGTGGGACGCCAATCAGTATGCACGAAGAAAATGTGATTACCCACAGCGCCACAGCAATCGCGGTCGCAGGCTCCTGTTCTACTCCAAAGATCTGGGTGAGGGCAATAAGTGTGGCGATCTGGGCGCCGCCGCCGATGCCGGGCAATTGCAGGGTAGAGCCAACCAGGGTGACCGCCAACAGGAGCATGGCGCCGGGATAGTTCATGTCTGACTGAGAGAAGGCATCGCCAAATGCCTGGCACACGAACAGGTAAATCAGGGCAACTAGTCCCCAGTGCGCTGCAGAGTAAAGGATAGCAACCAGGAGGTCCGGAACAGTTTTAATGGCCTGCAACCCCTGGCTGAATCCACCGATTATCCCCCCCGCGGTTCGCCTCCATCCTCCTCTGGCCCGCCAAGCAACCAGCCTGCGATCCAGTTCGCCGGCGCCGTGTAGCCGGAAATAAACCAGCGAAGCCGTGAGCGCGGCGAGCAATCCCGCAAGAATCCAAGCGCCCTTGCGCGCATTGTCAATCCAGTCGGAGTTGGCTCCGGCATCGATGAGCATTCCAGAAAAGACCAGGACACTTAAGCAAGCGAGTACCACTGCGGAGGCAAAATCAAACAGGCGCTCGAGGACCCAAATTCCAAACATGCTGGAAACTTGAAAGTGGTTCTTTCGCGCCAGAAGGAGGGGTCGCACCGGTTCACCGGGACGAGCGAGAATAAAAATGGCGGCAAAACCCATTATGGTGGCGGAGTAGGTATTCCAAAAACCGGAAGGACCAAGATGGCGCGAAAAGCGCTGCCAGCGGAGCGCTCGGATGGCATAGCAGGCATAAATGGCCAAAATGGAGAGAAGCAAGTAGGTGATGTTGGCCTGGCCGACTGCGTGAATGAATTTCCGCCAGGTGAAATCCGCGAGATGCATCTTGTGGCGAGAGCGATAGACGACCGCGGTGAGCGCGGCAAGAACGATAACTCCGACAATAATCTTGCGAAGATGTACCCGCATTTATCGGCGAGACTAACCGGAGGACGGATGAGAGTCAAGAAATGACGAGAGAAAGAGTGTGAAGATTTGTTAAGGAATGGTCACAGATCAATTCGATGGGGGGTAGGACAAGGCAAAGAAAGTCAATGACATAGACCGCATGGAACTTAGGTCATTGCCTGGCACTGGCGAACCAGGCGAGTGTAGATTTCCACGGCATCACGGAGATCCTGCTTAATCACGCGCTCTTCGGAAGTGTGGGCAACGTGAATACTTCCTGGGCCAATGAGAAATGGCTTGCCCCAGGCATCGCCGAATGCGGGAAAGTCGGTGGTGAAGGCCGCGATGGTTGTTGGGTAACCATTGAGAGAGGCCACGCGCACCGCAGGAATACAGAGCACCTCTTTCGCGTCGACGCGGCTAGTACAAATGCGATCGACAGCCTGACGTAGGGGCGAAGGATCGCCGACCAAACGTATGAGGATTTCTGCGCGGGCGAAATCGGGGATTACGTTCGGCGCGCGACCGCCTTCCAGGATGCCGATATTGAGAGTGGAAGGACCCAGGAGGTTGTCGGTTGGCATGGGGATCCGCCGAAGTTCCTCCAAGACGTCAAGGAGCTTTTCAATGGCGGATTCGCCTAACTGTGGATACGCAGAATGGGCCATTCGACCGTGGGCAATGATTTCGTAGCGGAGAACCCCTTTTGAGGCCACGGCCAGGCGATTTTCGGTAGGCTCTCCGCAGATAATGTAACGCGTGCCTCTCGGGACTTTTGCAGCGGCAAGAGCGCCGGCGCTGTTGCGCTCCTCTCCCACGACAAATAGCAGGCCGAAATTCCTGGTGCCCCCTTCCAGAAGTGCCTGTGCTGCTTTCATCATTGCTGCCAGGATCCCTTTTGCGTCGCATGAGCCGCGGCCCCAGATGTGCGTTTCATCTTCGCGTGACGGGAAGAAGGGCGGCACTGTGTCCATGTGTGTGGAGAGAGTGACCAACGGCGAGCCAAAACTGGCAAAGATGTTTTCGCGAACGGGCTCCACAGGCTGGCGTTCAAGTTGCCCGTCATGGCGTGCAACTAGGGGCGCAATGTACTGGTAGATGAAGTCGGCAACGCTGCCTTCTGATGGCGTGGTGGAGTCGATATCGACCAGAGCACGCGTCAGATGAAAAAGGTCCATGGCGGGTAGCTCTCCCTGAATCCCAGCGCTTTATGGGCCGGAAAGGTATGGTAACGCCCGGAGAGTGGGAAATCGAAGGAAAGCCGGGCGAACGGACTGCCGAAGACCCTTCCAGTAGATTATCTTCCTAAAGATAATAGGTGACAAATGCGAGTTTGCGGCGTCTTAGGTATATCGGACCTTGGGGAGGGCCATCCTTGGTAGATGCCCTAGGGGGAAATCATATGGAGGTAACAGACCGGCATGGCTAAGAGAGGCGCAGCTCCATTGCAGGGCGAAGTGTTGCAAGGGACGCTGGACCTGCTGATTCTGCAGACCTTGATCACTGGACCGGCGCATGGACACACCATCGCGCACGCGATTGAAAAGCGGTCGGAGGCGGTTCTGCAAGTCGAGCACGGGTCGCTTTACCCAGCGCTACACCGGATTGAGGACCGCGGGTGGATCGCATCCTTCTGGGGGACATCGGAGAACAACCGCAAGGCTCGGTATTACCGGCTGACACCGAAGGGCCGGAAACAATTGACGCATCAGACCAACCGCTGGGACCAGTTGGTCCATGCAATCAACCGCGTGCTCAGGCCGGCGTCGGAGTAAACCATGAGCTGGAAACGAATTCTCCGGCGCGGCAACTGGGACAAAGAGCGTGCCAATGAACTGCAATCGCGTCTGGAGCTTGGGGCGGATCAGAACATTTCCAGAGGGATGTGCGAGGAAGAAGCCCGTTTTGCGGCAAACCGGAAACTCGGCAACACATTGCAAATTCGCGAGGAGATATATCGCATGAACAGCATCGGATTCCTGGAGACGGTCTGGCAGGATGTGAAGTACGGTGTGCGATCTTTCGCCTCGAAACCAGGCTTCACGATATTTGCAATCTCGGTCCTGGCCACCGGAATTGCGGCCACCACTTCCATTTTCAGTCTGGCGAATGCCGTTTTGCTGCCCGCCCTTCCCTACAAAAACGCCGATCGACTGGTGATGGTGTGGGAGGACGCGTCGTATTACGGGTTTCAGAGAGATACTCCCGCGCCCGGCAATTTCATTTCTTGGAAAACCCAGAATCACGTTTTTGAAGATATGGCCGCGATGTCCGGCGCATCGTTCAATCTGACTGGCGATGGCCCCCCTGAACAGATTGTGGGCAACCCGGTAACCGCAAATTTCTTTTCCGTATTGGGCGTAGGCCCATTTCTCGGCCGGGACTTCCAGGAAGGGGAAGATCATCCGGACGTAAATCGAGTGGCCATCGTGACGTATGGGCTTTGGCTGCGCCGCTTTGGCGGGGATCCACAAGTAATTGGAAGGCAAATCCTTCCGACCGACCGGAATTACACCGTGATTGGCGTAATGCCGAAGGGATTCAAGTTTGCTGAGAGCGACGTGGACGTTTGGGTTCCGATGGGGATGTCGGAGAAAACAAAGATAAATCACGACAGCCATTATCTGCAGGTGGTTGCGCGGCTAAGACCGGGAGTCACGGTGGGCGAAGCGACCGCCAATCTGGAAACCATTGCCGCACAGCTTTCAAAGCAACTGCCCGAGTCAAACGAACACGTGGGCGCATTCGCAATGCCGTTGCGCGACTTTCTGGTGGGCAAGCTTCGTGAAGCAATTCTTGCGTTGCTCGGGGCGGTGGCATTTGTGCTTCTGATTGCCTGCGCCAACGTCGCCAATCTGTTGCTGGCGCGCGCCTCGGGACGCCAGCGCGAAATGGCCTTGCGTATGACACTGGGAGCGGGGCGCTGGCGAATCATCCGCCAAGTGCTCACCGAGAGTATTTTGCTTTCAGCAGTGGCGGGCGGGATTGGGTTGCTGCTTTCCGTGTGGAGCGTCGGGTTGCTCACCGAACTCGTTCCGAATGTCCTTCCAGACGCAACCATCCCTGGAATCAATGGGGGCGTGCTGGCGTTCACCCTGGGAGTCTCACTTGCCACGGCAATTCTATTCGGGATTGTGCCCGCGTTGCGAGTTTCGCGTCTGGATCTTAACAAGTCGCTGAAAACAGGCACAGGACGCGGCTCAGTGGGAGCTGGCAGCAGCCGTACGCGGGATTTTCTCGTCGCTCTTGAATTTGCCCTGGCGATCATTCTGTTCGCGGGGGCCGGGCTGATGATTCGGAGTTTTCTGGCGCTCCGGGGACAGGACGCCGGGTTCCGTCCCGACAACATCATAGTGTTTCGCACGCCGCTGCCCCGCCCGCGGTATGCTGATCAAACAAAGAGCTCGGCATTCTTCGATCAAGTGCTGGCGCGGATTCAATCGTTGCCGGGGGTAGTTTCCGTAGGATGCGCCTCCTGGGTTCCGCTGACAAATTTTGGTGGCGCGACCGGTGTCTTTCTTGAGGGGCAAACGCCGCCACCGCCCGGACAAGCCGCGATCGTAAAAATCTCCAACGTTCGACTGGTGAATGACAAATATCTTCAGACTTTGAGCGTGCCATTGAAACAGGGGCGCTGGTTGGACGAGCGGGACGATGCCCAAGCAACCCCGGTGGCCATTGTCAATCAGACGGCCGCCAACCAGATCTGGCCGGGGAAAAATCCGCTGGGTCTGCGTTTCAAGCTGGGGACCGCGACAAGCAAAAATCCCTGGGTCACTGTTGTTGGCATCGCAGGAGACATGCACCAGTCCGCCCTGGCGAGACCTCCCCGGCCTGAAATCTACTTTCCATATTCTCAGCAGATTGGGTCGGGATACGACCCAAGCTACCTGATCGTGAAAACCGCGGGCGATTCCTCTCAGTTAGTGCAGGCTATCCGCAAGCAAGTCTGGGCGGTGGACAAGGAACAGCCAGTCGCCGGGGGCTTCCCTCTCTCCGACCTCTTGGATGATGAACTCGCGCCGCGCCGAACGCAGGCCAACCTTTTCGGGATTTTTGCGGGGTTGGCGTTGGTGCTCGCGGCGATGGGAATCTACGCCGTGCTTTCCTTTGCGGTTACGCAGCGGACGCAGGAAATCGGGATCCGAATGGCGCTGGGCGCGCAATCGGGAAATGTGATGCGAATGGTGTTCGGCGAGGGATTAAAGATGATGGCCGCAGGAATTGCGGTCGGCCTTATTTGTGCAATTGGACTGACTCGGGTGGTCAGCCATTTGCTTTTCGGCGTGGCGCCGCTGGACCCTGTTACTTTTGTGGGCGTACCAATCATTCTTGCGGCCGTGGGACTTGCGGCGTGCTGGATTCCGGCCCGCCGTGCGACACGCGTGGATCCCATGTTTGCCTTGCGGTACGAGTGAGGCCATGAGCTGGAAGCGCATTTTCAACCGGAAGAAATGGGACCAGGAGCGGGCGCGTGAATTGGCGACGCACCTGGAAATCGAAGCGGAACAAAATATTTACAAAGGGATGCGCGACGACGAGGCCCGCTTCGCCGCCAATCGCAAGCTTGGAAACACTACGCAAATTCGCGAGGAGATCTTTCACATGAACAGCATCGGGTTTATGGAAACGCTGTGGCAGGACTTGCGGTTTGCGCTGCGGATGTTGCGCAAGAAGCCAAGCTTTACGATTGCGTGCGTGCTAACACTCGCGCTGGGCATCGGGGCGACCACGGCCATTTTCAGCGTGGTGAATTCGGTGCTTCTGATGCCGTTGCCGTACCGAGACTCTGCAAAGTTAATCGTCTTGCGTGCGAACTCATCGGTGGTCGGCGACCACTCTCCATCGTATCCGGATTTTCTCGATTGGCGTACGCAGAGCCAAACATTCCAGGAGATGGCAGCGATCACTAACATTGGTTTCAATTTGTCGGGTGTTACCCAGCCCGAATCCATCGGCGGGTATGGGGTTTCTCCGAATCTTCTTTCCATGCTTGGCGTCCGGCCGGTTATCGGACGCGATTTTCTGCCGTCGGAGGAGAAAACTGGAACGGCCCCGGTCGCGTTGATCTCCTTTGAGTTGTGGCAGTCGCACTTAGGAAGCGATCCAAATGTGGTTGGCCGCAGTATCTTACTAGATGGAACAAGCTTCACGGTCGTCGGCGTTTTGCCGCCGTCATTCTTCCTGCCGGAAGAAGCCAAAGTCCTCACGCCGATGGGGATATGGACCAAGGGCGACATGATGGAGCGCGGCAGCCGGGGTGACATGGCCGTTATCGGCCGCCTGGGGCCGGGCGCAACTGTCGCCAGCGCGCGCGCGGAAATGGTCACAATTGCCGCACGCCTCACAAAGGATTACCCACTGGAAGATGGAAATGAGGGCGTCAGTCTGACGGCCATTCGCGATATCTATGTGAGCGATTCGCGTCCGGCAATCCTAGTTCTGTTTGGCGCGGTCGTGTTTGTGCTTCTGATAGCCTGCGCCAATGTCGCAAATCTCTATCTTGTGCGGAGTGCAGAGCGCACCAAGGAAATCGCGGTGCGGCTGGCGTTCGGGGCCAGCCGCTTTCGAATTCTTCGCCAGATGCTCACGGAAAGTTTATTGCTGTCCGCCATCGGGGGCGGACTGGGCTTGCTTTTGGGAATCTGGGGAATAGCCGGATTCGGTCGGCTTGTTCCTTCGGGGGCGTTCATGGGAATGGGGCCGAATATGAATGCCAGCGTCCTGCTTTTTGCGGGAGGCTTGGTTATTTTTGTGGCCGTGGCGTTCGGGATGGTGCCCGGAGTGCAGGCCACAAGGCCGGACGTGCAAGAGGCTTTGAAGGACGGCGGCAGAAGTTCAACGCCAGGAGCCCGGCAGCACCGCATGCGTGGCGCGCTTGCCGTCGCGGAAACCGCGCTTGCTCTGGTGTTACTGGCCGGTGCCGGATTGATGATGAAGAGCCTGTATCGCATATTTTCGGTGGATTCCGGATTTCGCGCTGACCGGGTGCTCACCATGGAAATGGATCTACGCTCAACGCAATATTCCAAGACAGGCGCCGCCTTGAATTTTTGGCAGCAAGTTCTGGATCGGGTGGGCGCCATTCCTGGTGTGGAAACGGCCGCGGTTGGAACCGTCGTGCCCTTCTCGAATAACCATTCCCGTGCCGACATTTCCATTGACGGGCGCGCGTTTACAGGAAACGAGCGGAATCCGCATCCCGACTATCACGCCATCAGCCCCGGTTACCTCCACGCACTTGGCATACCTTTGCTGCGCGGCCGCACGTTCACCGATCAAGACAATGAAACTGCTCCCTTGGTGGGGCTCATCAACGTGACGCTTGCGCGCCGATATTGGTCAAATGAAGATCCCATTGGAAAGAGGTTCGCGTTCGGCGGGCGTCCCGGGCCAAACACCAAATGGATCACCATCGTTGGGGTGGTGGCGGACACGAAACTCTACGGGCTCGAAAATCCAATGAAGATTGAGATTTATTTACCCTATCGCCAGCAAACGCACAACGACATGACGCTTCTGGTCCGTTCCGCGATTGATCCGGCCGGCCTGATTTCCTCCGTTAAGGCGGCCATAGCGTCAGTGGATAAGGACCAACCCGTGTTTCAAGTGGAGACGATGAACGAGCTTGTGAATGATTCCGTTTCCACACGACACGCCACTCTGACTCTGCTCGAACTATTCAGCGCGCTTGCACTGGTGCTGGCTACCATCGGGATTTACGGTGTGATTGCCTACAGCGTCGCTTTGCGAACGCATGAGATTGGAATTCGAGTGGCGATTGGCGCGCAGCGAAGTGATGTGCTGCGAATGGTGCTGGGACAGGGTGCGAGGTTGTCGCTTCTGGGCGTAGCCATCGGACTTGCGGCGGCATTCGCGCTCACCCGCTTGTTGTCGTCGTTGCTCTTTGAAGTGAACGCGAACGACCCAGTCACCTTCGCAGCCGTGGCGGGAATTCTCGTGTTGGTGGCGATGGTTGCCTGCGCAATTCCCGCCATCCGCGCCACCCGCGTGGACCCTTTGATCGCGCTGCGCTACGAGTAATCCCATGAGCTGGCTGCGATTCCTTAGCCGTGGTAAATGGGATGGAGAGCGGGCCCGCGAACTGCAGACCTATCTGGAAATCGAGTCAGACAGGAATATCGGCCGCGGTTTACCGCCCGATGAGGCCCGTCAAGCGGCAATGAGAAAACTTGGGAACAGCACGATGGTTCGGGAGGAGATCTACCGGATGAACAGCATGGGATTTCTCGAAACGTTTTGGCAGGATGTCCAATTCGGCCTCCGAATGCTGTGGAAGACGCCTGGATTCACTCTAGTCGTAATTCTCTCACTCGCGCTGGGGATTGGAGCGAACACGGCAATCTTCACTCTGGTTGATGCGGCGCTTTTGCGTATGCTGCCGGTCAAGAATCCGGAACAACTTATTGAACTGAATCCAATGGACGTGGCAACTGGCCAACCCACAGCGTTCTCGTATCCCGCCTTTGAGGCCATTCGTGATGGGAGCAAGGTGTTTTCAGGTGTCTTTACGTTCAACGGCGGCGGCAACTTAGGAAACATAGATGTGGAGGTCGACGGGCATGGAGGCATCGCCGCCGGGCAATATGTTTCGGGAAATTATTTCGCAACTTTGGGGGTAGAGCCATTTCTGGGACGTGTGATCTCTCCCCCGGATGACGACCCCCCAAGTGGTAATCCAGTGGCCGTAATCAGCTATGGGTATTGGAAATCGAGATTTGGCGGAGACCAGTCCATCCTTGGAAAAAGAATCACACTGAACAATTCCCCATTCACAATCGTTGGAGTCGCGCCGCCTGAGTTTTTCGGAATGCAACCGGGAACATCCGTTAACTTGTGGGTGCCCCTAATGACCATCAGTCAAGTGAGACCTGATTTTGCAATGGCGGGAACTCCAAATGCGGTTTTTGTCTTCGCCGAACCGCAATTGGCTGCCGATCTTCTGCCGGTTGAAACCAGGAGTGGCGCCGGACGAAGCGCTCGCCAATGTCGGTGTTATCTACGAGGGTGTGAAACGAAATCGCCTGGCGGGCTCGGAAAATGTCTTATCCTCAAGCGAACGCGAACGAATCGAGAGGACGCAAATTCGATGGGAACCCGCCAGCAAAGGCTTGAGCGCATTGCGTTTGCGATTTTCAAGGCCGCTGGCGATTCTCATGGCGGTTGTTGGTCTTTTATTGCTGATTGCCTGTGCGAATGTGGCGAATATGCTGCTCGCCAGAGCTGGAGCCAGGCACAGCGAGATTGTCGTGCGAACTGCGCTTGGCGCCGGGCGAGTCCGGTTGTTGCGTCAATTAATGACGGAAAGCGTTTTGCTGGCACTCTGTGGAGGAGCGCTAGGAATGGTAATTGCGTTTTGGGGTAGCAAGTCTTTGCTTGCTCTGATGTCTCCGTCCACCGCGCCGATACTTCTGGACATGAAGCCGGACGCGCGAGTCTTTGGTTTTACGGCCTTGGTTGCGATTCTTACCGCGCTGCTGTTTGGACTGGCTCCAGCCTGGCGGGCTACTCGAGTGGAGTTGGGAACAAGTATGAAGGAGGGATCGGGAAGTCCTAGCGGATTGCGCGGGCGAGCCCGATTGGGAAAGGCCTTGGCGATCTCACAAGTAGCACTGTCCCTGGTGTTGCTGATTGCCTCAGGTCTTCTGGTGCGAAGCTTACAAAATCTGAAGAACATAGATCTGGGATTTAATGCCAACAACACTCTGCTCGTCTCCGTCAATCCGTCTCTCGCGGGATATAAGGGTGACAAGTACATAGACCTGTTTAAGAAGCTTCTCGAACGGGTTCGATCAACTCCAGGGGTCCAGGCCGCTAGCTTCTCATTACTTCCTCCAATGACTCCTGTCTCGATTACATCGGAGCCGAAAATTATCGGGGAATCCCTTCGGCCCGCGGACGGCGGCGGAGTTGAAGTGAATTATGTAGGGCCGGGCTATTTCAGCACCATTGGAATGTCAATCCTCCTGGGACGGGGGATCACTTCCTCGGACCAGATGAACGCCCCTGAAGTGGCAGTGGTAAATCTGACATTTGCGAAAACTTATTTCGGCGACACGGATCCAATCGGACGCCGCTTCAGCGCCAACACGACCGTCATCATGGAAATCGTGGGCGTGGTCCAAGACGCCAAGTATCACGATCCGCGCGACAAAAATGTGCCGGTTGCTTATGTTCCTTTCTTCCAGCTTGGCAATTCCGGCGTGATTACATTCGAGATTCGCACGCCGATGAACGCAACCAGCTTTGTTCCTTCGCTTCGGCAGGAGATTGATGCGATTGATAGCCGCATCCCGGTTCTGGCCACCCGAACGCTCATCCAAACCGTGAATCAATCATTCGTCCAGGAACGGTTGATCGCTTCTCTGACCAGCCTTTTCGGCGGACTGGCGCTCTTGCTTGCCGCGATCGGGCTATACGGCCTTATGGCCTACACTGTCACGCGAAGAACAAACGAGATTGGCATTCGCATCGCCTTGGGCGCACAGCGACGAGACGTGATTGCCATGGTCCTCCGTGAAACTTTCTTGTTGGTGGCCATCGGACTCGCGATCGGAATACCCGCATCCTTCCTGGCCACCCGCCTGATTGCCAGTGAGCTTTATAGTTTATCACCAGACGATCCACTCACAATTGGCGCCGCAGTGGCGATAATGATTTCAGTCGCAATCATCGCGGTATTTGTGCCTGCCTGGAGAGCCTCGCGCGTGGAACCCATCGTCGCGCTGCGCTACGAGTAAAGAATTTGCGTCATCAGTTGTGAGTTGTCTCACTTCTATCCTTGCTTGTGCTGCACCCAGCGGCACAGATAAGATGCAACCCATCGAAAAGCTCGCGTCGGGAACTTTTTTACCCTCCCATACGTTCCATTAAGTGGAGGCCAACACCGCCGCTGGCCATGAGGCAGATGACCAATTGGAGCCAGAAGCTCAACTGGTTGAGCAGTGCCTTCGGGGCAACGGTGCGGCCTGGGAGGAGCTTGTGCGGCTGCATACCCGCCGCATATTCAACCTCTGCTACCGCTTCACCAGCCACAGGCAGGAAGCGGAAGACCTTTCACAGGAGGTTTTCTTGAGGGTTTATCGCACGCTCGGGAGCTACCGCTCAACCTACGGCGCCTTTGGCACCTGGGTCACCAGCGTGACGCGCAATCTGCTGATTGACCATTACCGTCGCACGCGCCGGGACCGTCTGACCGATTCGATGGAAGATGTGATGGCTAAGGTCGAGGACAAGGAATCGTCCACACGCCGCCCGGATCATTCAGCGGCGGTCGCGGAGTTGGGCGGGCATTTGCAGAAAGCGCTCGCAAAACTTTCGCCGGATTTGCGCGAAGCCGTTATCCTGCGGGATCTGGAGGGGCTGGATTACAACGAAATCCAGCGGGTTTTGGAAGTGCCGGAAGGCACAGTGAAATCGCGCATTAACCGTGGACGAATTGAATTGGCGCGTATCCTAGACCAGATGGGAGTGAGGCCAAATTGAATTTTGGGGTTAGACAAATCAAATTGGAAATTGTGATTGGGAGTTGGAAGCCATGAATTGGGACTGCGAACAAATTGAGGAGCGATTGAGCGATTACCTGGACGGCGCACTTCCGCCGAAGGAAGCCGCCGGGTACAAAGCTCACGCGGATGGCTGCGCGCGGTGTACCCAACTGGTGGCAAGTGTGCGCGGTCTAGTCGGCGCGCTCCGTGCGATGGAGCCTGTAGCACCGCCTTTGCGGCTGGTGCCTACCATTCTTGACAAGACCATCGGGCCGCGAACAGAACCCTTTGGCTGGCGGGCGTGGTTTGGTTGGACTCGCATCCTCTGGCAGCCGCGTTTCGCGTTTGGCGCGCTCACTATCCTGATTACCGGCGCCGTGCTTTCGCAAGCGCTGGGCATTGAATGGCGCACGCCAACCGTCGCGGACCTCAATCCAGTTCATATCTATCGCGCGGCCGATCAAGGAATTCATAGGATTTACGCACGCGGAGCGAAGTTCTTTGGAGACCTGCGCGTTGTATATGAAATTGAATCACGGCTGAACCCGGCGCCCGACCAGGAGCCCGATCAACAAAAGCCGGCCCCTGCGCCACCATCCGGACCCGGACGCACCGAAGGCCCGACCAGCGGCCCGAATAATTTGAATCGCGCGGAAACTTCCACCAAATACGTGACCCGTTTCGCCTGCATTGTGTTGACGGCGCCGGGGAGGAGAATGCCATGAAGTGCGCTGTCCATCCTGAACTGGATGCCGTTGGTTATTGTCGAAACTGCGGAAAGGCGCTTTGCGCCGGATGCTCACGGGAGGTCCGCGGCATGATCTACTGCGAATCCTGCCTGGCGGATATGGTCACTCATCCCCGTAACCTACAGCAGGGCGGCGGCAGCCCTGCATTGGCAACGTGTTGTGGATTTATTCCCGGGTTGGGCGCCGTTTACAACGGCGAGTACATGAAGGCGATTATCCAAGTTTGCGTGTTTGTGGGATTCATTCTCGTGCTTCAGGGCTCGCACTCGGATCTGGTGGACACAGTTTTTGGCATTTCACTCGCGGCTTTCATCCTTTACATGCCCGTGGATGCCAATCGCACGGCCAAAGCTCGTCTTATGGGACAAAACCCACCGGAATGGTTCGGTGACGCATTTGGCGGAAGAAACATCGGACCTTTCATCCTGATAGGGATCGGCGTGCTATTCCTGATGCACAATTTCGATGTTCTTGATCTCGACAGATTGTTTGAGAAATGGTGGCCGCTGATTTTTATCGCCGCAGGCGCATTTCTGGTCTGGCGGCGCGCGAATACTCAAAGTAAGTAGGAGGGATGGCCATGTCTATTCGTTGCCGATGTCAGCGTTGCACAATTCGAGGCCTTATGGGCCCAGCCGTGCTGATCACCATCGGCGTGCTTTTTCTAATCGGCCAAAATAATTGGGAGTATGGCTTTCATCACACGTGGCCGGTGATTCTGTTGGTGGTTGGCGCCGTAAAGCTCGCGGAATCGCTTGCCTCCACAGAAGGCCACGGCACGCTGCCCGGCCCGGGCGGAATGCCGCCAGGTCCGGGGCCGCAACAAGGCCCGGGTGTGGGATCGGGACAACCCCCGCAGCAAAGCTGAGGGTCGGAGAACATTGATGGCAAACGGACAGGTTTATCCACGGCGACGCTCAATATTCAGCGGATTGCTGCTGGTTCTGCTCGGCCTCCTATTCCTGGTGCACAATTTTAGGGGATCGTCTCGCATCTGGTTCCTCCTGGAACACTGGTGGCCTCTCGTATTTATCCTTTGGGGGGTCGCAAAACTGTACGACCATTTCATGGCCCAACGAACCGGTGAAGCGGCGCCCCCCACGGTTTCGGCTGGAGAGGTGCTTCTTGTCCTGCTCTTGCTCGGAGTCGTCGGCAGCATGGGAATCTATGACTATGGAATGAACCACCGGGGCTTCGGAGGAATCGATTTCCCTGGCGAAGATTCCTATTCGTTCTCGGAAAGTGTTCCGGACCGGTCGATTCCGGCCAACTCGCGAATCTCTATCCGCACCAATCGAGGGAATATCACGGTGCATGCCGAAGACGCAGCACAGCTTCAGGTCACGGCTCGCAAGACAGCTCATGGCTTCAGCCAGGACGAAGCGCAAACGCGAGCGGGTAGCGTCCATCTGGCGGTGACACCCACGGATGGGGGATTCATCATCGAGCCTCAAGGTCAGAACGAAGTTGGCGGCTCGCTGGAAGTCGAAATGGATGTGCATGTCCCCAAAGGCGTGACGCTTGACGCCTCCACGGATCACGGCAGCATTCAAATCACCGGAGTCAACGGGAGTATTACCAGTGAAGCGCGAAGCGGCGACACGGAAATCCGCCAGGCAGGTGGTGACGTGAGCGTGGATTCCCACTCGGGAGATGTCCGCGTTATCGGCGCGGCCGGCAACGTGAAAATATCGGGACGGGGCACGCAGGTGGAGATTTCCGACGTGAAAGGCTCGGCAACCCTGGACGGAGAATTCTATGGGCCGATCCGAATGTCGCGTGTGGATAAGGGCATTCACTTTATTTCGGCGCGGTCTGATTTGACGGTCAGCCAATTAGGCGGCCGCATGGAAACCACTGGCGCGGGAGATATGGGAGTTTACGATTCCACTGGAAATCTTACTCTGAGCACCAGCAAACGCGACCTGACTCTCGACAATATAACCGGAAGAATCCACGTGGATAACCGCAGCGGAAATATCACTGTGCGATTTCCGCAGCCGCCGCGCGAGCCGATCGAACTGGCCACACAAAGCGGCGACATTGATATCACTATGCCGTCGAAATCGGCATTCGATGTCAGTGGGCGGGCGGATCATGGCGAGATAAGCTCAGATTTCTCCGACTCCGGGTTAAGGACGGAGAGCCGCAGTGGCAACGCGACGATTGAAGGTATTTTCGGCTCGAATGGCCCGAAGATCCAACTTCACACTACCTACGGCACCATTCGGTTGCGCAGGGGCCAGTAGCGCGGACAAGAGATCGGACCTTTCAGCGCTCGACCACTTTTTCTAAAGCCTCAAAAAACCCGGGAAACGACACCGCCGCGGATTCGCTGCCACGAATTGTTGATTTTCCCTCGGCCCCCAGCGCCGCGACGGCAAACGCCATTGCAATGCGGTGATCGCCTGCCGGGTCGATCTCCGCGCCGTGAAGTTTTCCGGCGGATTTTCCACCGACTCTCAAGCCGTCGGGCCGCTCTTCCACTTGAGCGCCCATGCGCCGCAGATTTTCCGCCACGACCGCGATGCGGTCGCTTTCCTTCACGCGCAGCTCGCGCGCGTCGCGGATTTCCACGCCCCTCTCTGTGTAAGGCCCAAGCGCGGCCAGCATCGGCAGCTCATCAATCAGCTGGGCGACTTGATCGCCCTCGATGACGCCTCCTTCGAGAAGCGAGTGGCGGATGGCGATGTCTCCAACCAACTCCCCCGCGACTTCTCGGACCGAAAGCAGAGAAATCGTTGCCCCCCACCCAGCCAGCACATCGAGGACGGCCGCACGGGTCGGGTTGACTCCGGCATCGTGCAAGACCAGATTGGAGTCCGGCAGGATCAGCGCCGCCGCGAGGAAGAAGACGCCCGAGGAAAGGTCCCCGGGCACAACCAGATTTCGCGGACGAAGTTCTGTGCCGCCGCGGACGCGGATTGTTCGATTGGAATATTCCACGCGCACGCCGAATTCTTCAAGCGCAAGCTCGGTGTGGTCGCGCGTGCGGATCGGTTCGGCAACAGAGGTTGTCCCTTCCGCGAACAATCCAGCCAGCAGAATGGCCGACTTCACTTGCGCGCTCGGAACCGGGAGCGCGTAGTCAATTCCGTGGAGCCGCTGCCCATGGATTTTCAATGGAGCGACGCCTCCGTCTCGCGCGGCTATCTCCGCTCCCATCAGTTTCAATGGCTCAATGACCCGCCCCATGGGCCGGCGGCGCAGCGAAGCATCGCCTGTAATTGTCGAATCAAAAGCTTGCCCTGCCAGGATGCCCGCGAGCATGCGCATCGTCGTTCCGGAATTTTGCGCGTCCAGTTCGCGGCGCGAGCGCTTTAGCCTGTTCAAATCCGCGCCACAAATTCGCACACCCGCCTTGGAGATTTCGATGCGTATACCCAGGCGCTTCAGACAGTCGAGAGTGCTTTGGCAATCGGCCGCGGGCGAAAAATTGTCAATCTTGCTGACGCCATTGGCCAAAGCCGCGAGCAACGCATAGCGGTGCGATATGGATTTGTCGCCGGGCAGCATCACAGGTCCCGAAGCCGTGCGCGCCGGAACAATAATTTTTCTGGCCACGCAGCGATTCTAGCATGAGGGCTAAACGCTCTTGCCGATTGACGCAACCACCGGGCGCAATCAGGCTTCTAATGTAGTGGGGAATAAGTGGGCGTGCCGTCAACGAATGGCGACACCAGGATAGGCATCGAAATATTGCCCTCCGAAAAAGCGTAATATATATGGGAGGACAGTGGACGGGATTTCCGCTCTGATTGAGTTCATGAAAATGCGACTATCAAGGCGCTCTGCCATAAATGCCTTTGGAAAATTCTTTGTGATCGCGTTCGCCATGCTGAGCCAATCTGCGTTCCCATACGCTGCCCATGCGCAGCAATCACCTCCAAATACACAATCCTCCGCATCCTCGAATTCGCAAATTCAGTCCGGTCAGCAAAACGCGCCGGGAATGGCGGATATGCCCGGCATGAGCCACGGCCAGATGAGCACCGACCAGATGGCCAACGAACAAATGTCGCACGCGCATCATCATATGGGCGCGCACATGCACATGACCGCGGCGCGCCCCGCGACTCCTGAAGATTGGGCTCGAGCAGAAAAAGTGGCGGACGAATTGCGCGTCTCTATGGAGAAATACAGGGACTACCGCGCGGCGCTGGATGATGGTTTTCAGATTTTCATGCCCAATCTGCCCCAGCCGATGTACCACTTCACGAATCCAAAGAATGCATTCCTGGAAGCCTTTACTTTTGATCCTGGCCGTCCCACTTCTCTGCTCTATAAGAAAACCTCCAGCGGTTATGAGCTGATCGGCGCCATGTACACCATGTCCAAGCTTGCCACGGAAGAGCAGTTGAATGAGCGCGTGCCCCTGAGCGTGGCGCAATGGCACCTGCACACAAACCTGTGCATGCCAAAGCAAGCCAGAAACGCGGATTTCACGCAGTTCGGGCTTAACGGCTCCATCGCCAGCAAGGACGCGTGCGATGCCGCCGGCGGACGCTTTTACCCCATTATTTTCGGATGGATGGTCCACGTCTATCCGTATGAGGCCACGCGCGAAAAAATGTTTGAGCAGTAACAACGGCGAAACTGTCCGGGCGTTCCATTGCCTACCCCGGACGTAGTCAGTATCATTAAAGCTATGAGTAAGCCCAAAGCCAGCCCTCCCAGGTTCAACCGCGCGCCTTTGCGCGGCGCATTGCTTTGCGTATTGGGACTCGCCGCGGCGGCTGCATTCGCGGCGCCCGCTGACGCTCCTGAGATTATGCCCGTCGCCCAGGTCAAAGCCGGGATGAAGGGCGTGGTGTATACAATTTTCAGCGGCGACACGATTGACAAAGTGGATCTCGTAGTTCTGGGCGTACTCCCGGACCTGATTGGCCCCCAGCAGCCCATCATTCTCGTCCAGCTTCTTGGGGACAAGGTTGAACATACCGGGGTGGTGGCGGGGATGAGCGGCAGCCCAGTTTTTATCGATGGCAAACTGGTCGGAGCCCTCTCGCTCAAGTTCGGATCATTCTCAAAGGATCCGCTCGCCGGAGTGACGCCCTTCCAAAACATGCTGGAGGTCACGCCCGTTCCCGCGCGCGCCACTTCAACGGCCACCGCCTGGGGGACTCCTGATTCAAATTCGGTTTCGCCGCCGCGCTATGAATTACCTAATAGCGTGTTGTCTTCCAATATTTGGCCCAAATCCGACACTCAAATGTTCACGGGCGGCGCTTATCTGACTCCCATCGAAACGCCGCTCGTTTTCTCTGGAATTAATCCAGGAGTGCTATCGCACTTTGCCCCCGAGCTCGCCGGCTACGGCTTGGTGGCTGTACAAGGCGGCGCGGGCGAGCCTCAGCCGGATGACGCCAACCTGGTTCCCGGCGATATGGTCAGCGTAGTTTTTGTAAAGGGGGACATGACTGCTGGCGCATCCTGTACGGTCACGGCGATCACGGCGGATCGCGTTTATGCTTGCGGCCACCCGATCTTTGGATTTGGCGATGTGCAGTTCCCCATGGCTCGTGCGCGCGTGGTCACTACGCTCTCCTCCAGTGCGGACTCAACGAAAATCGTAACCACCGGCGGGACCATCGGCACGCTCAGCGAAGATCGTCTGACCGCCATCATGGGCACGCTCGATAAAGGGCCCAAGATGATTCCCATGGATTTGCGCCTCATCACCAAGGCTGGCGAACGAAATTTCCATTTCAGTCTCGCCGACAATCCCAAAATTACTCCGCTGCTTGTAAACATCGTGGCCATGAATGGCCTGACATCGAACACCACCTACAGCGAGGGAACCACGTTACGGCTTTCCGGCGAAATTGAAATCGCCGGACATTCGCCGGTTCAATTGGAAAACATGTTCGCGCCAACCGACAGCGCAGTGCCCGACGCAGCCTTCGTTGTTTTCTCGGTGCAAAACCTGTTTGCACGCATTTTCACAAACCCTTACGAAGTGCCCAAGGTAGCGCACATTCGTCTGAATCTGGAAAGCCTTCCCGAGCGGCGCTTCACCACGATCGAAGGCGCCTGGACCGATACCGCCGAGGCGGTACCCGGTCAAACCATTCAAGTCAAGATTCTGTTGCGTCCCTATCGCGGTGCGCCCGAGCTCAAGACCATACCGATCATCATTCCATTGCAAACCGACCGCGGCACGACTCTGCGGTTGCAGGTGAGCGATTCAGTCGGAGCGGATCGGACGACCAGGCCGGTATCCGCTCTCGCAACCGTGAACCAGGCCGGCAGTCTGGAACAATTCATCCGCATCTTAAACCGCGAGCGCCGCAACGACCGGCTGTATATAACGCTTCTGCAGCCTACGACGACTTTGCTCCTGGAAGACAAGGAGCTGCCCAACGCCCCGCTTTCCGCCGTCAATGTGCTGGGCCAACGCCGTGGCTCGCCCAATGCGACCACCTTGCGCGAATCCCTGGCGGGAGAATGGTCGCTGCCCACCGAGGGCGTGGTCTCCGGTGGAGTTTCTCTCTCCATCCGCGTCAGGTAGGCTGCGCGAAACTTGGTTAACTGAATGGCAAGCGAAAGAACATCGCAGTGCCGCCCCGGAAAGCCACTCAACATGAATTTCGAGGGAGAACGAGCATGAATCGAGCTGTCCGCACGTCGCGGTTTTCCGCATCGAAGTGGCTGGCTGTATTAGTCGTAGTGTCTTGCGCAACTGCGCTGCGCGCGGAGCATACGCGCTACTGGCGGCAGTCCAGCTACGACGAATTTGAACGCGGCACCGCGAAGGGCGTTGCGGTGCGCAGCGACGGAAAGCTCTTTCTGGCGCCGCGATTTGAGCCGCTGGCCGACCCGAACTCCGCTTACCTGTGGGCCTTGCGCGCGGACTCCAAGGGAAATCTTTATGCCGCGGGCGGATCGAGCGCGAAAGTCGTGCGCTATGACACCACGGGGAAAATGACCACCGTATTTGATTCCACCGAGCTTTCCGCTCAAGCCCTGACCGTGGATTCCGGCGATAACCTCTACGTTGGCACTTCGCCCGACGGCAAGGTTTACAAGGTTTCGGCTTCCGGTGAGAAGAAAGTATTCTTCGACCCGAAGACAAAATACATCTGGGCGCTTGCGGCTGATTCTGATGGCACAATTTATGTCGCCACGGGTGACAATGGCACGATTTTCTCGGTTACGCCCGATGGCAAGGGTGACGTCTTCTATAAGAGCGACCAGGCTCACATCCGCGCGTTGGCCATCGACAATCACGGGAATTTGCTTGCCGGCACCGAGCCGGACGGGCGCATCCTGCGAATATCAAAAGCTTCGACCGCGGGTAAGCCGCGCCAGGGCTTCGTCCTCTACGAAACAACAAAGAAGGAAATCACTTCGCTCATCGTCGATCCCGCTGGGAATCTTTATGCTGCGGCGATAGGCGACAAGCTCAGGAATTCGAGCAATCCTTTCCAGGAGGCCATAGAACCTACTCCCCTGCAGCCAACGGGCATAATTCCAGGTCAACCCGGAAACCTGGGAACAATCACGATCGGTGGCGTTCCGCAGCAAACCCCCGCGCCCACTCCATTTGTGCCCTTTGCTCCCGCAAATGGCGGCGCTGTGTATCGCCTCGCTCCCGACGGCTCGCCGCAACAGATCTGGAGTTCGCGCGACACTCTGGTTTACTCCCTCGGACTTACCGCTGCGGGCAAACTGCTGTTGGGAACGGGCAACCGGGGCATCGTGATTGCGCTCGATGGAGAGAATTTATTCACCAATCTGGCCAAGACTGAATCTGCTGAGGTGACCGGCCTTGCACAGGGGCCGGGCGGAAAAGTTTATGTGTGTTCCGCGAACCCGGGCAAAGTTTTCGCTCTAGGCCCCGATGATGTGGGTGAAGGCACTTTTGAATCGCAGGCAATTGACGCCCGCTTCTTCTCCTCGTGGGGGCGCTTGGAGTGGTGGGGCGAAAACGCGGGCGTGTCCGCGGCCGGCAAACCGCACTTGGAAGTGTTTATTCGCACCGGAAACACCGCCAACCCGGACGGAAATTGGAGCGAGTGGGCCGGCCCATATACCCAGCCCGGCCAGAAAGTGGTAGCTCCCGCGGCACGGTTCGCGCAATGGAAAGCTGTGCTGCGTAGCGGCAGCCCGTCTCCCGTGCTTTCCTGGATGAGCCTTTCTTATTTGCCAAAAAACATCGCGCCACAGGTGGATGGCATCGCTGTACAGGATCCAGGAATCCGGATTCAGGGCAGTCTAAGCGGTATTACCGCGCCCGGACCCTCAACCTCGGTTCACCTGAAGCAGCCAGAGACACCGGGGTTAAGCGCGCCCACTAATTTTGGATTGACGAGTCCGGCGGATCGCACTGCCTCACGATTTGAATCGACTCCGCAAGGCACCGCCCAAAAGGGATACCAGTCGGTGATTTGGAGCGCCCACGACGACAACGATGACGACCTTACTTATCGCCTTTACTTCCGCGGTGAAAACGAAAAGGAGTGGAAGCTGCTAAAGGATAATCTCCACGAAAAATATTATTCCTGGGACACCAGCTCCATGCCCGATGGCGCCTATTACCTCAAGATTGTCGCGTCGGACGCGCCCTCGAATCCGCCCGCCGAAGCATTGGAAAGTAGCCGCGAATCCGACCGCTTCGTCGTGGATAATTCGCCGCCGGAACTTTCAGCGCTGGCCGCAAGCGGAGAAAGCGCCAACGGGGCGCAAATTCATTTCGTGGCCCGCGACTCCGCCAGCGCCATCGCTCGCGCGGAATACAGCCTCGATGCCGGCGACTGGATGCTCGTTTACCCGAATGGGCGCCTGAGCGATGCCCCCGAAGAACGGTACGATCTCGCGCTGAAGAACCTGGCCCCCGGTGAACACACACTCGCTGTGCGCGTGTACGACCGCTTTGAAAACGTGGCCGCGGCCAAGGTGACGTTCCGCGTGCCTCCGGCAGCCCGCTAAATCATTCCTGCCGCGCCCGCGCGCGTCTTCACCGCGGGCGAGACGTATAGCTGCGCCGGTTCTATCCGCTCGAAATACAGTCCTACCCCTGTTTCCGTTCCGTTTTTGGCTTGCTCCACGTGCATCACCCGCGCCGTGCAGCGCATGGGTGAAGGCTCCCTGCCTGTAATCACGCGGGGGAATTCCAATGTGACTTCGGCCTCCGCACCCACAACAAATGGAACATTGGTAGTGAAATAGATCCCTCGTGGCGAAATATTTTGCGTCATAGCTTTCCGTGTGGGGTCTGTGGGTTTGGCGAGGGAGCGGAAATGAAACGGAATCTGAAGCATAACTCGGTTTTCACGTCGTCTCTCTGCAAGTGGCATGTCTTCCTCCGAGCGCGGCTGGGATGGCGCACCCTTGAATTTGGAAGGGGTATAGTGATTTTATTATCTGAAATGGAGAAGGCAATAGTACTCCATCCATTTGGCCGAATTCTATTCACGGATGGGAGAGAAGCTGTGCACGCAAATCGATGCGGAAATTCCGCCCTGTGCCATAATGAAACCAGGATTTGTTACTCCGGGAGTGCATGGTGGGCGAGAATTTCCGGCCGGACATGAATGACATCCGCGAGGCGCAGGGGCGCATAGCGCCGCACATCCATCGCACGCCGGTAATGACCTCCGCCTCACTGGACGAAATTGCTGGTGCGCGGCTCTTCTTCAAATGCGAAAACCTGCAGCGTACCGGCTCATTCAAAATGCGCGGGGCCACCAACGCAATTTTTTCACTCGCCGATGAAGAAGCCGCCAAGGGAGTGGTCACTCCATCCTCCGGCAATCACGGCGCGGCCCTGGCCAAGGCTGCGCGCAAGCGAAATATTCCGGCCTGGGTCATCATGCCTAACAATTCACCGATGGTGAAACGCCGCGCGGTGGAGGCTTACGGGGGCCAGATCACCCTGTGCGAACCCACGATTCGTTCACGCCAGGAAACCGCCGCCGCGGTGCAGGTTCGTACCGGCGCAATCCTGATTCATCCCTACGACAACGACCGCATTATCTCCGGCCAGGGCACCGCGGCAGCCGAACTTCTTGAAGACATGCCCGATCTCGATGTGATCATCGCGCCCGTCTCGGGGGGCGGGCTGCTCTCCGGCACGGCCATCGCATCCAAGGGCATGAAGCCGGGGATCCGGGTGATTGGCGCGGAACCAAAGAACGCCGACGACGCCTACCGATCGCTGAAGTCCGGGCATATCGAGTCAAATGAAGCTGCCGACACTATTGCCGACGGTCTTCGCGCTGTTCTCGCGCCACGGACGTTTACAATCCTCCGAAGGCTGGCCGACGAAATCTCCACGGTCACGGAGGAAGAAATCGTTGCTGCCATGAGATTGCTATGGGAAAGAATGAAGCTTGTAGTCGAACCCTCGGGAGCAATTTCCGCCGCGCCCGCGCTGAATCGCCGCATTGGATCGCAAGGCAAGCGCATCGGAATTATCCTGAGCGGAGGGAATGTGGACCTCGCTTCCCTGCCCTTCAAATGATCTGAGCCTCCGCCCTTTCATTGGACCGTAAGCGTCACAGTTGTGGTTGCCGTTGTGCCTCCATTTCCTGTGGCAGTGATCACGAGCGGATAGGTTCCCGGAGTAGTCCCAGGAATCGTGACAGGCGGCGGGGCGCCGGTGAGAGCAGAACACCCGGCCATACAGCCCGCAAATGCAAGCAACGCGGCGATTGCGAGAAATGGCACAAATCGGGAAGGGCGAGTGCGTAGTCGACGCTGCCAAAGGGTTAACAGAGCCGCGAAGATGAGAATGAGCGGCTCCCACGTTTGAGAAATTGGCAGCCATGAAGGTGTATCGGGATTCGGCACTTGTCGGTTCCTGGGCGCGGAAACCGAAGTTGTACTCGCCGATGTTGACACGTTTAGCGTCGTGGATGTTCCTGCAGTGATGCTTCCCGACGTAAATGTACACATGGAAACAGGCGGGCAGCCGGCAATGGTCAGCGTCACTTGCCCTGAAAGCGGCGGAGCCAGCGTCTTAATCGTGAAGGAAGCCGATCCCCCCGCGGTCACTGACATCGAGACCGGCTGCGCAGTAACGCCGCCCGGCAACGGACCCGCAAAATTGAAAACAGTCTTGCCTCCGCATTCCACTCCAGACGGACTGCTGGCGTTGCAAAGCGTGGAGTCATCAACAGTAACCATGAAGTAATAAGTTGTCCCGGCCACAGCATTGAATCCAGTTTGAGTCTGTCCAACAGACGTGTTGTTGTGACCGCAGGCTACTTCCGAAAAACTCCCCGGCAGCCCGGTCACAACATCGAGCACCGTGTCATAGGCGCTGCCGATCGTATCCACGGACGTCGTCCCCGCCGCGCTGGCCGTATATTTCCACCATACGGATTTTCCGCGCGGGTTGCCGGATTGCCCTGCGCATCCCGGAGTCGGGTCGGTTGCCTCCGTGGTCGCCGAAGAATTGTCCACCGTATCGGAAAAGGAAGCGGAAGCAACGGTTGTCGCGTTCGCAAAATTATCATTGGCCGGGGCGGGAGAATTGTTGACCACAAATGCCAGCTCCACAGGCGCCGGCCCGCCGCCCGGAGGAGGATTGGTCACGCCAATCTCGAATTGTCCGCCAAACTGCAGCAGCGTGTGTGAAAGCGTGGCGGTGATTTGTGTGCCCGCGGAATTCACTGAGCTGGAACTCACTCCCGTTGTTCCGTCATTAAAAGTGATGAAGCCGGTGGGAGAAAAACCAGTTCCCGTCACGATGATTAATGTATCGCTCGCGCCGGCGTTCACCTGCTGCGGTTGAACGGAGGTCAACGTCGGCAACGATCCAACGAGAGTAAACGTCAGCGCATTCGTCACCGTTGGCGACTCCGTGGAATCGAATACGGTGATCAACGCCGCTCCGGGGGTCGCGGTCAGCCCCGCCGAAATCTGCGCTGAAATTGTTTGCGTGGCAATGTTCACCTGCACATTAGTCACGCCGATAGCCAAACCATTCCATTGCACCACGGAACTGCTCGTGAATCCGCGGCCAGCCAGATTGAGCGTCAGCGAAGTCGCGCCGGTTTGCGCTGAAATAGGCGTCAGTCCGCTCAATTCAAATGGTGACGTGCCCGCCAGCGCGGGCAGTGGGTAGTCCCACGCGCCGCGGCCATGGGTTGCCGCGCGAAGCGTTCGTGATGGCTCGTGGAGGGCCAGCGAAAGCACGGGGACATTGGGCAAATTGTTGCCCAGCTTCGCCCAGGTAGTCCCGCCGTCAACAGTTACGTACACGCCGCTGTCCGTCGCCGCGTAAATTGTGCCGTGTCCGGAAATGTCGTCGGGATCGAGAGCCATATCGTTCACCGGCAAATCCGGAAGATCGGTGATGAGCGGCGCGGCGCAATCGCTGGTGTGACATCCGATGTCCGTCCAAGCTGTCCCTCCATTTGTGGTCTTGAAAATGTGCCCCTTCAAATCCGTCGGCGAACCATCGATTGACTGGTCCACAGAGAATCCGGCGAAGGCCGCGTAGGCTGTCTTCCCGGTTATGTCGGAGGGGTCCGCAATGATTTTCGTAATTGTGCGCGTCGGCAACCCGTTTGAAATGTTGAGGAACGCCGGACTCGAGCCCGGCGTCACATTCGCAGCCATTTCCACCGTGCCGTCATTCGCTCCCGTGTAGAGGTTGTATGTGCTGCCAGACAGCGGAGCTATCGCAATCGTGGTCAGCGCAAATCCGTTGGCCAGTCCGCCGCTGGTCAAATCGCCTGACACCGCGTTCCACGTGGCGGCGCCATCGGTCGTCTCAAACAACCGGTAGGTCCCGTAATAAAGATGCTCCGCGCGCTGGGCATCAATCATCAGTGGAGGAATCGGCGCCAGCGGATCCTTGGAATTATTCGGCTGATTGCCAATGCTGTCGGAGCTGGAAAGAAGCACAAACGTCCCTGATTGCCCGGCGAGAGTTGACTTGAAAAGTTGCGCGTGACCGGAAAAGCCCGCGCAGCTCAAATACGCAGTAGTCTGCTCGTTTGGGTCAATGACGGTGTACCCGCCATCCGCGCACGTCCGCGTGTCCGTCCAGCTCGAACCGCTTCCGTCGGTCTGATATTCCTGCGTGCCATTGCCCTGCGTGCCGCCAAAAGCCAATCCGGGGTCCGAGGGATGAATTGAAATCCCCAGATTGAATTGCCCTATGGCCACCGTGTTATTTAAATCGTTCCAGGTCTGTGATCCGGGCGCGGTGGCGGGGTTCGCGGCATTGGTAGAATTCCACACTCCGCCGTCATTGGCGATGTACACTTCGCTGCCGCTCGGTGTGAAGGCAACGGCGTGTTGCCCGATGTGGATTACGGTTCCGTCGCCAACCGCGGAGAAATCTGCCACGGTTTGTCCGCCGTCAGTCGTGCGCAGCAACGTAGTTCCCGCCGGCGTGCTGGTAGCCCCTCCACCGAAAAAGACTGTGTTCCCAGTCGAATCCACGGGATCAACCCCGATTACCATGTCGTACCCGCATTTCGTCGCACAGAAATCCGGCACGTTGCTTAACTGAATCCAGGTGTTCCCTCCGTCGGCGCTTCTGAATACTCCGAGCAAATCATCAGAACTTGAATTGGTGTCTGCAATCCCGGAATAAAGAATAGTCTGTCCATTCACGGGGTTCAGCGCGGGCGCCAGGTCAATCCAACCCATTCGGGTTTGCGAAGGGAGCCCGGTCCCCGCGACGCGACTCCAGGTTTGTTTCGAGCAGACCTGGTCCGCGTTTTGCGAAACGTAAATTCCATTGGTGGGGTCTCCGAGATAATCCCCCAGTGCGGCATAAGCCGTGGTCGGGGAAACGTAGAACAATGAGGTCGCTAGCGCCGTGCCCGTTAACCCGGTGGGAATGATTTGCGCCCAGGTCGCGCCCGCATCATTTGTGCAATAAATCCCCGGACGGCCTACGGGGCCAGTGATGTTCGAAGAGGAATAAATCTGGACGCCCGCGAGCACTAATTGTGAGTTGTTCGAATTGACTGCAAGTGAGCCAATGCGCGCTCCGCCTCCCGGAATGAAGCCGTCAGTGAAAGGGCCTTCGAATGGGCACGTGGGATTGGTGAACGCTGGCCCTTGGCAGGTCTGCATCCAGGTCAATCCACCGTCGAGCGACTTGAGCACTCCCGAGCCAGGAAAAGCGTCAAAGGCGGCAGTGGCGGCCATCTCACCTGTGCCCGCATAAATCACCCTGTGCCGCGCATCGAGGCTATTGGAGGGGTCTATCGTGATGGCCAGGGCACCGGTAGCCAGCGACTGTTGGTTGTCAGTCAGCGGCGTCCAGGCCGCGCCGCCGTTTGTTGTTGTCCACACACCACCTTGCGCGGCGCCTATGAATACCTTGTTCCCGCTGGGATCGGTGGGGTCGATGGCGATGGCGGTTATGCGCCCCGATGTGTTGCCCGAAGTGCCGGCAAGCCCCCCGGGGGCGGCACGGTTGGTTGCGCCCCGATGGAAACCCACTGACCGTTAAACAGAGGTGGAGAGATCTGTCCCGTGTTCCGAAGCTCGGCAGTCTTCCTACCCATTTCATTTTGTTGGCCGAATCCTGCGGGAGCAACCACGCTCAGCATCGTCAGTCCCGCTGTGACCGCGGCACCGCACGCAAGCTTTCGGAGGGCTTTAATGCGCAGTTGAAGGTGAATATGCCGGCTTTTCGATTTCTCATGATTTTCAATATTGGATTTACCGGGATTCCCCGAAGCAGACACGAGAGGCATGGTGGGCTCCATCCCGTAGAAAGACTCTCAACGAAATGATACGTAGATAGACCGGCTCAGCGTTTGAGAGAGAACGAGATACATATACATATACTATAACTATCAGTAACTAGCAATCAGAGAGTTTGGGCAAATGGAATTTCAGCTTTTGGCGGCGTGGTCCTCGGAAAGCTTAAACAAAGACAAAAGTGGCCGGGCAGCTTCGCCCGGCCACTTTTAGACTTGCTTACTGCGCAGTTGACTATTGAACGGTCAAAGTGACCGTGGTGTTGTGCACCAACGATCCCGATGTCGCCGTTATGTTGATCGTATAGGTTCCGGCGGGCGTGCCGTTATTTCCGCCGCCGTTGCTATTGTTGCAGCCGGCGATTCCCACCAGCACCAGAACGAATGCTGCGGCCATTCCAACCCAACCCAATCGCAGGCGCCTGGTGCTCTTTCGCATCAGCATCAAGCTGGACAAAAGGATGCCCGCTGCGATGGACCAGAGTGCGATTGGAACTGGACCGAACGGCATCCTGTTCCCGGGCTGAGGCAAGAGGCCACTGCGTTTCGTGGTGGTGGCCGTCAACGTTGTGCTCGTGCCATTGGCCGGTACAGGATTGGGGCTGAACGCAAACGTTGTTGCCGCAGGCAGAGTGCCCGTGGTGGCAAACGTTATGGCGTTGGGGAAGCCGCCTACCGCGTCCGTGACCGTGATGGTGAACGTCGCTGGAGTCCCGGCTGGAACGGTCACAGCGGCTGCCTGTCCTGTCGCCGTAAAGTCCACGCCCACTCCGTTCAGAGTTACTGTTTGTGTACCGGACGCAGCATCGTCTGTAAGCGTAAGAGTTGCCGGCCCGCGCGGTCCAGCTGCGCCCGGAGTGATGGTGATATTCACCACGCAGGTTCCGCCGGAACCGGCGACAGGGTTGGCCACGGTGCAGGTGGAGGTGTTCGCGATTGCGAAGTCAGCAGCATTCGTACCGGTAATCGCCGGGGCCACTGAGAAATGCAAAGCGCCGCCGCCAGCGTTTGTTACCGTGATGGTCATCGCCGAGCTCGCGACTCCCACGTCCTGCGCCGTGAAGGTTAGCGTATTCGCCGAAAGATTCGCCGTCGGTGGTGTCAAGATGGTTGTAGGATTCGTCGCCGTGTCATTGGCGGTGTTGGTCTCACCTCCGCCGGATACTACGGCGATGTTGCTCACGCTGGCAGGGGCATTTGCGGCCACGGTCACTGTCGCCGTAATCGCCGGATAACTTGCGGCTGCGGCCAGAGCGTCGCTGCGTGTGCAACTCGCTGTTCCAACCGTGCATGTCCATCCAGTTCCCGCCAGGGCGGTTAAAGTCAGGCCCGTGGGAATGGTGTCCACCATGTTGACGGCCGCAGTCGTTGCGGATCCGCCCGAATTGGTAACCGTAATGGTATAAGTCGCCCCGACCTGCCCCTGAATGAAATTACCAACGTGAGACTTGGTAATGGTCATGTCCGGTGGCGCCAGGGTAACAGTGAATACAGGTGACGTCGCTCCCGTATAATTCCCGTCTCCACTGTAAACCGCCGTAAAATTGCCCGTCGTGGTCAAGCTGGTTTGCAAGGTCGCCTGGGCTGCAGAGAAGTTATTCGCGTCCAGGATCGCGGACACAGAAACAGGAGCCCCGACTGGGTTGGCTCCATTCATAAATGTGACCGTGCCTGTAGGCGCGGCGCCCAGGCTTCCCTCCACATTGAATGGATCTGGAGTGGTGTCCACAAGGGCCGTGAGTGTGAAGTTTGCGTTTGGATTGGCGGTGGAGGGACCGCTGATTGTCGGTGAGGTTGCAGCCTTGGTGACAGTTAGTCCGAATGCTGGCGCTGCGGTGCTGCTGGCACTGTAGCTCGGATCTCCTGGATAGGAAGCTGAAAGCGCGTGAGAGCCAACCCCGATGGCGGGGATTGTCCCTACTGGGGGGTTGTTGCCGGGTAAATTAAACGACGGCGAATTGAAATCTGTATAACCTTCGCTATTCAGAGCGAAGGTTGCTGGAGTTCCGGTGGGAAAAGGCAGTGTGTCCGTGAAGGTAATGTTTCCAGTTCCGGTCTCAAGTTGGGAGCCATTATGCGTAGCGGTACTGAGAACATCAGCCCGGAAGGTTAATGCACTGCCGTAGGGCACTGACGCCCCCGAAGCAAGCTGCGCAATCGTCCCTTGTGTAAAATCACTCTGGAGAACTGTCATGGTCGTTGTGCTGGCTTCCGGGTTAACAATTACCTGAACTCCCGGCGTGGAATCGCTCACTCCGAACAGCAGACCAGCGCCGCCATTGTTGCCCGGATAATGGGCAGTAACCGTGTATGTGCCACCCACGAGCTCAAATGTAAAGCCGCCCGTACTTACACCAGCAGTCAGCGGATAGATATCCGCGTTCCCGGTAACGACATCGAAGTGGTCCACGCCCGAGGTTGGACTGTTCCCCGGCGGAAATGAGCCATTGCCGATCAGACTGACATCGCCGCCCGGTGTTCCTCCCCCGGACGTGACCGCCGCATTCACGAAGACCTGAGTCCCGTGAGTAATCGTTATCGGGCCGGCGCAGCTCGTGCTGGCTGTGGCTGTTAGCGACATGCAAAGGGTGGCAGTTGTCCCTGCGAACGTGCCTGCTTCGGTCACCCAGCCGGTAATGAAATTCCCCACGTTAAGCGTTCCCAATCCGGTGGCCATGTCGAAACCAGCGTTTGTCGCATAGGCTGGAGCGTTGGTCGAAGTAACCAGCGTGAGATTCGCGCCGCAATTGAAACTGCCCGACACGCAAGCCACCGAATTCGTGCCTTTGGTCACATCGTTGAAAACGCAGGTGCCTGCCGGGGTTGTTGAGGAATTGCAGTTCGCAAGGGTTTCCGTTGCAAATAAGGGGTACATAACATAATTCGGATTACCTTGACGCGAACTCTTACCTGCGGTAACCATGGCCTGGTTCACCAGGGCCAGAATTCCCGCCATAGAGGGCGTAGACGCGGAAGTTCCGCCCACAGGAATAAATACCGCTCCCGCGGCGTTGGTACATGAGGGAACTCCCGGATTGAAATCGGCTTCGCAAATTGGGTAGAAGCTATTGCTTACAGTTCCGGGCGCCGCAAAAAGGGAGGCATCCGGAAGATCACGGAATCCGTCACTTGGTACACCAGTTGCCACCTGCCACGGAGGTTTGCTATAGGCCTGGGTGCAGACGCCTCCGCTTACAACGGCGCAATTGCTTGGGCCTCCCCCTCCTGCCGAAATATTTTGCAGGAACGGCTGAGCAGGCGGGTTACAAGTACCAAAATTAGGTAATTGTCCGCACGAATCGTTCCAGGGAGTTTCAGGGATGTAGGATTTTGCTGAAAGTCCGGTTGTGGCTGTCGTATTCCAAAACGTCCCGGGATATCCGGTGGCATTGTAATCAAAATCGGTGCCGCCGACAGCCACATCGAAGGGTGTCGAGGCGATTCCGTTGACGAAGGTACCGTTGATGGCCGCGGTTTCGAAGCCGTCGCAATTTGCCGATCCAGAATCGCCGGCAGATACGAAGGCGGAGATGCCCTGTGCAGCTGCTTGTTCCCAAATCGTGGCCCAAAAGGCATTTCCGCCACTACCCAGAAACGCTTCACAACTCCCAAAGCTGGTGCTCATCACTGGCGCCAGATTACCGTCCACAACGTGCTCGGCGGCAAGGTCTATTCCCGAGGAGCTTTCCGTATTCGCCGCAATCACCAGGTCAATCGTCGCAGCGGGAGCGACCGCGCCGGACCATTCCGTGTCCAGGATGGCTTCGACCTCATCACCACTCAGCCCGGGATCAATCCCGTCGATAATGACTTTCGTATTATTGCCCGCCAGTCCGAAAAAGGTCCGAAAGGCCGCAACGTCGTCCACGGTGCATCCCGTCGGAAGCGGACTCCCCGTGCAAATATTGGAATCATTCACGATAGCAATAGTTTGGCCGGCTCCTGTGGCCGCTGCCGGAATGTTATAGATCTTCGCAAAATCAGCGGGCCCCAGCCCAAAGCAGGTATGGTTGAATATCGGATTTTCGAAGGCGGTGTTGATGTCGCAGGGAGTCACCGTCAGTTGTGGCGTGCCTTTGCCTGAAGTTTGCGGTATCGGCAGGGGTCGTCCGGTGTGAATCATGGACTTGTGGTGGAAGTTGTGCATGGAGTTGACGCCCGCGATCACCGGAGTAAGCGCTGTCGGAATCTGCGGATCGCTTGCGTTGGCCCAATGCGATTCTCCGTTGACCACATACTTGTGAATTTCCGTATGGAAGACGCTGTGAACCTGCCCCGCGGTTCCAGAAAACTCAATGACCATTCTCCCCGCGGCCACGCGATTCACTTGAAACCCCTTCGATTGCAGCCAGGCGGTCACAATTTGAAGGTCTGCGTCGGTAATGCCAAACTGTGTGCCAAATTGTTCGGGTGTCAGCCAGTTATGGAAATTCGGTGATGACTTCGACTGCTGGTCATCTTCCAGCTTCCGCAGCGCGGCCTCATCCGTGGAGCTGCGCTTCAGGACCAGCAACATCCTGTCCATCAGCAAACTGTCCGGCGCCGCACCCTGGTCAAATTTGGCGTTCGCAAGCGGGTGCACGTTCCCTTTGAGTGTCGTTAGGTTGCCCTCGTCCACCGCAGACTGGATGAGCGGGGTGCGCGTATTCTGCGACTGAGCCGAAAGGCTCAGTGAACAAATAAGAAGCGAAAAGAAAACAAGGCTAACCTTAATCGCTGACGACCATCGATTTTGCATTGAAGTCCCCCAAGAAGACTTTGAATTCACCGACTTTTTACCGCGGAGCCCGCTTCTCTAAAATGAACCCGGATCATTTCCGTTGGATTTTCGTTTACTTCTTCGGTAACGACCCTAGGATGCTGTATTATGTCTAAAGGTTCCCCCCGAACAAACATTAATTTCGCACAAGGTAGCCCTAAATATCAATGGAGTCCCCCTTAGCGTTAGCAAACACTTACAAAATGGAAATGTTTCGGCGCGGGCTGGAAATTTAGGGCAGGGATGTATGCGGGATCGAGTTGCGAGTCGAGCCCGATGGTCTTCACGATTTGAATCAGGAATTGGCTGTCCAACCGCCGCGCGACTTTCGCTCGCCGGCCAATCAGGAATCGGGCGGGTTCCAGTCGGAGGGCGGAAATGATATGTGCCAAAAATCGTGGGAGGGGGTCTCAAATTCCACGGGAATCAAATAGCCTTCGGGGGAGCTTTGAGGCTGTCGCACAACGCGGGCCGTCTTTCGCCCCAGCGTAACCTTGTTCTCGATTTCAACCTTCGAATCCATGGGAAGATTTTGCGGGGCGCAAACCATTGCTCCATGGATGTTTACAGCCACGGTGAATGCCTCCAACTTGACGGGTTTGCCTCCCAACTCGAGGTGCAGCGTCACCGCTACGCGAATCATCACCCGCTGACTGCGGCGTCGTTCCTCGGTGGCCAGCGGACTCCCACGCCCGATAGAGGAATCTTTGGTACGAGGCTTCGGGGGGTTGTTCAGAGGGCCCTCAAGCAATTCAGAGTTCCAAGCCCCAGAAATCCATGTCGGGTTCGATCAGCTCGATGCCGTATTCCCACCCTTCCACGCGTTCATTCCCCTTCCAAACGATTACGGCCGGGTTGGAACGGTGGTTGGCGCGATTGAAAACTTCGAGCTGCTGCTCAACTGAGAACTCCCTGGGGATGACGGCGAGGCAGCCATAGGGGCCGACAACGCGCGTGTGAGCTTCCAACTGCTGTTGGTCGCCTTCGGCTTGCCAGGCAAAGCTGACGGGAACCCGCGAATTCACGCGGACGCCCCGGCGCTTACTCTGGAATCTCGCTTCCCGTGCAATGTCGCTTGATACAGTCAAAACCTTACTCTCCCCGCGCAACGTCCTTGGCGGCAGCGTGTCCAATGACTCTGTCGTAAGAGGGCCGCCGGCAACACACTTCGCCTGACCTCAATACTAAGGTCCGCTCTGCCTGAACTCAGTACTAAGGTCCCCTGATCCTAGGGTCCTATATTGTTCAGGTCAATAGTACTGCGCACCTAACCGTCACGCCGTAAAGGCAAGAAACTGCAGGTGAAACGAAACCAGACGATGGGCTGGTCACCGCTGGGTCCAGACCGGCTCGTATCTCAATCAGCTCCAGCGGCCGCACCTCACCCACACTCATCCTCCCATACTTGGCCTTCCGGGTATGGATGCCCCTACGAAAGCTCCATCAGAATCAGATCGCGACTGAGTGCGGCCGTCATTTCAATACGAGGAAGCGGGACGCACAGACTTTCGAAGGGGCAACCTTCAGGTTGTCCGCTTCAGAGTGCCACCCTACGCAGGCGGAGGGCGTTCGAGATGACCGAGACCGAGCTGAAGCTCATGGCGGCGCTGGCGATCATGGGATTCAGGAGCAAACCGAAAAACGGATAGAGCGCGCCCGCGGCCAGCGGGACTCCGAGGACGTTGTAGATGAAGGCGAAGAAAAGATTCTGGCGGATGTTGCGCATAGTGGCCCGGCTGAGCTTGCGGGCGCGGACGATGCCGCGCAGATCGCCGCGCAGCAGTGTGATGCCCGCGCTTTCAATGGCTACGTCGGTTCCTGTACCCATGGCGATGCCAACGCTGGCGGCTGCGAGCGCGGGCGCGTCATTGATGCCGTCGCCGGCCATGGCCACGGTGCGGCCCTGCGCGACGAGCGACCGAATAATTTCCTGTTTTTTATCGGGATGAACTTCGGAATGGACTTCTTCAATGCCGAGGCGGCGGGCGACAACTTCGGCGGTAGTGCGGCTGTCGCCCGTAATCATCACGATGCGCAGGCCGTCGGCGCGCAACTTTTGCAGCGCTTCGGGAGTGGTGGATTTGATGGGGTCGTCGACGGAGATGATGCCGAGAAGTTCGGTGGCTGATGAGAGGAACACGACAGTTTGGCCTTCGCTGCGCAACGATTCGGCGTTGGATGTGGCCGCGCCGAGCGCGATTTTCATTTCGCCCATGAACGCGGCGTTGCCGAGGAAAACATTTTGAGGCGGGGCGACATTTTGCGCAGGAGCAACACCGGTCGATGAAGCCACGACGCCGGAAATGCCTCGTCCGGCGATGGCGCGAAAGTTCGTCACATCGGAGAGCGCAATTCCCTTCTCGCGCGCGGCGGCGAGAATTGCCGCGGCGAGAGGATGTTCGCTGGCGCGTTCGAGGCTCGCGGCGAGGCGCAATGTTTCGTCCGCGGTGCGCGCGCCGAACGGAATAATTTTGGCGACACTGGGCTTGCCTTCGGTGAGCGTCCCGGTTTTGTCGAGAACGAGCGTGTCCACTTTCTCGAGGATCTCGAGCGCTTCGGCGTTCTTGATGAGCACGCCCGCGCTTGCGCCGCGGCCAGTGCCGACCATGATGGACATGGGCGTGGCGAGGCCGAGCGCACACGGACATGCGATGATGAGCACCGCGACGGCGTTGACGATGGCGTGCGCGAGCTTGGGCTGCGGTCCCCAGAGCGCCCAGATGATGAATGTTGCGGCGGATGCGGCGATGACCGCGGGAACGAAATAGGAAGCGACGACGTCGGCCAGGCGCTGAATGGGCGCGCGGCTGCGCTGCGCCTCGCCGACCATGCGCACGATTTGCGCGAGAAGAGTTTCGCGGCCCACGCGCTCGGCGCGCATCACAAAACTGCCTGTAGCGTTTAGCGTTCCCGCGGTCACACGATCGTTGGCGATTTTTTCAACCGGGATTGATTCGCCCGTGATCATGGATTCGTCCACGGAGCTACCGCCGTCGAGGACGATGCCATCCACGGGAATTTTCTCCCCCGGGCGGACGCGGAGTTTGTCGCCGGGCTGAACGGCGTCGAGAGGAACGTCCCGCTCATCGCCATTTGCGCCAATGCGGCGAGCGGTTTTGGGCTGCAGGCCGAGCAGGGCGCGGATCGCTCCGCTGGTGCGGCTGCGCGCTCGAAGCTCGAGCACCTGGCCGAGCAGGACGAGAGTGGTGATGATTGCGGCGGCCTCAAAATAAATTGCGACGTGGCCATCGGCTTCACGGAATTCCGCGGGGAAAATTCCGGGCGCGATTGCCGCGACTACGCTGAAGCCGTATGCCGCTCCGGTTCCAATGGCAATCAGCGTGAACATGTTCAGCTTCCAACGAACAATTGAAATTGCGCCACGCTCGAAGAACGGCCACCCGCCCCACAACACCACCGGAGTGGACAACAAAAACTCAATCCAGGTGACGGCCTTCATTCCTAGAAAGTGTTGAACGGGCTGCCCGGGGATCAGGTCCGACATGGTCAGAAAAAATACCGCCACGGCGAGAGCAACATTGGCCCAGAGGCGCCGCGTCATTGAAATCAATTCAGCGTTGGCTGGTTCGGCGAGTGTGGCGACGCGGGACTCCAACGCCATGCCGCAGATCGGGCAAGCCCCGGGCACGTCACGGACTATTTCCGGGTGCATTGGGCAGACAAATTCAGTTTTCGCGGCCGCTGGACTAGTTCCCAATTCCACGGGATCGAGACCCATGCCGCAATCCGGACACGGAGGAGGGGTTTTTCCAGGCGCGACTTTTTCGCGGACCTCGGGATGCATCGGGCAGGTGTATTCGATTTCGCGGGAAGGAAAATTTGGAGACGCACTCTTCGGCGCCGGAGATTTGGCGGAAATTAGGTTCGCCGGTTTCGGCGTGCCAAGTGAGGAGATACCAACAAATTTATTTGTTGGGGCGCTGGCGACCGGCTTGGGCGCGAGATATTTCTCAGGATCGGCGGTGAATTTCTGCGCGCAGCCATTGCAGCAGAAATAAAAAGTGCGCCCTCCATGGTCAGCGCGCGGCTTAAGGCTCGCGGGATCAACCTGCATCCCGCAAACCGGATCGCGCTCCGTGGGGATTACGTTCTGTTCCATCGGTGATTCCTTTAATGTTCGCAAATTGATCTCGCCAACGAAATATTTTTCGGGTCAGCCTATTTTTCGGCTCAGGAGGCCCAACAATTCGTCGTACATGGCCTCCGCCTGCGCGGGCGTGCCGCTGCGAATCGCTTGAGCAGCACAATGACGGAGATGGTTCCGCAACAGTTGCCGCCCCACCCCGCTGAGCGCCTCCTGCACGGAGGCAATCTGAGTCAAAATGTCGGCGCAGTAGCGATCTTCGCTTACCATCCGTTGCAATCCCCGAATTTGGCCCTCAATTCGATTCAAGCGCCGCTGATTGCTGGCCTTGATTTCGGGGTCGACGGCTACCGCCATTCGAACCCCGCGTCCGGTGTCACACCCACAGTTTGCCGATTCGGTTTTATTTTTTCCGGTGACCGGCTTCTTCAAATCCCTGGTCTTCATCCGCGCCCTCCCATATAGCGTATACCCCTATAAGGTATATAACGCAGGCCCGATTGTCAAGCCCGGCGAGTCCTGCGCGGACAGGTCACACCCTGGCTGCTATAATGTCGACCTATGACTCTGGTTGAAATTGGATTTAAATTGCAGGCCCCGTTGACCCCGGCGCAACTACATTCCCTTGCAGAATTTGCCAACACTTATGGACTGAGGAAATTCCATGTGGATGCTTCGGGGCAATCCATTCGATTTGAGTACGATGCCTCGCGGCTCCGCGCGACCGAGGTGGCGCATGTCTTGCGGGAGGCCAGGATCCCTGTGGCCGATGGTCTGGCCTAAATTGCGCAGGTCAATTCCAACACGAAAATCACGCCATGAAAGACGAGAGGCTCCTGCTTGGGACAGGAGCCTCTCAAAGCACATCCCGTTTCCCGGCTTTTATGTGCCGGGGCGTGGGGTCATCCATCCAGCTTCCCTCTCAGAGGCAGGTGGGAACGACCTGCGCCATTCAATGAGCAAGCCCCTTCCCCCTCACTCACTGTCTGGTTTGGGTCGTCATCGGGATGCGCCCGCATTCCGATATGCACGAACTATGCCGATTCTCTTCGGATTATTTGGGAGCAATTCCCCTTTCCTGTCTGTCACTTCCGGGATCTAATTCAAAGATTGTATGAAACTTGTGAAGAAGCTCGTTCCGATTCGGATCTCAGAATGTCGGAACGGAACAGAGATCTGTCTCCATGCCTCCGAATTCGACTCAGTCGCCGGGTGAACAGTTGCTTGTTCCAAAGCTTGATAGCCAAATGAAGAACGGTCACTTACGCCTATGAATGACGGTCTGTTCCAAATGGGCTGCTCCTGACAAGAATGGAACAGTTGGGGATTGGTTCCTTCCCTCATTCGAGTGCGATAAACAGGAACCACAGCCATTTAGTCGACTTCTACACCATTAGATTTGGCCACCAAGTTGCCGTTACTCACTCGATGCCTCCGACGAAGAGAAAGCGGCTCGGTGATGTCCTCCAAGAGCGGGGGAAAATATCCAAGTTGGAACTTGATGGAGCCATTGCAGAACAGCAAAGCAAACTCATTCAGCTTGGCGAAGTATTATTTGAGCGAGGCCAAGTCGGAAAAGCGGATCTAATTCAAGCGTTGGAAGAGGTAATCCGCGTGCCCTATGTGGATTGCCTTGAAGAAAAGCCTGATCCCGCCGCGATCCAACTGATATCCCGAGAGCTAGCGGAACGATGTTGTGCTTTGCCACTGCGAAAGGTAAGCACTCAGCTGATGGTGGTGCTGGCGCAGCCCCAAGACCTTACCCTGCTGGACCAATTGCGTTTCTCGGCGGGTATAGACATTCTGCCCCGGATGGGCTTCCGAGTGGAGATTGTGGCGGCTATCGCGCGTGCATATTCGATTTCCGATGCCGAAGTGGCTGAAGCCGCCTTGCTGGAAGCAAAGGCCACCGATCTTTCCGCAAATAAAGATGATCAAAAAATGGAGTTCGTCTCGACTAGTTCTCGCGCGAGCAATCGTGACGCCTTCCAGGAAATACAAGCCGAATTAATGAATCTAAGAACGCCGGCCGTTCGACTCGTGTCCGAAATCATCACTTCCGCCTTGGAAAAAGGGGCCAGCGACATCCACATCGAACCGCAGGCCAAGGACATGGCCGTACGTCTCCGCGTGGACGGAGTGTTGCGGGATTTGCGGCGAATTCCACGACTACTGCAAAATTCGCTGGTGTCACGGATCAAGATTCTTTCTGATATGGATATCGCCGACCGCCGCTCACCTCAGGATGGACGTTTCCTGGTGAAATCACAGGGCCGCGAAGTGGAAATGCGAGTTTCTACGCTGCCCACCCAGTATGGCGAGAAAGTTGTCATGCGGTTGCTCGAGTCAAAAGCTGCGATTAAGAGCTTTGGTGACCTCGGGCTTGAGGCGGACCTGGAACAAAAACTAATTAACCTGCTCTCATTGCCCCAGGGAACACTGTTGGTCACGGGCCCCACAGGCTCAGGCAAAAGCACCACTCTCTATGCTGCGCTTAGCTCTCTAAGAAATTCCTCGGTAAACATCGTGACGGTGGAAGATCCCGTTGAATACGTTCTGGCCGGGATCAGTCAAGTTCACGTGAATACAAAGGCTGGGCTTACTTTTGCAAGCTCCTTGCGATCCATTCTGCGGCAGGACCCCAACATCATCATGGTCGGAGAAATCCGCGACCACGAAACCGCCGAGATCTGCATGAAAGCCGCCCAGACTGGCCATCTGGTTCTTTCGACATTGCACACCAATGACAGCATCTCAGCTATTCTTCGCCTGGTCGATCTTGATATAGCGCCATTCCTGATCGCGGCTTCTGTTACGGGAATCCTGGCGCAGCGCCTTATCCGCAAACTTTGCGTCTGTCATAGCCAGGGTCCCGCCAGCCAGGAATACATTGATCAATTCATGTCTGCAGGAGGGAAAGTGGCGCCTGCTTGGCGAAGATCGCCGGTTGGCTGCACAGAGTGTGACCAGACTGGATTCAAAAGCCGGCTCGGGATTTATGAACTCCTTGTCTTTGATGAGGCGGTGCGCGGCCTGGTGCGCGAGTCCGCCACAGCCAGCCAGATACGCGACTTGCTGCGCAGCCAAGGGATGCGGCTGATGCAGGAAGATGCGCTGGAAAAGGTCGCGCTCGGGGTGACGACCCTTGAGGAAGTATTGCGAGTGGTGCCGTTTGAACACATAGCCAGCTTTGAATGCCATCATTGCGGTCACAAGCTAACCCCCAACTACGTGTTTTGCCCTTTTTGCGGCGGTCGCCTAAATCCAAAGGCAAATGAAGCAGCTCCTCATGACCCATTGCCTGTGGGGGCGGTGTCAGAGCGATGACAATTATTAGAAATCGGGAAGCTGTATTTGGGCTCCGTAGAACTGCGCGCCTCTCACAACTTCACGACCTCCGGCTATCCTATGAGGGCAGATCCGAATTTGTCACCGTGCATCCGCCAGACCTAAGTCCAATGGGGATGTTCATCAATACTCCCGAGAATTTTCCCGAAGGCGCGGTCCTGAAACTTCAATTCCGACTTGCACGGTCAGGTTATGAGGTACAAACGCGGGCAGAAGTTCGATTCTGCATGCCAGGAGTGGGCATCGGGATTGAGTTCATTGATTTGCTCGAGGAGCATTTTCGGGCCATTGAAGAAGAAATTGATATCTCCGCAGCCCCCAGGATTCGCGACGATTAGTCGGACTCATGAATTGACCCTTTCCCCGCCACGCGCTGCGCCGTTGGGAATTGATGCGCGTGACTTTCACTTCAGGCGCAGATCTGCACATATCCCTTCCGTATAAGGCGAGTACCAGTCTGGTACCACCGCCCTATCTAGTTCTTTTACTCGCACTTACAAAGCACGGCTATAGAACCCGGGTAGGGTGAGGAAAGCTCTCTTGTCCCATCTCCGTAATACAACTCCGCCGATGATCATGCTGAATGATCTTCCCACCCCGAAGGAGTTGGCTTTCCGCTGGACTTGGAGCTTTGGTGCTTTGCTCCGCTAATTCTGTTTCCGGAGACGCAAATGTGCCGAAAGTTTCTTCAACGCATCAATTCCGCTGTTACTGTCAGTGCGAAAAGCATGGCGGGCACAAGACGTGCACTATGAAAATGTGCGAAATTCCCAAGTATGAGAAGCGCTGGTGGGCAACCTCATGCCATAAGCGCGCTGCGGACACGCCGCCCTCGAATGCTCCTTCTTTCAAACCGACTGGACGCCACACTCGACATATTCTTGATGCGAAGAACCAGACTAAGGTAAATCCGGGGAGCTAACAAAAATTCAATAATTCATCAAGCGTTCGGATGTGTGTAAAGAATGAAAATCCGGCCCTGAATCATCGCCCGGCCGCGGGAAAGTACTTCGCCAAAGGAATTGAGAGGGAGCCAATCGCTCCGGTCTTGTCATCGCATACTACGACGCGCAATTCAGTCGCATTAGGATTCAGAACGAGATTCCGTCCAAAATGGAGTCCGCCGTTGCGTATCTTTTGATAAGTATCCTTCAGAAGTCGCATATCCACCTTGCTGGTTTCGCCGACAATTTCTTTGCCTTCAGTATCAAACTGAGCAAGGACCACCTGTAAAGTTCCAAGTGTTCGCCCATCCCCGGGATGGAAAGTGAGGTCGCGCTCTTCCAGCTTGATCAGCAGATTCAGTTTTCTTTTGCCTTCGTTGTCAAAGGGGTCAACGTGCACAGTCATCCCCACTCCGGTCGCATCCAGCGGGCTAAACAACACGTCGCGCACTGATTTACTGTTGTCAGTGGTGCCAGTGAAATTCAGGGGCTTGGCCATGTAACCCGAGCGATAGCGCAGTTCAATCCCCGGGCGATTCACTTTTACCCGAATCTTGTGAAAATCTCCACGGCCGTTATCCTGCGGCGGATAGTAAGAGAGCATATAACTTAGGCGCGCATCCTCAATCGCTTTGCGGACGGAACCGCCAATGTCATTCGTGTTGTAGAACGCTTGGCCACCCGTGCGTTCCGCGAGGTCTTTCATCGTGTCGATTGTAGGGGCAAAATCAGCAAGCGTGAAGTTTGCATTGGTGATTGTGAGCGGGCCCAAACTCCCCCCGGCGGCAGCGAATCCCTGGCCGGGCCCAAAATTTCCAATCAAGCCGCGCGGGTCGACAGGATAAAGTGCAATATTAGATCCGGCAAGAGCCCTGCCAGCGGCCGCAACATCATCGGTGAAAAGGCGGTTTTCACGCTGCAAAAAACTCGGTGCCTGATGTGGCCCCCCCGATTGGGCTTGTCCCAGGCTAAATTTGTCCGGAGAGACACCGAAGGGAATCGCCGCGCCGTTCCGATAGGGTGAGGACTCGGAATTGTCGCCTTCCTTGTCCATTCCAATACTGAGCGGAAACGAGGAAGAAATCCAAACCAGATTCTTGCGCCCAGGGATCCGCAGCATGTGCTGGGCGATAATCTCAAACACTTGAGCAGTTGTGAATGCTCGGTCAATGTTTGCATCGTCCGACAAATTCTGGTTAGCCTGATTAATCATCGTATCCATACCGAAGTCGCCGGTAAATTGAGGACCCAACTGCGAATTGAAAGCATCGCCAGACTCGGGCATCTCGTAACCTCGAACGGAACGCTCCAGTGCAGTCATGTCGCTTGTGAAATCGTGCAAAACGTAAAGCCTTCCGCTCAACGCATAAACCGCAACGCGATCCTGCGGCTGCATCTGGTGAAGAAGATTCATCACCTGCTCCCTGCCGAAAATCATGTCGGAATGAGGAGTATTAAGGTAATCCAGAAGTATGATCGTTAGGTTTCCGGGAACGCCCGTCTTTTGCTCGAGAAGGTTGGAATATGTGTTTGGCTGTGAAGACGCAAGAGTGCGCGTGGCCTTTTCCCGAGTCTGGTCCGATTCCATAGCGAACCAGGCAATCTCCTGCTTCTTCCCGTCTTCATAAACCGTGAAGTCGCTCTGCTTCAAATTCTCGACCGGCTTGCCGTTGTGGTCCCTGGCAATCACGTCCACTTGTACCAACTGACTGAGGACTCGCAAAGCGGGTCGTGGCGCTTGTGCCGACTGCTGAGCAATTGTCTGATTGTGAGCGGCCTGCGAAGAAGTGGCGGGTGGAGGTGTTTGCAACGGAGGCTGTGATTGCTGCGGTTGCACCCGAGCCGCAGAAAATGAGAGCGCGATACATACAGAGATCCGGAGCTTTCCATTCTTTGAAAGTGCAAGACTCACGTGAGTCGGTCTGGACAAACTGTTGTTTTTCACGTCATGCCCCCATTTCCGCCTCCCGGCGAAACTGAGCGCTCGAATCGGTCACTTAAAAACTAGTCTTCCCGGCAAATTTCATCTTATCAAGCTTGAATTCCGCCAGGACTCTTTCCCTTCCAAAGGTTTGCAGCGTGCCGTTCCCCGCTGTAGTCGTGGTTTGCCCTTGCGAGCCAATGGCTGGATGAATGAACTGTAGGCTAAAAGACTTGTCATTATCCTGTACCACGTGTTCGCCATTTTTCAATCGAGGGAAATAGATGTCAAAAAAATACGCACCGGTATGCGGGGAAACGAATCTCACAGGGTCAACTCGCCCATTTCTAGCATCAATCATGTAAAGGTCAACCGGGATTGTCCCGTCAGGGATACCTTGCCAATACGTGGCCATCTGTCGCTCAAATGATTGAACATTGCAAGAATATTCAACGTGAAGAAAAATAACGTCGTCGTATGACTTCGCAAGCAAGGCTCCAGCCTGATCGTCGAAGCTCTTCTTGTGGTCGGCATCCATCTGGTCATACTTTTGATTGATCATCGCTTGCCTTACGATCGCCTGGCGGACTGGCAACGACGACCTATCCTGTATAAAGTAGTCCATCTCAATTGATTTTTCGCCCCCGGCACCCTCGGAGGCTGCACCAGAAACCGCGCCAACTGCATCACTCAACATTGTTTGGCCCTTCGCCCACTTTTTGGCCCAGGGTGAGTCGTGAAGAATCTTCTCGCAATCGCTCTTAGACCACTGCTTCCATTCTTTCTTCACCCAGAAATCATCGGCGCTTGCAGTGAGAACGGCGAATCCTAGAATTGCTAGTACCATACCTGCATATCGGCGACGCATTTTCCTCTCCTGGCCCCAAATTGGGACAATCCACTGTGGACAATACTCCTGAGAAATTGAAGCGTCAACCGGCCCGACTTCGGAAGTTCGCACGAAATAAGGAATAAACCTCGATCTCCGGTAGTCTAAGACATTGTGAAGATGCAATCAGGACGGCCCCTGAGGTGCTCTTGACCTAGGGTTGACGTTCACGAATCTTTCAAGATGGGGCTTGCATTGCAAAACCGCGGTGGTAGAATCCGCCTTAGAGATATGCTCGGTGAACCGCGGCTGCGTCAACCGACGCAGCGGGAGAAGCGGTGAAAATTAGAGCTGTTCAACTACGGCTTTCCTTCCTCCTGGTATTTGTTTGCGCTTGCTGCCTGCTCTTGCCCGCCTTCGGCCAAAATCAAAATAAGGGCCCAAACAAATCCAAGTCGGATAATGGCGCTACACAAAAACAATCCCAGAACAAGATTGTTATGGACGTGAATCTTGTTTTGGTGAGCGCCACAGTCACCGACCCATACAATCGGCTGGTGACGGGACTCGAGAAGGACCACTTCCAGGTGTACGAGGACGGCGTGGAGCAAGAAATCAGTTCGTTTTCCAGCGAGGACGTGCCTGTCTCCATAGGGGTGATATTCGACATGATCGGGAGCATGTCGGATAAGGTTAACAAGGCGCGCCAGTCCGCCGTGCAATTCTTCAAGACCGCCAACCCGCAGGACGAATTTTTTCTGGTGAGTTTCAATGAACGCGCCGAACTGACCAGCCGCTTCACTTCCAGCGTTGAGGATCTGCAGTCGCGCCTGATGTATACGTCGGCAAAAGGG
>Ga0209415_10001482_pt1 | contig 45132 bp, 35 predicted proteins | sample PeaSoiSIISIP2007_FD_187696 | JGI IMG/M metagenome (GOLD analysis project Ga0209415, IMG submission 187696) | Peat soil microbial communities from Weissenstadt, Germany - SII-SIP-2007 (SPAdes) (version 2) | ecosystem: Environmental > Terrestrial > Soil > Wetlands > Peat | place: Germany... | reverse complement strand
CCCCCCCGCCGATGGCTGACGTTCGGCTCGTGGATCGGCGGCGACCGCGACGGCAACCCGGAGGTGACGGCGTCGACGACCGCCGACGTGCTCCTCCTGCACCGCCGGCTGGCCATCGAGAAGCTTCGCGCGACCTCGCACGAGCTGGGCCGGCTGCTCAGCGTGAGCGACCGCCGCGACACGGTCGTGCCCGCGCTCAAGCGGGAGCTCCGCGAGAACCTTCACCTCACCGAGCACCTTTCGGAGCTCGAGAAGAGGTATCCCCATGAGCCCTACCGCCTGCTGCTCGGCGTGCTTCAGGAGAGGCTTGGCCAGGCGAGGGAGGAGCTCCGCGACGGGGCCGCTCTCCTCAGCTCCGCCTTCGGCTCGTGCCTGTCCCGTTCCACGGTCGCCGACACGTTTGACACGATCCGGGCCGGCCTCGAGGCGGGGCGCGGGGGGATGCTCGCGGACGGGGACCTGGCCGCTGCGACAAATCAGTTCGAGGTGTTCGGCCTCCACACGGCACGCCTCGATCTGAGGCAGCATTCGTCGCTTCACGAGGCCGCCGTGGCCGAGATCCTCGGGCGCGCCGACTACCCCGGGCTGATCGAGGTGGACAAGCGGCAGGTCCTGGCTGCGGCCCTCTCCGCGGCCGCGCCGCTTGATGCCGGCGCCGCCGCGGGATTCACGGCTGCGACCCGCGACGTGCTCGAGCCACTCGCCCTGTCGGCCGGGGCGCGCGCGTCGATAGGCGCGGAGGCGATGGGCATCTACATCATCAGCATGACCAACGGGCTGTCCGACATCCTCGAGGTTGAGCTGCTGCAGCGCCTCGCCGGGTCGACCCTCCCGGTCGCGCCCCTGTTCGAGACCCGGGACGACCTCGAGCGTGCGCCGGCGGTGCTCGCGGAGCTTTTCGCGCTCCCCGGCCGCCGGGCCTCCCACCAGCACGTGATGCTGGGCTATTCGGACAGCAACAAGGACTGCGGCTACTTCACGGCGAACTGGGCCCTGTTCAAGGCCCAGGAGGCGATCGCGCTCGTGTGCCGCGACGCCGGCGTCGCGCTGACGCTCTTCCACGGGCGCGGGGGCAGCATAGCCCGCGGCGGCGGTCCGGCGGCAAAGGCCATACTGGCCCAGCCCGCGGGGCTCAGAGACGGCGCCATCCGTGTGACCGAGCAGGGGGAGGTGCTCTCGACGCGCTACCACGACCCCGACCTTGCGCACAGGATCCTCGAGCAGATGGCCTACGGCGTGATGCTCGGTATCCACGCCGCAGGAGCCGAGGCGCCGGCGCCCCAAGAGTGGCGCGACGCCATGGAGGAGATGAGCCGGGCCGGATTCGAGGCGTACAAGGCCCTTGTCCACGATGACCCGGAGTTCCTGACGTTCTGGCGGCAGGCGACGCCGATCGAGGAGATCAGCAACCTGAAGCTCGGCTCCCGCCCGACGTACCGGAAGCCCACCGAGGACGTGGCCGACCTGCGGGCCATCCCCTGGGTGTTCTCGTGGATGCAGAGCCGTTTCAATTTCCCCGGGTGGTTCGGCCTCGGAAGCGCGCTCGATTCGATGCTGCGCCGCGGGCCGAAGGCCCGGGAGCGGCTCAGGGCGATGCACGCGGGGTGGCCGTTCTTCCAGACGCTCATCGACAACGCCCAGCTGACGATGCGCAAGGCGGACATGGGGATTGCCGCGCTCTACGCGGGCCTCGTCGAGGATTCCAGGATCCGCAGGCGCATGCTCGGGATCCTGGGCGCCGAGTTCGCGCGCACGGAGTCGGCCATCCTCGCCGTCTCGGGGCAGAGGCGCCTGCTCGGCCGCGAACCCGTCCTGCTTCGGTCGGTCGAGCTGCGCAATCCCTACATTGATCCCCTGAACTACATCCAGGTGGACATGATGCGCCGCCTGCGGAGCCCGGTCCCGCCGCCGGCCCGGGAGGCCGACGCGATCCGCTCCGTGATCGAACTCACGATCAACGGAATCAGCGGGGGCCTCAAGAACACCGGCTAGGGGCCGCCCGTTTTTGGTGTGGTGCACGCTCGCCACCCGGTGCAGCATGACATTGCGCCAAGGTGCTGCGAAGTGACCCTCCCCAAGACCGATCTCAAGGCCATACTGAATGCCCGCCACGGCTCGCCCCACTCCGTGCTCGGCATGCACCCGTGCACCTATCGGCGCAGCCCCGGGCTCGTGGTGCGGGCCTTCCTGCGGGACGCCGCCGGCTGCGAAGTCGTCCTGACCTCGGAAACCCCTCCGGCCGTCTTCCGCATGAGGTCCCTCGCGGCCGAGGGCCTCTTCGAGGTCTTCATTCCCAAGCGCGCCGAGGTCTGCGCGTACGAGCTGAGGGCCACGTCGGCGGACGGGCGCGTCCGCCAGTTCCGCGACCCGTACTGCTTCCTTCCCACGCTCGGCGACCAGGACCTCTATCTCTTCAACGAGGGCAACGAACACCGGATCTACGACAAGCTTGGCGCGCATGTGCGCGACCTCGGCGGCGTGGTCGGCGTCGCCTTCGCGGTTTGGGCCCCCGCGGCGACGCGCGTCTCGGTGATAGGCGACTTCAACGGCTGGGACGGCCGCTACCACCCGATGAGGGGCCTTGGGGCCTCGGGGGTCTGGGAGATCTTCCTGCCCGGCCTGGGCCAGGGGGAGCTCTACAAGTTCGAGATCCGCGACAGACGGGGAGCCATACGCATCAAGAGCGATCCCTACGGCACCCGTTTTGAGGGGCCGCCCGGCAACGCGGCCAGGGTGTGCGAGACGGGGGGGTTCACGTGGGGTGACGCCTCCTGGATTGAGGGCCGCCGCTCCCAGGCCGGGCGCCTGGACCGGCCGGTCTCGATCTACGAGGTTCATCTCGGCTCCTGGCGCCGGAGGCCCGAAGAGGGCAACCGCCCCCTAACGTACCGCGAGATCGCGCCGCAGCTGGCCGATTACGCGGTCGAGATGGGGTTCACCCACATCGAGGTGATGCCGATCGCGGAGCATCCTTTTGACGGATCGTGGGGCTACCAGGTGACGGGATTCTATGCCCCCACGCACCGGTACGGGGCGCCCGAGGATTTCGCGTGGTTCGTGGACCACCTGCACCAGCGCGGAATCGGCGTGATCCTCGACTGGGTGCCGGCGCATTTTCCCAAGGACGCGTTCGCGCTCGCCGAATTCGACGGGACCCACCTCTACGAGCACGCCGACCCGAGGCAGGGCGCGCACATGGACTGGGGAACGCTCATCTTCAACTACGGGCGCAACGAGGTCCGCTGCTTCCTGGTCGCGAACGCGCTCGCATGGTTCGACCGGTACCACGTGGACGGCCTGCGCGTCGATGCGGTCGCCTCGATGCTCTACCTCGACTACTCCAGGGGACACGGGGAATGGGTGCCCAACCGGTACGGGGGGCGCGAGAACCTCGAGGCCATTGACTTCCTGCGGCGCGTGAACGACTTGGTCCACCACTACAACCCGGGCGCGCTCATGATCGCCGAGGAGAGCACCTCGTTCCCGAGCGTCACGCGCCGGACCTCCGACGGCGGACTCGGGTTTGACTACAAGTGGAACATGGGATGGATGCACGACACCCTGGAATACTTCTCCAAGGAACCCATCTATCGCCGCTTTCACCAGAAGGACCTGACGTTCGGGATGCTCTACCAGTACGCGGAGAATTTCGTGTCGGTCTTCTCGCACGACGAGGTGGTTCACGGCAAGGCGTCGATGCTCTACAAGATGGGGGCATGGCATATTCCCGAGAAGGCCGCCAACCTGCGCGCGCTTTACGCCCACATGTGGGCATATCCCGGGAAGAAGCTGCTGTTCATGGGGAGCGAGTGGGCCCAGTCCGGCGAGTGGAACCACGCGGCCAGCCTCGACTGGCACCTGTGCCAGTACATGGACCACGAGGGCGTGCGCAGGCTCGTGATTGACCTGAACCGCCTCTACTCCGCCGAGCCGGCCCTCGGGGCCAACGATTTCAACCCGCACGGCTTCCGGTGGATAAACTGCACGGACGCGGATGCAAACGTGGTCGCGTACCTTAGGACAGGGCCGACCGAGGAGACGCTCTTTGTGGTCGTCGGTCACTTCGGCGGCGCCACGCGCCGCTACAGGGTCGGGGTGCCCCGGCTGGGCTGGTGGCGGGAGGTGATCAACTCGAACAGCGAGTACTACGGCGGATCGGGCCTGGGAAACGACGGGGGGCGGACAGCCACAGGCGAGCCGCGCGACGGCTACACCCAGTCCATCGACCTCACGCTTCCGCCGCTCACGACCCTGGTGTTCAAATGGACGGCGGGCGGGTAGGGAGCCCGGGCCGTACGTAGAAGTTCCGGGTTCCTTTTGCCTCGCCAACAATTCCACGCACCCCAAACATAATAGGCAACTGCGCGGTGCTCAGGCCAGATGCGTAGATATGCGGGGGTGTTTTTGACTCGCGGCTTGGCGACACAGCACGCACATTGTTCGGTGACAACGGATATCATCGTTCATGGCACGTAAAATAAGCTTCCTCAACTACAAGGGCGGCGTAGGGAAGACGTCGCTCATCGTAAATGTCGCGGCCGCATTGGCGAGAATGGGGAAGAGGGTCCTTTTGTTCGACCTGGACACGCAGTCGAACGCGAGCATCTGGCTGCTGCGCCTCGACCGCTGGAACAAGATCAACTCGACCGGGGAGGGCTCGATCTACTCGATCTTCGACCCGGGCAAGACCCACATCAGGGACATCGTCGTCAAGGACGTGGTGGAGGGAAAGTCGGGCGAGAAGGTGCTGCCGGGCCTGGACCTCGTCCCCACGAGCTTCAACCTCACCGACCTCGAGGGGGAGTACAACGGCGACCCCAAGCGGCCCGCGTACCTCGTCTTCTGCGAGCAGGTCGCGGCGCTGGAGCCGAACTACGACTACATCTTCTTCGACTGCCCGCCGAACCTGCTGCGGGCGTCCCAGTGCGGCGTGTTCACCTCGAACGAGATCTACGTGCCCTCGAATCCCGACGCCCTGAGCCTGATCGGGTTCACTCTGCTCGCGGACAAGCTCCAGAAGTTCCAGGCGCTTTCGGGGAGCTTCCGGAAGGCCTCGATGGGGGTTCCGGCCCAGGTGCAGGGGCTCATCTTCAACTCCATCCGCACGGGTGTCGACATCGAGGTGCCCAAGATGAGGATGCAGCTACGCCTGAACCAGTTTCGCGCTGCGAAGCGCGCCGCGCCCGGCGCGAAGATATTCACGGTCCAGATCCGCGACGCCATGGTCGTGCGCCGCTCGGTGGCCCTCGGCCTGCCGGTCATCCTCGTCGGCAGCGAGGCCGCCGACGTGACGGACTCGGTGACGAGCGACTACAGAAAGCTCGCTCATGAGCTCGACGAGCACGACCCATCCACCTAATCAAGAGCGAAGATGTCCGAACACCATTTCACCGAAAAAGACTGGGACGAGGTGCGCACCTCCTTCGCCAGCTCGATCATGGTCGACACGCCGATCTCGAGCCTCGCACAGAATCTCGACGGGCCGACCTGGCCGGTGAAGTCGAAGGACGAGACGCCGGCCAAGTACATCGACCTGAGCTACGGCGAGGCCATGGAGCTGCTCGCGCTCAAGGGGCAGACCGACGACAAGCTCGACCTGCTGATCTCGATAATGAAGGAGACCCTCGCCTTCGACAGCCCGTTCGGCGACATGATCGAGCAGACCGAGGCCGCCGCGGCGCGCGAGAACCCCCTCCTCAAGAACATGGCGAGGATCGGGATCCCGGAGAAATTCCCGATCTCGCTCACGGCCCTCGGAAGCGACACGATCGAGTTCTGCAAGCTGGAGGACCTGAAGACGCTCGGCGAATTCGCCGTGTTCGCCCAGGAGATGTCGCAGAACGTGATTATCGGCGGCGATTTCAGAAAACTGTTAAACGCCTTGTCAAATCTTGATGAAATTACCCTAACGGAGATCCTCCCGTTCCGGAAGGGCGCGAAGGGGCTCCATCTGGTGGAGGCCCTGGCCCAGGCGACACGGGCGCCAAATCCGGCGGCGAGGGCCAACGAGGCCGCGCTGTGGTTCGGCGACGATTTCGCTCAGATGAAGAAGGACTTCGCCGACGACGCCAGCATCGCTAGGCACCTCGGCGTGCTTGGAGACGTGGCCCTTGAGAAGAAGGTGGCGGACCTCATCCGCCAGCTGATCAAGCCCGGTTCGGGCGTGGGGACCGCCGAGCCCGTGGCGCACAAGACTGGCTTTTTCGGAGGATTTAGGCGTATATTTAAAAAATAGGGTAATACCCGCCACCCGAAGCAAATGCCCGATCCATCCAACATCCGGTTTCCCGCAAAAAGGGCCGAGACCGGCGCAACCCTGTCGCTGCGGCGCAACAGGGCGATAACCGTCTCGCCGTTTTCGGTCTCCGAGGCCTCGGCCGCGGCCAGGGAGTCCATCCGGAAGATCGTGTCGGCGACGAGGCCGTCCGCGGGGGGCCGCGCGGCCGACGACGCGAGGATCGCGGAGCTGGAGCGGTCGCTCCGGCAGCTGGAGCTCAAGCTCGTCGAGCGCGAGAGGCTCGTCCAGGAGAAGGAGGCCCGGATGAACGAGCACGAGCGCGAGCTCGCCGAGGCGGAGGCCCTGCTTGCGGCGCGCGAGCAGCTGGTCGCGGCGTCGCGCAAGTCCACGCCCGTCCACGTTTCGCCCGAGGAGAAGGCGGCCCTGGAGGCGCTTCGCGCCGAGCTCGAGAGGCAGGAGGCGTTGCTCAAGGAGGCGCAGGCCGCGCTGCACGAGCGCGAGCAGTTCGTCGAGGAGAGCGAGGCAAAGCTCTTTGAGAAGGTGCAGGCCGAGCAGGAGAGGGAGATCGAGCTCGACCAGCGCGAAGACGACATCAAGTCGCGGGTGCGCAAGCAGCGCCTGGGCGAGGCCGCCGAGGACCCCCAGGCCGCGGCGGCCCTCCAGGCTGAGGATGCCGCGGCGGCCGAATCGGACGAAATGCGGGCATGAGCCTTGACGCGGTTCCGCCGCGTTCGCTATTTTGACGCAACCTTTCCCGGGGCGCGGCGTCCAACCCATTCCAATACTATCAGCATGAGACTCCTCCGCATCGCCCTTTGCGCCGCCTGCCTGCCGTCCGCGGGCCTGTGGGCCGCCGACGAGGAGCAGCAGAAGCAGCAGCCCGAGGAGATCCCCGACTTCAACAGGATCGACGAGTACACCTACGTGCCCAAGTCGACGCTGAGCCTTGCCAGCAGGTACTTCATCAACGGGCCCAGGGTGAGCTACAGCGGGCAGGGCCAGATCCCCTCGCTTGTGTCGGCGGGCGACCAGTCGACGGTCGCGGTCCCCAACATCTCTCGCACCTACTACGACGGGATGGTGGGCCCCGACGGGCGCACGATCAGCACGACGACGGGCCTGGGCGCGAGCCAGTCGGCTCCGATCTCTCCAGACGGGAAGACGAACACGTGGGCGTACGACTTCCCGAGCCAGGTGCTCCCCAACGGGGATATGTCGTTCAGCGTCTACTCAGGGGTGGTGACGGACACGGGAACCCACACGGCCAACGGCCTGCCGAACCTCGGCGTCGAGCTGTTGATGGACAGGGACATGGGCAGGATCGGAAAGCACCTTTCGTGGGCCATCACGGCCGGCTTCAGCATCGCGGACATCCACTCGAGCATCTATGCGAACGTCCCGACCACGCTGACGACGATAACGGACACCTACGACCTTTTTGGCCAGATCCCGCCCGCGGCCCCGTACAATTCGCCCAACACCAACACCCAGACGGTCCTGAACTCGAGCGGCCAGGCGACGTCGAGCACCGGCGGGTCGACGGCGAGCCAGACGGTGGACGAGACGACCCTGCTTGGAAACGTGCCGCTCAACCGCACGACCGTCCCGACGGCCGACTTCTCGACGAACCGCTATTTTGTGGAGGGCGCCTACTACACCTTGAGGATCGGGCCGACCCTGATCATGCCGATCGGGTCGCATTTCAAGTTCACCGTGAGCGCCGGCCCGGACCTCATCTACGCCGGATCGGAGTTGAACGTTCTGGAGAACCTGCAGATCGCGGAGGACGCTAGCCAGCCGATCACGCAACTGTACCAGAAGGAGAACACCAGGATCCTGCCGGGATACTATCTCGAGGCAGACCTGCGGTACGATTTGACCGACACGGCGGGCTTCTACCTCGGCAACCTCTACCAGGGGGGCGGCGGGTTCTCGCAGACCGTTTCCAGCGGAACCTCGGGCACGGCGGACCTGGGTTACACGACGCGCATCAATTTCGCGAGCCAGGACGGCGTCAAGGGCGGGTTCACGTTCAGGTTCTGAGCTCTCCCGTCGCCCGGCAGGGGCGTCAGGCGTCCGCGAGATCGGCCAGGACCGAGTCGATCGGCCGAAGCGTTTCCGGCGGGTGGAACCCGTTGATCCGCGAGATGACCTGCTGGATGATCCCGTCCGGGCAGGACGCCCCGCCGGTCACGAGGATGCGTCTGGGCGCGCCCCCGGGGCGCGCGCCGATCTCGGTCCAGAGGGGCCTGCGCTCCATGTGGCTGCCGGCCCCCGAGTGGCTCGTCCCGGTGAACACGCAGTGCTCGGCCTCGGCCTGGGACAGCAGGTTGGCCTCGCTCTGGATGAAGAAGGCCCGCTTCCCCAGGTGCTGCTCGCACAGGCGGTAAAGCTGGTAGGTGTTGGACGAGTTCCTCCCGCCGACCACGAATGCCGCGTCCAGCGGCTCGGAGAGGGCGCGGTTGAGGGCGTCCTGGTTGACCTGGGTCGCGTAGCAGAGCGTGTCGTTGCGTTCCTGCCCGCCGACGCGGGCCGGGGAGCCGGGGCCGTCCGGCCCGAACTTCTGCGTGAAGACATCCCTGAGGTACGTGATGATGCCCCGGGTCTCATTCATCAGGAGCGTGGTCTGGTTGACGACGGCGACGCGGCTCAGGTCGCGGTCGATGTCGAACCCGGGGGTCACTTTGCCGTCAAAGAGCGCGTGGAACCTCGACCGCGACTCGGCGTCCGCCCTGAGGATGATTCCCCCGAGCTCGCGCGCCTCCTCCATGTTCCTCACGATTATCGCCGGCGCGTAGCGCCGCGTGTTGGAGAAAGTCGCCTTGGTCTCCTCGTGCTCGTGCTTGCCATGGATGACGACCGTGTAGCCCTCGCGGCCGTAGGTCCTGGCCGCCTTCCAGACCTTCTCGACGAGCATGCATGTGGCGTCGTGCTGGCGCAGCGCAATGCCCTTCCTCACGAGCCGCCTCTTGTCCTCGTCGGTCGCGCCGAACGCGGGGATAATCACGATGTCGTCGGCGGTCAGCGTGTCCCAGAGGTCGGGCCCGCCGGGCCAGGCCGGGTAGGCGACGCCCTTGTCGCTCTGAAGGTATCGCAGGCCGCGGCGTATCAGGTCGTCGTTGACGAACTGGTTGTGGATGAGCTCGGAGAGCATGAACACGCGCCTGCCCGGGTTGTCCGCGAGGGTCTCGTAGGCGCGCTCGATCGCGTTCTTGACCCCGAGGCAGAATCCGAAGTGGCTCGGGACCAGGTAGCGCACGGCCCCGAAATCGAGCTGGACGGGCGCGGTCGCGGTCCTTTCGCTGCGCCGCGCAAGCGCCTTGATCGCGGCGCAGAGGCGCGACTGGTAGATCGCGCTGGCCTGCGCGTCCTGGGCGTAGATGGCGCCGTTGCGCTCCCTCTCCGGCCGGAACCTGTAGATGTAGTCGTTCTCGCCTAGGTTCAGGTAGGGTATCTCGACGAGGAGCGGGTCGAGGCCGGCGAGCAGGGCTGCGAGCGAGGGCGAGAGCGCCCCGCGATCCGCCTCGAGCTGGTCCACCGAGAGCATCTCGACCTCGGGATCGGCCGCCCTGCCCTCGACCTGGGCGAAGGAGACCCGGTAGGAGCGCCCCCCGGCCTGCGCGGCCAGCCGCTCGACGGGCCGGGTGTGCTCCGGGAACGAGGACTCGAGGCGGCCGATGGCCATCGCGAGGTCCGAGCCCGTGAAGGGAAGGCCCGCCTGCGAGCCCAGCCGGCGAACGGCAAGCCGGTTGTTGCCGTCAAAGGCGAGGATGCAGTCGAGCTGCGAAACGGCGGCGCTCGTGGTCGTTGGCATAAGGCAAATGTGCCCGGACTCAGCCTTTCGGCAAGGGCCCCCTCAGCGCCTCGGGGATCCTCTCGACGTCGCGGCCCCCGCCCATCGCGAAGTCGGGCTTGCCGCCGCCCTTGCCGCCGAGCTTCCGGCTGATCTCGTTAACGATCGCGCCGGCGTTGTAGCCCGCCGCGATGGCCTGCGCAGAGCAGAAGGCCGATACGGAGGCCTTGCCGCCCAGGACCGCGGCCAGCACGACGACCCCCTCGCCGAGCCGGCCCAGGGTCTGGGAGCCCAGGGCGCGCAGGGCCTCGGGCGATTCGACGGAGACCTGGGCGGTCGCGATCCTCAGGCCGTCGGCCGCGACCGCCTTGGCGGCGATGTCCCCGGCCAGGCTCGCCGAGGCCCGCTGCTCGAACGAGCGCAGGCGCTTCTCGGCCTCCGCCTTCTCGGCGAGCAGGGCGTCGATCCTGCCCTCGAGGGCGCCCCGGGGGGCGCCGAGGCGCTGCGCCGCGAACTCGACCGTGTCGAACGCCTGCATCGCGTGGCGGAAGGCCGCGTCTCCGGCGACGGCCTCCACGCGCCGCGTGCCCGCGGCGATCGCTCCCTCGTGGATGATCTTCACGAAGCCGATCTCCGCGGTGCCCGCGACGTGGGTGCCGGCGCAGAGCTCGCGGCTGAAGCCGCCGATGTCGACCACGCGGACGACCTTGCCGTATTTCTCGCCGAAGAAGGCGAGGGTGCCCTCGGGGCGCTTGTCGAATTCGACCTCGTAGGCCTCGACCTTCGCGTTGTCGAGGACCCGCTGGTTCACGATCTCCTCGATCTCGCGAATCTGGGCGTGCGTCACCGCCTCGAAGTGCGAGAAGTCGAAGCGCAGGCGGTCGTGCGCGTTGAGGGAGCCTGCCTGGCGCACGTGCGTGCCGAGGACCTTCCGCAGCGCCCAGTGCAGCAGGTGGGTCGCCGTGTGGTGGCGCTGGATGGCGCGCCGGCGCACGGGGTCGACGGAAAGCTCGGCAGGCGCCCCCGGCTCCGGCTCGGGCGAGCCGGGCGCGACCCGGTGAAGGTGGCGGCCCGATTTGTCCCTCACCGTGTCCAGGATCTCCAGGGCCCGGCCCGCGACGAGCGCGTGGCCGGTGTCGCCCAGCTGGCCGCCCATCTCGGCGTAGAACGGGCTCCGGTCGAATACGAGGAACACTCCGTTGTCGGACCTGGCCACGTCGACCAGGGTCGCGTGGGTGCCCCTCGATGCCTCGAGCGTATATCCGGTGAAAAGGGTCGGGGCCTGCGCGGCCGCGGCACCCTTGGTCGCCGCCACGATCACGTCCTTTTTCTGGGCCGCCCGGCCGCGCTCCCTCTGCTGGTCCATGAGGGCCTCGAACCCGTCCACGTCCACGGTCAGGCCGCGCTCGCGCGCGATCAGCTGGGTCAGGTCCAGGGGGAAGCCGTACGTGTCGTAAAGCTCGAAGGCGGCCGGGCCGGGAAGCGCGCCGGCCGAAGCGGCCTCGTCGAAGCGCTTGAGGCCGCGCTCCAGGGCCCGCCCGAAGTTCTCCTCCTCGGACTTGATCACGCGGCGCAGGGTCGGCTCCTGGCGCCCGAGGTCCGGGAACACGGCGCCCAGCGACTCGATGACGGGCGCGACGAGCTCCTCGAAGAAGCCGGTTGCGAGTCCGAGCTGGCGCCCGTACAGGGCCGCCCGGCGAAGGATCCTGCGGATGACGTACCCGCGGCCCTCGTTGCCGGGCAGGATGCCGTCGGAGATGGCGCAGGACACGCACCGGGCGTGGTCGGCGAGCACGCGGAACGCGACGTCGGTGCGCTCCTGCTCGGTGAGCCCGCCCTTGCCCCGGGGCACGGTGCCCGTGTAGGCCCTGCCCGAGAGGGCCGCGATCCGGGCGAAGAGGGGCCTGAAAAGGTCGCAGTCGTAGTTGGACGGCTCGGCAGTGAAGTCCTTGAACCCCCGGGTCGTCGCCGCTATCCCGGCGACGCGCTCGAAGCCCATGCCCGTGTCGACGTGCCTGGCCGCGAGGGGCGAGAAGCTGCCGTCCGCATTCGCGTTGAACTGGATGAAGACGTGATTCCAGATCTCGATGCAGCGCGGCGAGCCCGCGTTGACGAGGCCGCGGCCGGCGGCCTCGTCGTCTGAGGGGAGCAGGTTTATGCTGATCTCCGAGCAGGGCCCGCACGGACCCGTGTCGCCCATCATCCAGAAATTGTCCTTCTTGGAGCCCTTGACGATGTGGGTCTCGGGATCGAGGCCGGCTTTGCGGAAGATGCCGGCCCAAATGTCGTGCGCCTCCCGGTCGAACTCCGACGGGTCGCCCGCCGCAGCGTCGGGCGAGTATACCGTCGCGAATATCCGCTTGGGGGGCACGCCCCAGGCGCCGGCGACCAGCTCCCAGCCCCATCCGAGCGACTCCCTCTTGAAATAGTCGCCGAAGGACCAGTTCCCGAGCATCTCGAAGAACGTGTGGTGGAACGTGTCGAGGCCGACGTCCTCCAGGTCGTTGTGCTTGCCGCCGGCGCGGATGCACTTCTGGGTGTCCGCCGCTCGGGTGTCCCTGCCGGGCTTCGCCCCGGCCCAGCGGGAGACGTCGGGCGCCCGCTCCCCGAGGAAGATCGGGACAAACTGGTTCATCCCCGCATTCGTGAAGAGGAGGCCGGGCGAGTCGGGCAGGAGGGACGACGACGGCACGACCGTGTGGCCCCGGGCCGCGAAGAAGTCGAGGAAGGACTGGCGTATCTGCGACGACGTCATAACGAAGCGATCACCGCGTCCGACATGGCCCCGGTGCCGATGGAAGCGCCGTCGAACGCGATGTCGGCGGTGCGGGCCCCGGAGGTGACGGCCCTATTAACCGCGGCCTCGATCCGCGACGCGGCTTTCTCGAGGCCGAAGCTGTAGCGCAGCATCAGCGCTGTCGAGAGGATCTGCGCGCACGGGTTGGCCACGCCCTTGCCGGCGATGTCGGGCGCGGTCCCGCCCGCGGGCTCGTACAGGCCGAAGGGCAGGCCGAGCGAGTTGCGGCCGGCGCCCAGGGACGCCGACGAGAGCATTCCGAGCGACCCGCAGATGACGGCCATCTCGTCGGAGAGGATGTCGCCGAACATGTTCTCGGTGACGAAGACGTCGAACTGGCCGGGGTTCCGCACAAGCTGCATCGCGGCATTATCCACCAACATGTGGCTGAGCTCAACATCGGGCGCGTGCCGGGCGGCGTAGTCGGTCATGGTCCTGCGCCAGAGCACCGAGGTCTCAAGGACGTTGGCCTTGTCGATCGAGCAGAGCTTCCTGCGCCGGGAGCGCGCGGCCGCGATCGCGGTGGCCGCGATCCGCTCGATCTCGCTCCGGCGGTAGACCATGGTGTCCACGGCCTGGAGGTCGCCGTCCGCCAGCCTCGTCGTCTCCTTGGGCCTGCCGAAGTAGAGGCCGCCGGTGAGCTCGCGGATGCACACGATGTCGATCCCGCCGGCTATGCGCTCGCTCTTTATCGGGGACGCGGCGGCAAGCTCGGGGTAGAGAATGCCGGGGCGGATGTTCGCGAATAGCGTGAAATGCTTGCGCAGCGGCAGGAGCGCGGCGCGCTCCGGCTGCTCCCCGGGTGGGAGGCCCTCCCACTTGGGGCCGCCGACCGATCCGAAGAGGATCGCGTCGCACCCCTCGCACAGCCGCAAGGTGGAGTCCGGCAAGGCCTTGCCATGCCTGTCGATCGCCGCCCCGCCCACGTCGGCCGCCTCGGGCTGCAGGGTGAAGCCCTCCGCGCGTGCGACGTGGCCGAGCACGCGAAGGGCCTCCGACATGACCTCGGGTCCTATGTAATCGCCGGCGAGTACCGCGAACTTGAGGGTGGGCATGGCAAAGGGTGTATCGGTATCGGCTGGGGCCGCAAAGGTGAAGGGGAATTTTCGCCGTTGCGGGTGCGGTGGAAACTTCTCTCTTTGTGGCGTGAATGTCCACGTTCTGCCAGCGGGTCCGATCCAGACCAACGCGTACCTGCTCACCTCGCGCCCCGCGGGCGGGGCCATCCTCATCGACGCCCCGGACGGGGTCTGGGCCAAGGTGGACCCGGTGCTCAGGGCGGAGGGCTGCCGGCTTACCGGCCTCTGGCTGACGCATGGGCACTGGGACCACACCCAGGGCGCGGCCGAGGTCGTGCGAAGGACGGGGGCCGAGGTCTGCGCCCACCGGGCCGACCGGCCGCTCATCGAGACCCCCGAGGTGATGAAGTCGTTCCTCATGCCCGGTCTTACCGTGGAGGGCGTCCGGGTCGACCGGTGGCTCGACGACGGCGACACCGTGGACGCCCTCGGGGAGACCGTGCAGGTGCGCCACGTGCCCGGGCACTGCCCGGGAAGCCTCATGTTCTACTTCCCGCAGGCGGGGGCCGCCTTTTCTGGCGACGCCATCTTCAGGGGCGGCATCGGCCGGACCGACCTGCCCGGGGGCGACTTCGACCAGCTCGAGCGCTCGATACGCTCGCGCATCTACACGCTGCCGGACACCACGGCGGTGTTTCCCGGGCACGGCGAGGCGACTACGGTCGGGGACGAGAAGGAGGGCAACCCCTATGTCGGCGCCTGAAGACGAGGTCTTCATGCGCAGGGCGATCGAGCTCGCGCTGCGCGCCTGGGGGGCGACGCACCCCAACCCGATGGTGGGCGCCGTTGTGGCCGAGGGCGGGCGGGTGGCCGCGGAGGGTTTCCACGAGGCCGACGGGCGCCCGCACGCCGAGAAGGCCGCGCTGGCGGCGCTGGGCCGCGCGCCCGGCCCCGGCGCGACCCTTTACACGACGATGGAGCCCTGCTCGACGCAGGGGCGCACGGGCGCCTGCACCGCGGCGATCATAGCCTCGGGAATCAGGAGGGTGGTGGTCGGGGCCACCGATCCAAACCCGGTGCACGCGGGCATCGGCTACGACGTCCTGCGCAGGGCCGGGGTCGAGGTGGTCACCGGGGTCCTGGGCGAGGAGTGCACCGACATGAACCTGATCTTCAACCACTGGATAACGCGAGGCGAGCCCCTGCTCGCCGGGAAGCTCGCCGCGACGCTCGACGGGCGTATCGCGACGCGCAGCGGGCAGTCGAGGTGGGTCACCGGCGGGCCCGCGCGCGACGACGTCCACCGGTGGCGGCGGCTCTTTCCCGCGATCGCCGTCGGGGCCGGGACGCTGATGGCGGACGACCCGAGCCTGACGTCGCGCCGAGGGGGCGTGCCGGTCGGGTGCCCGAGGAGGTTCGTGTTCGACGGCCGGCTCAGGAGCGTCGCCGGCGCCGCTCTTCCCAAGGTGTACACGGACGAGTTCGCCAACAGGACCGTCGTCGTGACGACCCAGCACGCGGGGATGGGCTACGTCCGCAAGCTTCGCGACCGCGGCGTCGGGGTCTGGGTGTTCGAGTCCGCGGGCACTCGGGTGCCGCTCGCCCAGTTCCGGGCGCGTTGCGCCGGGGAGGGGATAAACGGCGTCCTTTTCGAGGGCGGCTCGGACCTGCTGAGCCGGGCGCTGATCGAGCGCCAGCTCGACTACTTGATGGTGTACCACGCGCCCGTCATCCTGGCCGACGAGCGCGCGAAGCCGGCCCTGAGCGGGCTCAGGGTGGAGGAGCTCTCGCGGTCGATACGCCTGGCCGACGTGCGCCACGGGCAGCTGGGCGCGGATTCGCTCGTCAGGGGGCGGGTCGTCTACCCGGAAAGCGTGCAGGTCGATGAAACTCTATTTAGCCTCGGCTAACCCGAACAAGGCGGCGGAATTCCGGGCGCTTGCGGCCGAGCTGGGCGCCGGGGGGCGGGCGGGCGCCGGGATCGAGATCCGAGGCGCCGACGAGATCGGGGGGATGCCCGCCGTCGTCGAGGACTCGGGCACGTTCAAGGGGAACGCCCTGAAGAAGGCGCGGGCCCTGCGCGGGCGCCTGCCGCCGGGCGGCTGGGCCCTCGCCGACGACAGCGGCCTCTGCGTCGCGGCGCTGGGGGGGGCGCCCGGCGTCGAGTCCGCGTACTACGCGGGCCCGCGGTCCGACCCGGGCGCAAACCTGGCGAAGCTCGTGGAGGCCCTGCGCGGCGTTCCCGACGGTCAACGCGGCGCCGAGTTCGTCTGCGTGCTGGCGCTCGTGGGCCCGGGCGGCGACGAGCGCCTCTTCGAGGGGCGCTGCGCCGGCCGGCTGGCCCGCGAGCCCCGCGGGCGCGGCGGATTCGGCTACGACCCGGTGTTTGTCCCCGAGGGCTTCGAGGAGACGCTGGCCGAGATGCCGCGCGGGCTCAAGAACCGCCTCAGCCACCGGGGCCGCGCCTGGACGCAGTGCGCCGCGTGGCTTGCGGCCAGCGTCTAAACCGTGCTTGGATCGGCCCTCCATGGCCGTCTTCTACATAACCACCGCGATCTCCTACGTGAACGGCGCGCCCCACGTGGGGCACGCCTACGAGCTCGTGCTGACGGACGTGATCGCCCGGTTCCGCCGGCTGATGGGCGACACGGTCTACTTCCTGACGGGGACAGACGAGCACGGCCAGAAGGTGCAGCAGGCCGCGCGGGCCAGGGGCGTCGCGCCCCAGCAGTTCGTCGACGAGGTCAGCGCGCAGTTCAGGGCGATGGGGCCGCGCCTGTTCATCTCGAACGACGACTTCATCAGGACGACCGAGGAGCGCCACCGGAAGGTGGTCGGCGAGCTCCTGCAGCGCCTCTTCGACAAGGGCGAGATATACAAGGGCGAGTACCGGGGCTTCTACAGCACGAGACAGGAGCAGTTCCTCCTCGACAAGGACCGCAGCCCCGACGGCTCGTGGCCGGAGATCTACGGCGAGGTGTCGCAGATCGTGGAGCCCAACTACTTCTTCAGGCTGCGCGCCTACCAGGGATGGCTCGTCGAGTTCCTTGCCAGGAACGAGGCCTTCGTCTTCCCGAAGTTCCGGCAGAAGCAGGTGACCGAGTTCCTAAAGGAGCCCCTGAACGACCTGTGCATATCGAGGCCCAAGGAGCGCCTAGAGTGGGGGATCCCGCTGCCCTTCGACCCGAATTTCGTGACGTACGTCTGGTTCGACGCCCTCGTCAACTACTACTCCGCCGTGGCCGCCGTCCCGGGAGTGTGGCCCGCGTCCTGGCACGTGATCGGCAAGGACATCCTCGTGCCGCCGCACGCGGTGTACTGGCCGATAATGCTCCGCGCCGCCGGGATCGAGCTGCCCAGGGGCGTGCTCGCGCACGGATGGTGGCTCACCGGCGGGTCCAAGATGTCCAAGAGCCTTGGCAACACGCTCGACCCGTTCGACCTCGCGGACGAGTTCGGGGCGGACGCGCTGCGGTATTTCTTCATCCGCGAGATGAACGTGGGGCAGGACGGCGAGTTCTCGCGGGAGCTCTTCCTCGGGCGCTACAACAGCGACCTGGCGAACGACCTCGGCAACCTCGTCAACCGGGTGCTCAACATGACGACCCGGTTCTCGGCCGGCGCCGTGCCGCCGGCCGGGAAGGAGGGCGACGCCGAGGACGAGCTGCGCCGGCTCTGGGAGGGGACCGGCAGGCTGTACGTCTCGCTCTTCGAGCAGTTCCAGTTCCACACCGGGCTGGAGAGGCTCCTCGCTTTCGTCAGGTCGATCAACGGGTACGTCGAGAAGCGCGCCCCCTGGAGGCTCAACAAGTCAGGCGAGCCCGCGGACCGGGCGCTCCTGGCGACTTCGCTGGCGGTGATGGCGGAGGCGCTCCGGCTTGTCGCGGTCGCGCTTCGCCCCGTGATGCCCGGCACAGCGGAGCGCATCGGCGGCGTGCTGGGCTACAGGCCCGCCGGCACCTGGCTCGACGAGCTCGCATGGGGCGGGCGGCTGGAGGGGGCCAAGGTCGCCCCGGCGCTCGTCCTCTTCCCAAAGCCCCCGCCGGCGGCGGCCAAGGCGCCGTGACCGTCCTGCCGATCGATCCGGTCGCAAACGCCTCGCCCGGGGCGCTCAGCGGGTTCCTGTGCGAGTGCCGCGACGGGGCCGCCCGGGCCGGCCGCCCGAGGCTTGTCAGCATCACGATCCAGGTCGAGGACCTCGACCCCCTGGCGGTCCTCGAGTCCATCTTTGAGCCGGGAGAGAGGCACTTCTACGCGGAGCGGCCGTCCGAGGGCTGGGCCGTCGCCGGCGCCGAGACGGCCCTCACCTTCTCGACCTCGGGCCCGGGGCGCTTCGAGGCCTGCCAGCGCTTCGTCGACGAGGCCCTCGGCGACGCCGTGGCCGTGGGCGACCAGGAGGTCCCGTTCGGCGGGCCCCATTTCTTCGCCGCGTTCTCGTTTCTCGACTCGGTGGGCGCGGGCGAGCCGTTCGAAGCGGCCCGGCTGCTTGTCCCGCGCTGGCAGGTCGCGCGCCGGGACGGCCGCACGACGGCCGTGGCAAACCTCCTCGTCGCCGGCGATTCGCCGGTCGAGTCGCTCGCCTCGCGGGTGTGGCGGGCGCATTCCAAGTTCCGCTCTTTCGACTTCCGCCCGCCCAAGCTCCCGGACGAGCGGTCCGGGATCGGGGCCCGGGTCGGCGAGGTGGAGGGGGGGCGCCGGGCCTACGAGGAAGCGGTCGCGACGGCCGTCGGGCGCATCTCCCGGGGCGGCCTCGAGAAGATCGTCATCGCGCGGGCGAAGGACGTGAGCGCGGCGGCCCCGTTCCACCCGCTGACGATGCTCAACGGGCTCCGTCAGCGGTTCCCCGACTGCAGCGCGTTCTCGGTGGCGAACGGGCGGGGCCAGAGCTTCATCGGCGCCAGCCCGGAGCGGCTCCTGCGGGTCGAGGGCCGCGTTGCGCTCACGGAGGCGCTGGCCGGGTCCGCCGGCAGGGGCTCGACGGCGAGCGAGGATGCCGCCCTGGGCGCCGGCCTCCTGCGCAGCGACAAGGACCTGCGCGAGCACCGGATCGTGCTCGATTCGATCCTGCGGGAGCTTGGGCCGCTCGGCCTGGAGCCGTCGTACCCCGCCCGGCCCCTTCTCAGGCGCCTCTCCAATGTGCAGCACCTGCACACTCCCGTCGAGGCGGCGCTGCCGGAGGGCGTGAGGCTTCTCGACATGGTCGCCAGGCTGCACCCGACGCCGGCCGTCGGCGGCACCCCCAGGGCGGCGGCCGTGCCCGCGATCGGGGAGCTCGAGGGCTTTGCCAGGGGACTGTACGGGGGGGCTCTCGGCTGGATCGACTCCCGCGGGGGAGGGGAGTTCGTCGTCGGCCTGCGCTCGGCGCTCGTCGACGGATCCCGGGCCAGGATGTACGCCGGCGCGGGCATCGTCGCCGGATCGTCCCCCGAGGCCGAGTTCGAGGAAACCGAGCTCAAGTTCAGCGCGATGCAGGACGCCCTCCTCGGAGCATAGCCGCAGCGCGCGCACGCCATGAAGCCGCCCGCCCTCGATTTCAGCAACGTGAACGCCCTCTGGGGAAGCGTGATGGTGGAGACGCTCGTGCGCTCGGGCGTGGCGAGGGCGGTCATCTCCCCGGGGTCGCGCTCCACGCCGCTGGCTTTCGCATTCGCGCGCCATCCGGGGATCGAGGCGGTCCCGGTTCTCGACGAGCGCTCCGCGGGCTTCTTCGCTCTCGGGATGGCCAAGCAGGACATGCGCCCGGTCGCGCTCCTGTGCACGAGCGGGACGGCCGGCGCCAACTACCTGCCGGCGGTCGTGGAGTCCCATGAGTCCGGGGTGCCGATGATCGTCATCACCGCCGATCGGCCCCCCGAGCTGCGCGACTGCGCCTCGGGCCAGACGATAGACCAGCGCGGGCTCTACGGCGCCTTCGTCCGCTTTCACCACGAGCTCGCCGTCCCGGAGACGAGCGCGGCGCTACTTCGCTACGTGCGCCAGACTTGCGCCCACGCCGTGGAGCGGGCCCTCGCGCCCCTCGCTGGCCCCGTCCATCTCAACGCGCCCTTCCGCGACCCCCTGGCGCCGACGGACGACGGGGGGGCGACCGGCGAGTTCGCCGCCGGAATCGGATGGGAGGCCTTCTTCTGCAGCGTCGCGCCGCCGGCACCGGTGGCGCTCGTCTCCGAGATCCCGGGCATCCCCCACTCGGTGCACGGGCTGATCGTTTCCGGCCCCCTCCCCGACCCGGACGGGGCCGGTCATTCGGCGGCGGTGGGCGAGATCTCGAGGAGGCTCGGCTGGCCCGTCCTCGCGGACGGCCTCTCGCCCGCGCGCAACCATGCCGCGGCCGTTCCGCACCTGGTGACCCGGTACGACGCCATCCTGCGCAATCCCGGTGCGGCCGATTCGCTCAGGCCCGAATTCGTGCTGTGCCTCGGGGAGTGGACGACGAGCAAGGTGCTGCGCGCCTGGATCGAGGCGAGCGGGGCTCCGGTGCTCTTCGCCACCGAGCGGCCGGACAACCGCGACTCGCTGCACGGGCCGACGCGCAGGGTGGTCGTCCCGCTGCGCGCCCTGGCGCTCGGCCTCCCGTCGGCCGACGCGCCGAACGGCTACGAGCGGCTCTGGGCGGGGTACGAGGCGCGGGCCCGCGCCTCGCTCGATGGCCGCCTCGCGGCCGAGGAGGCGCTCGTCGAACCCAAGGCGGCGTGGCTCCTTGGCCGCCACCTGCCGCAGCGCTCCTCGGTCTTCGTCGCTAACAGCATGCCGGTGAGGGACATGGAATTCGTGTGGCCCGCCAACGACCGGGGCACACGGATCCTGTTCAACCGGGGCGCCAACGGGATCGACGGGACGCTGTCGTCGGCGCTTGGCGCGGCGCACGGGGCGGCTCCAACCGTCCTCCTGACGGGCGACCTCGCGCTGCTTCACGACTCGAACGGGTTCCTGATCTCGCCCAAGTTCAAGGGCAGCCTGACGGTCGTGCTCATCAACAACCAGGGCAGCGGGATCTTCGAGCACCTTCCCGTGGCCCAGTTCGGCGCGGTCTTCGAGGAGTACTTCGCCACGCCCCAGGAGGTGGACTTCGCGCGCCTGTGCGCCGCGCACGGGGTGGGGCACGTCCACGTGGAGGACTGGTCCCATTTCACGGCCCTCGTGTCGGACCTTCCGGCCGGCGGAATCCGCGTCCTCGAGGTGCGGGCCGACCGCAAGAGGGACGCGGCCTGGCGCAAGGAGGCGTTTGCCTCCGCCGCGGCGCCGCAATAGTAAAGGAGGAAACCTGCATGAAGCCCGATTGGAAGACCGCGGGGACCTATTCTGAGATCCTCTACCAGAAGGCGGACGGAATCGCCAAGATCACGATCAACCGGCCGGAGAAGCGAAACGCCTTCACGCCGGAGACCATATCGCAGCTCATAGACGCGTTCGCCGACGCGCGGGACGACCAGTCCGTGGGCGTCGTCCTGCTCACGGGCGCGGGCCCGCATTCGGACGGCAAGTACGCGTTCTGCTCCGGCGGCGACCAGGGCGTGCGCGGCAGCGCGGGCTACGTCGGGGCGGACGGCGTGCCGAGGCTGAACGTCCTCGACCTCCAGAAGCTGATCCGGTCGATGCCGAAGGTGGTGATCGCCCTTGTGGCGGGCTACGCCATCGGGGGCGGGCACGTCCTCCACGTCGTCTGCGACCTGACGATCGCGGCCGACAACGCGGTCTTCGGGCAGGTCGGGCCCGCGATGGGCAGCTTTGACGGGGGCTTCGGCGCAGGCTACCTCGCGAGGATAGTCGGCCAGAAGAAGGCGCGCGAGATCTGGTACCTCTGCCGGCGCTACACCGCCGCCCAGGCGCTGGACATGGGACTCGTCAACGCGGTCGTCCCGGTGGCGGCTCTCGAGAGCGAGGGAGTGGCCTGGGCGAGGGAGATCCTCGAGAAGAGCCCGCTCGCCATCCGGCTGCTCAAGAGCGGGTTCAACGCGGAGCTCGACGGCCAGGCGGGCATCCAGGAGCTGGCTGGCAACGCGACGCTCCTGTACTACATGAGCGACGAGGCGAAGGAGTTCCACTCGGCCCAGCGTCAGAAGCGCAGGCCCGAGGCGCGCAGGTTCCCGTGGCTTCCCTGAGGGAGGCCGCTACAGCAGGGCCGCGATCCTCTCGGCCGCCTCCTCCGGCGTCATCCTCTCGGTGTCGAGCCTAAGCCGGGCCGGGCGGATGACGGGGCTCTCGAAGGCGCCCTTCGCGCGGAGCTCCCGGTAGGCGACCACGTCCAGCGTCTTTCCATCGCGCTGGCGGGAGCGGGCGCCGATGCGCGCCTCGATCGCGGCCTCGCTGGCCAGGAGCTCGACGGGGATCACCTCGGCGCCGGCGGCTGCGGCCTCCGCGAAGAGCCCGTCCACGAACCGCTGCGGCACCGTGTTCTCCGGGTTGAACGTGAAGATGAGCAGCGGCACCCGGTCGGAGAACGCGCGGCGAAACACATCCATCCATATCCTCTCTCGCAGCTCGATGAAACCCGGCGTCCCGAAGTCGTAGACCGAGAGCACGAGGTTGACGGTCAGGTGGTTGTGGAAGAGGCGAGCGCCCGCCCTGGCCGCGAGCGCCCTCGCCACCGTCAACTTGCCGACCGCGGGCCGGCCGAAGAGGAAGACAAGCTTCATGAACGGAAAAGCCGGCCGGCCCGAGGCCGGCAGGCTTGTGCAGAATATCCTAAGATCTCACTTGCCCAGGGACTTGCGAAGGTCCGCGAGCTGGCCCGCCGAGCCCAGGTAGACGTTGCGGCTCGCGATGAACTTCGCGTACTCGTCCATGAAGATCTTGCCGGGCGGGCGGAAGTCGAACTCGGCGGGCTTGTCGCGGAAGAACTCGCGGTGGACGCGGGCCCAGACGAGGCGCCCGTCGGTGTCGATGTTGACCTTGGTGACGCCGAGCCTCGCCGCCGGGAGGTACTCGTTCGGGTCGACGCCCGCCGTGTTGGCCATCTTGCCGCCAGCCGCGTTGATACGGTCGACCTCCTCCTTCGGGACCGAGGAGGATCCGTGCATGACGAGGGGGAAGCCCGGCAAGAGCGCCTGGATCTTCGTCATGACGTCAAAGTGGAGCGACTGGCGGCCCTTGAACTTGTAGGCGCCGTGGCTTGTTCCGATCGCGCAGGCGAGCGAGTCGCAGCCGGTCTTCTTCACGAAGCTCTCGGCCTCCGCCGGATTCGTGAGCGTCGCGTGCCCGTCCTCGACCTTGATGTCCTCCTCGACGCCTCCGAGCATCCCGAGCTCGGCCTCGACGGAGAGGCCCTTCTTGTGCGCCGCGTCCACGACGCGCTTTGTGATGGCCACGTTCTGGTCGAACGGCTCGTGAGAGGCGTCGATCATCACCGAGCTGTAGAAGCCCGACTTGATGCAGTCGTAGCAGGTCTCCTCGTCCCCGTGGTCCAGGTGCACCGCGAAGATGGCGTCGGGGAAGATCTCGGCCGCGGCGCGGATGATCGCCTCGAGCATCCGCTTGTCGGTGTACTTCCGGGCCCCCTTGGAAATCTGGATGATGAAGGGCGCCTGCGACTCGATGCAGCCTCGGAACAGGCCCATCGCCTGCTCCGCATTGTTAATGTTGTAGGCCCCCACGGCATACTTGCCGTAGGCATGCCTGAAAAGCTGTGCGGTGGTTACAATCATGGAGCATCCATCCTACCCAACGGGCCGCCGACCGACAAGCGCATTAATGGCCGTTTCCTGCCCCTAGCCCTTGCCGCCCCCCGTGCCTGCCGAGACAGGCGCGCCGGGCGCCGCGCCCGAGCCGCCGCTGGCCGCGCCCTGGTTGGCGGAGCGCATGAGCTGCTGCATCTGCTGGCGCGCCTGCTGCTGCTGCTGGATCTGCTGGAGGGCGGCGAGCTGCGGCCCGGAGAGAACGCCCTGGGCCTGGGCCAGGGCGTCGTCCGTCACGCGCGCGTCGCCCCCGCCGTTCATGAGAGCCATCGGTCCAGGGCCCGAGTCGCCGCCGTTGCCGGTGCCCGCCGTGCCGCCGCCGGCCCGCTGGGGCTGGTTTTGCGCCAGGAGCGCGATAAGCGCGTTCGCCTGGTCGTCGGTGAGGGGTGTCTGCGTGTAGCTCAGCTGCTGCTGAAGGCTGCCGACGACGTTCCTCTCAGGGAGCGTCTGCTGGTACTGCTGATATTGCTGGAAGGCCGCGTCGCCCAGCGTCTGCTGGATGGTCTGGTCGACCTGGGAGACCGCCTGGCCCATGAGGGTCTTGAAGCCTTCCGGGTCGGTCCTCGGGTTGATCCCCTGGTCGCGCGCCGCCTGCATGACGTCCACCATCGCCTGCTGCTTGTCCGCGAGGAGCGACTGGAACTGCGCCAGCTGGTCCGGGCTCAGGTTGAGCGCCTTGAACAGCGGGCCGTAGGTCTGGCTGATGCGCCCCTTCATCTGGATGGCCATGAGCCGCTGGAATTCGGCGTTTCCGGCCAGCTGCCCGAAGGCTCCGAAGCGGCCGCCCTGCCGGCGGCCGGCCTCGTTCGCCCCGGCATTGTCCCCGTCCGGACCGCCCCCTGCCAGGTCCCCGCCGGCCCCGCCGCTCCGGCCCCGCAGGGCGGCGATCCGGTCCTCGAGCGAGCGGATTGTCTTCTGGGCATCGGCGAGCTTCCTGCGCAATGCAGCATTGTCGCCGTCAGCGAGTTGGGCGCGAATGCTTACCAGCTCCATGTACTGGTGCCACGCCAGCGCGGCCGTTGCGGCGACGCCGGCGGCAAGGACCGCGATCAGGGCGTTCTTGGTGAGGTTCAAACTGGGCACTGCCTGCTAAGACGTGGGGCGGCCTGGAAGGTTGCTCGCGGCGGGGCCCAGGGGTGCCGGCGCATCGAGCGGTCGCGTCCTCGGCCGGCGGCCCCGCGCCGGGGCGTTCGGGTCCCTCGGCGGGCGCGGGGCGAACTCGAAGGCGGTGCTTCCGTCCTCCTTCAGGGCGAGGAAGGCGTTGAAGGGCCGGCGGGTGCGCATGCTCCAGAACTTGTCGAGCAGGTCCGTCTTGCCGGTGTCGAGCATCTTCAGGAACTGCTCGAGCGGGATGTCCCGGGAGAGGATCCGGCGCGAGCACCGCGCCAGGATCTTGTCCTCGCCGTTGTCCACGCGCCTGACGACGTAGCTCTGGGGCGTCTCGTACACCTGGGCGCCGGGGCCGAACCGCGCGGCCGGCGCGTCGGCGACCGGCTGGAGGCCTGTAAAGTCGATCTTGATCGCCCCCGACGAATCCCTCTGGCCGTCGAAAACGAACTCGGCCTTCTTCTCATCCTTGTTGTAGCGCAGCACCGCGCTGAAGGGCTTGCCGGCCCTCGAGCGGAACCCGTCCAGGGGCCCGATCTGGCCCTTCTCGAGGAGCTCGCGGACCTCGGATTCAGCCATCTTGCGGTTGCCGATGACCTTGTAGATCATGAGCTCGCCGTCCCTCGACTTGAACCCGCGCAGCGTCTCGACGAGCGGCTTGCCGTCGGTGGGCGAGACGATGTCGGTCGTGCGCGCCGCCGAGTCGTCCTCCTCGAAGTTCTTCACGCGCTTGACGATCCCCTTCGTCGTGTCGATCACCTCGGCCATGAACTTCTCGCGCGGGAACTTCCCGTGCTCCATCTGGCGAAGCTTGAATTCCCACTCGCCCGTCATGTCGGGGCTGGTGATCTCCTCGGCCTTGACCGCGGCGAGGAACTGGAGAATCTGCTCCGCCTTCGGCGTCGGCACGAGCTCCCGCTGCTGGCGCTCCAGGTAGCGCGCGTTGATCAGCCCGTCGATCGTCTCCGCGCGGGTCGCGGGTGTTCCCAGCCCGCGCTCCTTCATCGCCTCGGCCAGCTCCTCGTCCTCCACGAGCTTGCCGGCCCCCTCCATGGCCGAGAGGAGCGTGGCCTCCGTGTAGCGGGGCGGCGGCTTGGTCGCCTCGGCGTGGAGCTCGGCGGCGACCGTCCTGGCCCGGGGGGGCGAGCCGTCGGCAGGGTCCAGGGAGGGCAGGGCCTTCGAGTCCGGGGAGCCGTCCTCGACGGTCGTCTTCCCGTAGACGGCGAGCCAGCCAGGCGAGGTGAGCACCTTGCCCTCGGTCTTGAAGCCGTGCCCGGCCACCGTGCTGATCCGGGTCGTTATGTCGAACTCCGCGGACGGATGGAAGACGGCGACGAAGCGGCGGGCGATCATGTCGTAGACCTTCGCCTCCATCTCATCGAGCAGCTTGTGCTCCTGGTCTGTCGGGATGATCGCGAAGTGGTCGGAGATCTGGCTGTTGTTGAAGATGCGCTTGTTCGGCGCCAGCCAACCGGACTCCAGCACCCGGGCCGCATGCCCCGCGAGGTCGCCCCGCAGGTTGGCGAGCGTCTGCCTGCAGGTCGGGATGTAGTCCTCGGGCAGCGCGCGCGAGTCCGTGCGCGGGTAGGTGATCATCTTGTGCCGCTCGTAGAGGGCCTGGGCGATCTGCGACGTGCGCCGGGCGGTCAGGCCGAAGCGGTTGTTCGCCTCGCGCTGGAGGGTGGTCAGGTCGTACAGCCGCGGGGAGGCCTGAGTGGAGGCCTTCCTCTCCTCCGAGACGTCGGCCATCGGCGCGCCGGCGCATGCCGCGTGGACCGCCTCGGCGCGCGCCTGGTCCCAGACGCGGTCGATCCGGTCGTCGTCGTCGCCGTCCGCGCGCCTGAACTCAGGCCTCTGGTAGACGCCCTCGTAGGTGCCCTTGGCGACCTGGAACTCTGCGGTGACGCGCCAGAAGGCGCGGGGCTTGAAGTTGCGGATCTCGAGCTCGCGGGCGTAGACGATCGCGAGCGTGGGCGTCTGGACGCGCCCGACCGACGCGACGTTTCCGGCGCGGGACCCGAACATGCGCTTCGTCAGCGCCCGCGTGCCGTTGATCCCGATGAGCCAGTCGCTCTCGCTGCGGCACCGGGCCGCGTCGGAGAGGCCGCGCATCTGCGCCCCGTCCCTCAGGCCGCGGAATGCCTCGCGGATCCCGTCCTGCGTCATCGTCTGCATCCAGGCGCGCTTCACCGGCAGCTTGCACCTGCTCAGCTGGTAGATGTACGTGAAGATGAGCTCGCCCTCGCGGCCCGCGTCGCAGGCGTTGATCACGAGCCCGACGTCCTTTCGGCCGAGAAGCTTCCTCAGGAGCTCGAACCTCGCCTTCGAGTCCTCAATGGGCTTCAGCTCGAACTTCTCCGGGATGATCGGGAGGGCCTCCAGCCTCCAGAAGCCGAACTTCTTCTTGTCGATGTCCTCGGGCATCTGGAGCTCGACGAGATGGCCCACGGCGGAGGAGATGACATACTCCTCGTTCTCAAAGTGGTCCCCCTTCTTGGGTATCTTCCCGAGGGCGCGCGCGAGATCCGCCGCAACGGACGGCTTCTCCGCGATGATGAGTGACTTCATGAAGCCGCGAGCCGATAGGCCCCGCGGGCGGAGATTTCAAGGTTTTGTTTTGCGCGGCCTCCGCTCAGGCGGCGATTTTGGGGGTCTCGGCGAGCGCGCTGTCGAGGGCGGCAATCAGGGCGGCGATCGTGGCGTCGGTCTCGTCGCCCATGTTGGAAATGCGCATCGTCAGCCCCTTCAGCTTGCCGTAGCCCCCGTCGATCACGAGCTGGTGCTTCGCCTTCAGGATCTTGTTGAGCGCCGGGATGTCGTAGCCCGGGGCGTTCGCGAGGCAGTTGAGGGTGACCGACCCGTAGCCCTCCTTCGGGAAAAGCCGCAGGCCCTTGGAGAGGCCCCACCGCCGGACGGCCGCGTTCAGGCGCGCGTGGCGCGCGTAGCGGGCGTCGACGCCCTCGGCCCGGATGTCCTCGAGCTTGGACTTGAGCGCGTAGATGATCGGGATGATCGGCGTGCTCGGGGTCATCCCGTTCTCGTGGTTCTTCTGGAACTCGAGCAGGTCGAAGTAGTAGCCGCGGTCGCTTGCCTGCGCGGCGCGCTCGAGCGCGCGCTTCGAGACGGACACGAGCGAGAGGCCCGGGGGGAGCGCGAGCGCCTTCTGGGAGCCCGTGAGCATGATGTCTATTCCGAGGCTGTCCTTGGGGATCGCCATCGCGCTGAAGGAGCTGACGGTGTCGACGATCGAGACGACCTCGGGGAACTGGCGGATGACCGCCATCAGGGCGGGGAGGTCGCTCATGCACCCGCACGAGGTCTCGTTGTGGATGAGGGTGACGGAGTCGTAGCCGCCCTTGGCGAGCTCTAGGCGCACTGCCTCCGGGTCGACGGGCTGGCCCCACTCGAACCGGAGCGCGGTCGACTGCTTGCCGCAGCGCAGGGCGACGTCGTGCCACTTGTCGGAGAAGGCCCCGTTCATGCAGGTGAGCACCCTGCGCCTGACCACGTTGCGGATGGAGCCCTCCATAACCCCCCACGCGCTGCTTGTGGACAGGTAGACCGGGTCGGCCGTGCCGAAGAGCGACTGGAGGTCGGGCTGCAGGGAGCGGTAAAGGGCGACGAAGTCCGCGCTGCGGTGGCCGATCATGGGCTGCGCCATCGCCCGGAGGGTCTTCTCGGAGACGGCAGTCGGGCCGGGTATGAAGAGTTTGTATGCCATGGGTTGTCCGCCTGAACGATTGAAAACAGTTTACGCGGGCCGCCGCGTCAACATTCATTGGCATGGGGTCATGCGTGGTCCCGCCCCATGCCGCTGTCCTGGCTCAAACGAAAACTCCAGACTTTCGAGCTGTACACCGTCGACGTCGTGCTCGGGCGGCGCGCCGACACGGGGGCTGCCGTCTATGGCTCGCTGCTGCGCCTGCTCTCGTGGGCCTTCAGCGGCGTCGTGCAGGTCCGCCTGTGGCTGTACCGCAACAGGATCCTGCGGGACCACCCCCTGGGCTGCCTGGTCGTCGTGGTCGGCAACCTCACCGTGGGCGGGACGGGAAAGACGCCCGTGGTGGAGAAGTTCGCGCGCGCCCTGCGGGACCGGGGGCGCAAGGTGGCGATCCTGAGCCGCGGCTACAAGAGCAAGACGCCCCCGGTCTGGAAGAAGGCCTGGTACGCGATCACCCACACCGACGAGCCGCCGCCGCGGGTCGTGAGCGACGGCCAGGACATCTTCCTCGACAGCGAGCAGGCCGGCGACGAGCCGTACATGCTCGCCCGGAACCTGCCCGGCGTCGTCGTCCTGGTCGACAAGAACCGCGTGAAGGCGGGAGCCTACGCGATAAAGAGGTTCGCGTGCGACACGCTCGTCCTCGACGACGGCTTCCAGTACCTGGCGCTCAAGGGCCGGCTCAACCTGCTGCTCGTCGACAAGACCAATCCCTTCGGCAACGGCCACCTGCTGCCGCGCGGCATCCTGCGCGAGCCCGTGAAGCACCTGAGGAGGGCAAACTACATCTTCCTCACCAAGTCGAACGGCCGCAGGGACCCGGAGCTCGAGGCGCAGATCGCCCGGTACAAGCCCGACGCCGACGTGATCGAGTGCGCGCACAGGCCCAAGTACCTGCAGAGGATGGACGCCAAGGCGGGCGCGGCGGCCGGCCGCGAGCCCCTCGCGTGGCTCAAGGGCCGCAGGATCCTGGCCTTCTGCGGGATCGCGACCCCGGAGAGCTTCGAGAAGTTCCTCCGGGAGCTGGGGGCCCTCCTCGTCGGCCGCGAGCGGTTCCTGGACCACTACCGCTACACGCCCGAGGACCTCGAGGAGCTCTACGACGCCGCGGAGCGCGAGGGGGCCGAGTGCCTGGTCACGACGGAGAAGGACGCGGTCCGGATCTCGGACGCGGCGGGGAGCCCGCTGCCGGTCTACTACCTGCGCCTCGAGATCGAGATCATAAGGGGCGCCGCGGACTTCGACGAGGCCGTGGGCCGCATCTGTTTCCCGGAAAACGCGCTTGCGGGAACCCTCCCGCCGGGCGTTACTGGCCAAACCCCATGATCATCGACCCCCGCCTCACGCAGCTCGCGGACGGACTGACAGGATTCTCGACCTCGCTCAAGAAGGGCGAGCGCGTCCTCATCGACGCCTTCGACGTGCCCGACGCGATCGTCATCGCGCTCGTGCGCTCGGCCCGCGCCCGGGGCGCGCTCCCGTACGTGGTGATCCACCGGGCCCGCGTCGTCCGGGAGCTGGCCCTCGGCGCCGAGCAGGCCCAGTACGAGACGCTCGCGGAGATCGAGCTCGCCAGGATGAGGAGGATGGACGCCTACATCGCCCTGCGGGGCTCGAACAACATCTTCGAGGCGGCGGACATACCCTCGCCGCGGGTGCAGCTGGTCACCCGGCTGATGAAGCCCGTCATCGACCACCGCGTGAACAAGACAAAGTGGGTCGTGCTCAGGTGGCCGTCGTCGGCCATGGCGCAGCAGGCCTCGATGAGCACCGAGGCCTTCGAGGACTTCTATTTCCGGGTCTGCACGCTCGACTACTCCCGGATGAGGCCCGGGATGAAGGCCCTCGGCGACCTGATGCGCCGCACGGACAGGGTGCACGTGACCGGGCCCGGCACCGACCTGAGGTTCTCGATCAAGGGCATCGGCGCCAAGGAGTGCGGGGGCCAGTACAACATCCCGGACGGGGAGGTCTTCACGTGCCCCGTCAGGGACTCGGTCGAGGGCGTCGTCCAGTACAACGCCTCCTCGGTCTACCTGGGGTCCCTCTTCGACAACATCCGCCTGGTTTTCAGGAAGGGGCGGATCGTCGAGGCGACTTCCAGCAACACGCGCCGGCTGAACGAGATCCTGGACAGCGACCCCGGGGCGCGCTTCGTGGGCGAGTTCGCGCTCGGCTTCAACCCGCACATCCTCGAGCCGATGCGCGACATCCTCTTCGACGAGAAGATCGCCGGATCGTTCCACTTCACGCCGGGCCAGGCCTACGAGGACTGCGGCAACGGCAACAAGTCCCAGGTCCACTGGGACATGGTGTGCATCCAGCGGCCCGAGCATGGCGGCGGCAAGATATGGTTCGACGGCAAGCTGATCCGCGAGAACGGACAGTTCCTGCCCAAGTCGCTCCAGAGGCTCAATCCCGAGTACCTGCTCTCCGGCGCCGGACGGCGCCGGGCGTAGGGGGAGCCGGGGTGGACCGGGGCTTGATCGCCCCCGCGAATGCGGGTTCGATCGACGCGATGAACCCCGATCCGCCGGGATCCCTGGACGCCCTGATCCAGGCGCTTCCCAAGACCGAGACGCACCTCCACATCGAGGGCGCCCTGCCGTACCACGAGCTGCTCAGGACCCTCGACCCGGCCGCCTATCCGGCCGACCCCGAATTCCGCCGAAGGTCCTACCGGTACCCCTCGTTCCCGGAGTTCGAGCAGACGCTCCTGCGCCACGCGCTGCCGTGGTTCACCTCGGCGGAGCGCTACCACGAGGCGGCGCGGGTCATCTTCGCCGGCCACGTCCGCCAGAACGTCCGGTACGTCGAGACGAGCTTCCATCTGCACGTCACCGAATTCATCCATGTCCCGGGCCCGGCGATCATCGAGGCGATCCGGTCTGCGGCGCCCCCGGGCCTCGAGGTCCGCGTGTTCGCGGGCATGCTGCGCAACGCCTACGACGGCCCCCTTCGCGGGGCGATCGACGAGATGCACGCCTGGGAGGGCCTGGCGGGCGTCGACCTGCACGGATTCGAGCAGATTCCCACGCAGCCCTGGGCCTTCCGGGTGTGGGAGAGGATCAGGAAGGCGGGGAAGGTCACCAAGTGCCACGCCGGCGAATTCGACGGGGCGGCGCGGGTGCGCGAGGCCATCCAGCAGCTCGGCGTCCGCCGGGTGCAGCACGGCGTGCGCGCCGTGGAGGACCCCGCGGTGGTCAGGCTGGCCGCCGACCTCGGGGTGACCTTCGACGTCTGCCCCCTGAGCAACGTCGCGCTTCGCGTCGTCCCGGACATCGCGTCGCATCCGATCCGCAGGCTGATGCAGGCGGGGGTCGGCTGCACCGTGAGCACCGACGACCCGCTCTGCTTCGCCAACACCCTCAGCGACGAGTACGCGGCGCTCGCGGCCGAGGCAGGATTCACCCGCTCCGAGCTGGCCCGCGTCGCCAGGAACGGCTGGGCCGTGGCCGACGTCCCGGAGGCGGACCGCAGGGCGAGGCTCGCCGAGATCGACCGGCTGGCGCCGTCGTGAGCGCGCCCCAGAGGCTCTCCATCGCCGACGGGGTCCGGCGCGTGCGCGCGGACAAGGCGCTCGCGTCGGCGTTTCCCGAGCGCAGCAGGGTCGCCGTCCAGAGGGCGTTCGACGCGGGCCTGGTGGCGCTGCGCGGGCGCCCGATCAAGCGCTCCGCGACCGTGCGCGCGGGCGACGTCCTCGAGTTCACCTTCCCCGAGGTCAAGGCCGCCGAGCTCAGGGCCGTCGACATCCGCCTCGACATCCTGTTTGAGGACGAGTTTCTCCTCGTCGTCGACAAGCCCGCCGGAATGGTCGTCCACCCGGGCGCGGGCACGCGCGAGGACACGCTGGTGCACGCGCTCCTCGCGCACTGCGCCGGGAGCCTGAGCGGAATAGGCGGCGTGGCCCGGCCGGGGATCGTCCACCGGCTCGACCGCGAGACGACGGGCGCCGTCATCGTCGCAAAGACGGACGAGGTGCACCGCGATCTCGCGAGGCAGTTCGCGGCGCGCGCGGTGGTGAAGGAGTACCTGGCGCTCGTCTCCGGCGTCCCGCGCCTCATGAGCGGGACTGTCCGCAGGGCGATCGGCCGCAACCCGAGGCAGCGCCACAAGATGGCCGTCACTGAGGAGGCGAAGGGGGGGCGCGCCGCCTGGACGGACTGGGCGATCGTGGAGCGCTACGGGGACTTGGCCGCGCTCGTCTCCTGCGCGCTTCACACGGGCAGGACCCACCAGATCCGCGTGCACATGGCTTCGCTCGGCCATCCGATCCTCGGGGACGCGGCCTACGGCTGGAGGGGCTCCGGCTGGACGGCACGCCCGCCGCCGAGGGTGATGCTCCATGCCGCGCGGCTCTCGCTCGTGCACCCGATGACGGGCAAGACACTCGACCTGCGCGCCCCGCTTCCCGACGACTTTAGGGAGCTGATCAAGGCGCTCAGGGAGGGCTGACGAGGGCGCGCGGCGGGCCCGGACCGGGGCCTTGCAATTAAAGGCGTTGGCTTCGTCCGCCGGGGTGCTCTGATTGCCCCGTGCTTGCGGACGCGGCATTCTTCCTCTGGTGCTGCTGGGGCTTCGCGGGCTGCGGCCTGCTGCCCGCCTGGAGGCAGGGCTGGCGCGGGCCGACGCTCGCCGTCTCGGCCGTCCTCGCCTCCTTTGCGGCCCTGTTCACGGGCGCCCTGCTCCTGCAGCTGCTCTCCGTGCCCCTGGGGCGCGCGCCGTGGCTGGGCGCGGCCACGGGCCTCTCCCTCCTGGCTTGCCTGCTGCCCAGCGGCCCGGTCGCACGGGCGCCGCCGGGCGACGGCGCGGCGCCCGCTGCGCCGCGGGTGGCCTGGCTGCTCGGAGCCGCGGCCGCCATGGCCTTGGTGGTGGTCGCCTATCGCGCGGCCGTGCAGCCGCTGACGGGGCCGGACACGGTTTTCCGCTGGGACTTTCTTGCGCGCCAGATCGTCCGCGAGGGCGGCTTTGGGTTCTACCCCGCGTTCACCGATACGGACTTCACGCGCTACATGTGGCCCGAGAGCATCCCGCCGCTGCTGTCGCTGCTCTACGCGTGGAGCTACCTCGGGGCCGGCTCGGTCGCCGCGTCCGCCACCGCTCCGGTCGTCATCCTTGTTGCCTTCACCGGCTTCGCGCTCGTCGGGATGCTCGCCGCGCGGATTGCGGGCCGGGCGGCGGCCTGGTGGGCGGTCGCGATTCTGGCCGGGTCGGCCGTGAACACCTGGTCGGTATCGATGGGCCAGGAGACGGGGCTGACGACGCTGGGGGTGCTCGCGCTGGCCTGGGCGATGGGCGACGGCAGGCTCGATCCGGACTGGAGGCTGGCCGGTCTTGCTGCGGCTGTCGCGGGGCTCAGCCGCGACTACGGCGTCGCGCTTGCCGTGGCGGGGGCTGCCTGGCTGCTGTGGAGGCGCAGGCCGGTGCGGGAACTCGCGGGTTTCCTCGCTGTCGTGGCCGCCGCGCTGGTTCCCTGGTATGCGCGCGTCTGGGCGCGCACGGGAAACCCGTTCTACGATGTCGACCTCTTCGGCTCGTTCCCCGTCAACCCGATGCACGCCGGCCTGATGCGCTCCTACGTCGAGCGCTACGGTGTCGGCGGCCACGCGGCGGAGCGGGTCGGCGAGCTTCTGCCCCTGCTTTGGCCGCTGGGCGCCGGCGTGCTGTTGGCCGCGCTGGCGGGCGTCCGCGTGCGGGGCCCGTGGAAGGCCGGCCTCCGCGGGCTGGCGTTGCTTTGGATCGGCCTTTGGCTCTGGTCGCTGGGTTACACCGCGGGCGGGCTCAGTTTTTCGCTGCGCGTGCTGAGTCCTGTGTTGGCGCTGCTCTCCGTGTCCGGCGGGGTGGCGCTTTCCCGCGCGCGGGGGGGATGGAGCGCGGCGCTGGCGGCCGGGCTCGTTCTCCTGGCGGCAGAGGCCTCGGGGCGCGCGCTGACAATGATGCGGATGCCGTTGGCGATTCCCGTGCGCGCCTGGACGCAGGTCGGAGGGCAGTTCTCCGCGCTTCGCGGCGACGCTTTGCATGACCGCGCCGCGGCGATCATCGGCGCCCGCCGGGTGCTGGTCGACAACGCCTACGTCCACGCGTTCCTCACCGCGCGCGGGGTGAGCGCCGTGCCCCCGTGGAGCCCGGCACTCGGGTTCCTGCGCGCGCCCGGCATCGACATGGCCGCGGCCGTTCGTCGGCTCCACGCCATGGGCGTGGACTATATCTGGCTCACCGCCGCGCCGGATCTAAGGGGCTATTTCGACCGCTATGCCTTCTTCCAGGGGCTCGACCCCTGGCTGCGCCCCGTGCTCCTCGGGGACCACTGGGTGCTGTTCGCGTTTCGGGAAGCCCCCGCGGGCCCGTCAGAGGCTTTCCGCGGCGAGGCCCCAGCGGAGGTTGCGCAGCGAGTGGCGGAACGCCTGGATGGCGCCGACGTCTGCCAGCGCAAGCAGGATGGCGAGCGCCGCAGGGAGGATGTCGGCGCGGGCGGGGGGAAGCCCCGGGACCTTCCTGCGCTCGGCGAGGTCCATGGCGCCTACGGCCGCCAGCAGCTCGCCGAGCTGGGCGACGCCGATCAGCGGGCTCGCCTGGTCGAACGGGACGCCGCGCCCCGCGGCGTCGATTGAGCGCACCGTCGAGAGGGTCCCCCCGGTCCCGACGACCGCGAATCCCGGCGGGACCGGAAGCTCGAATCCGGACCCGAGGAGCGTGTCCCTCACGTGCCGGCTGATCGCCCGCGCGCTCGCATCGGCGAACGGCAGGGAGGGCTCCGCGACGAACCTCTCCGTCAGGCGGACGCATCCCAGGGGCAGGCTGACTGCGCTCCCGGCGGCCCGGCCGCGGAACGAGAGGCACTCCAGGCTGCCGCCGCCCAGGTCGTATACGTGGAAGTCTCTCAGGTCCCCGAGCGCCGGATCGGTCGAGAGGCCGCGCCCGATGAGGCCCGCCTCCTCGGGGCCCGTCAGGATCCGGATCGGGAGGCCGGTCGCCGCCTTTGCCCTGTCCAGGAGCTCCCCCGAGTTCGAGGCGTCGCGGACGGCGCTTGTCGCGACGGCGATGACCCGGTCCGCGCCGAGGCCCCGGGCCTCGGCCGCGAGGCTCGCGATGGCGGCAACCGCGCGGCCGACCGCGCCGGCGTCAAGGCGGGGGCGCAGGGACCCCAGGCCTCCGCCGATGCGCACCTCGAGCACCCGGGACGCCTCCTCGACCAGGCGCCCGCCGGGGCCCCGGGACGCGACAAGGAGCTTTATCGAGTTGCTTCCTACGTCGATGACGGCGACTCGCATGGATCGGCCCGCCCTAGAGCGCGAAGGAGGCGGGGGCTATCAGGAGCGTGAACTCGCCCTTGAGGCTCGCCTTGGCGAGGCGCTCCCGGACGTCCCCGGCCGGGCCCACCCAGAAAGTCTCGTGGATCTTGGAGACCTCCTTCGCCACGCAGACGACCCTCTGCGGCCCCAGCGAGGCGACGACGTCGTCCAGGGCCTTCGCGATCCGGTGGCAGCTCTCGTACAGGGCGATCGTGTAGCCGAAGTCCCGGTGCCCCCCGAAGAAGGCGAGCCTCGCGGATGACTTGGGGGGCAGGAACCCCGCGAAAAGGAAGCCGTTGGTCGGCAGCCCGCTGGCGCTGAGCACGGCCGCGAACGCCGCGGGCCCGGGGACCGGGACGACGGGAAGGCCGCGCCTGCGGCACGCGCGCACGAGGCGGAACCCAGGGTCGCTTATCCCCGGCGTGCCGGCGTCGGTTGCGACGGCCACGCTCCGGCCCGAGGCGACGGACTCGGCGAGGCGCTCCGCGGCCTCGGTCTCGTTGTGCTCGTGGTAGGACGCGAGCTCCCTGCTAATCCCGAGGCGGGCGAGCAGGGCGCCGGTCGTGCGCGTGTCCTCGCAGGCCACGACGTCGACCGACGCCAGGATCGCGCGGGCGCGCGCGGTCAGGTCGGACAGGTTGCCGATCGGGGTCGCGACGACGTAGAGGTGGCCCGGAAGGGCCTCGAGCGACCCGTTACTCGGCTCGGAACTCAATGCACATTGCTTCCGCTGCCGGTCATCCCGGGGATCTGGCCCTCCCAGTCCGCCGGCTGGTTCCACGGGATGGACGATTCCACGGGTGTGCCTGTCGTGCACCCCGCCAGCATCGCGCCAAGCGCGACCAGCAGGAGCGCAGCGACACACTTCGCGTGCGAATTCATTGTGAGGCGCAAGCTACGATGCGTCGCGCGGGGATGCAAGTCGCCACTGTTCAAATCGCGTAGGTGGATTTGAACCAAGGCTCTCGGGGCGTTTTGCGCACTGCGCCGTTGGCCGCGAGGTGCTCGAGCACCTTGTACGCGCTCTCGGGGTCCCCGCCCGCCCCGGCCGCGGCCTCCTCGGCCGTAAAAGCCCTGGCCGGGTCGGCCTTGAGCGCTGCGACGAGCCGCGCCTGCAGGGCGATCACGCCTCCGGCCGCCTTCTTTCCCGCCTCGACGCCGGGCTGGTCGTAGGCGTTTATCCCGACGAGCGAGGCGTAGAGGCCCACCACGCGCTCGTAGAGGGCGATCAGCATGCCCACCGAGCGCGCCGACACGTCGGCGAGGGTGAGGGTCACCGACCAGCGCTCCTTTTCGCTGAGCGCGTCCCGCGTGCCGAGGTAGAAGCCGTGGAGGTAGTCGCCGCTCGTGACGCCGGGCTCGACCTCGAGCGCCTTGCCGGTCCGGTCCTTCATCACGTCTATGAAGGTCACGAAGAAGTTGTTCACGCCCTCGCGCAGCTGCTGGACGTACGCGTGCTGGTCGGTCGACCCCTTGTTCCCGTATACCGCGATGCCCTGGTTGACCACGCGCCCCTCGAGGTCCGACTCCTTGCCGAGGGACTCCATCACAAGTTGCTGGAGGTAGCGGGAGAAGAGCATCAGGCGGTCCTTGTAGGGCAGGACGACCATGTCCTTCGCGCCGCGCCCCCCCGTCGCGAAATGCCACATGAGGGCGAGCAGCGCCGCCGGATTGTCCCGGGTGGCGGTGACGCGCGTGACGGTGTCCATGGCCGCGGCCCCCGCGAGCATCGCATCGATGTCGAAGCCCTGGAGCGCGGCGGGAAGCAGGCCCACGGCGCACAGCTCGCTCGTGCGCCCGCCGACCCAGTCCCACATGGGGAATCGGGCGAGCCACCCCTCCTTCTTCGCCAGTGCGTCCAGCTTCGAGTCGGCGCCGGTCACAGCGACGAAATGGGCGGCGTGGGAGAGGCCGGCGGCCCTGAACGCGGCCGCGGCCTCGAGCTGGCCGTTCCGGGTCTCCACGGTTCCGCCCGACTTCGAGATGACGATGACCAGCGTCCGCGCCAGATTCGTCCCGATCTCGGCCAGCACGAAGTCCATCCCGTCGGGGTCGGTGTTGTCGAAGAAGTGGGGCTTCATCCGGTCGAGGCGCGGGGTGCCCAGCGCGTGGCTCACGAACTGGGGGCCGAGAGCCGAGCCGCCAATGCCGATAACCAGGAGGTGCGTCAGGTTGCCCTTGGGCCCGGTGATGGCGCCCGAGTGGACCTTGGCCGCGAACTTCTTTATCGAGGCGACGGTCGAGACGATCTCCGAGGCGATCTCCTTGGTCGGCGCGAGGACCGGCGCCCGCAGCCAGTAGTGGCCGACCATGCGCTTCTCGCTCGGGTTCGCGATCGAGCCCCTCTCCAGGGCCGCCATGGCCCCGTAGGCCTGCTGGATGCGCGGCTCCATCGAGTCCATGAAGCCGCCCGGGAAGGGGATGCGGCTGATGTCCAGGGAGAACCCGAGGGCGGGGTTGTTGTAGAGGTATTCCTTGTAGCGGTTCCAGCTCATTTGAAGTGCTTCGCGTCGGTGACCGCCCCCTCGGACGCGCTCGTCACGAGCCTCGCGTACTTGGCCAGAGCGCCGCGCGTGGCCCTGGGCTTCCTAGGCCTCCAGGCCTTGAGGCGGGCCCCGATCTGGGCCCGGCTCAGGCCGAGCGTGATCGTGTTGGCGACGGCGTCGATCGCGATGGGGTCGCCATTGGCCACGATGGCGATCGGGCCGCCGACGGCGGCCTCGGGCGTGATGTGCCCGACGACGAAGCCGTGGCTGCCGCCGGAGAACCGGCCGTCCGTGATGAGCCCGACATCCTTGCCGAGGCCCTTTCCGACGACCGCGCTCGTCGGCGAGAGCATCTCGCGCATCCCGGGCCCGCCGACGGGCCCCTCGTTTCGGATGACGATGACGTGGCCGGCCTTCACGCGGCCCCCCAGGATCGCCCTGAGCGCCGCCTCCTCGGACTCGAACACGATGGCCCTTCCCTGGAAGCGCAGGCCCTCCTTGCCGGTGATCTTAGCGACGGCGCCTCCCGGGGCGAGGTTGCCGCGCAGGATGCGCAGGTGGCCGTCCCGCTTGACGGGATCCGAGAACGACCGGATGACGTCCTGGCCGGCGGGGTAGGGCCCCACGCCGCGCAGGTTCTCCGCGACGGAGGCGCCCGTGACGGTCAAGCAGTCCCCGTGGATGAGGCCCCTGTCCAGGAGCATCTTCATGAGCGGCGCGAGCCCCCCGATCCGCACGAGGTGGGCCATCCCGTACTTTCCGGACGGCTTGAGGTCGGCCAGGACCGGGACGCGCCTGCCGATGCGGCTGAAGTCGTCGAGCGAGAGCCTGACGCCCGCGGTCGACGCCATCGCCAGGAGGTGCAGGACGGCGTTCGTGGAGCCGCCGAGCGCCGTCACCACCGCGATGGCGTTCTCGAACGACCGGCGCGTGAGGATGTCGCTTGGGCGGATGCCCGCCTTCAGCAGCGCGACCGCCGCCGCGCCGGCCCGCCTGCAGTCGTCGCGCTTCTCCGGGCCGACCGCGAGCTGCGCCGAGCTGTTGGGCAGGCTCATCCCGAGCGCCTCGATCGCGGAGGCCATCGTGTTGGCGGTGTACATGCCGCCGCACGATCCGGCGCCCGGGATCGAGCAGACCTCGACCGCGCGCAGGCCCTCGTCGTCGAGCTTGCCCGCGCTGTGCTGGGCTACGGCCTCGAAGACGGAGACGATGTCGCATTCCTTGCCGGTCTGCGGGTTGACGCCGGGCAGGATCGTGCCGCCGTAGACGAAGACCCCCGGCCGGTCGAGCCGCGAAAGCGCCATGATGCACCCGGGCATGTTCTTGTCGCAGCCGCCGATCGCGACCACCGCGTCAAAGCCCTCGGCGCCCACCACCGCCTCGACCGAGTCGGCGATGATCTCGCGCGACACCAGCGAGTAGCGCATGCCCGGGGTGCCCATGCTGATCCCGTCCGAGACGGTGATCGTCCCGAAGATGACCGACTTCGCCCCGGCCGCGTCCGCGCCCGCGCCGGCCTCCCGCGCGAGCTCGTCGATGTGCATGTTGCACGGGGTCACCATGCTCCACGTCGACGCAATCCCGACGACCGGCTTGGCGAAGTCCTCGTCCTTGAAGCCGACCGCCCGGAGCATCGAGCGGCTAAAGGCGCGGTCCGGGCCGTCGGTCAAGGCTGACGATTGGGGCCGCAGCGGGTCTTTGGGGGTGTTCATGGACGGTCGTCCATTCCACCAGAGGAGAACCGGGCGGGCAAGCGGTGTTTTCATGGTTGCATGGCGCCTCCGGCAGGCCATTCACTTCGATCCGGATCCCCGCATGGCGTTCAACCTGAAAAAAGTCCTCAAGGCGTTGCTCTTTTCCTCGAGCCAGCCCCTCGCCACCAAGGACATCCAGGCGATTTTTGAGCGGTTCCACCGCCAGAGCGCCCCGGGGCCGGCCCCGGAGGCCCCGGGGGCGGCCGCGCCCACGGTCGACGCCCCGGAGGCGCCCCTCGAGCCCCCGGACTCGCCCGACCTCTACGAGGGGGTGCCCCCGTTCGTCACGGCCACCCAGATCCGCGAGGCTATGGACGAGATCGCCGCAGAGCTGGCCGGCGCCGACGACGGCCTGGTGCTCGTCGACGGCGCGAGCGGCTACCGGCTTGCGACGCAGCCCCGCTTCGCCCGCTGGGTCCGGGTCCTGCGCGAGGAGCCGCTTCCCGTGAGGCTGAGCCAGTCGTCGCTGGAGACGCTCGCCGTCGTGGCCTACCGCCAGCCCGTCACGCGAGCCGAGATAGAGTCCGTACGGGGCGTCTCAGCGGACGCGGGCCTGGCGAAGCTCCTCGAGCGCCAGCTGATCACCATCACCGGCCGCGCCGACCTACCCGGCCGCCCGATCCAGTACGGGACGACCGACAGCTTCCTCGAGTTCCTCGGGGTCAAGTCGCTCGACGACCTGCCCGCCTCGGACGTCCTCTCCTCGCGCCAGATCGACGAGTGGCTGCGGGGCGGACCCGCGGGCCACACCCCCAACGACGCCGACATGGGCCTCGACGAGAACGAGCTCGCGCTGGGCAGCCCCGCGGAGGCGCCCCAGGCCCCCGCCAAGGAGGCCGCGCCCTGATGAACCTCGACCACATACGCGCGAGGATCGACGTTCTGGACAGGAAGTTAGTGGAGCTCATCAACAGGCGCCTCGCGCTAGCCTCCGAGATAGGCAAGATCAAGAGGAAGGCCGGGGGTGAGATTTACGTGCCCGAGCGGGAGGACGCGGTGATCCGAAAGGTCAGCGCGCAAAACAACGGGCCGATCAAGAACGAGGCCCTCTGCGCCATCTACCGGGAGATCATGTCCGCGGCGATTGCCCTCGAGAAGCCGCTGCTGATAGCCTACCTAGGGCCCGATGCGAGCAACACGCACGCGGCGGCGATGAAGAAGTTCGGGGCGAGCGTGGACTACCACTCCATGGGGACCATCGAGGACATCTTCATCGCGGTCGAGAAGGGGGAGGCCGACAACGCGGTCATCCCGATCGAGAATTCGACGGAGGGGAGCGTGCGCGAGGCCCTCGACAGCTTCGTCGAGAGCGACCTTAAGATCGTCGGCCAGATCTACCTGGAGATCTCCCACGCGCTCATCTCCCAGGCGCCCCTCGAGAAGGTCGAGCGGGTGTACTCGAAGGACCAGGCCCTGGCCCAGTGCCGCCATTGGCTCCAGCGCCACCTGCCGCACGCGCAGCTGGTCGAGGCGCCGAGCACCACACGCGCGGTTCAGATCGCGAAGGATGACCCAGGCGGGGCCGCGGTGGCGAGCGAGACGGCCGCAGCCTTTCACGACGTCCCCGTGCTCGTGCGCAATATCCAGGACAAGGCCGACAACACGACCCGCTTCTTCGTGCTCGGGCGCAAGCCCGCCGGGCCGGTAGGCGGCGGCAAGGACATGACGAGCTTCCTGATATCGCTCGGCGACGAGGCCTCGTCGCATTCGGGCTCCCTGCTCAAGATGCTGATGCCGTTCGGCGAGCGCGGGATCAACCTCTCGAAGATCGAGTCGCGGCCGAGCAAGAAGCGCCCCTGGGACTATTACTTCTTCATCGACGTGACCGGCCACCAGCAGGACAAGGCGATGAAGGCGGCGCTGAGCGAGCTGAAGCGGTTCTGCCCGATGGTGAAGTGGCTCGGGAGCTACCCGGCGGTGCCCTGACCGGGGGGGCGCCCGTCAGTGCCCGTGGGCCCTCTTGACGAACACGTAAAGGACGCCCACGGCCAGCGCCATGAGCGCGAGCAGGGCGACGAAATACAGGAGGCAGCCGACCTTCGCCTGCTTCTGGATGGACACCGGCGGCCGGCGGTATTCCGCGAGAATGGCCTCGGCGTCGGCGAGGGCGGGGCCGGCCGGCGCAGGCGGCACTTCGGGCGGCGCCTGCTCGGGCGCTGCTCCGTCGAGCGCCGCGATTTCCCGATCGAGCCACTCGAGGTGCGCCCTGAGCACGCCCCGCTGGCGGCGGAATTCTTCGAGGCGATCGGACACGGGAGCCCGCCCCGGAGGCCCTAGGCCGACGGGACCACGGAGACCCTGCGGTGCGCCCTGTCGAACTCGACCTTGCCGTCCTTGAGGGCGAACAGGGTCCAGTCGCGGCCGACGCCGACGTTCTTGCCTGGGTGGAGCTTCGTCCCGCGCTGGCGGACAAGGATGTTTCCCGCGATCACGACCTCGCCTCCGAATGCCTTGACGCCAAGGCGCTTGGATTGGCTCTCGCGGCCGTTGGTGGACGTTCCCTGACCCTTCTTGTGCGCCATGACTGGGTTCTCCTCAGAGTTTGATGGACTCGATCTTGATGACGGAAAGCTCCTGGCGGTGCCCCTGCTTCCGCTCGTAGCCCTTCCGCTTCTTCTTCTTGAATACGATCACCTTATCGCCGCGCTTGTTCTCGAGAATCTTGGCGGAGACCGACGCGCCTACAAGGGTCGGGGTGCCCACCTTGAAGTCAGCGCCCTCGCCGGCCGTCAGCACGTCGCGAATCTCAACGGTCGCGCCGGCCTCCGTGTTCGGGAAGCGGTTCACGATCAGGATATCGCCCTCCGTGATGGTGAACTGCTGGCCCTGGGTCTTGATGGTGGCTCTCATGAAATAAAACCGCTAAATAAGCTGTTCCGCCGATTTCAACGCAAGGCTATTTTGGCGGAGAGTAGTCGAGCAAGGTCGCCGTGCCCGAGCCGAAGCGGAACCCGACCTCGAATCTCACGGGGAGATGGCGGTCGTCGTCCGTCTCGATCCAGACCCGGACGGTCGAGCCCCTCCTGAACATCCCCAGCTGCGGGGTCTTCTCCATCCTGGGGACAAGGACGAGGGCCTTGAAGACCCCGACCGCAGTGATGACGTAGTCGACCTCCTCGGCGCGGATGGTCAGCGGGTAGAACTGGTCCTCGAAGATGATCAGTGCGTCTCGCTGCTCGCCGATCTTCAGGTTCCAATAGCGCGTCTGGATGAGGGCCAGGATCAGGTCGGACGGCACGCCGCCCGGCATCGGGATCGTCCTCGACTTTTCCGGGTGTATCTCGTCCGTGTACACCGCCTTCGACCCGCCGTAGTCGAACACGACCGAGTTCCTCACCACCTTGCTCCGGTAGGTGCTCCACTCGCTCGCCGAGAGCAGGACGCCCGTCGGCAGCCGGTAGACTGACTCGCCCCGGCCGTCGAACGGGAAGATGGCGCGCACGGGCCCCCACGTCCAAGTGGTGGTCGTGACGCGCAGGACGTCCTCCCGCCCGTAGCCTATCGCCTCGGCGGCTATCTTTATCCTGCCCACCGAGGGGATCAGTCCAAAACGCACGCTGTAGGTGAGCGTCTCCCCGTCGCGCAGCCCCATCATGTTGGCTGGCGCCGTGGCGCCGGCGCAGGCGGCCGCCGCGGCGCACCCGAGGACGGTGCGGACAAGAATCTTCAGGAATGCGTTGGCGGCGGCGCCCATTTGGGTACGTTAGAAGTTTGCGGCTATGGAAGCGGTTACCCATATACACGTCAAAGGCGCCCGCGAGCACAACCTTAAGAACCTCGACCTGCGCATTCCGCGCGGCCGGCTCGTCGTCATCACGGGCCCCAGCGGGTCGGGGAAGTCGTCGCTCGCCTTCGACACGATCTATGCCGAGGGCTACCGCAAGTACATGGAGAGCCTGTCCACGCAGGCCCGTCAGGTGCTCGAGCAGCTGAAGCGCCCCGACGTCGACTTCATCCACGGCCTCTCCCCGGTCCTCGCGATCGAGCAGCGCACCGGCGGCGTCTCGCCCCGCACCACGGTGGCGACCGTGACCGAGGTCTCCGACTATTCGCGGCTTCTCTGGTCGATCGCGGGCGAACAGCGTTGCCCGAAGGACGGCGGGCGGGTCGTCCAGCGGTCGCTGGACGACAACGTGAGCCGGGTGCTGGGCGAGTGCGGGGGCGAGCGCGTCATGGTGCTCGCGCCGGTTCTTCGCGCGAAGCCGAGCGTCCTGCGCGGTGAGCTGCCAAGGCTCCTGCAGCGCGGCTTCCAGCGGATACGGATCGACGGGCGGGTGCGCGAGCTGGACGAGCCGAACCTGGTCCCTGCGGGGGCCGCCGAGGTCGCAGTCGACGTGGTGGTGGACCGCCTGGTCGCCGGGGAGGAGCAGCGCAGCCGGATCGCCGACTCGCTCGAGCTCGCGTTCCGCGAGGGGGGCGACCGCGCCGTCATCCTCTCCCAGAAGGCCTCCGACCTGCCGTGGAGGGAGGTTGCCCTCAGCCAGCACCTTGCGTGCGAGGTGTGCGGCGACGTCTTTGAGCGGCTTACGCCGCGCCATTTCTCGTTCAACCACGCCGAGGGGGCCTGCCCCGACTGCGGCGGCCTCGGCCGCAAGCTGCGGCCGGCCGAGGCGCTCATCATCCCGGACCCCGGCAAGTCCGTCCGAGGGGGCGCCATCAAGCCGTGGCGCATCGGCGGCAAGAACCTCATCATCAAGCACAACGCGATCCTGAAGCAGCTGGCCGAGCAGCTGCCCTTTGAACCGGAGGTCCCGTGGAAGGACCTTCCCGAGGCGACCCGCTCCTCGCTGCTCCTTGGAACGGGCGACCGGCTGTTCGCGTTCAAGCTGCGCCGCATGCGCGAGGCGCGGGCGATGCCCTTTCTGGGCGTCATGGCCGACATCGAGCAGAGCTTCCGCGACACGCAGAGCGAGGGGTTCCAAGCCCGGCTGTCGACCTTCATGGTGGCGGGCCCGTGCTCGGGATGCGGGGGCTCGAGGCTGAACCGGCGCAGCGCGGCCGTGCGGATCGGCCCGCCCGGCGCGCCGCAGGGGTTCGCCGGGTTCATGTCGATGGACATCGCCGCCGCCCATGCGTTCGCCGGGGGTCTCGTCAAGGCCCTAGGCTCGAGCGAGGCCCTGAGGGAGGTCGTGGTCGGCATCGAGCAGCGGCTCAGGTTCCTTCTGGACACGGGGCTCGGTTACCTGACGCTGGACCGCGACTACGCGACGCTCTCCGGCGGCGAGGCCCAGCGGGTGCGGCTCTCGACCCAGCT
>Ga0209415_10001481_pt1 | contig 45135 bp, 38 predicted proteins | sample PeaSoiSIISIP2007_FD_187696 | JGI IMG/M metagenome (GOLD analysis project Ga0209415, IMG submission 187696) | Peat soil microbial communities from Weissenstadt, Germany - SII-SIP-2007 (SPAdes) (version 2) | ecosystem: Environmental > Terrestrial > Soil > Wetlands > Peat | place: Germany... | reverse complement strand
AGCCGCCAATTCCAATCCGTCTCATTGAGCAGCCAGTCTTGCGAGTACGTGCCTTGAACAATCAAGATCTCGCCCAGTTCCCCGGATTCGCACATGCGCCGCGCTTGCTGAATCATCGGATAGAAACGCAGATTGTGACAGGTACAATTGCGGAGTCCGGCTCTGGCCGCCAGGTCCGTCAGCTCGCGAGCTTCCGCGACGGAGGTAGCCAGGGGCTTTTCGCACAGCACATGCTTGCCGGCGCTCAGCGCCGCCGTGGCGATCGGATAGTGCAGCGCGTTCGGAGTGCAGATGTGAACCGCGTTAATCTCCGGGTCCTTCAGCAGCCTTTCATAATCCGAGCTCACGCGATCCACGCGCAGCTCCGCGGCGAGTTTTGGTCCGTCATCCTCCGGACCCACGCCGATCGCGTACAACTCCACATTGCCGAGCCGGCGGATCGCCTCCACGTGCACTCGCCCGACGAATCCGGTCCCGAAAACGACAGTTTTCAGCTTCTTCATGCCCACCATGCCGTGCCGGGTTGGTCCCGTATGATCAAATCGTTCAGGAACGATGCCGCTTTCGAGAGCCCTTCCTCGGCGGACATCAGACTGTCTTCGTGCTCGATGGAAAGAACGTAGTCGTAGCCGAACATCCGCAGCGTCGAAACGAACTCCTTCCACCAGCCGGCATCATGTCCGTATCCGCAGGTGCGAAAGATCCAGCTGCGATTGCGCTCGTCGGTATAGCGCTTCGTGTCGAGCACGCCAGTGCGCGGCAAGTTCGCGGGGTATATCTGAGTATCCTTGGCGTGGACGTGAAAAATCGAATCGCCCAGGACTCGAATGGCGGCGATGGGATCGATTCCCTGCCAGAACATGTGGCTGGGATCGTAGTTACAACCGATCGACGGTCCTGCAATTTCCCGGAGCTTCAGCATCGTTTCCGGGCTATAAACGACGAAGCCAGGATGCATTTCGATGGCAATTTTGACGCCGTGATCGGCGGCGAATTTCGCGTGCTCGATCCAGTACGGCCCCACAACCTGGTCCCATTGCCAGCGTAGGATATCCAAATATTCCGGCGGCCAAGGGCACGTGACCCAGTTCGGATATTTGGCGCCGGGCGAATCTCCCGGGCATCCGCTGAAATCCACCACCACGGGAACGCCAAGCTTCTCGGCCAATAAGATTGTCTTGCGGCTGACTTCGCGATCGTGCTTTGCCCGGCCAGCATCGGGATGCAAAGGGTTTCCGTGGCTGCTGAGCGCACTCACCGTGAACCCGCTTCCGTCGAGCAAGCTCTTGAACTCGGCGAGTTCGGCCGGATGGTCGAGCATCGACAGCTTGCAGTGCGGATCGCCGGGATAGTTTCCCGTACCTAACTCGACCGTCAACACGTTCAGCCCTGCCAATTTCTTGAGAACCTGGTCCAGCGGCAGGCCGGACAAAAGCGGTGTAAAGACGCCAACCTTCACTTTGGAAACTCTCCTTTCGGCTCATGACCTTCGATCCAGGTTAGCGCTGCGCGTAGGGCGCCAGATAGCGCTCCACCCCTAGCGGCCGGTCGAATGGCCGTTCGTGGTCGGATCAAGATCTTCCTTAGCAGGGTGGGTGCGGCCGTCCGCGATGACAAATATCCGATTTACTGCCTCATCTGAACGCGAATTCAGAGGGCCGGGCGCCGTCTAGACACTCACTTCCAAATGCACAAACCCCGGCAAACTCGCGGGCTGATTGCCCAAGAACACGATGCGCCGCGTTTTGGGAAATGGCATCCCGGACTGGATGGCCCGCGCGTACAGGCCGACCTGGCGCAGGATGCCGCGATAGGTTTCGTCCTGCGTGTTCAGAATCGCGACCTTTGACAAAAAGCCCGCGCCCCAACCTAGCGGCAGCACGCAACCGCGCTGAGCTTCTCGCACTTCGGCCAGCCGCGCTTCAAGCTGTTCGACGGTCGACTTCAGCAAGGCCAGCCCGGTCCATTCGGCGTACTGTTTCTGGATGCGCAGCAGTTGTTCGCAATACGCGTTCACCAGTTCGAACATGGCGCCGACATTCATAGGCGAGCGGCGGCGGAGCGCCTTGCCGATCTCAGGCTGCGATAGAAACGCGCTCTGATGCCATTGCCCTTCGAACACCGAGCCGGGTGCGGCCATCTCGGCGAATACGGGTGTCGAGTCTTCGGCGCGCTTGACGCTGCCCCGCGGCGTTTGTTTCCATGCCAGTTCGAATCTGCCCGCGCCGCGCTCCACGAGCGTCGAAGTGCGGAGTAGATAGATCTTGAACGTGCCAACGGGAACGGTCTTGGAATCGCAAGCGGAGACGACGCGCAGGGGATCGGCGCCGGACGATCCGAGTGCGGATTCCTCCACAGAGATCGCCGGCCGGCGCGGCATTCGGCCTTCGGACTCGATGCGCGTCGCAAGATCTGTCACGAAGCGCTCGGTCAGCCGGCCGTGAACTACCCCCGTGCGAAACGCCCCTTTGATGGCAGTGCCGGGAAGATACGGGCCGCTCGGACCGGTACTGAACGTTGGGATGAACAGGTGCTCGGCGTGCGTCCGTTCCCAATACTGTGTGGAGCTGGGATGTTCAAACGGAATGCGGCGGCCCGCGTAGTTCTGCGCGAATCCGCCCCAGGAAGCGAAGTCGAGCTTGTCGGCTTTCTTCAGTTGCGTGAGATAGCTTTCCAGCCGCGGGCCTTTGGCGAGCAGCCGGAAGATGCGCCACTGATCGAGCACGTTGACGTGATCTTTCCAGACCATGTAGTCGATGGGGGAAAGCCTCTGGCCATCGCCGACCAGCGTGGGCGTGAGGCATGTCAAACGATAGTTCATCCCGCCACCCGCCATGGGATGGGAACCGTCACCGCGAATCCGGCCCGATAAACAGGATGCGGAAAGCCCTCCGGCGCAACGTTGCTGGCCGAACCGCGCAGCTCATTCGCCGCCAAGAGCACCGACCCCTCGGCGATCATCGTGGTCGGCTGTTTCGGTTCGCCCCAACGCGCGGTGCTTTCGATGCGCCCGCGGCGCGAGACAGTGGCATAGTTGCCGCGCTTCCAATCCACCACATCGTTTTCAGCGGGCGTATAGAGCGAGAGCAGCCAATGCGCGCGATCGGTAGCAGGCTCGGTCCCAGGAACCAGCAGCGATGACGCTTGCGGCGGGGTCCAAGCCTGCCACTCCGGTGCTTCCGAGCGGCCCCATCCGCGCGAGCGCTCGCCGCCCAGGCCGGAATCGGCAAGCAGCAGCAGCGCACTCCGGACTGGCTCTTGCCATCGCGACGCGGCGGCTCCGTCGGCGAACTGGACAATGGTCCAAAGGCCCGCTCCGCGCGCGAATTCGAGGCAAGCGGTGGAATGAATCTCGACGGCGGCATTGTTCAGCCGGTCCACTCCGGCGCTGGATCGCAGCGCCACGCGGAATGGTCCTCGCCCCGGGTTCGAAGGCACCAGGCACTCGCTTTCCCCATCCACCGTCCACCGATCCTCGGCGATGGCTTTGTCGGACGCGCTTTCGGATAGTAGCGTTTCGATCACCGAAAGCGGAACGAAGTGCGCGCCTTTGTAGCGAATCTTGGTAGATTCCGGCGGCGGCCACAAGCTGCGCGGCGGAACTACGAGCAATGTATCGCCGGCGAATGGGAAAAAGGAGCTGAAGCGTACCGCGGGCGCAACCGATATCGCCGTGGACTCCAGCCATTCTTGCGCCAGTCCGAGCTGCGACATCGCCGAGCAGACCGCGGAGAACAGCGCGTCGCTGTGATAGATCAAGTCCACGCGATCGCGCGCGCCGGAATCCGGACCGAAGCGCCAGGGACCCATCGGACGAAATCGAACCGCGTAGCTCAAGTTGCCGGAGCTCAAGTTTGACGATACCGGGGACATGCCTTGTCGGCCTACTCGGCGAGTTTTTCCGCGAAATCGGGCGCGGTAATCAGCGACTGCACGCCGGCAACGTCGGCGCCGGTCAACAGCTCTTGTTCCATCGAGCCGGATGCATAGAAACCTCGGCCCCGCCAGGTGAGCTTCAAACTGGAAAGCGCGACGCGTCCGTTGCCGCGCGATCCTCCGCCGCCCAGGCTGTCGTCTTCGAGCAACCGCAGTCCTTCCACCAGGCGCGGTAGTAGTTCGCGATCTTCGGGGCAAAGGACATCCAGCACGATTCGGAAGTGGAATCGCGCGCCGGCGGGAACGCGCTCCAGCGTGCGCGGATTGGCCTGCGAGGTAATACGATCGATGGCGTTTTCGCTTTTTACTTCGGTCAGCTCGTCGTCCATGTTCTCGCGCATCTGTGGAGTGATGCTTTCGGCGATTAGCGGAGCGTCGTAAACGGTGAGACGCGCGGGCGTGGCAGCGCTCGAATCTTGCGCTTCGCCGGAGACACGCTCCATGCGCCCGGGGTTGCGGCCGAACAGGAGGCAAACTTCATCGTCGGGCCGCTCGCTCTGATGAATGCGCACTTCCTGGCCCTTGCGCTTGGAAAGATAGACCAGCTCGGACGGCACCGCCAAGCCCGAGGACTGTTCCAGCAGCGAGCGGAGCTTGCCCCGCAACGAACTGCCCGGAATGTAGGGCAGCCCGAAAGCGTCCTTGACCACCGGATTATCGGCGCCGCCGATTTCCAGCGATCCTTTCCCTGCCCCGATGTGCAGCCCGGTTTGGCAGACAATGTCACCTTCCACAATCAACTTTCCAATCAGCTTCAATTCCGTTTGCGCGGTGTGCGAACTCATGTCGGCGGGTTCCTGGCTCCTCGTGGTTTATTCGTTGCCAATCATTCGTTATAGGCCCAATTTATTCGTTGCCATTATTCGTTATACGCCACGATGGCTTCGAAAAGATCCCTGAAGCGCTCGTAGCCGCGGGCGTCGTTCTTGCGCGTGACCTGCAACAGCAGTTTTTCCAGCGAATCCAGGCTGCGCAAGGAATGACGAGCGATGGTGTAGGCCAGCCGCGCCCGCAACATGACGAATTGCTGCTGCCGCTCGTTCTCCGGCGCGCGGACGGCGCGGCGAACGGCATTGTAGAGGCGGCGCAATTGGCTCTTGGTACCGGAATCCATGTCGCGCATGCGGCTGACCACGCCGTGCGCCTGGTTGTCGAGGTACAAAGGATCGGAAATCAATTTTTCGATGTCGATTTCAGGCGGCCCTTCGAAGCGGCCCCGATCGCCGCCACGCCGGTCGTCGCCTCGATCGCCCCGCTCGCTTCGGCCACCTTCGCGACTACTATGCGGACCGCCGCGGCCTTCGCGATTTCCCTGCCCTCCGCCTTCGCGGCGTTGTCCTTGAGCGCCACCCTCGCGGCCTTGGCCTTGCGGTGCTGGCCCCCGGCGTTCCCCCTGCGGACGATCCCCCTGCGGACGATCGCCTTGGGGCTTTCGCTCCGGACGTTCGGCGCGTTCCGCCGGCGCGGCTTGCACGTCCGTCTTTTCGCTTTGCGGTGACGCTTGCTCTTCGGCAGCGCGCGATTCTTGCTCTGTTTCCTGCGTATCAGCCATCCGGTCCTCTCTCATTGGAGCGTCGACAGAAGTGTCGACGCGGCACGCAAGAGTGCGTGCGCCACAATTCTAGTCACTTGGCGCGCCCTCGGTAGAGAGCCTTGCCCATTCTAGCGCTACGCGGCCCGACGGGCGCAACTTGATGTTGGCGGGATTCTTACCCACCAGGTCCGCAATCAGGCTGGTGCGCGCTTTTTGAAAATCGCGTGCCCGCGAACCGCCCGCTCGCGAAGTGCCCCCGCCCGATCCGCCCCCTGCAGATCCGCCCCCGCTCGATCCCCCGATGATGCGCAGCAAGCGGCGATGGAAGCGCCACGGACGTTCCACTCGTTTGGCGCCGGGCGCGCGTCGAGTCTCGCGATAAATGCCGCAAAGATCTCGAATGTATTCCGGCGCCACGCCAAACTCCCGTACCATCGCGGTGAGCTCGTCTTTCAGCTCCGCCGAGTCGGAGAGTTGTTTCCATTCCAGCGTTCTGCCCAGCAAATGGAAGCAGTCTTTGTCGGCCGACTTGGCAATTTCCAGACGGTCGCGCGATCGCCCGTAAACGGATCCGAGCGGCGTATCGAGCTCCGGCGCCAGCGCCAGGGCCATCGTGATGGTCTTGCCTTCCGGCCCGGGAAATTCCTTCAGATGCTCCTCGGTGAAACGCTGGAACAGGCGCTGCAATTCGCGCGCGAAACCAATCAGGGCGTCCCAGGCGCCCACCACCGCGAAGTCGTCGCCGCCCGTGTACAGCAAATTGACCCTTCGCCAATACTCAGGCAGCGAGCAGAGCACTTCCACTTCGCCTGCGAAGAACTGCTTGTAGAGCACGGAAAGCTGCACGTACTCTTCGATGCTTTGCAGGCGGCGCATGCGCATGGCGAAGCCGTCCACATCGCCTCGTAAAACGCCCCAAACCGGCAGGCCCTCGGCACGGGACGCCAGGACCGGCGCAGTGGCGGCTTCACGGCCGTCATTGGTCAGCGCGCTGTGGCGCGCCAGCGGCACCGAATCGGGCGAAGTGCCGATGGTCCAGGAATGCTTCCCAGCGGCAGCCGAGCCGGCAGCCACCACCATGACAGCGGGCGACTCGGGCGACCACTCAACACTCGCGGCATCGCGAAGTGTCTTGCCTAGATTTTCGAAATACGCCGGATCGGATTCTGTCGGCGCAAGAGTCTGCGTCCGGCCGAAACCAGTAGCCGCCAGCGGCGTTCCCTGCTTGCGCTGGAACTCATCGTTCAAACGTTTGCGGACCACCGTCCAATCGCCCAAATTTTCGGTAATAGCCCAGAATAATTCCAAGCGATTCTGGCTGAGCTCGCGAATGCCCGCGCGCGCGGCCACCAGAAACTCTTCGGCTTGCGCCCGCACCTCCTCGGGAAGAACCACCAGAAACTGCTCGCCGCCGCTCGATCCCAGCAGCATCTTGGAGAGTCCGAGTTCGGCGATCAGGGCGCGCGGCAATATCTCGCTGAGCAGGCTGACCCAGCGCAGGCGGCCGGTGAGGAGGGATTCGGCGGGCTGGCCGGATGGCAGGAACTCCTCGACACCCAATAACTTGCCCTGCAATAAGATCTGTACGGACATGCGTCTTTAACTGCGACTTGGCGCGGTGAAAGCTCAAATGTACCACGAGACCGCGGCTTTCGCCTGCGATCGGCAGCGAGCCATACGCGCGGCAATAATAACCGCGATCGAGGGCGTCCACACCCAGGCCATTTCGCTGAATAAAACAGAAATGCCCCGGTGGGTCAGGAAGGCGCTCGCGTTCAGCGGCGAGACCAAGATTGGACGGGCAGAAAAGAAATAGCGTGCTAAATCGAATGGCGCAAAGAAGGCGACACCCATCCCGCCGTTCGTAAATGCGTCCAGAATGCCGTGGGACGCTGTTGCCGCAAAAAGACAGACGAACACTCGAAGCTCGCTGCAAAGAACCTTGTTCCGGAATAGGAGCGTGACGGCCGCGGCCACCGTGGCTGCGAACAAAAGGGAATGCGTCAATCCTCGATGCCCGAACAAGTCACCGTAGCCAATTCCAAAACGAAATCCGAGCACGTCCGCGTCCGGCAACATCGCGCAGCCCGCCGCGAACCAACTGATCTCCCGTCGGCGCGAGCAAGGAGCAAGTACTTGCGCGATGGCGACGCCAGCCACTGCGTGCGTCAGGATAGTGGGCATGTCGGGGCAAGTGGAACTACTTCGTTGCGCCTGAAAGCGCCACTGTTCCATCCAACATACATTTCATTTGATAGGCGACCGGCGGGCTGGCTGGATGGTTGGAACTCCCCAACACCCAACAACTTGCCCTGTAATAAGATCTGTATGGACATGCGCTTTAGCGCGACTTGGTGCGGTGAAAGCTCAAATGTACCATGCGACCCCGGCTTTCGCCTGTGATCGCAGTTAAGTCTCGTTTCAAGCCGAGATAAGGAGCGGAAATGACTGAGGCGCCCGCCGCGAAAGTGCTATCTTCGTTTTCTTGGCACCCGTACTCCAAGGTATTCGCGTCCTCGACCTGAGCACCATCGTCGCCGGCCCTACCGCCAGCATGATTCTGTCCGACCTGGGCGCCGATATCATCAAAGTGGAACGCAGCGGCGGCGGTGACGACGGCCGCGCGATGGGTCCGCATCGCGGCGAATGGGGCGCCTACTTTGTGGCTCTGAACCGGGGCAAGCGGTCCATCACGCTGGACCTTGGAAGACGCGAGGGACGCGAAGTAGTGCTGCGCCTTGCCGAGGGCAGTGACGTATTCCTCGAGAATCTTCGCGGCGGCAAAGCGGCGGCGATGGGTCTGGATGAAGCGGCCATTCGCGCGCGCAAACCCGACATCGTCTACGCCTCGCTCTCCGCTTATGGCCCCGCTGGACCGGATTATACTAAGCCGGGCTATGATGCCGTTCTGCAAGCGCGCACGGGTATCATGAGCGTCACAGGAACCGGCCAGGGAAATCCGATGCGAACCGGAGTCTCCATCCTCGACATAACTACCGGCACCTGGATCGCGCTCGGCATCCTAGCCGCATTGATGGAACGCCAGCGCTCGGGCAAAGGCCAGCGCGTAGATGCATCGCTTTTTCAAACCGGCATCATGTTCATGATTTACCATCTCGTCTACCGGCAATTCACCGGCGTGGATCCTCAGCCGCAAGGCGCGCGGCACAAGGCTTTCGCACCCTATGGTTCGCTGCCCACCGGCGACGGACAAATCATGCTGGGAATTTCGAGCGATCGCCAGTTTCATCGTCTGTGCACGGCGCTCGGCCATGCGGAGTGGGCGAGCGATCCGCGTTTTCTAACTAATCCGGATCGGGTGGCGAACGTCAACGAACTCGAGAACCTGATCGCCGCCGAGTTGCGCACTCAGCCGACGTCGCATTGGGTAGCTCTCCTCGATACAAGCGACATCGCCAACGATCCGATCCAAACCCCCGGGCAGGTGTTGGAAGACGCGCAGGCCGCGGCGCTCGGCCTGTTCGCCTCGATGAATCTGACCGGAGAGCAACCCGTCATGCTGCCGCGCTTGCCGATCGGCCTCTCGCTCACTCCGCCTGCTTTTCAAGGGCCTCCGCCCAGCACAGGCCAACACGGCCGCGCCATTCTGCATGAAGCCGGCTACAGCGACGTAGAGATCGATGAGTTGATCCGCATCGGCGCGTGCGCGATTCCTGGGGAAGACGCATGAAAGCGCTCACCGAAGAGCAAGAGCTGATCCTCCGGACGGTCCGGCAATTTGTCGAGAATGAAGTGATCCCGGTGGCCTCCGCCATGGAACATCGCGACGAGTATCCGCACGCACTGGTCGCCCAGATGAAAGAGATGGGGCTCTTCGGCCTGAACATCCCGGAACAGTACGGCGGCGCGGAGGTCGACACTACCACGTTCGCGATGATCTTCGAAGAGATTTCGCGCGGCTGGCTGGGCCTTGCGGGCGTGATCGGGAGCAACTCCGTGATGTGCGACGTGGTGGCGCATTTCGGAACCGAAGAGCAAAAGCGCCGCTTTCTTCCCGACATGGCCACCGGTGAAAAGCGTGGCGGCATCTGCCTCACCGAATCCAATGCGGGCACCGATCTGCAAAACATCAGCACCACGGCCACGCGCGATGGCGGCGTCTACCGAATCAATGGCTCGAAAATGTGGATTACCAACGCGCGGCATGGGAACACATTCCTGCTTCTCGCCAAGACCGACCCGACTACCCAACCTGCTTATCGAGGCATGAGCGCATTTGTCATCGAGAAGGGCGCGCCCGGCATGACCGTCAGCCGCGACATCGAAAAGCTCGGGTACAAGGGCGTCGAGACCTGCGAGCTCCACTTTGCCGATTTTCCTGTCCCCGCCGAGAACCTCATCGGAGGCCCGGAGGGGCACGGATTCAAGCAGGTGATGACCGGCCTCGAAGCCGAAAGATTGAACGTCGCCGCGCGAGGCCTCGGCATCGCCCGTGCCGCCTTTGAAGAAGCCATTCGCTATGCGCAACGCCGCATTACTTTTGGCAAACCGATCTCCGAATACCAGACCATCCAGAACAAGCTCGCCGACATGGCCACGCATATCGAAGCGTCGCGGCTCTTGATTTATTCGGCGTGCGAGAAGCGCGATCGGGGCGAGCGTTGCGATCTGGAAGCGGGCATGGCCAAGCTGTTCGCTACTGAAACCGCCGCGGAGGTCTCGTTCGAAGCGATGCGCATCCTGGGCGCTAACGGGTACTCCAAGGATTTCCCAGTGGAGCGCTACTATCGCGACGCGCCGCTGGTTGTGATCGGAGGAGGCACCAACGAATTACAGCGGCTGATCATCGCGCGCAATCTCCTCAAAAAGTACAAGGCGGACGTCTAGAGAGAAAGCGGGCCATGGAATTCGGGCGCTACTACGAAGACTTCGAAATCGGTGCGATTTACAAGCACTGGCCCGGGCGCACCATCACCGAATACGACAACACGCTGTTCGCTCTGATGTCGATGAATCAGAACCCGCTGTTCATCGACGAGAACTACGCGCGCACACAGCCCCTGGGGCGCCGGCCAGTGCTCGACACGCTGATCTTCAGCTTGACCGTCGGCATGAGTGTCGCCGACACCAGCGGCAAGACCATCGCCAATCTCGGATACGAGAGCGTTGTCTTTGAACGCCCCATGTTCCTGGGCGATTCGCTGTATGCTGAGTCAGAAGTGCTGGAAAAACGCGAATCGCAAAGCAAACCCGACCGCGGTATCGTGGCCGTTGAAACGCGCGGCTTCAATCAGAATGCCGAGCGCGTCCTCGTACTTTGCCGCCGATTTCTGGCACCGAAACGAGGTGCTCAATGAGAGCCGAGCCGCCGCACTACACCCGTGATCTGGTCGGATTTCTCCATTCGCTCCAAGCCTCCGCCCTACCCGCCGAAGTGCTCGATCGCGCGCGCTACTTCCTGCTCGACTATCTCGGCTGCGCGATCCGAGGATCACGACAGGAGTCTTCCGCCGCCGTCCAGCGCATGATCCAGCGCACCACTTCGCACAATGCCGCCCAGGGATGCTCGACAGTGATCGGCACTCGCATCCGTACCATTCCGGGTCTGGCAGCGATGGCAAACGGCGCAGCCGCGCATAGCATCGAACAGGACGATACGCATAGCGGTGGATCCATTCACCTGGGCGCAACGATGTACTCCGCCGCGCTCGCTCTTGCCGAAACGCTTCCCGAAACGTCGTCCAATGCATTCTCAGCAGCCGTCGCCGCCGGCTACGAGGCCGCTGCCCGCATCGCGATGGCGGTGCAGCCGAAAGAGCATTACGCGCTTGGTTTTCACATGACACCGACGTGCGGCGTTTTCGGCGCTGCCATCACGGCGGCGAAACTGCTCGGCCTGACCATGGAGCAAACGCTCGCCGCCGTTGGGATTGCGGGAAGCATGGCGGCGGGATCAATGGAGTTCCTGGCCGATGGCGCGTGGACCAAACGAATCCATCCCGGCCTCGCGGCTCAAAACGGCATTCACGCAGCGCTGCTCGCCGCTGAAGGATTTTCTGGCCCTCAGCGAATTTTGGAGGGACGTGACGGATTTTTGCACGGTTATTCGCGGCAGCCCGTTCCCGAGCGCCTCACGCAGCGCCTCGGAGAGTCGTTCGAAATCCTGCACACCGCCGTCAAACCGCATGCCTGCTGCCGCTACATGCAAGGGCCGATCGATGCCGTCCTGGCCATCATGCGCGACGACAATCTGGAACCCAGCCAGATTCACCGCATCCAGGTCGCGGTTCTTGAAGCCGGCTGGGGAATCGTAGCCGAACCGCACGCCAAGAAATACAACCCCGAGTCGGTAGTCGACGTACAGTTTTCGATGCCCTTCGGAGCAGCCGTTGCTGCCATCGATGGCGCTGCCGGTCTCGATCAATTCACGGCCGAAAAGGCGCGCTCGCCCCAGATCCGCGAACTGATGAACAACGTAGTGTTGGTGAAAGATCCTGAAATCGAGACCACCTTCCCACAGGAATGGCCGGCACGTGTTGAGATCGAACTCGATGACGGCCGGCGCTACGAAAAGTTCATTCGCTATCCCAAGGGCGATCCCGAGAACCCGCTCACCTGGGACGAGCTGGCGGCTAAATTCCGCGCGCTGGCAGGCGCCGTGATCTCGCCGGAACGCTGCGACGAAATCATCCTGGGCGTCTCCAACAGCAAACCCGCAAGTTTGCCCGTGCTTTGTAATTAGGGGATGAGTTCAATCAACAGACCGTTCGGATCGCGCACGAAAACGCCGATTAACGGCCCCAATTTCACTGGCTCGCGGCCCCACGTGACGATGGATCCGCCGCCGGCAGCCACGGCTTTCATGGCGCTCTCGACATCCTTCACGTGAATGGAAACCGCGGGCGAGCCCGCATCCGGCACGCGCGGGCTAAACGGCTTTCGCGGCACACCTTTGAATTCGAGAAGCTCGAAGTCCACCGCGGCACCAGACACAGTGGAAGTGCTAATGCGCCACTGCGCTCCCTCGGCGTCGATCAGCGACGCGATCGTTTTATTCGTGGCAAACGCCGGCCGCGCAGGCTTGGTGTCAAAACCCAGCACGTCGTGATAGAACTTCATGGTCTGGTCTGTATCCTTGATCGTCACGCCTATCCGTGCGCCCAGGATATTGCTGTCCGCCGACGCGCTCGACTTGGGCGGTGGTTGAACGCTGGCCAGCTCCAGCATGAACCCGTCGGGATCTCTCACGAATACCGAACGGCTCTGGCTTGTCTCCCCGCCGATTTTCATCGGCTGGCCACCTTTGCTCAACACCGATCCACCGTTCTTCTTCACGCCATCGAGCGCTGCATCCACGTCGCGCACCGTGAGAACGAGAGTGGCCGCGCCGGGATCTTGCATGTGCGGCACCGCTTTCTTCACCGGCGTGCCGGTAAACTCGGTTAGCTCAAGGCTCAACGTGGTGCCGGGAATGTTAAACATCGCGTTGCGAAACTTTGCGCCGTGCGTGTCGGTGAACTTCGACAGCGATTCATCCAGCGCTTGCGGCGCGGGCATCGCCGTGACCGGCTTGCCGTCCATCGCAATCGGCACCAGGCCCAATCCGTCCCGATAAAACTTGACCGTCTTCTCAAGGTCCGTTACCGAATGAATGATCGCGCGCACTCCGATGGCCGGGCCAGGCGCTTCCCCGGCACCCGCGCTTAACATCCCGCACGCTGCGGCGATTACCGCAACGCTGCTCAACGCTCGCATTTGTTTTTCTCCCCGTGCTAGCCCGCTACCCGCACCAGCACTTTGCCCATCGGCCCCTCGGCCAGCCGCGCGAACGCTTGTTTCACGTCCTCAAACGCGAACACGTGATCCACCACCGGTTTCTCGCCGCGCGCGTTCAGCCTTCCCGTGATCTCCTTCCACGCCGACTGTGCCGACTCGGGCGTGAAGTCGGAAACAGCGACGCCTCCGATTCGATTACGCCGGAAAAAGAGCGACGCGGTATTGAAATTCGGGACTTCGCCGGCACTGCGGCCCACCACGCTGATGCGTCCGCCGTATCCCAGCATCGCGATCACCTGATTGAACAGCGCGCCGCCGACATTGTCCACGACGATGTCCACCTTCTTGGGCGCGATCGCCGCCATCGCGGCTTTGCGGAAGTTCGGGTCGCCCGGATCGAACACGTGGTCCGCTCCTAGCGCATGCAATTTCGCGCCTTTCTCCGCGCTGCGCGATAGCGCCACCACGGTGAGCCCCATCGACTTGCCGAGTTGCACCGACGCCGTGCCCACCCCTCCGGAAGCCCCGGTCACCAGCAGCACCGATCCGGCGGGAGGCGGCGCTGGATCGCTCCACTGCGTCAGAGCTTGCCAGGCCGTCAAGTAAACCAGCGCAGCGCCGGCCGTCTCTACCAAAGACCAGCCCGCAGGCGGCGGTGCGACGCACGAAGCCGGGACCACCACCTTTTCGGCCAGCGTTCCCCATACTTCCACGCCAACGTCGCAGCGGAGGATGCCGACGGTGTCGCCGACCTTCACGTTCGAAACGCCCGGACCAACGGCGACCACATCGCCGATGCCGTCCCGCCCCAGGATGTGCGGTAGCGCCGGCTTGGCGGGATACATCGCCTGCGCAAGAAACGCGTCCGCCGGATTCAGCGCCGAAAATCGCACGCGAAGCAAAACCTGATTGGAACCTGGCTGGGGATCCCTCACCTCGCCCAACCGCAAATTCTCTACTCCATTCAAGGAATCTAGGAACCATGCACGCATTCCCGTATTCTCGCGCACTCCTGCTCAGCGTGGCATGTTGCATGCAGCATTGACACCCAACGGGCGTTTCTTCGACAATGCAACTTGGCCCGAACGCGGCCAGATCCATGAACAAGGTATTCGCCAGTAGCGACGCGGCGGTCGCGGACATTCCCGACGACGCCACCATTATGCTGGGGGGCTTCGGCCTGGCCGGCATGCCGGAGAACCTGATTCGCGCGCTGGTGCGGCGAGGCGTCAAGGGCCTGCATACCATCAGCAACAATCTGGGCGTCGATGGCATTGGCTCGGGCGTGATGCTGGAGAAAGGCATGATCGCTTCGCACTTGGGCAGCTATGCGGGCGAAAATAAGCTGCTCGAAACGATGGTGCTGGCGGGCAAGCTAAAAATGACCCTGATTCCGCAAGGCACGCTCGCCGAACGCATCCGCGCGGGCGGCGCGGGCATCCCCGCATTCTACACACCCGCCGGCGTGGGAACCATTGTCGCGGATGGCAAAGAGGTTCGCGAATTCAACGGCCGCAGCTACCTGCTGGAACACGCGCTCGCAGCGGATTTTGCGCTGGTAAAAGCCTGGCGGGGCGATCGGCTCGGCAATCTCGTCTATCGAAAAACGGCTCAAAACTTTAACCCGATGATGGCTGCAGCGGCTAAAATCACGATCGCCGAAGTCGAAGAACTGGTGGAACCGGGCGCCATTGATCCCGATTACGTCCGAACTCCCGGTATTTACGTCCAACGGATCGTAAAAGGGGAAAAATACGACAAGATCATTGAGCGCCGAACTTTGAGGACCAAGTGACTTTGATTACCACTGACCCGCGTGAACGCATTGCGCGCCGTGTCGCGCAAGAACTTCGCGACGGCTATTACGTCAATCTCGGTATCGGCATCCCGACCATGGTTGCCAACTACGTCCCACCCGGCATCGAGGTAATTTTCCAATCGGAAAACGGAATGCTCGGAGTCGGGCCCTATCCTTCCGCCGGCCAAGAGGACCCCGACCTCATCAATGCAGGCAAAGAGACCGTCACCGAATTGCCGGGCAGCGCCTACTTTTCGAGCGCCGAATCGTTCGCCATGATCCGCGGCGGCCACATCAACCTCAGCATACTGGGCGCGATGGAAGTGGATCGCGAAGGAAATCTCGCCAACTGGATGGTCCCAGGAAAAATGGTGAAAGGCATGGGCGGCGCGATGGACCTGGTCGCGAGCGCTCGCCGCGTCATCGTAGCCATGGAACACGCCACCAAAACCGGCGCGCCAAAAATTGTCGAGAAATGCACTCTGCCCCTGACAGGGATCCGCGTTGTGGAAACAATTATCACGGAACTCGCGGTAATTCGCATTACCCCGGACGGACTTGTGCTCGAAGAACTCGCTCCCGGCGTGAGCCTGGCCGACGTACAGAAACTCACCGCGCCGAAACTCCTGGTGCGTGAGCCGGTCGGCGTGATATCGAGCTAGGCAGGGTCGCGATTACTTTGCGGTTTCCGCCGCCTTATCCAACGCGCGACCAACACTGAGTTGGTTCTCGACGCCGTGATTGCCCTCGTGACAGGCGTACTCGTAGATCCGATAGTTGTCGTCGCGCGACAGCGGGAACGCCACCTTCCAGGGCCGGCTATACATCGGCGGATCGTCGATGGTGACCTCGTAATCGATGGTGTCGGCGCTCGCGCGGGTGAAACGCTCCACAACATGCAACGCCTCGCTTTGAGGGATGCCCTTTATACGCAAGGTGGCGGCGCTGGTGCCGATAGAGCCTTTGTTGTTGTAATTGGTGGTTTCCACCACCAGCGTCTTGCCCTCCCAGTGGCCGCGCGAGTCGCCGTTCCACAGACGGATGCCGGATGAAACGTGCGGATGGCCGTCCAGCGGGATAATACGCGTCTCGTGAATCATTTCGTAGAGAATCACGACGTAGCCGGGAGTTTGGAGAATCTGATAGGCGTTGTTGTAGCCGGCCGGGAACATGCCCGCGGGCATGCCTCGTGTGATGCAGCGGTCCCAAACGCTCATGTATTCGTACGAGTCGGCGTTGTGCGCAATTTTGTAGTCGCGTTGGGCTTCGGCGGCGGGAGTGACGGGCACGCGGCCATCGGGCGGGTCGACCACTAGCGAAGTTTGTCGCGTGGAGACGACTTTCGTGCCGGCGTCGAACCAGACCTGGTTGTAAGCGCCGACGTCACCGGGTTTGGGAGGACGATCGACACGATTTTCGGCCGCGCGTTTTTCAAGCTCCACGGCTTCCTGAGGAGTCAGCACGGGTTTGTTGGCCAGTTCGGCCGGGCGCTCGAAAGGCGTGATAGTGGCGTTGGTCCAAGTGCCCTGCAGGTCGGGCTGGCCGTCGGGAGTTTCAGACAAAACCCAGGTTTTGCCGGAAGGCGCCTGGGCGCTGCAGACGGCGGCAATAGACAGCAGAAGTAATAATCGATTGCGCACGAAAAACCTCCTTTGCGCCGGTGGATTGAGAGGCCGCCGCACGGCCGCTACTTCAGCAGATCCGCCACTTTGGCGATTCCGGCCTTCGAACAAGCGTCGTCTTGCGGCTGGTTCGATCCCGCGCTACCCACGCCCCCGATGATTTCGTCGCCTACCTTGATGGGCACGCCTCCGCCCAGCGCCAGGATATCGGCGATGTCTCGTTGCGGCGCCAGCGTTGGATCGCTTGCCGTTTTCTTCTGAAATTCGAGCGAGGTGGTTCGATATACCCGCGCAGTGTAAGCTTTGCGGCGCGCCATTTCCACCACTTGCGGACCGGACTGCTCGTCGCGCAGGGCCACCATGATCTGGCCGGCGCGGTCCACCACTACCGCTGCCGTGTGGAAGCCTTTTTCTTTGCACTCCGCGATCGTCCCTTCGGCGATTGTCTTGGCCATCGCCAGCGATAAGATGCGCTGAGTCACCAGACCTTGCGCGCTCGCGCTACCGCACAGAATGCAGCCCGCGAGAACCGTCAGTAACAACTTCGAAGTAGACATGACTCCTCCATCCAGCCGACAATTATACTCACTTGACAAGTTGGGAGCTGGGATACCACCAGTCCGCCCGCTCCCAGATCCGGCGTTCACTTTGCCGCGGCTATCGAGTCCACCTGAATCGTTTTCGTCTTGGCGTCCAGCGTGCCTGCCACCGTCACCTTTTTTCCCGCGAACTTTTCCGGCGCCTTCTGATCGCTCAGCGTGTAGGCGACCTTGCCGTCATACAGAACGTACGTGGCGCCATGGATGTTGACACAGGCCTTGGTGCACTCAGCGTCCGTCGGCCCCATTTTCATTTGGGAATGGTTGCCATCGGAACACATACTGTCCGTAATGACGCCGCTGAAGGTCTGCTTGCCGGGCGGCGCGGCCAGAGCCGCCACCGCCGCAAGCGTAATAACTATCAGTGCCCGCGCCATGGAACGGTTAAGAGCCCGGAGTCATGATGTGTGCGGTGGAACTGCCCGCATTCATGATCCACGCGCCGGTCTGGCTCGGCTTATCGGGTAGTCCAAGCGACTGTGCGGTTCCGCCCGGCACCATGATCGTCGTGTGCCTGAAAGCGTGATCCTGGTCAGGACCCATAAAGTGGATAAACGCCGATCCAAACTCCGGCTTCACCCTGGTTCCATCCTTCTCCGCGGCTTCGAATGCGGCCTGAACCTTGGCCTTGTCGCCCATCGCCTCAATCTTCAGGTTCTGAGCTACGCGAGGCAGGTTGCCCATGCTGGTGCATTCCACGGTGAACGGCGGATGCCCGGGATACCCCGACAGGTCGTAACACACCAGGCTGCTGCTGCCCTTCTGCAAGGTGTCGTAAGTGAAGTCGGGCTTCCACTTGATCACGGTAACGTCTTCCTTCTTCATCCGCTGTGGGGCGGCGAGTAGAGCCTTTTGAACGGGGTCGCTAGGCGCTTGCGCGAACGCGCCGGCTGAAACCGCCAATATACTGAGAACGATTGGTGTCGTGCGTTTCATTTGTGATCTCCAGTCATCCGCCTGGAACTTCCTTGCCTCGCGAGCGCCGGTAGAAAACAGGTCAAGAGATTTCGGCGCGCGTCGCGAACAGTAGTCTCGGCGATCAGAGCTAGTATATCGCGATGGGGCCGATGCCGTGGTTCCCTCTTCAGGCTCGTGTTGCAAGAGATAAGACTGCAGAGCCGCCCGCGCTGCGTAAGTGGTCTAATGGGCTTGAGGCGGTAAATGTGGAAGAACATGCGCTGAAGGCATTCAGGACCTTCCGCTGGATCGTGGCCGACCCGGCGCTTTTGGGCGGTAAACTCGCGATTCGTGGGACGCGCTTCTCCGTGTCTTTTATCCTTTCCTGTTTGAGCGAGGGCATGACCGCTGAAGACATCGAGGAAACCTACGGCAGGTTTCCCCGCGAGGCGATCCCCGAGGTAATGCGAGTCGCCTCGGAAATCCTCGACACCGCGCATGTGGCTGCTTGACGTCAACATGCCGAAGAAGGTTAGTTTTCTTCTCGGCGAGTTCGAAATCGAAGCCCATGCCGCAGATGACAAAGGGTGGGGCAACCTGACCGACGGAGCTCTGGTAGAAGCGGCAGTCGACGCCGGGTTCCAGTGCATCTGACACGCGATCTCCTCTTCAGCGAGTCAGCCGCGCGCCCGCTACAGCGCTTTCCTGCTTTCTACGTCGTGCTGGTGACAATTCCGCAACTCCGCGGTACGGAGTTTCTGAAACACTTCCGAAGCGCATGGGACCAATGCCCAATTCAGCCGGTCGCCGGGAAGTTGCTGCGCTGGTCCACAGACCACCCTGCCGGCTAAAAGTACTGGCACCGAGTAGTACTCCAAGTAGTTCCGGGTCGCCCAGCCGAAATGCTACGTTGGTTCATCAATAAAATGTACGCTCCCTCACTTTCGGCATTGAGCAGCCCAACTTTGACGCACCTCCAATCTCTAGAGGCCGAGAGCATTCACATTATGCGCGAGGTTGTCGCCGAGTGTGAGAACCCGGTGATGCTCTATTCGATCGGCAAAGACAGCGCCGTGATGCTGCACGTGGCGATGAAGGCGTTCTATCCCGGCAAACCGCCCTTCCCTTTGCTGCATGTCGACACCACGTGGAAGTTTCGGGAAATGATCCAGTTCCGCGACCAGATGGCGCAGAAGCTGGGCCTCAGCCTTTTGGTACACATCAACGCCGAGGGCGTGGCGCAGGGGATCAACCCCTTCACACACGGTTCCCTCATCCACACCGACGTGATGAAAACCCAGGCATTGAAGCAAGCGCTCGAGAAGTACGCATTCGATGCCGCCTTCGGTGGAGCGCGGCGCGATGAGGAGAAAAGTCGCGCGAAGGAGCGTATTTTCTCATTCCGCTCGGCCCAACACCGCTGGGACCCGAAGCGTCAACGCCCCGAGCTTTGGAGGCTTTATAACGCCCGCAAGAACAAGGGCGAGAGCTTCCGGGTTTTCCCGATGTCGAACTGGACCGAGTTGGACGTCTGGCAGTACATCTATTTAGAGAACATTCCCATCGTGCCGCTCTATCTGGCTAAGGAACGGCCGGTGGTGTCACGCGACGGCACACTCATCATGGTCGACGACGATCGCATGCCCCTCGAGCCGGGCGAAAAGCCGATGATGAAGAAGGTGCGCTTCCGCACGCTGGGTTGCTATCCGCTGACTGGCGCGATCGAAAGTGACGCCGACACGCTGCCCGCCATCATTCAAGAGATGCTGCTGACCACAACCTCGGAGCGCCAGGGCCGCGTCATCGACCACGATGCAACGGCCTCAATGGAAAAAAAGAAGCAGGAAGGATACTTCTGATGTCTCACAAATCCACCCTCATCGCCGGGGACATCGAAGAGTATCTGAAGGTGCACCAATATAAAAGCTTGTTGCGGTTCATGACCTGCGGCAGCGTGGACGACGGCAAAAGCACACTCATCGGGCGCCTGCTGTATGAGTCTAAACTGATCTTCGAAGATCAGCTCGCCGCGCTCGAAGCAGATTCCAAGAAAGTCGGAACACAGGGCGGCGACCTTGACTTGGCGCTCCTGGTGGATGGCTTAGCGGCCGAACGCGAACAAGGCATTACGATTGATGTCGCCTACCGCTTTTTCTCGACGGACCGGCGCAAGTTCATCGTGGCGGATACGCCAGGCCATGAGCAATACACGCGCAATATGGTAACGGCGGCTTCGACCGTCGACCTGGCGGTGATCTTGATCGATGCCCGCAAAGGCGTGCTCACCCAAACGCGGCGGCACAGCTATATCGTCTCGCTGCTCGGCATCCAGAAAGTCGTGCTGGCAGTCAACAAAATGGACGCGGTCGGCTATGCACCGGAGATTTTCGATTCGATTCTCGAGGACTATTGGAGGTTCGCAAAACAGATTGGCCTGAGCGACATCGTCGCGATTCCGATCTCCGCTCTGAAGGGGGACAACGTAACGGAAGCCAGCCCCCAAATGCCCTGGTACACCGGCCCGGCGCTGATGGAGCACCTGGAGTCGGTCGAGCTCGAGCAAGCGTTGCAGAATCACCCGTTCCGGATGCCAGTGCAATGGGTGAACCGCCCCCATCAGGACTTCCGCGGCTTTGCCGGCATGATCGCGAGTGGTGTCGTCCAGACAGGCGACCGTGTAAGAGTCCTGCCCTCTGGCAAGGAAAGTCGCGTGACGCGCATCGTTACGCAGGACGGAGACTACGATCGCGGGATCGCCGGCCAGTCGGTCACCCTCACGCTCCAGCACGAGATCGACATCAGCCGAGGCGACATCCTGGTGAGTGCAGACTCGCCGGCGGGCGTGGCGGACCAGTTTCAAACCACCATCATCTGGATGCACGAAGAGGCCATGCTTCCGGAGCGCCCTTATCTCATGAAAATTGGCACCCGCACCGCGGCGGCGACCATCACTTCGCTGAAGTATAAGGTGAACGTGAATACGCTCGAGCACGTGGCCGCGAAGAAACTTGAGCTGAACGAGATCGGCGTCTGCAACATCTGGGTCGATCAGCAAATTCCCTTCGATCCCTATACGGAGAACCGCGAGACTGGCAGCTTCATCCTCATCGATCGGATCACCAATGGGACCGTCGGCGCCGGTCTGATTCATTATGCGCTGCGCCGTGCGGAAAACATCCATTGGCAAGCGCTGGATGTGAACAAGGCCGCGCGTGCCAAGCTCAAAGGCCAGAAACCCTGCGTGCTCTGGTTCACGGGCCTATCGGGCGCCGGCAAGTCCACCATTGCAAACCTTTTGGAAAAGCGGCTGCTCTCCGACGGAAAGCATACCTATTTGCTCGATGGCGATAACGTTCGCCACGGACTGAACAAAGACTTGGGCTTCACCCAGGCCGACCGGGTGGAGAACATTCGCCGTGTCGCGGAAGTCTCCCGGCTCATGGTGGATGCCGGACTCATCGTGCTGGTATCGTTCATCTCGCCGTTCCGCTCCGAGCGGCGCATGGCGCGCGATCTGGTGGCCGAGGGCGAATTCATCGAAGTATTCGTAGACACGCCGCTCGCGGAGGCCGAAAAACGCGACACCAAGGGGCTCTACAAAAAGGCGCGGCGCGGCGAACTCCAACACTTTACCGGCATCGACTCGCCCTATGAAGCCCCCGAGCACCCCGAAATCCGCATCGATACGCTCGGCACAACGCCGGACGAGGCCGTCGAGCTCATCATTGCAAAACTTGCCAGCGAAGGTATCTTAAGCAACGGACGTTGAACAAGGTTCCTCGGATTGATCTGACAAAGTCCTGTTTTCAAACGTGAGCACCGTTGCATCGGCATCGGCACTAGAGTGGCTCGCCCCGTCCGACCTTCGCTCCTCCGCTGCGTACCCACACAGTTGTCTGGTCCGGGGTTTAACCCGCCGCGATCACTCGAAAGTCTCTCACGAACCATCGCGGGCAATAATCCATCCTTTTTCTCTTTGATCTCGACTTCGCTCTTGCCGACCCTGCGCCACTCGATTTGATTAAAGGCCGGAATCCCTTTTACCGCAGTCTCACGCCCGCGCCCATCCACAGTGGAATCCCTGGGGTCGTCCCCAAAAAATCACTACATGCACTTGGTCGCCGACTGGCGTGATGGAGATTTTTCTGGGTGGCTCCATGACAGATTGAGCCGAAGTGAGAGTCCAGAGTCCGACCCTCGGGTGGGCGGCGCCGAGTTGCATGGAGGCAACCAGCCCGAGCAACGCGAGCTTGCGCATGGTCCTTCTAAACCGAGCGAACGGATGACCCCAGCGTAGCAATGTAGCCCGGTGTATACTCAATCCAATCGGAAACCACACCGCACCCAGTTGTCGGAAACGGAGCTACATTTTCGAATGAAGGTTGATCCAGGCGCCCGAATCCGCTGGGATCCGCTGGTATCGAGGCAAGCGGTTGCAGAGGGATTGATGATTCCGAAACGCGACGGAGCATCGTATCCCATCCCCGCGAAACTCAATCTTTTGCTGTCCGCCATTCAGGCGACCGCGGCTTTAGCGCTTCTCGCTGCCGCCTCACACACGAACAATCGCGCCAAGGTTGCTCTCCTTGCAGTGGCATTCGCCTTCGTCATGCAAATGGGATTCTGCCTCGCTCACGAAGCTGTACACGGCAAACTGCATCGAAATAGAAAGGTCAACGAGGGACTTGGGATCTCGCTGTTTGCGCTGTTTCCTGGCAGTTTCCACTTCTTCGAGATCGCTCACTTGCTCCATCACAAGAGAAACCGTTCCGATGCCGAGCTCGAAGACTACGTGTTGCCGAATGAAGTCTCATGGCAAAAGCGAGTTGCCTACTATTTCCTCATTTGTGGCTTTTTCTGGTTGTTGATTCCGCTGTCTTCCATGGCGATTGCCATGATCCCCCGGCGTTCCATCCGTATCCCGAACCCTGACGAAAACGCGGGAGTCTTCCGGCGCTTCGCGCAATTTCTGAACGATGTGCGTCCCGGACGGGTGCGCCGGGATCTCCTCGTCACTGGAGCTATTTGGGTGGCCGCGGCGCCGCTCCTGCGCTTGAATGTTACGGCTCTGGCGGTCTGTTATGCGGCCTTCGGCTTCTCCTGGGCAAGCCAGCAGTATATCTATCATGTGCGTACGCCGCGCCACGCGGTCCTGGGTGCTTACGACCTCCGGCTGTGGCGCCCGCTGGAATTGTTGTATCTGTATTTCAACTACCATCTCACCCATCATCTGGCCGTCTGGATTCCGTGGATTTACCTTCCGGGAATTGCAGCCGATCCACCCAATCGTGGTTACTTAGCCACCTATTTCGGCTTGTGGCGTCCTCCGCAGCCGGTGGAGACGGCATTTCCTTCCCAGTTCCAACCCTCCGGACCACTTCCGCCGCGCCACGATGATGTCCTTACCGGCAACGATTTTGCGTGAACAAAATGAAAGCGGATGCGCGCCGTTTCCGGGTAGCCGGGTTCATCCTGCGGGCGATTGGAACTGGTGGCCCGGTGGCCTGCCCCGCGCAACTCGCGCGCCCGTAGCGGTGAAAGGCGAATGATGAGCGGCTCCATCGAAATCCGCCCAGCCACCCAGGCTGACAACGAAGGCCTGCTGGCCCTGTCCCGCGCGACGCCCATGGCGGGTACCATCGCGCTCCGCATCGATCGCGATCCGGATTTTTTCGCTTTGCTCCGCATGCGCGGCGAGAGTATCGTTTACGTGGCCGTGCGGGGCTGCGAAGTCGTCGGCTGTATTTCAGCCGCGCTTCGCACAGTCTACATCTCGGGAGCGCCGGAGACTGCCGCGTACGTCGGCGATATGAAGGTGCATCCGCGGTCTTCCGGAAGCCGGATTGCCTTACGCCTCATTCAGGCTCTCGAAGCTCATCTGAGGTCCGCCGGTATCGACGTGTGCTTCAGTGTGGTGGCTGACGGGAACCTTCGCGCCATGCCACTGTTTGAAGGGCGGCTCGGCATACCGCGCTGGATTTCGCTCGGTCGCTTTCTGGTGGATGGACTATTGCCTTCGCCACGCAAGGGCCGCTCGCAACCTTACTCCATTGAGGTGGCGGAACCCGATGTTTTGCCGGCCATCGCGAACCTGCTGGATCGTTTTCACAGCTCCCGGCAGTTTGCGCCGAGGCTGGCGGAGGACGAGATCGCGAGAGTGCTCTCCAGTGGATCTGAGGAACCGTTTTGCCGAACCCTTGTGGCTCGTAGCGGGTCGAATCTGGTGGCCACCCTAACCCTTACCGATGTTGCGGCGGCGAAGCGCAACGTGCTACTGGATGCGCCGTCCCTGCTTCGGGGCGCGTTGACTTTACTGCGCATCGTTGCGGCGCCATTTCCCGGGCTTCCGGTTCCCCGCATCGGCCACTCGCTCAGGCTGATGAACGTGCGGTATGCGGCCTGCGAAGACGGTCACGCGTCGGCGCTCCAATCGCTGATCGGACTCGCGCGCGCCGATGCTTTCCGGCATCGTTTCTCTTTCCTGAGCTTCGGACTGCACGAACGCGATCCATTGCGCAGCCTGATTTCCGGAATTCCAAGATTTACATTCTCATCTCTAGCCTTTGCCACCAGCCTTGGATCTCCCGCTCGTCTGGCCAAACTTGCCGACGGGATTCCCTTTGAGGACTATGCATTAGTTTGAATGAATCGCAAATAACCAGGAGGAATCATATGCAAGCCGTTACAGTGCACGCATGTTCAAAAGACCAGACTCACATCTGGGCAGACATCTTGGCGCAAGCCGTGACGGGAGAGTTGATTGGAGCGCAGAACTATATGACGCTGGCCGAACTTTACGAAGACGCCGCCGAAAAAGCCGAGGCGCTCGAACATGCGCAGGGAGAGCGGGGCCACGCAGCATCGTTCACCGCGGCTGGCCGGGCGCTCGGAATCGAAGTGGTGGTCAACCTGGAGGCGCAGTATTGGAAGCGGATTCGCTCAATTTTTCTCTGTCGCGCTCAAGCAGGCGATCTGATCGGCTGTATCCTGGCGCAGGAAGTGATGCTGGAGTCCTTCGCGGTGGCAAGCTATTCGGTGGTTGCCGAAGCCGCCCCTGGTGAGTTAGGCGCTACCTTCGCCCGTATCGCCGGCGAAGAGGGCGAGCACATCGCTCACGCCATAGAATTGCTCCAAGCCGAGCGAGCGCGTGACCCGGGCGCTTTTGACGCAAAGGTACATCAGACGCACGAGGAAATCATGACGGCTCTGGCCGAGATGATTGCTCGAGACGACCCCGGCGGCCACTGCGGCCTTTGCCAAGGCAGCTGCGTCAAGCACTCCCTCCCCGATGCCCGCATCAGTCTTAGCGAGATTCGCGGAGTCTCTCTACAGCGCTACTTGAAGACGCTGGATGAAATCGGCGTGCCCGGCGAATCCAGCCTGGTCTGGGTTGCCCAGTTGCCGGTTTGACGCAGCCGCTGAAATACATGCCGCAGGTTGATTTCGCCCTAATCGGACATCCCGAAAGCTGGAACCGCGCGGCTGCGGTGATCTCCGTGCTTCGCGGAGCGAACCGGCCGCCGGTCGCCGAGCAAGACGTCCGCGAGATTTTACCCTGGATACCTTCGCGCACTGCGAGCAGGGTTACCGTAGGATCCTCGCAAGGATTCCAGGTACGCGGCGCCTATATCGATTCCTTCATTCCGCCTGACCGGCTGGACAGCCGCTTTCTGAGGGAAAACCTCGCGCGAGTCCGCGCTGCCGCAGCGTGCGCCATCAAAGAGGGTGCGCGGATCGTAACTCTCGGAGGGTTCAGTTCCATTTTGCTGGAGGGGAAAACAGATCTTCTTCCATCCCACGCGGAAACAGCCTTCACTACCGGGAATACGCTGGCCGTGGCGCTGATCGTCAAAGGCATTGAACGAGCCCTGGCTTTGGCCGGCCGCGACCTCGGTGAATCGAACGTCTTGATCGTCGGCGCGAGCGGCGACGTCGGGTCCGGCTGCGCACGGTGCCTTGCGCCAAGGGTCAAACAGCTCTTTCTATCTGCTCGAAATCCGGATCGGCTGAAAGGGTTCGCCTCCGAATTCCTGCCGCTGGGGAGCTCAGTCATGGCCGGTACGGACTTGAAAAAGCTCAGCGGGATGGCGGACGTTGTTATCTGTGCAGCCAGCATGCCTGCCCCGGAACTGGTTTTCGACGCCCTCCCGTTGGGCTCGATTGTTTGCGACGCGGGGTATCCAAAGAATGTGTCCCCTGATTTCGTGCCGCGCGAAGGCGCAATTTTCTACGGTGGTCTGGGCCAAGCTTCCGGCGGAATACAACTCGATCCGGACCTTCTGGGTGTTATCTATCCTTACTCGGTCAGCAACGTTGCGCACGGCTGCTTCTTGGAGGGTGTCGCTCTCGCTATGGAGAAACGGTTTGAGCCATTCTCTCAGGGCCGCGGCCTCATTACTCAGCAGCGAGTGGAAGAAATCTGGCAAATCGCCCAAAAGCACGGAATCGGGCTTCCTCCTTTGTTTAGCGGCGCTGGGTCCGTGGAAGAAGGCATGCGCTGCTTGGGACGCGGAGTCCCACAATGAACCCCGGGGAAAAGGGCCAGATTGAATTTCCCGAGCTGCTCTTCGGCATGAGCTGGGAAGATCCGGAATCGGACCGGCGCGCTCTCAAGATTCAACCGGGAGAAGCAATCGTCACGATCGGCTCAGGCGGTTGCAATACTTTTGATCTGCTGTTGGAAGATCCCGGAAGAATTTTCGCGGTCGACATCAATCCGTGTCAGTCGCATTTGTTGGAATTGAAGTGCTCCGCTGTACGCCGTCTGGATCATGACGATCTGCTGGCTTTCCTGGGATTGAAGCAGTCTAGAAATCGGCTGGAAGTTTTCGAGTCCCTCAAGAACGATCTGAGCGCCCAGGCCTTGGCGTACTGGCGGAGCCGCGCCAAGGCGATCGAGGACGGCGTTGTTTACCAGGGCAGGTACGAACGCTTCCTTCGCTACTTCCGCCGGTTGGTGTACCTGATCCAAGGACGCCGGCGGATGGATGGCCTGTTCGAGTGTCAAACGCTGGAGGAGCAGCGCGATTACTTCGACCGCGTCTGGAACACGGCTCAATGGCGAATACTTTTCCACCTATTGTTTAACAAGCAAATACTGGCCCGGCGGGGGCTGTCGGCCGATTACTTCCGGTTCGACGATGGCGCCGCGTCTTTTGCGGATAGTTTCCTTCAGCGCTCCAAACGAGCTCTCCGGGATATTCCTATCGCCACGAACTATTTCATCGCTCAGTACCTGTTGGGCAGATACACCAGCTCGGATGCCGCCCCCGCCTATCTGCGAAAGGCGCACTTGCCCGTTATCAAAGAGCGCCTGAATCGTATTGAGATCGTCACTGCGGACCTGAAAGTCTGGCTCGCTGGCCGGGAGGAAAACTCCTTTGATCGCGTTAGCCTCTCCAACATCTGCGAGCTGATGAACCTTGCGGAAACCGAGCGAACCTTTAGTCAGGTGGCGAGAACCGTCCGGCCCGGGGCCCGGATTTGCTTCCGGAATCTTATGATTCCTCGCGAAGTCCCGCATAGCCTCCGCGCGAACATTCAACTTCTGGAATCCGAAAGCCGGCAGCTCCTCGAGCAGGACCGCTCGTTCGCCTACTCACGAGTTCAAGCGTACCTGGCGGGGAAGTCAAATGCTAGCGTGCATTAGGTTACGTCCGAATCGCCGCGTTTTTCAAGGTTTGCCGTGGCGCACGAAAACCACTTGGCTGGTTTTGACGGCTATGCTTGACTCGTGCCGATCGTGGTCCCGTTACGGCGTTATAGTAAGTCGCTCCGCCAGCCGCCGACACCAGATTTGAACTACCGCCGCCGCGATCAGCCGGTCCGCCCAGTTTCGATCGGGTAAACTTACGAGATTAGCTCTATGCCTCTTTCCGCGGGTGACCGCCTCGGCCCCTATGAGATCCTTGAGCCCCTCGGCGCGGGCGGAATGGGAGTGGTTTACAAAGCCCGGGACACCCGGCTGGACCGCATAGTAGCGATCAAACTTTCCAACGAACAGTTCACCGAGCGCTTCGAGCTGGAGGCGCGCGCGGTAGCGGCGCTGAATCATCCCAACATTTGCACGCTGCACGATGTCGGCCCGAATTACCTGGTGATGGAGTACATCGAGGGCGAATCGCCCCAAGGGCCGATGCCTCTGGACGAGGCGCTGCGGATCGCTCGCCAGATCGCCGACGCGCTCGAAGCCGCGCACGAACGGGGCATCACACATCGCGACTTGAAACCCGCCAACATCAAGATCAAGCCCGACGGCGCGGTAAAAGTCCTCGATTTCGGACTCGCCAAGGTGGCCGCGACCACCAGCGGTAGCAACGAGCGCTCGCCCACCTTCACCATCGGCATGACGGAAGCCGGGATGATCCTGGGCACCGCATCTTACATGGCTCCGGAGCAGGCCCGCGGAAAGTCCGTCGACAAGCGCGCCGACATCTTCGCCTTTGGCGTGGTGCTCCACGAACTGATTACCGGACACCGCCTGTTCGGTGGCGAAGACGCGGGCGAGATGCTCGCCAAGGTGATTCGCGACGAGCCTGATCTGAGCGATGCGCCGCCCAGCGTACAGCGGCTGCTCGCGGAGTGCCTGCAGAAAGATCCACGAAAACGGCTGCGCGATATAGGGGATGTTTGGAGGCTGCTGGATGGCGGCCCTCCAGGCGGCAGCGCCTCGGCGAATGGCACGGCCCCTGCAAAGCCTTCCCAACGAACAAAGTGGCTGTGGCCTGCACTGGCGGCCCTGTTGTTGCTCAGCACCGTGTCCCTGGGATTCGTGCATTTTCGCGAAACGCCGCCGGCACTCGCGCCCATGCGGTTTGAAGTGGCTCTTCCGGCCAAGAGCGCCCTCACTTCGTTCACTGTCTCACCAGACGCCCGAAAATTGGTTTTTAATGTTCGCGGCGCAAACGGCCGCAATGCGCTCTGGCTTCGCATGATGGACTCGGTCGAGGCGCGCGAGTTGCCAGGGACTGAAGAAGCCGTCCTCGACCCGGCGTGGTCGCCCGACAGCCAATCGATTGCGTTTATGGCGGCCGGCACTCTTAAGAAGATCGACGTTTCTGGCGGAACTCCTCAGACATTAGCTCCTGTTGCGAATCCGGCTACCGGAATTTCGTGGGGTCGCGACGATGTGATTCTCTTCGGAAGCGCCGGTGTGATCAATCGCATTCCGGCCTCCGGTGGAGAGATCGTCCCCGTCACGATGGTGGATTCGCAACACGGCGAAGCGGGCCAAGGCCGCCCGTTACTGCTGCCGGACGGCAAGCATTTCCTGTATTTCCGGCTTTTCGGCGGTCGGAGCGGTTTATACACCGGATCGTTGGACACCAAGCCCGCCGATCAAAGCACCCAGCGTCTGCTCGACAGTCCAGCGGGCGCTTTGTATGTGGCTTCGGCGTCGGGAGCATCCTTGCTGTTTCTCCGGGGGACCGCACTGATGGCGCAACCGTTCGATGCACGCCGCTTGGAGTTAACCGGCCGCGCCGTTCAGTTGGCGGACCGGGTGAGCGCCACGCTGTACGACGGCTTGTTCTCAGCGTCCAACACTGGCGTCCTCGCGTTCGCCGCCACGGGGGGAAATAATCGGCAACTGACCTGGTATGACCGGAGCGGGAAAGTCTTGAGTCAGGTAGGGGAGCCTACCGCGCGTGACGAGTTGGAACTGTCGCCGGACGAAACGCGAGTAGTCGAAGGCCGAACCGATGCTCGCGGAGACTGGACCGTGTGGATGCTGGATCTGGCGCGTGGGGCCAACACACGACTTTCATTCGAAGGCGGAGGAGGCAGCGCGATTTGGTCGCCGGATGGCCGCCAGATCGTCTACACGCCGAATGGCGGCCTATCGACGGATCTTTATCTGAAACCTGCCAGCGGCGCCGAGCAGGGCGCGCTGTTGTGGCACGCGGCGCAAAACGTCACTCCGATGGATTGGTCGCGCGATGGGAAATTGCTGTTGTACGCGCAACTCACGAAAGACCGAAAGCAGGACTTTTGGATCCTTCCGATGATGGGAGAGCGCAAACCCACGCCTTATCTCGTCACTCCTTTCGTGAAAGGGCAGGCGAAATTTTCTCCGGATGGGAACTGGGTGGTTTATACTTCGAACGAGTCCGGAACCCGAGAGGCATACCTGCAGCCCTTTCCGATGTCGTCCGGTGGAAAGTGGGCCGTGTCGAATGGGGGAGGCAGCCAGCCGAGATGGTCGCACGACGGCAAAGAGCTGTTCTATTTCACTCCCGACGAGAGCTTAATGGCCGTAGAGGTGAAGACCTCGGGTGGAACAATCCAGCTCGGCATTCCGAAGGCTTTGTTTCGCGCGCCGGTCTTAGGCGGCACCGGGGGCGGCCCAGGTACCTCGTGGCGCTGGGACATTTCCGAGGACGGCCAGCGCTTCCTGATCAACACCGCGCTGGATAATACGGCGTCGTCTCCGGTCACGGTTCTGCTCAACTGGCAGAATGCGATCCGGTGAGGCTAAGGTAGCGGGCTAATCGAAGGGCAGGTCTTCTTGCTCGTGATCTGTGAGCCGTCCAGAACTACGCCACTCGGCCGCTCGGCCGGGAACCCACACGACATCATCCCAGCGTACCCTGAGCGAATCGCGAGTCGCCTCTTCCTTAGCGACCGAAGCTGAAGCCGAAGCCTCGACCGAATTGGCCCCGAATTTCACCGTTCGGGAATTTGGTGGTGACCACGTTCACATAGATTGCACCGTTCGCTAAAGCTTGAATGACGCTGGCAAGATCACCTGCCGCCAAGCCCTGTGAGGGAACGGCCAGTACATCGCTAGCGGATAGCGTTATGGTGACGGTGCCATCGGCTGTGGTCGGGCAGGTTGAGGGTGATCCACCGCAGATGAGTGCTACAACACCGCCGTTGGTTGCAGGCAAACCGAGATAGAGGCTGACGGACTGCGCCACGCCTAGGAGTTGGCTGAAATTCAGTGTCACGTCCAACGATGTCTGATCGGAAGACACGGCCATCGTCACCTGTCCCGAACCAGTGGTCAACACTACCGGAACTTCGGTATAACCGGTCAGAACTGCCTTGAACTGCCCGTTGCCGGGATGACCAGTATCGGCCAGGGCCAAGGTGGCAGTAGTCAAGACACACAAACAGAATAAACTTGTTTTCAACATGGATATTCCTTTTCCGGACGCGGCTTTCTTGCCCAATATATTCCAGTAGATCTAGGAACACAATAGTACTGTGGAGTTACAAGGAAAAAAGCGGAAGCCGGAGATGTTAGTCGGGGAAGCATCTATTCAACTGTTTGATTCGATTGGAAGATCAACGTTACAAGGTCGGTGACTAAATGGCTTACGAGGGCAAGTTAAAGTCTCAGGCACATTCTAATAAAGAAGCGGGTAATGGTCGATGAGAAGTTTAGGACAGAGCTAAGCGTGTGTGCACCGTTCCGTTTCGACTCTTCCCGGCTTGAGCCTCCACGCAAACTCTGTCTAGACTTCGCGATCCGAGATTAGGGGGACACCACGATGTTTAGGCTCATTGCTCTGGCGGTTATATTCGCTTCGACAGCCCTTACGCAGTTCATTCAACAGGGCGGAAGACTGGCCGGTAGCGATGCGACAGTGCCGTCTTATCAGGGTACCGGCGTGGCCCTGTCGGGGGACGGAAACACCGCGATTGTGGGCGCATACGAGGACAACAACAACCTGGGAGCGGCCTGGGTATACACGCGGTCAGGCGGGGTCTGGACGCAGGAGGGTACGAAACTGGTCGGGGCGGGGACAACGGGTACGATCTTCCAGGGCATACGCGTCGGCATGTCGGCGGACGGCAACACAGCGATTGTCGGCGGCGATGGCATCAATGCAAATCAAGGTGCGGCCTGGATCTTCATTCGATCGAGTACGGGGTGGACACAGCAGGCCGAGCTCGTCGCCAGTGATGCAATCGGAAAGTCGTTCCAGGGTTTTTCGGTGGCTCTCTCGGCGGACGGAAACACTGCTCTCGTCGGCGGAAACGGCGACAACAATTTCATGGGAGCGGTCTGGATATTCACGCGCTCGGCGGGGTTGTGGACGGAGCAGGCGAAACTGGTCGGGACCGGAGCCGGGGGGCCGAACCCCGGCCAAGGATGGGGAGCGGCGCTATCGGCAGACGGGAACACCGCTCTGGTGGGCGCCGCCTGGGACGATAATAACATCGGCGCCGCATGGGTATTCACGCGGGACTCATTCGGACGGTGGACTCAGCAAGGCAACAAACTGGTTGGCAGTGGCGCGGTCGGCTCGGCGCAGCAGGGATGGTCAGTCGCGCTGTCAGCGGACGGCAACACGGCGCTTGTCAATGGACCGCCTGACGCGAACTGGATGGGAGCAGCTTGGGTGTACACCCGATCGGATGGGGTTTGGACGCAACAAGGCCCGAAACTTGTTGGCACGGGCGTCGGCGGACCGCTCCTGAAAGTGGATCAAGGCAACGCCGTTGCGCTGTCATCGGACGGAAATGTGGCGGCCTTTGGCCGGGCGAACGACAGCGGAGGAATTGGCGCCGTCTGGATATTCACGCGGTCGGCCGGCGTGTGGAGCCAGCAGGGCAGCAAATTGGTCGGTACCGGTGCGTTGGGCAACTCGCTCCAAGGCTACACGGTAGCGCTGTCCGCCGATGGCAGCACGCTGCTCGAAGGCGGCCCGGGAGACAACGGCAACCTCGGCGGCGCGTGGGTGTTTTACGCAACTCCTGTACGGATCGCGTCCATCAATGTCGCAGGCGGAGCAGCCGATATCGCGCCCAATACCTGGATTGAAATCCACGGCGCCGGACTGGCGCCCTCCAGCATCGGCGCCAACGGTCTCACCTGGAACAACGCCCCAGAGTTCGCCACTGGCCGGATGCCAACCCAACTCGGAGGCGTTAGCGTCACGGTGAACGGAAAGCCGGCGTATGTTTCCTTCGTCAGTCCGGGCCAATTAAATGTCCTCACACCGCTCGATACTGCCACCAGCCAAGTGCAAATCCAAGCGACGGTTGGGCCGGACACAAGCGCGCCATTCCCTGTGAATCTGAACCCGGTGGCTCCCGCGTTTCTATTGTTTGGAGGTGGTCCGCATATTGCCGCAGTGCACGCCGATGGCAGCCTGTTGGGACCAGCGTCGATGTCAGCGCCGGGTTACTCGTTCACGCCGGCCAAACCAGGGGAGACCATCTTGCTCTTCGGTGATGGCTTTGGATTGCCCTCATCGGTTCTCACTGAGGGCTCAGCAACTCAACTCGGGGCATTGCCAGACCAGCCCCAGATCTCGATCGGTGGCGGGACCGCCGCGGTTACTTACGCCGGAGTGGTCAGCCCGGGGCTGTACCAATTCAATGTTGTCGTACCGGTGAATGCACCCGACGGAAACAACGCTGTAACCTGCACGTACGCAGGGGCGAGCACGCCGGCGGGCATGGTGATTGCGGTTCAGCACTAACGCAATTCGCCTGCGCGCCGCGCCGTTGCTCAACGCAAGCGGAGTGCGATCGGCAGTAGCTAATCGAAGGGCAGGTCTTTTTGCTCGTGCGCCGTGCCCACCGCGGCCGATTTCGCCATGTACGGATACGGATTCACCGGCGTGCCACCCAGGCGCACTTCGTAATGCAGGTGGGGCGAGGTAACGCGGCCGCTCGCTCCCGATCGCGCGATCACATCGCCGCGCCGGACTTCCTGGCCCGGTACCACGCCGAACGTCGAAAGGTGGCCGTAAAAGGTCTGGACGCCATTGCCGTGATCGATAATAATCAGCCGGCCATAGCCGCCCTCCCAATCGGCCTGTACGATGATGCCGTCCGCCGCCGCGCGCACCGGTGTTCCCATGGCTGCCTCCAGATCGACGCCCGTGTGAATGGAGCCTTCACCCGAGAAGGGGTCCGTCCGTCCGCCGAACGAACTCATCAGCCGGCCCTCCACCGGCCACAAACTGGGGCGCACGTGGAGCTGATATTGGCGTGGATAGGTGTGATACATCGCAGAGATCGTGGATGTCTGCAGGAAGTTATACTGGTTCAGCGATTCGCGGAAAGTGGGGGTTAGATTCGCAGCTTGGACGAGATCGCTTGAAGTGCCCGGTTTGCGTTTGAGCCCGTAGGCCACCGAAACTTCGCCGGCGAAGTTCTCGAGCGTCGCTAACTGCTCGTTCTTTTGATTGGTGACGCGCTGCAGCTCCTGGTACTTGGTTCGGAGCGACTCCACTTCCTGCCGCAGGGAGTTGTAATGCGCCACTTTCCAGCTCATTCGCAAGTAGCTGGATAGAAAGCCCAACATTACGACGAAGGCAAAGACTGAAAAAACGAAACCAGCATAGATCACTTTGTGCGGGATTTGTATCCGCCGCAATCGCCCATGTAGCGAATGCGCGAGCACAACCACAAAGTAAGGCTGATGTGGCATGGATCTCCTTAGATTGAATCGGCACGGCCCGAAGATTTCTGCAGACGCGGCGGACCGTAGGCCGGAGAGTACCAACTAGAGTACGGGCTCTAGTTTCAGAGCGAACGCTAAGGATAATTCATGCACCGGAGGAGTGTCAAGAAGGTAAATAGTATGCCATCTCACTATGGACGACCTTATGCTCCTCAATAGTTCCTATGCGATCACGATCGGCGACCCCTCGTATGGATGGTTCGAATCGTCCTACTATCTTCTCTTTTTTTTGCTGGCTGCGAACGACGGCCAAGCCACGGTCCCGGGACACCTGTCGCTGCAACGTCCCTTCCGCTTTCGCAGGTCGGAGCAGAATAACAGCCGTCCGTGGGACAATGAAATTATGGATAATGTGATATTCGAAACGCAGGACCTACGTGTGCGCATCCAAGGCAAGATCGCCCGCATCGATCAGCGGAAGCTAACCGGGGAAACTTGGAAGGAGATTGACCAGAGCTCGTTACCGATTCCGGAACAGTGGTTCTCGAGTCCGATCCGGACGTCTCCGCTGAAGGTTGCGCTCCTGGCTTTTGAGCGCGAAAACCCGGGCAACATGAACTTGCGGCTCGCCCTGAAATCCTAAGTGTTTTGAGAAAACCGTTGTAACGAGAGGCCGCGCGCAGCGCGCAGCCCCTCGGCAGTGGCTGTTTCGTTACCAGCGATTGTTACCGCGGCCCCGGCCGCCACCACCTCCGCCCCCGAAGCCGCGTTCTGTTTTCGGACGCGCCTCGTTGACGTTCAGCGCTCTGCCTTCCAGCTCTCTTCCATTTAGTTCCGCGATGGCGCGATCCGCTTCCGCGTTGGCGCTCATCTCGACAAATCCGAAGCCTCGTGGCTGCCCGGTATCCCGGTCAGTGATGATATTGACGCGCTCGACGGTTCCGTACGCCTCGAACAGAGCTCGCACTCCAGCTTCGGTAGCTCCGAAGTTGAGATTTCCTACAAAAATATTCTTCATGCTTTTTCCTTTAATCTTTCAAACGACTTTCAAATTGGTTAATCGGGCAGGATCGGACGAGGGCGGGTTGGACCGGACTAATGCGAAGATGCCAAAATAGTTGACTTTCTAACTGTAGCACGAAAGAGGCGCCGACCCAAAAAGTTCCCCGCCCGGGTCGCGCTTTGGCGATGGGCCCGAGGTCGAAGCCATCGTATCGCGCGGTTCCTTAGCTCGATCAGCGTTTCCTCCGTGCCTTTCCACTGGAGGTGGATTTGCGGCCTTGTTGAAGTGTGATCGTCCTGTCTAGAAGGATCAAGGACACGTCGCGCGCCTACATCATCCCGGCCAAGAGCCACCCGGATGGCGTCCTGAAGTCCTGCAACGTGAAAGTCGATGCCCCACACTTGCGTTGGCAGGTCATGGAAAACAAATTCCGCGTGGGGAGGCGGGGAAGGTTCCATTCGCTTGATTTCATCCAGGAACCTCTCTTCCAATTGGGAAGCCGATCGCCATGCGCCGAGGTTATGCAATGATCCGGCGCTAAACAGGCCGACGAGCAATCCCGCCGCGGCATTCCGGACGTGGATCGAATGGACCCCGCCAAGCACCTGAGCGAGGAGCATCGCGAGTCCCGCCGCGCCCAAGTACAGAACCCGCGAAGTTCTCAAGTCTGCCGTCATCAGCAGGAAAGGGTGAGCGGGCAAAAGCGACAGGATCATCCACGAAAAACAAAAACAAGCGAGCCTCCAGCCGCCAGGCGCCGACCGGGAAAGGAAGACCGACGTCAGAAGGACTGCGCTGGTCAATGAAAACAGGAGGATGGTTAGCGCCGGCGGCGGTAGAGCCCAATTGTAGCCGAGCAGCAGGAGAGCCGGGCCGCGCAGAAACAGACCTTCCAGGACCTTCACGCCGGCATGAAATATCATCGGCTGGCCGGTGGGATTCACATATCCGCCAATGCCGCCCAGTATCGCCCAGCGATAGAGGAAGAGGGCAATCGCTAACAGGAGACAACCGCCCAGCGGCCGCCAGCGGCGTTCCGGCAAGACGAGATACTCAGCCGCGACGAGCATGAGTGGAAATACATAAGCATTTTCCTTGGAAAGCGTGGCGAGAAAGAAGCAGACTAGCGCACCAACATATTTGCTAACTCTTCCACTCCGCCGGTAGCTTAAGTATAAGACTGCCCCCCAAATTGTGAAGCATGCGCTGAGCAGATCGAAACGGGCCCCCATCCATGCCACGACTTCGGCCTCAATTGGAAACACCGCATAGAGCAGCGAGGCAATGGAGGCGATTTGCGAGGGAAAGCGAAGCTCTGTCGAAAGGAAATAGACACCTGCAACACATGCCAGGTGAATAACTAAGTTCGTCAGATGGTAGCCGGCCGGCCGGAAACCGTAAAGGCGATAATCCAGAAAGATACTGGCAAATCCGACGGGCCGCAAAAAAGCTCCGAGTTGCCCGTGGATGGTTAATTCCCAAAGGCCAGCAATTATCGGGCTCTTGGCGCGGGCTAAGTGCTCAAAATCGTCGCCGATGAAATAGAACGGGACCATGACCGACCAAACGGCTCCGCCGATCAGAATCGACAACCACAACCCGAGCAAGCGCTTGCTTTCCCTAGCCGTGTTCGATATCCCGGTAGGCTCGGCTTTGGCGTGGCGCACCGTGACTACTAGAAAGAACGCTACCGCGACGGCCTGCACAATGTTCAAACGCGACCGTAGTGTAGGGGCGACAGTGACGAGAAGAAGCGAAACCAGTGCGGCAATGATGATCGCGATGGCAACGGCAGCCCGGAGATCTGCGCGGGAGCTTCGAGCAGCTTTAGGAAGAGCGGTCAAAGGCTCGATCAGGGCTGGCTCTCGCCCTGCCTTGAAGACTTGTCGAACTAGAATTCTAGAGCAAGACTAGCACACGGACCTTGGTTCTATCGGCGGATGCCTTGCGGGGTTGCGCGGACGGCTCTCTCGAAAGCCCAGCCGCGAATGTGGTTGATCTGTTCCTTCATGGTGCGGGAGAGCGGCACCGTCTTGACGGCCACGCCGATAAGATCGTGCTCGGTGAGTTCACGGTCGGCCAGGCGAGCCTTGGTAATCGCCGATACGACGCATTGCTCGATTTCAGCGCCTGTCCAGCCGGCGGTGAATTGCGTCAGTTGCTCGATATGGAAGCGAGCGTCGTCGATGCCGCGCCGCTTCAGGTGAATCTTGAAGATTTCGATCTGCTCTTCGTCGCTCGGCAGATCGACAAAAAACACCTCGTCGAAGCGGCCTTTGCGGATCATTTCCGCGGGCAGAAGGTCGATGCGATTCGCAGTAGCCGCAACAAAGAGTCCGCGGGTCTTCTCCTGCATCCATGTCAGGAAGAACGCGAAGATGCGGCCTTGCTCGCCGCCCGAATCGGTGGACGTGATGCCCATTTCGATTTCGTCGAACCAGAGCACCGCGGGCGCCATGTCCTCCATCATTTTGCACGCTGCGACGAACGCGCCTTCGGGTTTGCCATGGCGTCCCGAGAAAATCTCGGTCATGTCCACGCGATATAGCGGGAGCTGGAACTGCGAAGCGATGGCTTTCACACACAGGCTCTTGCCGCAGCCCGGAATACCCATCATGAGCAAGCCCTTCGGCACGATTTCGGCATCCAGGCTGTCGCGCATCTCGAACAGCTTGCTGCGTTCGATCAGCCAGGTTTTCAGACCCTCCAGGCCGCCGACGTCGCCGAGGTCGGTGCCATCGGCGATAAACTCGATCACGCCGCTGCGATTGACCAGGAGCTTCTTCTCTTCGAGCAGCGCGGGCAGCGATTCGGAGCCGAGTCCGAGGCCTGTCGCGAGCGCGCGCCGCAGTGCGTACCGCGCTTCATCGAGCGTCAGGCCCAGCAGCGTCCGCGCCATCTGCTGAACGATTTCGTCGCCGGTGTCATTATTTGATTGGGCCGCTTCTTCGCGCAAAAATTCCGCCAGCTCGATCACGTCGGGTGTCCGAAGCTCCAGAAACAGGATGCTGCGTTCCACTTCTTCGGGAACGAAGCGGACCGGCGATGTGATGACGACGAATTTGTGCTGGTCGAGGCAACTTTGGTAGACGTCGCGCAGGCGCCGCCGGATTTCGGGGGAATCGCGCAGCGGCTCGTGAAAATCCTTCAGATGGAAGATGGCCGAACCTTGGTGAGAAATGATGAAGTCGAGCACTCCACGCGGCGTTTCCGTTCCGGGTGCGACCGACGTTTCGCCCTCGCGGTGCATCCCGTCTGTCAGGCTCCAGGTCCAAACATGCAGGGAACCTAGCGTACCCGCCACTTCATTCAGCACGCGCGCGACGCGCTGCTCTTCAGACGTGCGGATGTAGGTGAGCGGCCGCCCCGACTCGAAGATTTCTCGAATCGTCTTGGCGGCGCGGGTCTCCACGCTCCGTCTCTGTGAACCGTTTGGATTCATCTTTAATTAGACGATAGCATCGGGTAAAAAGTCGGTTTAGCGCCAAGCGATCTGATCGTAAAGGGCGCGGAGGCGTTGCCCTTTCGCCGGGTTGACGGACTCGAACCATCCGATCCGGCCATCCAGGTGCGCTCGAAAGCGGGGATGGGCCGTTCGGTTTTGAGTCTGTGCGCCCAGGCGAACGCAGTTGTTGAGCGTGGCCTTGAGCCGGTCAAAATCGGCCCGCATGACGTTCATGCGTTCGTTCACCACTAGGCCCGCCAGGCGCTGCCGGACCCCTTGGCGCATAATCCGCGTCTTGCGGTGATTGACGCGGAAGCCCTCTTCGAACAGAATGGCGGCGACCTGCGTGGAAAACCGCTCGACGCTACGCTCAAATTCCTCACCACCGGAGAACGCGAGGTCGTCGGCATAGCGCGTGTATACGGCCTCGGCCGATCGCGCGAGTCCGGTCAATCGACAATCCACTCGATAAGCACAAATGTTGGCCAGGGCCGGCGAGGTAGGTGCACCTTGCGGGAGGTGGGGGCGCGTATGAAGCATCCGCGCTTCGTAAAGTCCCTGGCGATCGACTTCCGCCGCCGCTTCGTTCCAGACCGATCGCGGCACCACGTTGGTGCAAAGGCCTCCGAGCAGATCGGCTACCGATTCGGGATAGCCCGCCGTGCGGAAGAAGGTCTGAATGCGCGCTCCTGTGACGGAAGGAAAGAAATCCTGCAAATCCATTTTTAAGACAATGCGCCGGCCCAGGTGCGGCGCAAGGAAAGTTTTGACAGACCGTCCGTGGACAAAACCGTGGGCCGTGGAATGCGACGGGATTTTGTCGAGAATTTGCGCGAGTATTTGCCGCTGCAGTTCCTTCAGGCGAGGCTTGGGCGCTTCAATCAATCGAATCGCGCCGGATTTCTTCGTCAGGACCCGATAGTGATAGTGCCCGAGGCGTGGGCGCCTGATCTTGTAGGCAAGTCCCTTGAGATCCGCGAACCAAAGTAGTGCATCGGGAGTCACCTTGAACCAATCGGCCAGCGCGCCGACCGATTCGATAGGCGGAATGTCCCATGTCGCGGCGACCGCGACGGGTTGCATTAGCTGCGGTTCGTTTAACCATCGCGCGATAGCCAATTCAGCGAAATATTTCGACCATGCACGGCGGAAGCCTTGGTCCTTAAGAAGGAATTCGATTACATCGCGCTGCCGCGGGCGCGTCTCGCCCGAAACCGCCTCCACGTAGCGTCGCGCCAGAGGCCGAAGCCATCGCCAGTTCCTTCCCAACGCCTTGCTGGCGTGATCGACAATTGCTTCGACCGCCAATTCGCCGGCCAGAAACGATCGGGCTAAGACCGACAGAAGCGTGGGATTTGCCATGAATCAAATGGCGGCGGAAGCTCCAACGAGTCTGACCCTGCACGAGGTGGTCTGCGTGAAGCGCAGCGATCCTCGCGCGACGAAATCTCAGTTCTTCACGATCCCCTGGGGTAACCCCAGAGAGGCCCAACCGAACCCGAAAGCCCGATCAATGCCGGCTTAGAGCGATCCGCCGCTCGAAGGAATGATAACAGTCCGTGGAGCATCACCGCGGGATTCTTACGTACCCGAGCGCCGCGCGGGCCCGCGCATAAACTGTCGGGCGCGCGTGACCGGACGAAGCTAGTTCCGATAGACTGGTGTTATGGCGAAGGTCGTTGATCCGCGAAATCTGCCGGACCAGAAGCCGTCAATCCCTGGGCTCAAGCCCGCTGTCATAGACTTCGCTCCCACGGATGACGGCGATCCGTCGGAAGTTGATTGTTTCAACGCCATGATCCGAGAGCTTCGTAACCAAAGTCCCGCCATGCGAACCGACCCTAGATGACTGCCCTGCTTATCGACACGAATGTGGTGTCGATCCTGTTTAACCGGAACCACACGCTTCGCCAGACTTGCCTCGATGCAGTCGCCGGACATCATGTCCTTTATGACTCGAGCCGAGTTGCTGCTCTGGCCTGCAACGAATGATTGGGGCGCCCAACGTCGCAGCGCTCTCGATCAACACACGGCGCTCTACTTGACGCTTTATCCGGATGACCGCACGTGTGCACTATGGGCCGAAGTCGTGGACCAATGTCGGCGCGCTGGCCAACCGATCCAAGCAGCAGACGCTTGGATTGCCTCGGCGGCCCTGCAATGGGGCTGCCCGCTGGTTACGACCGATTTTAAGGACTACGCCGCGATCGAGGGACTTGGTCTTGTACCGATTCGATAGCGAATCCAATTCATCAGTGGTCCTCTTACCCCACTGCTCCGCCCTTGCGCTTGATCTCGACGCTCAACCGCTTGATTTTTTGATTCAACGTCGACAGCGGAATGCGCAGCTTCTCGGCGGCCTCGGTCTGGCTCCAGTTCAGCGACTCCAGCGCTTCGACAATCTTGCGCCGCTCGAAATCGGCCAGGATTTCCGGCAACGACGCGTCGGCCGGCAGCGCGCCGCTCTCGTCGCGCCGGATCTTCACTCCCCCCTCTTGGAGGATCGAGTCAGGCAGAACATCAACTGGGACTAATGTTTGAGAGGCCAGCACCACCGACCGCTCGACAGCGTTCTCCAACTCCCGCACATTGCCGGGCCAATTGTAATCCATCAAGAGGTGCATGGCGTCCGGCTCAAATCGCAACAGGCTTTTACCTTCGGGGTCCAGAAATTTCTCGTTTTCACGGCTGTATTTGGTGAGAAAGTGCTCCACCAGCGGCGGAATATCCTCTTTCCGTTCCCGCAGCGGCGGCAGCGCCAGATTAATCACGTTCAGCCGATAGTACAGGTCCTCCCGAAACCTGCCGTCGTCCACCAGCTTCTTCAGCTCGGCGTTGGTGGCAGCGATGATGCGCACGTCCACCTTGATGGTCTCCGCCGAACCCACCGGCATGAACTCGCGCTCCTGGATCACGCGCAGCAGCTTGGCCTGCGTTTCCGGACTAATGGTGCCGATTTCGTCGAAAAAGATGGTCCCTTTGTTCGCGGTTTCAAAATAACCTTTGCGCGCCGTAATCGCGCCGGTGAACGCTCCCTTCACGTGACCGAACAGCGCCGATTCGAGAAGGTCCGCCGGCACCGAGCCGGTATTCACGGCCACGAAAGGCTGATCGGAGCGCGCCGAATTCGCGTGGATCGCTTTGGCGATCAGCTCCTTGCCGGTGCCCGTTTCACCGGTGATCAAGATGGTGGCGCGGCTGGGCGCCACTTGCGTCACCAGATCCAGGATGCGCAGCATCCGGTCGTTCTTTCCTATAATGTTCGGAAAGCTGTACTGCTGCTTCAGCGCTTTCTTGAGCTGGAGATTCTCGCGCGCCAGCCGGCTGTGCGCGATCATGCGATCGATCTCGATCAGCAGCTTTTCGTTGTCCCAGGGCTTCGAAAAATAATCGTTCGCGCCATTCTTGAGCGCCGTGACTGCCACTTCCACCGACCCGTACGCGGTGATCATAAAGACCGGCGTCTCCAAATCGCGTTCGCGGATCTCGCGCAGCACTTCCATGCCCGATCGATCCGGCATCATCAGATCCAGCAGGATCATGTCGTAGTTGGCGGCTTCGGCGCGGCGCAGGCCCTCGCCACCGTTCGGCGCCAGCTCGACGGTGTAGCCTTCCAGGCACAGCAGCGTCTCCAGGCTTTCGCGGATGTCCGCTTCGTCGTCGATTACTAGGATTCGGCCTTTGGGAAGGGAGGCAGGTTCATCGGGCGGCAGTCGATCAGGCATGCACCGGCTTTCTTGCTAATGGAAGCTCGACCCTGAATCGGGAACCCGCGCCCGGGCGGCTCTCCACCTCAATGGTACCGCCGTGTTCGCGCACGATTCCATAGGTGACCGAAAGCCCGAGACCGGTGCCCTTGCGCGCCCCCTTGGTGGTGAAGAAAGGATCGTAGATGCGCGCCATGTGCTCGGGCGCGATTCCCTGCCCGTTGTCCGCCACGTCGATGCGCGCGAATCCGTTTTCGCTCCAGGCGTGGACGGAGAGCGTGCCGCCCGCGTCCATGGCGTCGCGCGCGTTCAAGAACAGATTCAGGAACACTTGTTGCAGCTTGCCCGCATTGCCTTTGACGGCCGGCAGCACCGGGGGAGCGTCCAGCTTCACTTCGATCGCAGATATCTTCAGTTGGTGCTCCACCAAGTTGAGGGTCTCTTGGATCACCTTGCTCACGTCCACTTCCACAAACTCGGTGGGCGAGGTCCGCGAAAAGCTCAGCAACGAATTGACGATCTCACTGGCACGGAAGGTCTGCTTGGCGATCTTGTCCAGCAATTTCGACTTCTGCTCGTCCTCGGAGATCTGCTTGGCCAGCATCTGCGCGTAGGTGGAAATCACTGCCAGCGGCGTATTCACTTCGTGCGCCACGCCCGCGGCCAGTAAGCCGATCGAGCTCAACTTGTCGGCTTGCACCAGGCGCCGCTCCAACTCGTCGCGGTCCGTGATGTCGTCGAAGATGATGAGCCGGCCGATCTGCCGCATGTCTTTGGAGACCAGCGGCGCGATTGCGAGATTCAGGATGTGGACTGCCGGCGCGCTGGGCTTTCCGTTTCCATTCGCCTTGCCGTTCTGATGGCCGTTGCCGTTCGAGGGAGCCGGCGCCGGCAAGACAAACTTATAAATGTTCTGTACCCCGGCTTGCCCGCGCACCTGGTCGAACATCTCACACAACTCCGCCGGAAAAAGCTCCGAAAGCGGCCGGCCCAGGGCGGAATCACGCGGGATTCCGGTGAGCCGCTCGATCTGCGTGTTCCAGCTCTCCACGCAATCGTTCAGATCGGCCGCCAAGATCCCGACGTTGATGGACTCGACGATATTCTCGCTGAACTCCTTCAGCCGCTCGTATTCCTCCACCTTGCGTTGCAGCGAATTATACAGCCGTGCATTCTCCACCGCGATGCTGACGTAGCCGGCGAGCGTGGTGAGCAACTCCACATCGTCGCTCCCCAGGAAATCGCCTTTGTCGGTCCGGCTCAGCGCCATATAGGCGATGGTCCGGCCGCGCACGCTGCACGGGAAATAGTAAGTGAGATCCAACTCGGAAATCGTTCGCCGCACCGAGAGTGGCCGTTCGTGCGACGCCGCGTCCAGCAGGAGCCGCGTGCGCTCAAAGAACAAGTACGGCTTTCCAGGATGCGTGGTCAGAAAGCTGAGATCCAGCTCCTGCGCGTGCTTCTGGCCGCGCTCTCGCTTCACCCCCTGCGTCATATGGAGGTGGAACCCGTCGCCGTCACTTCCGGAAGGCGCGTTGGCTGGTTCGTTCAACATGAAAAATGCGACGTGCTGGATGGACAGCGTGTGGACCAGCCGATCTCCAACCGACCGCAGCATCTCGTCCAGATTGGTTTCCGATCCCAGTTCGCGCGCAAACTCGATCAGCGTGCGCCGGTAGTCGTAGCGATCCTTATAGAAGAAATAGCGGTCGAGCTGTTCCTGCAGCCAGTCGCGAATCGGCTGGAAGATGAAAGTCGCAAAGAGAATCAGGCCCACGATTGCCGCCGGACTCAAGTTTTCGGGCTTCGCGAACGAAAAGATCAGGCCGTAGAAAATCCCCAGCACCACCAGCGTGGCGAGCGTGTAGACGTAACCCTGCTGGAAGATGATGTCGACGTCCATCAGGCGATAGCGCAGGATCGCGTAAGCCCAAGTCAACGGCACCAGAATCAGCGAGAGCACCGCCATCTTCTGGTAGTGCCCCGGAAGCGCCCCGAACAGATACGGGACGGCGTAGATAAAAGTAAACGGCACAATGCCCAGAAACGCGCCGTTCCTCATGTATTTCAACTGCCGCTGCACCAGCGGGTCTTCGGCATGCGGCGTTTTCACCGCCAGCACCACCGTCCCCGCCAGATACAACAAGCTGAGGAACAGCAGCCACACGCGGTCGAGGAACCAGTTGACTTCCACGGGCGAAGCCGACACGCGCAGCATCCCCTTCGCCACCAGGACATAGACGGCCAAGAGCGAAGCCGCAGGCAGGTAGAAGAGCGGGCTTACTCCGGTCCGTTTCAGCCAGGCCGGACGCTCCGGGAAGACCAGGCAGAAGTGCAGGAAGATGGTCGGCGCAAGGAGCCCAGCGGCGACGTTGCCCCAGTAAATCGCCTGATCGAAGGCATTCAGTTTTCCGGTGAAATGGAAGCAGGACAAAACGAACGAGGTCAAGCACAGAACGTAAAAGTGCACCGATCGTGGCGCTCCGACCCGCCG